>Ga0193717_1001819_pt1 | contig 12766 bp, 11 predicted proteins | sample U2c2metaG_FD_145900 | JGI IMG/M metagenome (GOLD analysis project Ga0193717, IMG submission 145900) | Soil microbial communities from a riparian zone of the East river system, Colorado, United States - U2c2 | ecosystem: Environmental > Terrestrial > Soil > Riparian zone | place: USA: East River...
GGGGTAGCGAACGGGTTTGCTGGGGTCCACCGGGGTGGCTTCGTGTAGGTAGGCCAGGATTCCTTCGGCGGTCTGGGTAAGGTCTTGAGGGCTAGCGATGTGGGTGGGATCGATAGTGAGGAAGATCTGGGATTGGCCGACCTCGCGGAGGGGATCGCGGGGGAATTGATGGGTGGCGAGGCCGCCGGAGAGCATGGCTCCAAGCATGTCGAGGACGAGGGAGAGGCCGGAGCCCTTCCAGTAGCCGATGGGGAGGGCTCGCTGTGAGGCTTCGATGGCGGCGGCGTCTTGGGTGAGGTTCCCGGCGGTGTCGAAGCCTCCGTCTACGGGGAGGGGCTCGCCGCGCTTGCTGTAGGAGGCGAGGGTTCCGTAGGAGAACTGGCTCATGGCGATGTCGAGGACGACGTGAGCGCCCGGATTGTTCTCTGAGCTGCGGGGGATGGCGATGATGAAGGGCGTATTTCCCAGGGTGGGAGTAGTGGCTCCCCAGGCGGGAAGGTTGGGGAGGGTGTTGCTCCAGCACATGGCGAAGAGGCCAGCTTCGGCGGCGAGCCAGCCATAGGTGCCACCACGCATCCAATGGCTGGTGTTGGCGAGGGCGACGCAGCCGATGCCGTGCTGTCTGGCCAGGGCAATGGCTCGCTGCATGGAGGCGTAGGCGTTGAGATTGCCCACGCCGCGCTGGCCGTCCCAGCGCTCGATGGCTCCGAAGGCTGCGGTGCACGTGGCTCCGGCGCTGACGTCGATGCTGCCGTTGCGGACCTGGGCCGTGAAGCGGGGAAATCGACTGAGGCCGTGGGTGTAGATGCCGTCGCGATCAGTTTCCGCGGTAAGGCGGGCGCTGAGGGCGGCACTGTCTTCGGAGAGGCCGAGGTGGAGCATGGCTTTCTTCAGAGCTTCGTATAGGTCGCTGTAGGGGACTCGGAGCATAGGCATATTTTAGCGAAGGGTTAGATCCAGCCGCCGTCGATGACATGGGACTGGTTGGTGATAGCGGAGCTGTCGTCAGAGGCGAGGAAGAGGAGGAGACGAGCTACCTCGTCGGGGAGGATGTGACGCTTGAGGCACTGGACGGTGAAGATGTGCTGCTCGTAGTCGGCGGACATGTAGAGACGGCGCTGCTTGTCGGTGAGGATGGCTCCGGGGAGGACGGAGTTGACGCGAATGTTGGAGGGGCCGAGTTCATGCGCGAGAGAGCGAGTCATGGCGACGATGGCGGCCTTGCCCATGTTGTAGACGGCGAGGTTGGCGGAGGGGATGAGCCAGGAGATGGAGCTCATGTTGATGATGGAGCCCGAGCCTGCAGACTTCATTCCAGGGGCGACGGCCTGTGCGGCGAAGAACTGGTGCCGGAGATTCACGGCCATGCGCTGGTCCCAGTGCTCTGGGGTGACTTCGCTGAAGCTGTGGCGGTCGTCGCTGGCTGCGTTGTTGATGAGGATCTGAGGGGGGGCGAGGGTAGTGGAGATCTCTCCGATGGCTGACTGGAGGGCGGGGATGTCGGTGAGATCGCAGTGGACGTACAGTGGAGCGTGGGGAACGCGTGGTGTGAGGTTGTTGACGAGGGCGAGTGCAGGCTCGTCGGTGAGGTCGAGAAAGACGACACGGGCGCCCTGGAGGGCGAAGAGCTCTACGGAGGCGGCTCCGATGCCTTGTGCGCCTCCGCTGATGAGGACCACTTTTCCGGAGAGGCTAGGGTAGCTGGCGAAGACAGAGGGCGGGTTCATAGGGGTAGAGATTTTTAGTGGAGCAATGGCGGGAGTTTGTCACTGGCTCCGAGGAGGAAGATGGCTCCGATGATGAAGCTGTAGGCGGCCGTCAGGGAGGTGACGATAGTTTGGAGCTGGGGACGATGGGTGCTGCTGGCGAAGATTCCGGCGGCGGTGGCGGTCATGAGGGTGTTCATGATCAGAAGGCCGGCGATGAAGCTGAGGAGGCCGAAGAAGCCGCGGCTGGTTCCGCCAAGTTTGGCAGCGAGGAGGAAGAGGAGGAGCTGCGAGGGGGTTTCTGCGCCGAGGCCATGGACGATGCCTACGATGAAGACGGAGCCGCGGTCGTAGCGGAAGGCGAAGGGGTCAGGTTTGGGGGCGTCAGGGTTACGGAGGCGGCGAAGACGCCAAGTGACGTGGCGGGCTCCTGTGACGAGCAGGGCGATGCGGCTTTGGGGGACGACGTGATGGTGGGGAGTGCCGGGTTTGCGGCGCAGGAAGCTGACGAGGACGTAGACAGCGAGGATGATGAGGGTCGCTCCGACGAGACGCTCGCCGATGGCGTCCATGTGCGGAGGAAGGCCGAGGTGAAGGAAGATGACGGCGGATCCGAGGATGGCGACGGTAAGGGCGTGGCCAAGGGCGTAGAGGAGGCCGAGGCGCATGGCGTCGCGCCAGTCGCGCTGGATACTTGTGATGTCGGTGATGGCGGCGAGATGGTCGTAGTCGAAGCCGTGGCGGAGACCAAGGAGGGCGCAGGAGACGAGAGCGAGTTCGAGCGCGGTGGACATCCTGTCTAGGGTACAGGGCGGAGGGTGTATTCGGCGACGTAGAATGACGATTAAGTTTTCTCTGGAGGATGAATGGATCTGCAGAAGGTGATGCGGGAGGCGGTAGCTCCGCGGCCCAAGGTGGCACGACCGATTGTGATGATCGGGTCGGGTGGGATTGTGCACGATGCGCATCTGCCGGCCTATAAGAAGGCTGGATTTCCGGTGGCGGCGCTGGTGGATGTGAGCCGCGAGAAGGCGGAGGGGCTGGCGAAGGCATTTGAAATTCCGTTTGCCACCACTTCGATTGCGGAGGCGATCAAGTATGCTCCGGCGGATGCGGTGTTCGATGTGGCTGTGCCGGCGAAGGCAATTCCGAGCATTCTGCCGCAGCTTCCGGATGGGACGGCGGTGCTGATCCAGAAGCCGATGGGGGACACTCTGGCTGAGGCTGTGGAGATTTTGAATATCTGCCGGAAAAAAGGGCTGACGGCGGCGGTGAACTTTCAGCTGCGGTGGGCTCCGAATATGCTGGTTGCGCGCGCTTTGCAAGGGACAGCGGCGCTGGGTGAGTTGCACGACATGGAGGTATCCGTGAGCTTGCATACGCCGTGGGAGCTTTGGAGCTTTCTGAGTACGGCCCCGCGGCTGGAGATCCTGTACCACTCGATCCACTATGTCGATCTGGTGCGGTCCTGGTTCGGGAATCCGGTGGGGGTCTATGCGAAGACGGTGAAGAGTCCGCGGACAGCCGAGCTGGCGGCAACGAAGAGCGTGATCACATTTGATTATGGGGACGATAAACGGGTGTTCATCGCGACAAATCATAGCCATGACTTCAACCCGAAGATGCAGCGAAGCTTTGTGCAGTGGGATGGCATAAAGGGAGCGATGCGGGCGCAGATGGGGGTGAACCTGAACTATCCGCAGGGACGACCGGACAATATCGAGTACATCGTGCACGGGGACTCTGGGTGGAATGATGTGCCGGTGAGTGGGAACTGGTTTCCGGATGCTTTTATGGGGTCAATGGGCTCGCTGCAGGCATATGTGCAGGGGGAGGCGAAGACGCTGCCTACGAGTGTGGAGGATGCTATCGATACGATGCGGACGGTCGAGGCGGCTTATCTTTCGAGTGAGCAGGGCGGGGTGGAACTGCCGGGGATTTAACAGCCGATAGTGGCTTTGTAGATGGCCCATGTCGGCGTTTTGTACCAGCGCTGACAGGGCCATCTGTGCCCCTACATTATGGGCGAGTGGGTTATTTGCCCGCTTTGAAGCGGGCTGCAGCCTCCTCGGATTGCTCAAAGGCTTTGATGGAGTATTCGTGAGCCTGTCTCGAAAGCTCGTGGGCGGTGAGATGGTCTTCCTTGTCGTGCGAGGCGGCAGCTGCCTGATGGGCGTGTGCGGCCTTGTTATGGAACTCGGCGGCTCGATCGTGTGCGCTTTGCGGCATGTTTGTTCTCCTTGTTGCGACTGGAGGGTTTTTAGCGGGCCATCCATCCTCCGTCTACGGTGAGGATTGTTCCTGTAACGTAGTCGCTTGCGGCGGAGCTTAGGAACAGCGCGGCCCCGGCGAGGTCCTGGGGCTGGCCCCAGCGAGCGGCTGGAATGCGTTCGAGAATCTGCCGGCTGCGGGTCTCGTCGGCCTGGAGGGCTTCGGTGTTAGTGGTCGCGAAGTAGCCGGGAGCGATGGCATTGACCTGGATTCCCCTGGGGGCCCATTCGTTGGCGAGAGCCTTGGTGAGTTGGGCGATTCCACCCTTGGAGGCAGCGTAGGAGGGGACGCGGATACCGCCTTGGAAACTGAGGAGAGAGGCTATGTTGACGATCTTCCCGTAGCCTCGAGGGATCATATTGCGAGCGGCAAGCTGGGAGAGTTGGAAGGGGCTGGTGAGGTTGACCTGGAGGACTTGTTCCCAATCTTGGAGGGCTACCTCTTCGGCGACGCCGCGGTGGATGGTGCCTGCGTTGTTGACGAGGATATCGACGCGACCGAGGGAGGCGACGACCTGGTTGAAGAGGTGCTCTGCGCCGCTGGTGCTGGAGAGGTCGGCCTGGTATGCACTTGCGGTTCCTCCCGCAGCTTTAATGGCGGCTGCGGTGTCCTCCGCGGGACGGCGGTTGCCGTGGCAGGCTACGGCGGCTCCAGCCTGCGAGAGGGCGATTGCGATAGCTGCTCCGAGACCGCTGGCAGAGCCGGTGATGAGGGCTACTTTATTGTCGAGGCGGAAGAGATCGATGATGTTGGTCTGTGCGTTTTGCATACAAGGCCAATGTACTTGGCCGGATGCGGTGGGGCAACTGCGGATGCGGTTGACGGTGGGTGTGGGGTTTCGTATGGTGGGTGAAATTGTTTTACGGAGGATTTATGCGGCGGATGATGGTTGCTTTGGTGGGAGTGGGTGTGATGGGGGCGATGTCGCTGGCGGTTATCGCGCAGACGACTCCAGCGGCGGATGTTAACTTGCGAACAACGGCCGAGATGACGGCGCAGGCGAAGACAATGCTGGCTGAGGCGAAGAAGAGTCCGACCGGCCTTATGACGGCGACGCTAGAGAAATATCCAGGACATTACACGATGCTGACGGTGCGTTCGAAGGATGGCGGCGCAGAAGTGCATGCGAACTATAGCGACTTCTTCGTGGCAGAGGACGGAGAGGCAACGGTGATGACAGGTGGGACCGTTGTGGATGGGAAGGAACTGTCGGATGGAGAGACGCGCGGGACGAAGTTGGAGGGCGGAACGCCGCATGTGTTGCATAAGGGAGATATCCTCCATATCTTGCCGAATGTGCCGCACCAAACGATGGTGGCCAAGGGAAAGACATTTACGTATTACGTGATTAAGGTGGCAGCATCGAAAGAATAGGCGGTTGCTGTCGAGAACGATGCCAGGGCTTGAGGTCCTGGCATTTTTTTGCTTTGGATAATGCCTTGCGTAGGACGAAAGCCCTATGTTCTGTTGGGAAAAACATTAGAGAATCATGACAATATCCTCCCAATGCTGGGCATGGCTCCAGAGGTAAGATTGAAGGTTAGGTCCAGATTAGGTCGCGGGTTCTTTGTGTGTCTGGCCGACGAACTCATATACTGGATTGCGATTCAAGGAGATAAGCAATGAGGCTGTATCAGATGGCGGATGCGATTCGGTATGGGTTGATGAATACCGAAGAGCTGCGGGAGACGTTTCTTCTGGGGGAGATGTTTACACCGGGAGAGATTGAGTTTGCTTATGTGGATCTGGACCGCACTGTCATCGGCGGAGCTGTGCCGACGCATCAGACGTTGAAGCTGGAGACGGAGCCGGAGCTGCGCGCGGACTATTTTCTGGAACGGCGGGAGCTGGGAATTCTAAATGTGGGTGGGCTTGGGTCGGTCGTCGTCGATGGGAAGACGTTCGAGCTGGAGAAGCTGGACTGCCTGTATGTGGGGCGTGGGAGCAAGGATGTTATCTTCAGCAGCGCCGACGCAGAGAAGCCGGCTTATTTCTACCTGTTGAGCTATCCGGCTCATGCACAATATCCGACGGCTATGGTGAAGTTCGCGGATATGAAGGGGCTGGAACTGGGCAGTGTCGAGACCTGCAACAAGCGGACGATCTATAAGGCGATCTATAGGGAAGGCATCAAGAGCTGCCAGCTGGTCATGGGCTTCACTTTTCTGGCGTCGGGCAGTAATTGGAATACGATGCCGCCGCATACACATATGCGGCGCAGCGAGGTGTATTTCTACTTTGATGTGGACCCGGTGCACCGGGTGCTGCATTTGATGGGACCACCGGATGCGACGAGTCATCTGGTGGTGGCGGATAAAGAAGTTGTGGTTTCACCGGGGTGGTCGATCCATGCCGGCGTGGGAACGAAGAACTACGGATTCTGCTGGGGTATGGGCGGAGAAAACCAGGCGTACGACGACATGGATGGTGTTGCCATCGCGGAGCTGAAATAGATGACGGCAGGGGATGTGAAGAATAGCCTTGTGATCCGGAAGAAGGAAGAGTGCAAGTGGGATCTGGTGAGTTTGGGCGAGGTAATGCTGAGACTGGATCCGGGCGATGTACGGGTGGCTACGACGCGCCAGTTCAACGTGTGGGAGGGTGGAGGCGAGTACAACGTGGCTCGCGGGTTGCGTCGCTGCTTTGGCCTGAAGACTGCAATTGTGACGGCGCTGGCGGATAATCCTGTGGGCCGGCTGCTTGAAGACTTGATGCTGCAGGGCGGCGTGGATCAGTCGCATGTGGTGTGGACGAAGTATGACGGCGTGGGCCGGACAACGCGCAACGGGTTGAACTTTACGGAGCGTGGCTTTGGAGTGCGAGCTGCGTTGGGGTGCTCGGATCGTGGCAATACTGCGGTGAGCCAGTTGAAGCCGGGACAGATCGATTGGGACGAGATTTTCGGGAAGGAAGGATCGCGGTGGTTTCACACGGGCGGAATCTTCTGCGCACTGAGTGAGTCGACGCCTGAGGTTGCGAAGGAGGCGATGGTCGCTGCGCGCAAGCATGGCGTGATGATCAGCTACGACCTGAACTATCGGGATTCGCTTTGGAAGTCGATTGGCGGCAAGGCTCGAGCGACGGAGGTTAATCGCGAGCTGGCGTCGTATGTCGATGTGATGATCGGCAACGAAGAGGACTTTACGGCGGCGCTTGGTTTTGAGATTGAGGGGGTGGGTGACGATCTGGGAGAACTGGATTCGGGCAGCTTCCGCAGGATGATTGAGAAGGCGGTGGCGACATTCCCGAACTTCAGGGCGGTTGCGACGACGTTGCGCCATGCGAAGACAGCGAGCATCAACGATTGGGGAGCGGTTTGCTATTACGAGGGCGCCTTCCATGAGGCTCGGCCGATGCCCGATCTGGAGATCTTCGATCGCGTGGGTGGCGGCGACTCGTTCGCCTCGGGGCTGATCTATGGCTTCCTGAACGACAAGGGCGCGGACTGGGCGGTGAACTGCGGCTGTGCGCACGGCGCGCTGGCGATGACCACCCCCGGTGATACGACGATGGCCACGTTTGATGAGGTGCAGCGCATCATGAAGGGCGGCGGCGCCCGGGTGCAGCGGTAAGACGGGAATAGGAATTAGGAGAGATGATGAAGAAGATTGAAGTATTGAAGTCGTTGAAGGACATTGGACTGGTTCCGGTGTTGCGTGCCGAGTCCGTGGACAAGGCGTTGGCGTTGGCTGAGGCGATCGCCGCAGGTGGTGTGACGGTGCTTGAGATCACGATGACAGTGCCGGGCGCGATCCAGGTGATGCGGAGGCTCGCGGAGCAGCGGCCGGATATTCTGATCGGCGCGGGTACAGTGCTGGATGCTGAGACGGCACGGATGTGCATCCTTGAGGGTGCACAGTTTGTGGTGAGCCCGGCGCTAAATCTGCAGACGATTGAGATGTGCCATCGTTACTCAATTGCAGTGCTGCCCGGAGCGCTTACGCCGACGGAGATCGTGACGGCTTGGCAGGCGGGCGCAGACGTTGTGAAGGTGTTCCCCGCGAGTGCGATGGGCGGAGCGAAGTACCTTACAGCGCTGAAGGGACCGTTGCCGCATGTGGAGATGATTCCTACAGGCGGGGTTTCGCTGGCGACCGCGGCGGAGTTTCTGACTGCTGGAGCATTTGCATTGGGTGTGGGTTCGGACCTGGTGAATGCGAAGGCGATGGCTGAGGGTAAGCCGGAGTTGGTGACGGAGAGCGCGAAGAAGTATCTGGCGATCGTGAAAGAGTTCCAGTCCAAGAATTAAAAACTTGATGTGCTTACGAAGGGCATGGCTTTAGCCATGTCCTTTTTGATTAATTCATGCGTACTAATCTAAGGACGCGCACGAGTAACCCAGAGCAAAGGCTGGCGAATGGGGAAGGTGCGCTGAAGCTCTGGAAGCGTGGGATCGGGTGGAAGAGTCTTCCAGAGATCGGCGTACTCGGGCCGGGTGTAGGCACGGGCTGCAAGAAGCAGGCTGGGAGAGCGAAGGGGTAGAGCGGTGAAGTGGGTGGCGTCAGCTTTGTACGGCCACGCTCCGCGATTAAGGATGAAGGGGAAGTGATGGGCGATGGCAACGCGCATCCCAGGGCCATCCTGCAGCTCATAGTTCCATACGCTTTCAAAGCGGGTAGAGAGCAGGTCGCAGATGGCGGCGAGCATGTCGAGATTGAACAGGGAGAGTCGGTACGGAAAGGGAGTGGTGAGCTCATGGGAGAAGCTGCCGTTGGCCAGGATCTGGGCGCGGATGGTAGTGGATTTGAACTGGTGGCGGAGGTCGGTAAGGGGGCGATCATCCTTTGTATTGAGACTGGCGAAGGCGACTGCCTGCAGGAGCCATGAGCTGCCGTGGTGGTTCTTCTGGTCGCGGGCGAGTCCGGCGAGGCGGGATGTAGTGAGCCATTCAAAGTAGTCGGCGAACCATCTCTGGATGGTGGTGAGTTCGGAGGTGGAGAGAACCTCGGAGTTGGTAAGGAAGGGGATGGATCGGGCAACTTCGGCCAGGTGGACTGCTTCAACAAGACCTTCGGGGCGGCCTGTCTTTGCGGGAAGAATGACCTGTGCGTAAAGGAGGTTGGGGGTCATGCTCGTCTTGGGATCGGCGAACCATGCCCGAAGATGAACGGCTGCTTGTTTGGCGTAACGCTCTTCGCGGGTAAGGACGAAGGCGGCAGTGAGGGCAGGAACGTAAAGGCTCAAGTTGAGGAGAGCATCTCTATGAGCGGTGAAGGCTGCGGGATTTGGCGGCCCGGTGCGAAGGATGTAGGGGGCTTCGGGTGTCGTTGGATCGGGCCAGTATTCTTCGGCCTCGGAGTAGAAGTCTTGAGGAGTGCTGGGGTTGCGGGGCGAGGGGATTGCGGTGAGTGGAACAACGGGTTGAGTGAGGTAGCGCTCGGCTGCGTTGAGGATTCGATCGTGATCGATGGCTGCGACGTCGGGGCGTGCGCTTGTTTTGGATAGTGCAGACGGAGATTGGGCGAGTATGCGGGGGGTAAGGAGGAGTGTGACGGCTTGTGTACAGAAGACTCTGCGGGTTGTGGGCATAGTGAGCGGACGCCTTCGGCGGAAGGGTATCACGGTGGTGTCGTGGAGTGCATGGAGGTTGCGGAGGGCTGCTGACGAAAGGCTGACTGAACGATAGGATGGATTGCAATGCAATTCTCTATTAAAAATGTAATTTTGCTGCTGGTAGGGATGTCATTGGGCTGTTTGACGATGCATGCGGCTGGCCAAACTGTGCAGATCTGCGTGCGCGATCAGCGAGGTGATGCCATTGCCGGTGCGCAGGTGCAGTTGAGGGCTGCTCCGGCACAGATGGCGACGAGCGATGTTGGCGGCTGTGTGGAGATGGTTGTGGAGGCTGGAGCGCAGACCAAGGTAGAAGTTACAGACGCCGGGTTCAGCAGTGTGGTGCAAACAATTGGGAGCGGGTCCCGGTTGATTGTGGTGATGCGCGTGGCGGTTGCGACGGAAGAGGTGCAGGTGACTGCAATGCGGACTCCCTTGGCGCTGGATGCGAGTGCGAGCAGCGTGCGTACGATGGCGCCAGAGCAGTTGCGGGAGGCTCCTGGATTTGTGCTCGACGATCGGTTAAGGCAGGTGGCCGGCTTTCAATTGTTTCGGAGGACGAGTTCATGGGTCTCGAATCCGACATCGCAGGGAACATCGTTGCGCGGGCTTGGGTCGACCGCTGCAAGCAGGACTCTCGTGCTGAGCGATCAGGTGCCTTTGAACGATGCGTTTGGCGGTTGGATCCACTGGAATGAGATTCCTCAGCTTGCCATGCGAGAGGTGGAGTTGATGCGCGGCGGTGCATCGGACCTCTATGGATCGAGTGCAATTGGTGGCGTGATCGATGTGATTCCTGAGGTCCCGGAGAGATTTGCCTATGCAGTGAATGTTGTCGGCGCGAATGAGGGGACTTCGATACTGAATGGTCTGGTTACAGCGGATGAACAGGGATGGAGCGGGCTTGGGGCCGCTACTTTCTTCCGTACGGATGGATATATTCTGACTGCTCCGGAGGTGCGCGGCCCGGTGGATGTGGCTTCGAACGTGCACTCACAGAGTGGGAGAGTGGAGGTGCGTCGCAGTCTGGGGACGGATAGAGGAGTTTTTCTGCGGGGGAATCTTTTGAATGAAGCGCGAAGCAATGGGACGCCTTTGCAGACAAATGCGACGCGGATCTGGAGATATGTCGCTGGGGGTGACTACTCGTCGGAGGACGTTGGGCGTTTGATGCTTCGACTCTATGGGACTGGGCAGAACTACCGGCAGAGCTTTTCTTCGATTGCTGCGGGACGTACCTCCGAAACGTTGACGAATCTGCAGCGAGTTCCGTCACAACAGGTGGGCGGCGCGGTGCAGTGGGCGCGGACGTATGGAGCGTTAACGTTCGTTGCAGGCAGTGATGCTCTGGACACGCGCGGCACGGATAACGAGACGGGCGTGAGCAATGGCGTTCAGAAGCCGACTGTCAGTATTAGCGCACGGCAGCGGGGCGAGGGTATCTACGGAGAGGTGTTGTGGCAGCCGCTGACGTGGTCGATTGCTTTTTCTTCGCGGGTGGATTGGTTTGACAGCTTCGATGCAAGGCAGGTCGGTACGGCCGTCGTCCCTGTGCTTCCGGATGTCAGGGAGAGGGTATTCGATCCACGGCTGGGGGTGGTGAAGCAGATCGCGAAGGGGGTATCGCTTAATGCGTCGGCGTTTCGTGCATTTCGAGGGCCTACATTGAACGAGCTCTATCGAACAGGGCAGGTAGGACAGCAGATCACATTGCCCAATGCAAGCTTGAGGTCGGAACGGGCTACAGGGTTTGAGGTGGGAGGACTGGTAAATGTTTCTCGGCTGGGATCTGTGCGGACGAGCTACTTCTGGACGCAGGTGAATCGTCCAGTGGCGGCGGTTACGTTGAGTTCGACGGCTACAAGCCAATTATTGCAGCGGGAGAACCTGGGGCAGTTGACCAGTCGCGGTGTAACGACTGAGGTGGAGATCAAGCCGGCTGCGTTCCTGATGCTGACAGGCGGATATCAGTATGCGGTGTCGACTGTGACCAAGTTTCAGGCTGATCCTACGCTGGTTGGAAGATGGACACCGCAGGTGCCGCGAAATAGTGCTTCCATACAAGCTCGATTACAGAGGAATCGGCTTGGCGTACTGAGCGTTGACCTTCGGACGAGTGGCAGACAGTTTGACGATTCGGCCAATCAATACAAGCTGGATGGTTATGTGCAAGTAGACATGTACGCTGAGCATCTCTTCCGGCATAATTTGCGGATTTATGGTTCAGTGCAAAATCTGTTTGATCAACCAGTGCAGGCGGGGCGTACTCCGATCCTTACACTGGGGGCGCCGAGGATAGTTTCAATTGGCGTGCGACTTCATTAGATTGCTTTCACTGGATCGAATTGTAATGAAAGGTCAGTTAGTCTGAGCTATCAGGAGAACCTGGCAGCGATTCGGTATCAGACGGGCAGTAGGCTAGGCGATGGCTGCTGTGACAAGGGCCTGTGCCTCCGTCTGGATCTGCTTGAGGTGAGACTCGCCTTTGAAGGACTCGGCGTAGATCTTGTAGACGTCTTCGGTGCCGGAGGGGCGCGCGGCGAACCAGCCGTTCTCCGTTGTCACCTTCAGCCCGCCGATGGAGGCCTTGTTGCCGGGGGCTTCGGTGAGGATGGCGGTGATGGGTTCGCCTGCCAGTGTTTTGGCTGTGACCTGAGCGGGTGAGAGCTTGGCTAGTTTTGCCTTCTGGTCCTTGGTGGCTGCGGCATCGATGCGCTGGTAGACGGGTTCGCCGTACTTGGTGGTGAGGTCGCGGTACTGCTTGCCCGGGGTGCAGCCGATGCGGGCGGTCATCTCGGCGGCGAGCAGGCCGGGGATGATGCCGTCCTTGTCGGTGGTCCAGACCTGACCGTTGCGGCGGAGGAAGGTGGCTCCGGCAGACTCTTCTCCGACAAAGCCTAACGACCCGTCGATGAGACCGTTGACGAACCACTTGAAGCCTACGGGGACCTCAAGAAGTGGGCGCTTCAAGCCTTTGGCTACGCGGTCGATGATGCTGGAGGAGACGAGGGTCTTGCCGATGGCGGTCTGCGCGCCCCATTCGGGACGATGGGTGAAGAGGTACTGGATGCAGACGGCGAGGTAGTGGTTTGGATTGAGCAGGCCGGCGGTTTTGGTGACGATGCCGTGGCGATCGTGGTCGGTGTCAGCGGCGAAGGAGACGTCGTATTTGCTCCTGTTGGCGATCATGCTGGCCATGGCGTATGGGCTGGAGCAGTCCATGCGGATGCGGCCGT
>Ga0193717_1001820_pt1 | contig 12763 bp, 13 predicted proteins | sample U2c2metaG_FD_145900 | JGI IMG/M metagenome (GOLD analysis project Ga0193717, IMG submission 145900) | Soil microbial communities from a riparian zone of the East river system, Colorado, United States - U2c2 | ecosystem: Environmental > Terrestrial > Soil > Riparian zone | place: USA: East River...
ATCGTGGGTTACAAACTCAGGTGGCGCGGCGGGGAATTGCTCCCCGCTGATCGGTGGTACCCCTCAAGCCAATTGTGCTCGATCTGCGGGGACCGCAGCACCGAACTCACCCTGGCCGATCGGGTGTTCACCTGCCGCAACGGGCACCGCGCCGACAGAGATACCAACGCAGCGGCCAACCTCGCCCAATGGGGCCAGGCTCATCACAACCCATCACCAGACCCCCGGACCCCCAAGCAATGGGGCCGGGCCACCAATGCCCGCCGACGGGACGGCGCTGACCAGCACCCCACGTGTGCCGGTGAAACCAGCCCGAAAGACGCGGGAACCGACGTTCACACCGCACCAGCGGCCTGAACCGACGACGCCCGAGAAGGGCGGTGCCGAACGCACTCACCAGAGTTGATCGACACGCTTTAGGTAGAAGCACTCAAATTTCGGCGCCGACTTCCCGCCTCCTGCAGCAGGATCGCGGCGAGGCAGACCACGGCGAGCACGGCGATCGCAACCGCGAAACTGACTCCGGCGGTGCGCAACCCCCAGTGCTGGGCAGCCAACCCCTCACCGACGACGGGCAGCGCGATCGCCACGTAGGCCACGACGAAGTAGGTGGAGCTCACCTCGGCCCTTCGGTCGGCAGGCGCGAGTTCGGCGACGGCAGCAAGCCCGCGGCTGAAGCTGATGCCCTGCCCGACGCCCGCCACGACGGCGGCGACGATCAACCCGGACAAGGACGAAAGGTGCAGTGCAACAGCGAGCATCGTCATCCCGACCGCGAGGATCGCACAGCCGACGGCCACGGCGCGAGCTGGTGCGATGCGTCGGGCCCACAGCTGTGAGATCGCCGATGCGGCGAAGATGGAACTCGCCATTGCGCCCGCCACTGCGTGGTTGGAGATGCCGATGACCCCGGAGACGAACGACGGTGCTACTGCAGTGAATAGCCCCATGACCGCAAAGCCGGCGAACGCTGCCGTCGCTGCCGTCATGAACACGGGCCGGACCTCGGGGGGTACCGACAGCCGCTGTAGCCCAATACGTCCGGTGCGCGCCGACGTCTCGGGGGCGATCAGCACTGCGGCTATCGCCAAGATCACCAGCACGATGTGCACGAGGAATGACAACTGCAGCGGATGCGGGGCGTACTGCACCAGAATCCCGGCCAGCAGTGGTCCGAGGCCGAGCCCGCCGACGTTGGCGATCGTGGCCATCACCGCGGCTCGATCGCGCCCTTCCGGCGGCGCCGCTTCGACGACGGCCGCCGTCGCGGTGCCCGTGAAGATGCCCGCCGAGAATCCGGAGAGCAGTCGGCCGATCAGCAGCAGCGGGACGTCGTCGGCCAGCAGGAACACGGCGGCGCTGGCCAAAGCGAAGACCGCGCCTGCCAGCAGCACCGGCCGTCGACCCACTGCGTCGGACCACTGGCCGAAGGCCAGCAGCGCGGTGAGCACCCCGGCCGCGTAGCTCGCGAAGATCACCGTCGTCGTCAGTACGGCGAAGTGCATGCGGTCGGCATACAGCGCGTACATCGGCGTCGGCAGCGTCGTACCCACCATGATCGCCGCGAACGCATAGGTCAGCAGCGCCGAGCCATGGGCACGGCAACGGGCTGGTCGTGAAGTTTCCGACATGCCTCTAGCCAACACCGTCCGCGGCGGCATGCATCCCCGGCCGTGTCTTGAAAGATCGCCGCCGTTCAAGATGACTTTCGCGTGAGGCGGGAAATCTGAGGGCACGTCGCGAGCCGCGATGAGTTCTGCGGCGTCCGGCGGTCGTACTGTCGAACCGCTTACGGAAGAGGACTTCTGATGCGCAGCGTGACCTATTCGATGGCCGTCTCACTTGACGGCTACATCGTCGGGCCGGACGGCGGCTTCGACTGGGGGGCGCCCGACGATGAAGTTTTTCGGTTTTGCATCGACGAAGTACTCGGGGTCGGCGTTCATCTGTTGGGACGACGGCTCTACGAGACGATGCTGTACTGGGAGACCGCCGAACAGGATCAATCGCTCGACGACGCAGAGCTCGAGTTTGCCGCGATCTGGAAGGCGCTACCGAGGGTCGTCTTCTCCACCACGCTGTCGGAGGTGCAGGGCAACGCCCGCCTGGCGTCGGGCGGCCTGGGCGAGGAGATCGAGCGGTTGCGAGCCGAGCCGGGGGAGGGTGACATCGCGATCGGTGGCGCGGCTCTTGCCGCGGAGGCAGCCGCGTTGGGTCTGATCGACGAGTACCGCGCCAGGGTCTGCCCGGTGCTGGTCGGCGGTGGCACTCCGTTCTTTCCCCAACACGAGCGTCGGGTGGATCTCGAACTCGTCGAGACCCACTTCCATTTCCGCGTTGAGGGCGGCGTCGCCGCGGTCCGATGACGTCAGCGTTCCCACGATTCCGAGCAGGAAGGCCAGGGGGATGGACACGATGCCCGGGTTGGACAAGGGGAACCAGGCGAAGTCGGCGCCGGGGATCATCGCGGTCGTGCTGCCGGACACGGCCGGGGAGAAGACGATCAGGACCAGCGTCGAGATCAGGCCGCCGTACATGCTCCACAGCGCCCCGCGGGTGTTGAATCGGCGCCAGTACAGCGAGTACAGGATGGTCGGCAGATTCGCGGCGGCCGCGATCGCGAACGCCAGTGCCACCAGGAACGCCACGTTCTGCCCGTTGGCCAGGATGCCCAACCCGATGGCGACCACGCCGAGTACCACCGCGGTGATGCGGGACACCCGGACCTGTTCGTCCTCGCTCACCTGATTCTTCTTGATCACGCTCGCGTAGACGTCGTGTGCAAACGACGCCGACGCGGTGATGGTCAACCCCGCGACGACGGCGAGGATCGTGGCGAAGGCCACCGCGGAGATCACGGCCAACAGCACGACCCCGCCCAACTCGAACGCCAGCAGCGGGGCCGCGGAATTCTCCTTGCCCGCTGCCGCCAGAATGCGATCGGGTCCGACGAGAGCCGCTGCGCCGTAACCGAGTACGAGCGTGAACAAGTAGAACGCGCCGATGAGCCCGATGGCCCACACCACCGAACGGCGGGCTTCCTTCGCCGTGGGGACGGTGTAGAACCGCATCAGCACGTGGGGCAGTCCGGCGGTGCCGAGTACCAGGGCCAAGGCCAGCGACACGAAGTCGAGCTGGGACGTCGAGGAGACGCCGTACTTCGCCCCAGGGGCGAGCACGTCTCGAGCGGCTACTCCCTTGGTCTGGCTGTCGGTGACGGCTTGCTGCGCCGAGCCGAGCAGATCGGAGAAGTTGAGGCCGAACTTGACGAGCACGATGACCATCATCACGCCTGCACCGGTGATCAGAAGCACGGCCTTGATGATCTGAACCCACGTCGTGCCCTTCATCCCGCCGACGAGCACGTAGACGATCATCAGGACTCCGACGATGGCGATGACGACGCCCTGCCAGAACTTGTCGGTGACGTCGAGCAGAAGCGCGACGAGTCCGCCCGCGCCTGCCATCTGGGCGAGCAGATAGAACAGGGACACCGTCAGCGTCGACGTCGCCGCGGCAAGACGCACCGGCCGCTGCTTCAGTCGGAAGCTGAGTACGTCGGCCATCGTGAACTTGCCTGTGTTACGCATCAATTCGGCTACCAGCAGCAGTGCGACGAGCCACGCGACGAGGAAGCCGATGGAGTAGAGGAAACCGTCGTAGCCGTAGACCGCGATGGCCCCGGCGATGCCGAGGAAGCTGGCGGCAGACAGGTAGTCGCCTGCGATGGCGATGCCGTTCTGCGGGCCGGAGAAGGCGCGGCCTCCGGTGAAGAACTGGTCCGCGGTGCGGCTGTTGCGGCTGGCACGGATGACGACGAACAGCGTGACGACGACGAACACCGCGAAGATGGCGATGTTGGCGAGCGGATTTCCGACGGTCGAGCTTGCGGCCAAGATCGTCACTTGGTGGCCTCCAACTCGGCCTCGACCCTGGCCCGAAGCTCAGTGGCGCGCGGGTCGAGCTCGCGGTTTGCGAATCGGACGTACAAGCCGGTGATGACGAAGGTGGTGAGGAACTGGCCGAGCCCGATCAACAGGCGGCGTTGATGTTCCCCCACACCGGAGTCGCCATGAAGTCGTGGGCGTACGCGCCGAGCGCAACGTAGATGCCGCACCAGACGAGGAAGAACGCCGTCATGGGAAAGACGAAGCGGCGCAATCGTGTTCGTAGCTCCTGGAAATCGGGGCTGGACTGTACGGCCAGATAGATCGCGTCGGTCGACGGGGCGGCTTCGGGTGGTGGTTTGCTGGTGTCGGGCACCGCTGCTCCTGATCTCGATGTGTAGTTGTCGTGGCTCACAGCATAGTGAGCCGGATCACAGGTGGGGTGTTCGCACTAGACTGCCCGAATGGCCAGGATCCAGCTCGTTCAAGATCAGGCAGCGGATGCGCTGCTCGAGTCGAATCCCTTTGCGCTGCTGGTGGGCATGATGCTGGACCAGCAGATACCGATGGAGGTCGCGTTCGCTGGGCCCAAGAAGCTCGCGGATCGCCTTGGCGCCCTCGAACCCGACCTGATCGCCGGGTACGACCCGGACGCCTTTATCGCGCTGTGTTCGGAACGTCCTGCCGTGCACAGGTTTCCAGGGTCGATGGGCAAGCGGCTCCAGACCCTGGCGCAGGCGATCGTCGACGACTACGCGGGCAACGCCGCCGGGATCTGGACCGTCGGTGACCCCGACGGGCCCGAACTGTTGCGGCGGCTCAAGGCGCTGCCTGGCTTCGGTGAGCAGAAGGCCAAGATCTTCGTCGCGCTGCTCGGCAAGCAGTACGGCGTGACGCCCCAGGGCTGGCGAGCGGCCGCGGGCGACTATGGCAACGCGGGCACCCACATGTCGGTGGCGGACGTCGTCGACGGCGGGTCGTTGGAGAAGGTGCGGTCGTTCAAGAAGCAAGCCAAGGCGGCGGCGAAGGCGAAGGCTGCGACGTAGCCTCGGGATTCGCGATCTGACCGCAGGCTCGATGATGCGCTAGAACGCCGGGCCGTCGAACCGTTCGCGGGTGACGAAGTCCTGCACCGGCTTTCGTTTCAACTTGGTGGGCTGATGTACCGGCTTGCCCAACGGAACCACGGAGGCGACCGCGTACTCGTCGGGAATGTTCAGCAGGGTTCGCACCGCGGGTTCCTGTGCGACGGCCATCGTGGTCGGCACGCCCCCGAAGCCTTCGTTGCGCGCGGCCAGCAGGACGTTCCAGACGAACGGGTATACCGACGCTCCGCTGATCACGCCGATGCGGTTCAGGTCCTGGTCCGTCGCTGCCACCACGCCGAGGTCGAGACAGATGACCAGCAGCACCTGGGCGCCGAGCAACGACGCCACCATGGCGCTGCCATCCGTTGCCGACACGGTTGCGTCGTCGACTCCACGCGCATACAACGGATTCCACGGCGACTCTCCGTTGGCCGACTGAGCGAGGTAGCGCTTGGCCCCGGGCAAGCTCAATTCGGCCAGCTCCTGGCGGGTGGTCGCGTCGCGCACCGCGATCACCCGGACGCCCTGCCGGTTGCCGCCGCTGGGCGCGAACCGCGCGTTGTCCAGAATTCGCGCGAGCACGTCATCGGGCAGAGGGTCGCCGGTGAACTGTCTGATCGCACCCGTCGTTCGCATCGCATCGTATAGCTCCATACCCGCCATCATCCTCGTGTGGGATCGTGGAGGCATGGCGAAGACACATCTCAACTGCCCCTGCGGCGAGGCGATCACCGGTGCGGACGACCGGGACATGATCCTCTTCATGGCCTTTTAGGCGCCACTTGCGCCGAAACCCCCGTTCCCTGTCGTTAACTCAGCGCGGTGACGACAGGGAGCGGGGTTTCGGCGGGCGGCCTGGCCTAAGCGCTGACTTCGGGAATCACCGTCGAGCCGATGGTGGGCATGAACTGGCACTGCTTCTCGGTCGTCGTGACCTGGCCGAAGATCGTCGACATGACGCTGCCTGAGCCGGTGTCGGCGATGGCGGTCAACGTCGTCGGCCCAGCCGGGTTGATGTCGGACTGCGGCTTGAGAGTCGCGGTGCCCGACTTGCCCGTCGTCAGGTTGACCCAGGTCACGTTCAGCGGCAGCTTCTGCACGTCCGCCGGGCCGGGGGTACCGATCGCGGTGAACACGTACGCGGTCTGTCCGGGGCCCGGCCCTGGCGCGGGGATCTTCGCCGGCCCCGCGACGGAGATCGCGGTCGCCAGCACGTTTCCGCCGTCGTTGAGGCATCCGTTGCTGATCGACGGATACATGAAGTCCTGTGTCACAGGTGAATCCGGTCCGAAGCCGGGTGCAGGCCCGGGAGCGGGGGCCGCGTCGGGAGCGGGGCCCGCGTCGGGAGCGGGGCCCGCGTCGGGAGCGGGGCCCGCGTCGGGAGCGGGGCCCGCGTCGGGTGCAGGCGCCGGGGCGGCGTCAGGCGCGGGGGCCGCGTCGGGTGCTGGGGCGGGTACGGCGTCGGGTGCGGGGGCGGCCTCGGGAGCGATGGCCTGTGCGGCCTGGAGGACCGCATCCGGAGCCGGGCCCGCCGCGTGCGCCGGGTCCACGCCCATGGGGAGGTGGGCCTCGGTGCCGGGCACGGCCCCGATCGCGGGTACGTGTGCGACCTGGGGATCCGCCGCGAACTGATTGACGGCAGCAGCCACGTCCCGGGAGCCAGGAGGGGTCGCGGAGTTGCCCGCGAAGGCCGCCGCCGCGGCCATCAACATCGACGCGGCGTTCGACGGGTCCGCCGCCGCCTGTTGAATTGCCGGACTAAGGGATTGCATGGCCGGCAATCCCGGCGCCTGCAGCCCACTGATCGGCAAGGGCAGCGGCGGTGGCGGTTCGGCTGCTGCGACCGGCTGACCGCCGAGCATCAGGCCTGCCGTCGCGCTCAAGGCGACCAGCAGCGTCTTCGTCGATGACATGACTCTCCCCACAGTGGTGGTTTTGCGATCGGTCACGTGCAGCTCATGGCAGCGCGGAGACAAGTCCGCTCAAACTGTTCGGCGACACAGGTGCAGCCGCGACCGCAGGCGCCAAGGGTGCGGCCGCAACGGCGGCTGGCGCTGCGGCCACTGCGGGCGTGGACGCCTTCGGCAACAGTCCGGCCAATGGGGAGCCCGCCGGCATCAGCGACGCCAGATCTCCGGGAAAGTTGAGCTGCTGCGGTAGTGGCAGGGACGACCCCGGCAGCTGGGGAAGCGACACCTCGGCCGAGGGAATCAAGCCCTGTGCCGGTGCAGGCGCCGCGGCGGCAACCGGAGCGGTCGCGTTCAGGGGAGCGGCAGTGGTCAGGGGAGCGGTCGCGGTCAGGGGAGCGGCAGCCAGCGGCGCGGCCGCGGCCAGCGGAGCTGCGGCCAATGGAGCGGCAGGCGCGGCGGCCGCCTGGGGCAGCGTGACGGAGGCAGTCGCCGCAGGCGCAGCAGCGGCGGGAGCCGCGGCGGTCGCGGGTGCGCCGAACGCCGCGGCCATGCCCTGCAGCAGCGCCGGCGCGCTGGCAGGCGACAGCGCGCTCAGGAACGGCAGGTTGGGCATGCCGGGAACGACAGGGGCCGGTGCGGGGTCAGCGGAAGCCGTCGAACTGAACAGCAGCGCACCCGGCAGCGCACAGGCGGCCGCGATCATGCTGGTGGCGAAGATTCTTCTGGCGAGAGGCATGGTTTTCCCAATCCGTTGGAGGCACGTCCGGAAGCGACGCTAGCTAGTTACTGGTGTTACTCAAGTGACACGTGTGGCGTTTATGGAACCGTGATGGATCGGACGGCATACGGTTACCGATCGCTAGAGTCAGGGCATCGCCCAGCCCGCGCTACGCCCCAGCGAGTCGCCGCCGAACCGGTGGGCGGCCGTGGCGCCCTACCTGCTTCTGCTCAGCGTCGTGCTGCGGATGGCGCTCACCTACCTGGGGCCCAACGGCACCAACTTCATCGACCTTCACGTCTACGTCGACGGTGCCGCGGCGTTGGCCGGCGGCGGGCTCTACGACTTCGTATATCACCCGCCGGTGCCGCCGATGCCGCTGCAGTTCACGTACCCGCCGTTCGCCGCGTTGGTGTTCTACCCGCTGCACTTCCTGCCCTTTCCGCTGGTGGGGCTGTGTTGGCAGGTCGGCATCTTTGCGACGCTCTACGGCTGTGTCGCGGTGACACTGCGGCTGCTCGGGGGCTTCGACCGACGATCGGCCATGACGTGGACGGCGCTCGCGATCTGGTTCGAGCCGATGCGACACGTCTTCGAACTGGGCCAGATCAGCGCCTTGCTAGTGCTCGCGGTGCTGTGGGCCTGCTACAGCAGCCGGCCGTGGGTCTCCGGACTGTTGGTCGGAGTCGCGGCGGGCATCAAACTGACTCCTGCCGTCTCGGGGCTGTACTTCCTCGGTGCGCGCCGCTGGGGTGCCGTCGCTGCATCGACGGTCGTGTTCCTCGGTACCGTCGCGCTGCCCGTGGTGGTGCTCGGCGCGCAGGGGCGCTACTACTTCACCGACCTGCTCGGCGACGCCGGTCGGATAGGTGAGGTCTCGTCGCCGATGAACCAGTCGCTGCGCGGCATGGTCGGCTACCTTCTGGGACACGACGTGGGGTACGGCCCGCTGGTTCTGGCAGCGATGGCCGTGGCGGCAGTGTTCACCGTGCTGGCTTGGCGGGCAATCGATTCTGATGACGCGCTGGGCCGGCTGCTGGTGGTGATGTTGTTCGGCCTGCTCTGCTCTCCGATCAGCTGGACCCACCACTACGTATGGCTGCTGCCCTTGGTGCTGTGGCTGGTACACGGACCCATGCGAGTCCGCACGCGCACCGTCGGCTGGGCGTGGTTCGTGCTGGCATACGTCAGTCCGCCATGGATCCTGGTGTTCACCGACTCGCGGGGTTGGACGTCGAGCGGCCACTCGTACCTGGCCTGGGCGGGCTCGCTTTACGTGCTGGCGGCGCTTGCCACGCTCGGGTACGTCGCTACTCTGCGCCGACGATCCGATCTATCGCGGACGCCATCTCCAGATCCTTCGGAGTGATGCCACCCTCGGAATGGGTGACGAGCACGAAAGTCACTGTTCGCCAACGGATGTCGATGTCGGGGTGATGGTCCTGACTTTCCGCGTACTCGCCGACGCGACGCACGGCGTCGATGCCATCGAGAAACGCCGGAAACTTCTTGGACCTCTTCAATGCGCCGTCGGTGTGCTCCCAGCCATCGAGAGTTGGCAGCGCGGCATCCACTTCCTGGTTCGATAACACGGCCATGATCCGAAGGTATACCTTCGCCCGCAGTGTCGAAACCAACGCGGAAACAGATCGTGGTCGCCGGAGCGCTGATCTCCGACGGAGCGCTGCTCGTCGCCCAACGCGACCGGCCGCCCGAACTTGCGGGTTTGTGGGAGTTGCCCGGCGGCAAGGTGGCGGACGGGGAATCCGACGCGACCGCGTTGGCGCGTGAACTGCGCGAGGAACTCGGCGTCGAGGTCGCCGTCGGTGCACGCATCGGTCATGCCGTGGCGCTGTCCGGCGTGATGACACTGCGCGCCTACCTCGTCACCCAGACCGGCGGCACAATCGAAGCTCGCGACCATCGGGCGCTGGACTGGGTGACGGCCGACGGGCTCGGCGACCTCGCTTGGGTGCCAGCCGATCGGGGTTGGCTGCCCGACCTGTTCGCGGCGTTGCGCGAGCGTGGGGCCCCTGAGCTTCCGTGACGACTGGCTAGTACCGCAGGCTGTCGCCGACTACTCGCACCTCGGACAAGCTGCGCGGGTGGCGGACCGCATGCATCGGGTGGAACAGGGCCGGGTGGCGGCAATGCGGGCACGATTCCCGCGGCGCGTTGGCCGACGAGGTCGTCAAGTGGTGACATGCCGCACATCGCACGACGTAGAAAGCACCCATCCAATTCAGCAGACCCACGTAGATCGCCGCGGTCGCGGCGGCTGCTAGCACCACTACCAGAGCGATGGTTCCCACTTCGTAAAACGTCATGATCGACACCTCCAACAAGCGACTGACGATTTAACGCTACGCCGATGTTCATTGAGGTAGTCACGACTTTCGTGTGCGCTTGAACACCTTTTCGAGGGCCTTGCCGCGCACACCGGATAGCTCCGCCTTGCGGACTTTGTGGAGGACGACGGGGCAGCGTTTGCACCTCGGTTTGCTGCGGCAGCACTTCTTCTTCGGTTGGATTCCGCCGAACTTGCTGGACTTCACTTGTCGCTTCCGCTTCCTTCCGAACCCGTCCACACCCGTCCACCGTTTTCGCGAATGGTTACCCGCGCTGCGACAATCTGTGACGTGGAGCTGCCCAGTGATTTCAGGAACGTAGCCATCGTCGCGCACGTGGACCATGGCAAGACGACCCTGGTCGATGCAATGTTGCGGCAATCCGGTGCCCTTACGCACCGCGGCGACGACTCGATCGAACGCCTGATGGACTCCGGTGACCTCGAGAAGGAAAAGGGCATCACCATCCTGGCGAAGAACACCGCGGTGCACCGCCAGCACCCCGACGGCAGCATGACTGTCATCAACGTCATCGATACGCCTGGTCACGCGGATTTCGGCGGCGAGGTGGAACGCGGACTCTCGATGGTCGACGGAGTGCTGCTGCTGGTCGACGCGTCCGAAGGCCCGCTGCCCCAGACGCGCTTCGTACTGCGCAAGGCGCTATCGGCGCACCTTCCGGTGATCCTGGTGGTCAACAAGACCGACCGGCCCGACGCCCGCATCGCGGAGGTCGTCTCGGAAAGCCACGACCTTTTGCTCGACGTCGCTTCAGACCTCGACGCCGAGGCCCAGAAGGCGGCCGAGGAAGCGCTCGGACTGCCGACGCTGTACGCATCGGGCCGTGCGGGCATTGCCAGTACCACCGAGCCTGCCAACGGCGAGAACCCCGAAGGCGAGAACCTCGACCCGCTGTTCGACGTGCTCCTGGAGCACATTCCGCCGCCGCAGGGTGATCCGGAGGCCCCGTTGCAGGCGCTGGTGACCAACCTGGACGCCTCGGCCTTCCTCGGCCGACTGGCGCTCATCCGCATCTACAAGGGCCGGATCCGCAAGGGTCAGCAGGTCGCCTGGATGCGCGAGGTCGACGGTCATCCCGTCATCACGAACGCGAAGATCACCGAGCTGCTCGTCACCGAGGGTGTGGAACGCACGTCTACGAATGAGGCCATCGCGGGCGACATCGTCGCCGTCGCAGGCCTGCCGGACATCATGAACGGCGACACGCTCGCCGACACCGAGCACGCGCACGCGCTGCCGCGCATCACCGTCGACGAGCCCGCCATCTCCGTCACGATCGGTACCAACACCTCGCCGCTGGCTGGCAAGGTGTCCGGCCACAAGCTCACCGCGCGGATGGTCAAATCCCGCCTTGACAGCGAATTGGTCGGCAACGTGTCGATCAAGGTCGTCGACATCGACCGGCCCGACGCGTGGGAGGTGCAGGGCCGTGGCGAGCTCGCGCTTGCGGTGCTCGTAGAGCAGATGCGACGCGAAGGCTTCGAGCTGACGGTCGGCAAGCCGCAGGTGGTCACCAGAACGATCGACGGCAAGCTGCACGAGCCCTTCGAGGCGATGACCATCGACTGCCCCGACGAGTTCGTCGGCCCGATCACCCAGCTCATGGCCGCCCGCAAGGCGCGCATGGAGGACATGATCAACCACGCCGCGGGCTGGGTCCGGATGGACTTCATCGTGCCCAGCCGTGGCTTGATCGGCTTCCGCACCGACTTCCTGACCCTGACCCGTGGCACCGGGATCGCCAACGCGGTGTTCGACGGTTACCGCCCGTGGGCTGGTGAGATCCGGGCGCGCCACACTGGATCGCTGGTCTCGGACCGAACCGGCAAGATCACGCCGTTCGCCATGACCCAGCTGTCCGACCGCGGCCAGTTCTTCGTCGAGCCGGGACACGACACCTATGAAGGCCAGGTCGTCGGCATCAACCCGCGTGCCGAGGACCTCGACGTCAACGCGACCCGCGAGAAGAAGCTGACCAATATGCGTTCTGCGACGGCCGATGTCTTCGAGACGCTGGCCCGTCCCCTCGAGATGGGCCTCGAACTGGCCATGGAGTTCTGCGCCGAGGACGAGTGCGTCGAAGTCACGCCAGAGATCGTGCGGGTGCGCAAGGTCGAGCTGAACGCCACGGTGCGTGGTCGGATGAAGGCTCGCGCGAAAGCCCGCGGCTAGGCCTTGATGTCGCCGCCGGGGCGGCTCCGGAGTTTCATGTCGCCGCCGGGGCGGCTCCGGCGTCGCCCGATACCCTGAACGGCGTGCCGACGACTTTGCGACGCCTCAGCGGCGTCGCGGTCGCATTGATCTCGGTGTTGGGCTTGGCAACCGCGTGCACGGTGAAGCCGCCGCCCGCGCCGCAGAGTACGGAGACGCCGCCGCCCGCGCCGCAGAGTACGGAGACCTCGGTGGTGGCCGCGCCGCCGCCGCCCAAGGCAATGCAGATCATCATGGCGATCGATTCGATCGGCCCAGGCTTCAATTCTCACCTGCTGTCCGATCAGTCGCCGGTGAATGCGGCCATCTCGGCGCTAGTGCTGCCGAGTTCGTTTCGGCCGATCCCCGACCTCCGCTCGCCGACCGGGTCGCGCTGGGAGCTGGACCCGACGCTGCTGGAATCGGCCGAGGTGACCAACCAGAATCCATTCACCGTCACCTACAAGATCCGACCAGAGGCGCAGTGGACCGACAACGCGCCGATCGGTGCCGACGACTACTGGTACCTGTGGCGGCAGATGGTCGGTGAGCCAGGGGTGGTCGATCCGGCGGGTTACGACCTGATCACGGGCGTCCAGTC
>Ga0193717_1001821_pt1 | contig 12762 bp, 8 predicted proteins | sample U2c2metaG_FD_145900 | JGI IMG/M metagenome (GOLD analysis project Ga0193717, IMG submission 145900) | Soil microbial communities from a riparian zone of the East river system, Colorado, United States - U2c2 | ecosystem: Environmental > Terrestrial > Soil > Riparian zone | place: USA: East River...
TTCGCTGAAGTCTTACTTGTCATCCAACTTCCTGCCGGCGTTCAAATTATCAAAATTCAAGATCGCATTGAACACCAGGAAATAACTGCCCCTGGTCTGACCGCGCCAGATGGGATTGTTTGAGAACAACACGATGTGTCCCTGCCCAGAAGGCACATCGACAATCATCGGATGCTGTGCAATCTCGTCACCGCCGTCCAACAAACCGGAGACAAACAAATCCTTGTTATCCGCGTAACGGAAGACAACTCGCGGGCGCATCGCCGGGGGAATAACATTAACTCCGTTTCGTCGTTGTTCGTCGGTCAAAGGCATCGCCTCCCACACTTCCGCAGTTGGCAACTCCGGTGCCTCGACCGGGGGCCTACCTTGCACAATGTCGGGATCATCAGGCGTACCACGCCCAGTCATTCTTGCGCCTGGACGGGAGCGCCCTCCTCTGCCCCCGGCAAAATTGCTCAGATTGAATATGGGCCCGTTGAAACAATAGATCGAGAGAGTATCGCCATAGCCGTATGCTATCGGGCTGGTCGCATCCACAACCTTCGAGCGCAGTACGACACCGATCGCTTTCAGTCGTTGAGATCGAGCTATGGAGACCCCGGGCGTGAAGCCGGCTGTGACGGCAAGATCGGACGTATCCATCACGCCGATAAAGAGCCCGCCATCTTCCGTAAACTTCTGCAGGTTCATCAAACCGGAGTAGCCCAGGCCCGGGCGCATATCGTCGGTCGAGTCGATCTTTCCGAGATTGGGAGTCAGAGCGGAGGTTTTCCAGGGAATGGGATTGCCCCACATCGGCATGCCGCTGATGATGGCGCCCGGCCCGCGTCCAACTGGCCCAAAGATAATTACGTCATACTTGCGTCTCAACTCTGTATCCCTGGCTACATCCTGCGTGCTGATATAAGCGTAGGGGACTCCCAACTGATCCAAAGCTAAACGCCACCAGCCTTCGTCCTGCGTGCTGAGCCACGTATGGAGCATCGCTACTCGCGGCGCTTTCACGGGATGGGTTTTGACTGAGGGAGCCGTATCGACCGCGTAGATCTGCAGACCCAGATCTGTCGCCGCCTTTTGTAGTTCAGTGGTTGACGCCTTGGTAATGATGAACCGGTAACTCGTTCCATGGCCGCGTTCAAAGCTTTTACGTCTGTTACGCGCACGACCTGCACGTTTCCCAGTTCGCCCATTGTCCAGCCCGTGTCATCGTAGACATCCTGCTGAGGATCGTTAGGCGCCCAATACTGATAATCCAATAGTGCGTCGGCAATACGGCTGTAGGGCTGGTCCATGCGCACAATGTAACTGCCGGCAGGGAATTGCCGGGTCTCCGGGGCCGCTGTTGCCTGGTCTACCTGATATGGCGTCGGTGATGGTGTTGCTGATGGCGATGCTGTTGGAGACGGCGTCGCTGCCGGCTTCTTCTTCGTTTTAAGTGCAACTGTAAATGGCGCGGTGGCGCGATGAATCTCACAACCTTGCCCCTGCAAAGTGCGCAACAGTTCTGCCTGATTGCCGAGGCGGGGATCGTCGCCCGGGAAGACATACGCGGCGGGCCCCTCGTTCTTTGGTTTCTCAACTGACCGTTTGCTCTTCAAGTAGAAGTTCTTCAAAAATAGCTTGTTGTTATTGCTGAAATAAAAAAGCGTGGTCAGCAGGGCAGTCTGTTGATAGTTATTGTTGTTCCGCTGGGACCATTTCGCTCTCGGCAGCGGCGGATTCTGGCGGTACCAGGTGCGCGAATAGTCGTCAGCGGAGAGAGTGCGCTCGACAGTATCTGCTCCGGCATTGCCAAACGTTTCGTAAAGACGGCTGATGCCATTGTGAGTAGCAGCGATGAACATCAGATATCCAGGTGACCAGGTGTCGAAATTCCCATGCGCAAACACGCCCGGCATGCCAAACTTTGTCATCTCCGAAACGTTATTCCAGCCGATCATCTGCCACTCGTCGGTAAGGATCGGATCTACCCAGGCGTTGTAAGGACCGTCGCCAATCGTGTTGTCGTATAAGTATGGGACTGACTCATGCAGATCATGAATTACCTGAGCTTTCCAGCTCGTAAAGGTATTCAGCACGTTGCGTGTTAGCTTCAGCGAAAGTCCGATAGCGTCGCGGTTGTTGTCGTGGGCCACGTAATGGCCCCAGTAGATGAGCGATGGCCAGTTTGAGTTAGGGTTCGCCAGGTGCCAGTTATAGACATCTACCATACGATCGCGGCCATCGACTTCAACTACGGGCGTGATTAATACGACCATGTTGTCACGAATTGTGCGCACGTACGGGCTTTCATCCACGGCGAGCCGGTAGGCAAGTTCCATGAGTGCCGTGGGCGAACCAGTCTCGGTCGAATGAATGGTCCCGGTGATGTAATAGATGGGAAACGATTCGGCGACGAGCCGATCGGCCTCATCGTCGTTCATGTTAATCGTTCGGGGGTCGGCAAGTTTGGCTAACCGAGCGCGGTTCTCATCGAGCTTGCCCAGCAGACTCTCTGACGCCACCGCCACCGCGATCATCTCGCGTCCCTCTTCAGTACTGCCAATTGAATAAACCTTAACGCGCGGGCTCGCTTTCTCCAGCATGCGCATGTAGCTATAGACTTCCGCTGCGTAAGGCAACTTCCCAGGCGCGCCGGCAACATCTCCGAGGACGGCCTTGGGCGTCGGCACTTTTGGCGACGCCGGGAGATAATCGGTCAAGGGCGAGTTGAAAAAGGTCTCGGTTGTATACTCGCGAATCTTCTTCGTGTATTCCGCGTCCACCGGCTGTTTCGGATCGCGGGCAGGCTTCACCTGGGCGTTTGTGGAGATTGGTGCCGAAGCGGCTATGACAATGAACAAAAGAGTGGCGCGAAGGAGAAGGTGTCGATTCATCTCTGGGTTCCTCAGGGCTTCGTAAAGGGAATATTGCTTGGCGATGCCGGAAGTAGCATCGGCTTCACGTCGAATGGAGATCTGTTGTTAGAATTCATTAAAGAGAAGCAGAAAAGTTTTTAAGCTAATTGCGCTGAGTAAGTCAACTGGTTTGAAAGGCTGTGAAGAATTGAAAAACGATCGGAGACACCACTCAAGCGACAGAAATTCGCAGGTTCCCAACCTGCGAATTTCCCTATGTGTAAACCCGCGGGATTAGTTCAAACCGAGCCGTCATCCCATGTTGACGCAAATCACTGACATCAGTATCTTGCGTATACTTGAAATCCACGCTAATGCAAGCCCGAATTTTTCAATTGAACCTTTCTCCCGGTGGTGTCCCCAAGCTGGCCGTGCGCGAGGCTGTGGTGACCGAGTTGGGTTTGGTTGGCGACGACCACAGGTTCCCGGATATTCACGGTGGGCCTGAACGCGCGCTGTGTCTTTTCTCTTTGGATCGTATTCTCGAACTGCAGGGAGAGGGCCACCCGATTTTCCCTGGAGCGGTCGGGGAGAATGTGACTATCTCGGGACTCGACTGGGAAAGCATGGTGCCAGGCCAAGAGTTGGCGCTTGGCGATGAGGTGCTGATCGAAATCACCAGATATACCTCGCCTTGCAATACCATCGAGAACTCTTTTGCCGACGGGAAGTACCAACGCATCTCGCAGAAAGTCCATCCTGGTTATTCGCGCGTCTACGCCCGCGTGTTGCAGCCAGGGCGCCTCACCGTTGGTCAAACCGTGCGCATTATATTGTAGGGTGGCACTCTGTGGCCTCCCGCTGTTTGCGCAACTCACACCTCTCGATGTCATCCTGGTCTCTGCAACGCTGGGGTGCCCACGGAGGGACACCCCTACAATTGAGGCGTCCGCTGCTAAACGGCAGGGACCCCAGCTAGTTGTAACCCGCACATCAAGCAAATAGAATCAGGTATCAATGATCGAGAAGATGCCAGATCAAAAGTTCCAGACCACACAGCCGCGCGCCCAACCTCCCGAAGAAACCGACGTGGTCCAGATAAAACCACTCAGCAAATCAGCGGGTGGCGTGCCCGCAATTGTCTCCGCAGTTAAGAGCGCCTGGAACGAAATGGGTCCGGTGCGCGGATTGCGCACGCTCCTGAAACTCAATCAGCAGGGAGGATTCGACTGTCCCGGGTGCGCCTGGCCAGAGCCAGATGAGGAGCGATCGCACGCTGAGTTCTGCGAAAATGGCGCGAAGCATGTGGCGGATGAAGCTACGACCAAACGCGTCACCCCTGAGTTTTTCAGTCAGTGGAGCGTCGCAGAACTTTTCCACAAGTCCGATTACTGGCTCGGAAAACAGGGACGCCTTACTAGTCCCATGGTCCTTCGCGAGGGGGCAACGCATTACGAACCAATCACCTGGGACAAAGCCTTTGAGTTAATCGCTGAAACGCTAAACTCGCTCGCTCATCCTGACGAAGCGATCTTCTATACCTCGGGACGCACCAGCAACGAAGCGGCTTTTCTATATCAACTCTTCGTCCGGCAGTTCGGCACCAACAACCTGCCCGATTGTTCCAACATGTGTCACGAGTCGAGTGGCTGGGCGCTAACTGAGACCATCGGCGCCGGCAAGGGAACCGTGACGCTGGAAGACTTCGATTTGGCTCGGGCAATCTTTGTGATCGGCCAAAACCCCGGCACTAACCATCCGCGCATGCTCTCCGCGCTCCAGAAGGCCAAGAAGAATGGCTGCACTCTGGTGCACATAAATCCGCTTCCAGAAGCTGGAATGTCGACCTTCAAACATCCGCAGGATGTACTTGGTTGGCTGGGCACAGGAACGAGACTGGCGGACCTTTTTCTCCAGGTGAGGATCAATGGCGACGTCGCATTGCTGAAAGGGATCATGAAAGAGGTCCTAGCGGCAGATGACCGTTCTGACGGCGGACTACTCGATCAGGACTTCATCAAGAAACACACGACTGGTTTTGTACAGTTTGCCGAAGCTGTTCGTCAGACTGAGTGGGAAGACATCATTCAACAGTGCGGTATTCCCAAATCACAGATCGAGGAAGCCGCCAGGATCTTTATCGCTTCGGATCGCACGATTTTCTGCTGGGCCATGGGACTAACTCAGCACAAGAACGCGGTGGCCAACATTCAGGAGATCGTAAACCTGATGTTGTTGCGCGGCCAGATTGGAAAGCCAGGTGCAGGACTGTGTCCCGTTCGAGGTCACAGTAACGTACAGGGTGATCGCACGATGGGAATCTCGGAGCGGCCAACAGATACGTTTCTCGATCGACTGGGAATGGAGACCAATTTCGAGCCGCCGCGGAACCACGGGCTGGACACGGTCCAGGCAATTCAGGCAATGCATGGCGGCCGCGGTAAGGTGTTTTTCGCGCTCGGCGGCAACTTCCTTTCCGCGACTCCTGATACTGAGTACACAGCTGAGGCGCTCAAACGGTGCCGCCTGACCGTGCAGGTCTCAACCAAACTAAACCGGGCGCATTTGATAACCGGCGAACAAGGGTTGATTCTCCCGTGTCTTGGTCGCACTGAACTTGATCAGCAATCCACAGGTCCACAATTTGTGACGACTGAGAATTCGATGGCTGTGGTGCAGGCGTCCCGAGGGTTTCTGCCACCGGCGTCGCCAGAGTTGCTCAGCGAGCCGGCAATTGTTTCGCGTCTGGCTCGCGCAACTCTCGGACATCGCACCACGGTTGACTGGGAGAAGTTGATCGCGGACTACGACCGCATCCGGGACCTGATCGCCCGAGTGATTCCCGGATTCGAGAATTACAATTTACGCGTGCGCCAGCCGGGAGGCTTCTATTTGCCCAGTTCTCCGCGCGAGCGAGTCTTCAAGACCCCGAGTGATCGGGCAGTGTTCACTATTCATGAGATGCCCAGGCACAATCTAGAGCCGGGTCAGTTTTTGATGATGACCATTCGCAGCCATGATCAGTTCAACACCTCAATCTATGGGCTGGACGATCGCTATCGAGGCATTTATAACGGGCGGCGAGTGGTGCTTGTCAACCGAGACGACATGGCGCAGGCTGGTCTAAGAGAAGGGCAGACAGTTGATCTAACCAGCCACTTCGAAGGAGAAGAGCGCGCTGCACGCCGTTTCACCGTGGTGCCTTACAGTATTCCGCGCCATTGCGCGGCGACCTATTTCCCTGAAACAAACGTGCTCGTGCCGGTCAGGAGCGTGGCGGAGAAGAGCAACACGCCGGCATCGAAGTCGGTGATAATCAGCATCAAGCCGTCAGTCGATGCCGATGAGAACTTTGATCGTGACAACGCTGCGACAGGAGTCTGAACGGCAAGAAAAAACGATCCACGAACACACACACAATGACTCGAAATAGGAAGTCTTATTCGTGCTGATCGTGTAATTTCGCGGATCGTTATTAGCTCTTTCGGAACCTGATAACCTGGTGGTCAATGACATTGATATCCAACACACTTAATAAAGGTGCCGAGAAACCTGAGTTGTATTCAGAGTTGGTGGCCCAACTGCGCAGCCTATTTGCAGAGGAGCGCGACTTCATAGCCAATGCGGCCAACCTGTCGGCGCTGCTTTATCATTCAGTCCCGGATCTAAACTGGGCTGGACTCTACCTGCACAGAAATGACGAGTTGGTGCTGGGGCCATTTCAGGGACAACCGGCTTGTGTGCGTATAGGAATCGGCAAAGGCGTCTGCGGCACTGCGGCGAAACGGCGCCAGACAATCATCGTTGATAATGTCCACGACTTTCCCGGGCACATTGCCTGCGACAGCGCATCGAATTCGGAGATCGTTGTGCCGATCATCAAGAACGATCAGCTGATCGGCGTTCTCGATCTCGATAGCCCATCGCTTGGACGGTTTGATGAGGATGACGCGCGAGGTTTGAACGAACTGGTAGAGGTGTTTGTTGAATTTACTAATATATGAAAGTCAGTTTGCGTGAAAACACCTCTCGTTGACTCTCAACGTCCCAGTTAAACTACAGAAATACTGCTGTTCGATATGGCCTGAGCCGCGGGTCAGGAATAGCCATCAGAATTTCACTCTGTTATTTAAATCGCGCAGGGCGGCAAGATTTTTCTCTTGCAGCGCAAACACTGATTTACCCACCTTGATCTCTATCGTTTCGCCGCGGGCGATCTTGTTGAAGATTGCATAGGAAACGGAAACCTCCAACACCTCTTTCTTTTCGTTGAGCAACTGGGCGCTCGTAACATCCGCTGTGACGAGTTCCATCCTGCCTAACCTCAACCGTTCGCTGTCGGCCACGACAAACAGTTCCCGCTCTTCGAGAGGATGTCGTTCGTTCCAATCCTTCGTCTCGAAAATTAATTGGAGCTTTGCATAGCGAACGTAGTTAAGCTGCACGCCGGGACAGTGGAGCGACGCCGAGAAGCTGACGCATGCTTGATCAAGCGCACTTTGCAATCCCTTGGCGCCGCAGGTGATTCTCATCTTCTTGAGCATCACCACAGTCTCATGATTAAAGCCGTCGTACTTCGTTTCGATCTTGCCGCCGTGATCGAGCGTCGAAGAGTTGGTTCCCGACACTAAAGACGACTTTGCAAGAGATGAAGGTAGGCTAATCGGCAGCAGACTTGCACTCAATAGCAGCAACAGACACAGGGACGCAAGAATTATTCGTTTCATGACACACTTCCAGACGATAAATTGCTCGTTGACGAACTGAAGTGAGATTGCTGAGGCAAGCGCGGTCAAATGCAGTGAGTGTATTAGTCTCAACCGCTGTATCAATATAGGGAAGTGAAGACTACGCTGTCAACAGAGAGTTAATTCGGAAAGCATCGGTTCTAAGGCAAGCAGGGAGACGATCCTCACAATCACACGAACACTCCTTCGGGGGTTTTGTGGCTTTTAATGAGGTTTCATCGACTATTCAGGACGCCCAACTCCATTAAGAATTGCATTAGAGGTCAGATACCGCCCCTTAGACCACTCAAAATATTTAGTACTTGAATCCCGCTAAGAATCGCATGTACTCTAAGATGTGACTGACAGGTCTAACGGTTTTCAGATTGCCCTCCCACTGTGCGAATCTCCTCACCGGTGTTTAAGCTATGTCCACCGCCAAATCAATAGAATCACTGGGTAAAATGGGAATTATTGGCAATTTGTCGACGATGAGTGTCTCGGACCTGCTGCAGTTCCTGGCAGTGGGTAGAAAGACGGGAGCGCTCAAATTCACCCATGGGAAAGTGGCCAAGGGGATCTATTTTGAGAATGGTTTCATCGTCGGTTCGAGCACTAACGATCCCAGCGAATATCTCGGTCAGATCCTCATCCATTACGGAAAAATAAACGAAGCTCACCTTCAGGCGGCGATGGAAGCCCAGCGTAGGGCGCCCGGCCACAGGCTGGGCCAGATTCTGGTGAAGCAAGGCGTTCTCCGTGATGAAGAAGTTGTAGAGATTCTCAAGATACGCACCTTAGAGATCATCTACGATCTGTTTCTATGGAAGGAAGCGCACTTTGAATTCGTTATCGAAGATCCTCTGCCACCGGATTTTACGCGAGTAGACGTCGAGCCTACCAAGGTCATTATGGAAGGAATCTATCGAGCCGATGAACTGGCGCGTTACCGAACGTTGATTCCTTCAGATCGTACAGTCATGGAATTGGGCGCCGGCTGGACTTCATCGTTGGGTATAGGAAAGGAAACTCGCCAGCTACTCTATTTTCTCGAGAAGCGCATGTCGGTATCGGAAATCTGCTACAACATGCATACATCTCATTTTGCGGTTTACGCGCAGCTTTACGACCTCATCAACAAGGGCCTGGCAAATGTGGCTGGTGAGCTTCCGGAGATTCCCGATCGGGTCAGCAACATGCCGAATCTGCCCGAAGGCGCGTCAGAACTTCTATTGCTCGCCCGCACAGAGTTGGATAGCAATCAGGCGGAAAGAGCTCTTTCGATCATCCACACCGTACTGCGGAGGGAGCCCAAGAACACCGCTGCAGAAAACCTTCTAATCGAAGCCGAGAGGAAATTTATCGCGGAGGTTTATGCAAAAATACCACCCACCGGGATACCCAAGATAGTCCTCAAGCCTGAAGAGTTGGCGACGAAGGAGATAGGACCGCAGGAAGGATTTGTTCTTTCGCGCATCAACGGTGAGTGGGACATTGAATCGATACTTTCCATATGTCCGTTCCGCGAAGCCGATAGTCTACGCATGATCAAATCCATGCTGGACGATGGGATCATTGGTTTGTAACGCGGTTCTGACATGGCCCTAAGACTTTTGCGTTCGATATGCTTGAGCTTTGACCAGCCATTCAAGACGTTTGCGATCGTCCTCAGAGGAAATGGTTACAAAGCGCACTCCAAACCCTGCGTTAGGGTATTTATATGCCACCTCGCCCTTCACTTCTATCCACTCCTCGCTCGGTAAACGCAGCTTGAAATGGATGATCTCGCCGACTGCCACCTCCGCAATAGAATCAATGAAGCAGCCGCCTGTATGGATGTCGCCGGTTCTCGCCGCATATTTGCCCGAAGCCCCTTCCCACGAAACTTCGATGTAGGCCTCAACCCGTCCCTGTCTTCTTCGCTCGTCACTCATAGATCCTCCAGGAGCTTCGAAAGTAAATTCCAAAACCTTATCTTTTAGTGAATTCCTAACTGCAGGCGCCAGCGGTTTTGCTTTAATTGCCGCCTGCGCGCCCTTTCACTTCATTCAGACTTTCCGGTGTTTCTGCTACCTCAGCCGGTTTCTCGCCCAGTACGATGCGTACGTTGTGCGTTTGACCGTCGTCGGCGAGCAAGATTTCAGTCACCGATTGTAAAGCGCCATCTAACTCCAGGGCGATCACGCCACGATGGACTGCCATCGGGTTCTCGACTTTGATCCGGTAGGTTGCCCGCCCGCGTCGATAAGTAATCTCAAACTCTCGCCACCAGCGCGGCACGCAAGGATCTATTTTTAACCGATCCCCACGCAACTGGAAACCGAGAATAGACTCCAGGCCCGCCCGATACATCCAGCTCGCGGAGCCGGTGTACCAGGTCCACCCGCCGCGTCCGGTGTGAGGTGGGACAGCGTAGATGTCGCCGGCGGCCGCGTAAGGCTCTACTTTGTACTTGTGCAGCCCGGCGCGCGTCGAAGCGTGATTAATTGGATTCAAAAGCGAAAACAATTCGCCCGCTCGCTCGCCGTCTCCCAGCATCGCGAACGCAATTAAGGTCCACAGCGCCGCGTGAGTATACTGCCCGCCGTTCTCGCGGACACCGGGAACGTAGCCTTTAATATAACCCGGATCCAGAGTGCTCTTGTCGAACGGTGGCGTAAACAGGATAACCAGACCGTCACCTCGCCGGATCAAATATTCTTCAACGGCAGCCATGGAACGGACCGCGCGATGATGCTCAGCGGCACCCGAAATAACACCCCACGACTGCACAATTGAATCGATGCGACACTCTTCATTCTGCACCGAGCCCAACGGAGTTCCGTCGTCAAAATAGGCACGTCGATACCAATCGCCGTCCCAGCCGTGTTCCTCGAGGGCCTTTTTCAAACTCTGCATGTGACTGCGGTACGTGTCGCCGCGGGTGGCTTCGTTTCGTTGATCGCAGAAAGGCGAGAAATTAGCCAGCGTATTGTGGAGAAACCAGCCCACCCAAATACTCTCACCTTTGCCCAGGTGCCCAACTCGGTTCATGCCATCATTCCAATCACCGCCACCCATTAATGGGAGCCCATGCGGGCCAACCGCTAAACTGCGATCGAGTGCGCGGGTGCAATGCTCAAAAATGGTCCCTGCCTCAGATGAGACGACAGGTTGCATATAAGATTCGTGATCTTCCGGTCCCAGGAGCGGCGCTTCGAGAAAGGGAATTACTTCATCGAGCACGGACAGGTCTCCGGTCACATTAATATAGAACGATGTAACGAAGGGCAGCCAGAGTAGATCGTCGGAGAATCGTGTGCGCACGCCGCGTCCGGTGGGCGGATGCCACCAGTGCTGCACGTCGCCCTCCTTAAACTGGTGGGCAGCAGCGAGCAGGATCTGATCGCGTGACAGAGACGGTTTGCTGTAGACCAGAGACATCACGTCTTGCAACTGATCGCGGAAACCGAAAGCACCACCTGACTGGTAAAACGCGGAGCGCGCCCAGACTCGGCAGGCCGCTGTTTGATATAGCAACCAGCGGTTTAGCATCGTATCCATCGCGAGGTCGGGGGTCTTTATTTCCACAGTGCCCAGCATTTCGTCCCAGTAAGAGAGAACCGCCTCGAATGCCGCGTTGATGGCTGAGGGAGCGGTGAACCTCGTGATTAGTTCCTGGGCTTCTTCTTTTGATTCGGCTTCACCAAGGAGGAGGACGACCTCGCGAGCCTCGTGGGGCGCCAGATCGACGGTCACCTGGATAGCCGCGCAAGGATCTAATCCCGCACCGTCGCGACCTGCGAGGCTTACCCGCCGCAGGGCTGCGGGCGCCGAGAGAGTGCCGTTCCGGCCGAGAAACTCTTTGCGGTCACAAGTAGCGCTGGAGAGCTTTACATTCGAAGTCACAAACGCGATGCGATCGGCGAACTCATTGTTAAAGGGATTACGGGCGAAGACGGTACCGGTTTGGTTGTCGATTTCGGTGATGATGTAAGGAGCTGAAGTACTACGCTGCGTCCCCAGCACCAGCTCGTTAAAGAGTGTAATGGTGAGCCGCCTTTTTCGGTCAGTACGATTGCGCAAGCGCAGCAACGATATCTTCACCGAACCCTGGAGGGGTACAAACAGCAGCAGCTCTTGCGAGATACCATGACTGGTGTGTTCAAAGACTGAATAACCCTGGCCGTGCCTGATCGTGTATGGTTCTGCCTCGCGGATCGGAGCCGGAGTCGTGGACCAAACTGTGCCTGTGTCTTCGTCACGCAGATAGATAATCTCCCCCGGAGGATCGATTACCGCATCGTTCGACCACGGAGTCAGCCGATTCTCACGGCTGTTTACCGACCACGTGTAACCAGCGCCGGTTTCAGTGACCTGAAATCCAAACGGACTTTGATTGGCAACGATGTTGGCCCACGGTGCGGGCGTCCACTGATCTTCTCCGAGCACTATCACATACTCACGTCCGCCCTGGCTGAATCCGCCCAGGCCATTGAAGAACGTTAATTCCGGCAAGGCAACTGTTGGCTCCGGATAGGTTTGGGAAGCCAGACGGGGAACGAAGGGCGCTGGTAATGGTTCTTCTATGGCCAGGCGCTCGATTTGATCTTCGAGCGGGCCACGCTCGGTAACAATGACCACTCTGGCCACTGCGTGAAGCAGAATGCGGTCAGCTTCGGGCATGATGTCTGCACGTCTCAGAAAGATGCCACCGGGCTTGTCTTGCAAACCCTGGAGTCCGCCGGTCCGCACCAGCCCTTCCAGTTCCTTCTGCAGTTCTTGAATGTAACCTGCCGGATGATCGTTTAGTATCACGCAATCAATCTTCAGACCCTTGTAATGTAGGTATTCATGCCCGCGTAGAATCTTGCGCACCATCGGCAGATCTTCGAGCCGGTTAATGCGGACAAGCAGAATTGGCAGGTCACCACTGATAGCATAGGGCCAGAGACTAGATTGGGCTTTGGTGTTGAGAGCCAGCACATGCGGCCGTGGCCGCAGCGAGGGATCGGAGTAGATGATGCGTGCGGCCAGGCGCTGAAACAGGTGCGCCTCTTCAGCATCGAGCTTCAGATGGCTCATCTCCACCTGGGCCTTAGTCCATGCCAGTCGTGATTCGCGCTCGAAGATGCTGGGATCGTGATATTTGTCGGCCAGCGTGATCGCTTCCTCTCGGGTGTTGGCGATAGCGGTGCTGAAGGTTACTCGGGCAG
>Ga0193717_1001823_pt1 | contig 12738 bp, 13 predicted proteins | sample U2c2metaG_FD_145900 | JGI IMG/M metagenome (GOLD analysis project Ga0193717, IMG submission 145900) | Soil microbial communities from a riparian zone of the East river system, Colorado, United States - U2c2 | ecosystem: Environmental > Terrestrial > Soil > Riparian zone | place: USA: East River...
CTTCTGCGACGTCATGCCGTCCAGGGTAACGAGCGCGTGCGCTACCGCCGATCACGCCCGGTAATCTGGCCTCGTGACAGGCCCGGACGTACCCCAATCATTCGCGCTCGCGTACGTCCCGGGGGTGACGCCCGGCAAGTGGGTGCGGACCTGGAACGAGCGGCTGCCCGAGGTTCCGCTGACCCTCATCCAGGTGCCCGCCCCCGAAGCCGCCGCCCTGGTGCGCGAGCGCGGCATCGACGCGGCCCTTCTGCGGCTGCCGATCGACCGGGACGGCCTGCACGCGATACCTCTCTATACCGAGGTGACCGTCGTCGTGGTCCCGAAGGACCATCTCGTGGCCGCGGCCGACGAGGTCTCCATCGACGACCTGGCCGACGACGTCGTGCTCCATCCCATCGACGACACTCTCGACTGGGAGAAGCTGCCCGGCCAACCGGCGATCGAGCGTCCGGCCACCACCGCGGACGCCATCGAGCTGGTGGCGGCGGGTGTGGGCGTGCTCGTCGTCCCGCAGTCACTCGCCCGGTTGCATCACCGCAAGGACCTCACCTTCCGCCCGCTCACCGACGCGCCGGAGTCGCGCGTCGCGCTGTCGTGGCTGGAGGACGAGACGACCGACTTGATGGAGGAGTTCATCGGGATCGTCCGCGGGCGGACCGTCAACAGCACTCGCGGTCGCGGACCTGCACCTGAGGCGCAGACACCGAAGAAGCCCAGGCGTCCCGACGCGGGTGGTCGGAAGCCCGCACCCGCCAAGTCAGCCGGCAGGCGTGGTTCCGGCGCGCCCAAAGCCGGCAAACGCGGCAAGCCCCGCCGCCGCTCGTAGCTGAGTCATTTCCCGCGCCGTGCGCTCACCAATAGCGCGCTCGAAAGGACAATCACGAACACGACGGTGACCCAGTACCACGTGGGTCGGTGGTCATCGAGCACGGCGGGGGAGAGGCCGGCGACGCCCACCCCGAAGAACACCCAGTAGCGGGTGATCTCGCGCTGCCACCACTGGGGAGCCGCGGGTTGGTGCTGGGCCACCGCCATCGCGTACTCGTCGACCGGCCCGAATTCCTCCTGCGGCGTGCGCTCGCTGGTGGCCAGGTGCTGTGCGGCCTCGTTCACCAGGTCGTCGGCACGTGCGCGTGACACGTCGTGGCGGCCTTCGAGCAATCCGCGCAGCTCGTCGAGCCACTCTTCAGCGCTCTCTGTTGCCTTGGTGAGGTCGCTGGCGGACTCTCGGCGGTAGCCCCACCACGCCAGCAGCCCACCCGCCACGAGGAACAGCGGCGCCGGCATGGAGCCGACCGTCTCGTGCGGGAGCTCGACCAACGCGTACGCCGCCAGCAAGACCAGGACACCCGTGGCGATCCACGCGGGTACCACAGTCCTGGGCTTGCCCATCCGCCGCGCGATGGTGCTCGCGTACAACATGCTGAGCCTCGCCGCGTAGGCGATGGGCACGCCGACGAGCCCGGCGACCGTGAGCGGGATGATCAGTCCCTCCTTGATCCACACCAAGACGCCCACCAACACGGTGGTCAGCGCGAATTGGGCGATTACCGAGGACCACGCTTCGAAGACCGTCGTGCCACCCCGGTCACGCTTCGCGCGGTCCGCCGGCGGCACCCGTTCCGCGGCGATCTCGGCGGCGAAGTCCGCGGGCGTGCCGAACGCTTCTTCCGGCGACTCGCCACTGTCGGCGCAGTGCTGCTCCACCTCGGCCAGCACCACGCCGATGAGAGCCGCGTCCATGCCGAGCAAAGCGAGTTTCAGTCGCGCCAGGTCACTCCAGGAAACAGAGGTGGTCGTCACGCCTTGTCCTTTCGCACCGATTCGACGAGCCGGTCCATCGCGGCGGAGAAGTCCCGCCAGTGCTCGACCTCTTCGTCCAGCCGTTCACGGCCCTCGGGAGTCAGTCGGTAGGTCTTGCGCCCGGGGCCACCTTGTCCCGCGACCCACTCGGCCTCCACCAGTCCGGCGGCCTCCATCCGGCCGAGAACCGGGTAGAGCGCACCGCCGCGCACCGTGCCGAGCCCAAGTTCGGCGAGCCGCTGCACCAGGGCATACCCATGCAGATCCGCGTCGGCGAGCACGGCCGCCACCGTCAGCTCCAACGTCCCGCGCAGCCAGCCCCTCGATGGATCAGCTTCCGCCACCTGCTCTACCAACCATCTAGTGAGTGTTTCGGACTATTCGTATTTCAGACTAGCAGGGCATGGAGCGGGTTGCACCGCGGCGAGGTGGCCGGGCTGCGCTGGTGCGACTCAGATTCGCCAGAACGGCGGCGTGGTCATGAGCGTCCGGTCTCACAACACGGTGAGGTCACCGATCGTCCAGGTGTCGCCGCTCTTCTTCGCCGTCACCGTCAGCTGCGCGGCCGCGTTACTGGTCTGGTTGGTGTCCCCGCGCGTCGACCGCTGATCTGCCAGCACCAGCAACTGCGCCTGGTCGCCTTCGAGCCGGATCACCGACGTCGCCCGGATCGTGGTGGTGAGCACCAGTTTCTGCGCCGGTGCGAGCTGCCGCACCTGCTCGAAGAGCTGGTTGTACTGCTCGACAGCGCGGTCGCGCAGCAGGTTCTGCGCGGCGGCCCGGGTTTTCGCGGTGTCGGTGAAGTCGAACGAGAACACCGTCTCGACGGCTTTGTTCACCTGTCCGAGGAGGTCGCTGGTGGCCGCGGCGTCGGTCAGCGCGGTGTTGCGGAGGTCGTCGTCCGGCGAAGGAGCCGCGGCGATTCCGGCGGCAGCGGCGATTCCGGTGAACACGACCAGCGCGACAGACAGGGCGAGTACGAGACGACGGCGTCGAGGCTCGACAACCTCGGTTTCGACAACCTCGGTTTCGACAACCCCAGTTTCGACAACCCCAGTTTCGACGACGTCATCTTCGGCCGCCTCCGGTTCAGGGCGGGGTTTCGGGCTCGGGGTCACTTCCGCGCCGCGACGTCCGGCCACCGCGGGGCGGCGTCGTTGCGGCGTCGGGGTTCGTGCCTGGGACATGCTTTCCTTTCGTGAGGGGGAAACCCTCATCCGCCGATCGCGAGTGCCTGGATGGAGCTGAGCTTCCAGCCCTGGTCGGTCCGCCGGAGGTCGGCCTGGAACCGGTTGCGCTTGGTCACCGGCTCGCCCTGCTCCGGGGTCACCACGATTTCCGCGACGGCGATCATCTTCGCCACCCCGCCTTCGGAATCGAGCTCGGTGAGCCCGCCGCTGAGGACCTTCGCGCTCGTCGAGGTCTTGCCGTTCTTGATCACCTGGCTCTGTGCCTGCCGCGACTTCTTGACCTCGTCGTTGAGCTGGCCGGTGGACATCCGTTCCCACTCGTCGAGCCCGGCGTCGACGGTCCGGTAGTCCAGCGTGCCGAACACGGCCACGGCGTGTTCGCCCGCCCGCTCGGCCTCACCGCGCGCCTGAGCGGTGGTCGCGGCGGCGCTGTCGCCCGAAAGCCACGCTGTGCCGAACCACACGGCGGCGACCAGCGCGACCACGGTCAACGCGGAAAGCCCGGCGAGGAAGGGTTTGCCCGCCCACAGCGGGGTACCGGTTCGGTCTGTCATGGAGTCTCCGTCTTCGTTCATCGGTTCAGTCCGAGCAGCCCGGCCAGATCGCTCGGGCCACTGATCCCGGTCAGTCCCGCCAGGCCGGGAAGTGGGGCACTGCCGGGCTGCCGCTGGACATCGGGTGCGGTGGGCACGGTCTTCGAAGTGCCGCCGTACGGGGCGTTCTGGGCACCCCGGACCGACGTCGGGCTGCCCGCGGGTTCGGCGCAGTACAACCCGGGGTTCGCCAGCTGGGTGCCGACCTGCTCGGCGGAGCGCAGCGCCGCGCCTTCGTAGCCCTTGGTGCAGGACAACGGATCGAAGAAGTTCAGCACCAGGCCGAGATGCGCGGTGCCGTCGCCGGGCACGACGGTGTTGGCCGCCGCGGTCAGCAGCGGGTAGGCGACGAGGATGTTCTCCAGCCCCTTGGTCCGCGGCCCGAGGACGTCGGCGGTGGTGAGCAGGTTGGCGATCACCTTGCCCAGTCCCGGCCCCGATTCGGCGAGCAGGCCGGTGATCTCGGCGGACACCGGGGGCACGGCCTGGATGAAGTGCTTCAGGTCCGGGTCGGACTTCTTCAGTTCGTCCGCCAGCAGCCGGAGATCCCCGCTGAACGACCGCAGATTGCTAGCTTCGGCGTTCTGGGTGGCCAAAACCGTGCGGGCGGAAGACAGCAGGTCCTTGGTCGCGGGCAGGTACTCCGTGGCTGTGGCGGCGAACGCGCTCGTCGAGTCGAGCACGGTCCGAAGATCCGGCCCGGCGCCGTTGAACGCGTCGTACAACTCGTCGACGACGGTCTTCAGCGATTCGGCCGGGACACTGGCGGCCAGCGCGTCGACGTTGCCCAGCAAGCGGTCCAGCGGTATCGGCGTGACGGTGTCGGCGGCGTCGATCGTGGACCCTTCGGCGAGGAACGGCCCGTTTCCGGTGCGGGGCCTCAGGTCCACGTACTGCTCGCCGACGGCGGAGCGGTTCGTGACCACGGCTTCGACGTCGGCGGGCACCGCGGGCGAACCGTCGTCGAGGACGAGGTCCACTTCGGTGCCTTCGGGAATGACGTGGAGCTCCCCGACCCGGCCGATGGTCACGCCGCGATAGGTGACGTCGGCGTTGGTGAAGATCCCGCCGGAGTCGGCCAGCTGCAGTTTCACCGTTGTGCCGCCGCGGCCGAACAGGCTTTGCAGCCCGGCGTACCGGAAACCGGTGTACCCGATCCCGGCGATGGCGATGACCAGGAAGAGCGCGACCTGGATCCGGATCCTGCGCGTGATCATCGGGCGCCGCCCAGCAACGAGTTCAGCAGCCCGGGCAGTCCCTGCACCACCGGCGGCAACGCCGGGGTGGGCAAGGGTGACGCCAGTGGTAGCGGGGCCGCCGCGGGTGGGGGATTTCCCAAGCCCGGCAACGCGATCGGCGGCTGCTTGGGGTTGAGGAAGAGGTTCGTCAGCAAGCTGTCCAGCTTCAGGTCGAGGTGGACGTCGAGGTTTGTGTAGTCACCGCGGATCGCTTCCCGTGAGCGGCTGGTGAACGGGAACGTCAGCAGGACGTCGAGCGCCTTGGGCAGTTTGTCCCCGGCCTCGGTGAGCTTCTGCAGCGTCGGCCGCAACGCACGCAGATCCGCGATGAGGTCCTTGCGGGAGCGCGTGATGGTGTCGACGGCGACCCCGGACAGCTCGTCGAGCGACTGCAGCATCCGCACCAGGTCACCGCGTTGGTCGGCGAGGACCCGCAGGCCCGGCTCGAGTTTGTCGAGTGCGGTCGCGATGTTGTCGTTCTGCCCGACGAGGGTGCCGGAGAGCCGGTTGAGCCCGTCGATGGCCCTGGTGATGTCGTCGCGCTGACCGGCGAGGTCGCCCACGAGAGTGTCCACATTGGTCAGCAAGGCGCGGATGTCGCCCTCCTTGCCCGCCAGCGCGTCGTTGACCTCACGGCTGATCGTGCGGACCTGCTCGACCCCGCCGCCGTTGAGGAGCATCGACAGGGCGCCGAACACCTCCTCGACTTCGGGGTTGCGATTGGTCCGTTCCACCGGGATGACCGACCCCGAGGCGAGGGTTTCCGGCGCTGGAGTGGCCGGACTGCTGAGCGACACGTACTTCTCACCGAGGAGACTCGACTGCACGAGCAGGGCCCCGGCGTTCGCGGGCAGCTTGACGTCGCCGTTGAGCGAGACCGTCACCTCGGCCGTCCAGCCGTCCGCGGCGAACCCGATATCCGACACCCGGCCCACCGGCACGTCGTTGACCTTCACCGCGGCTTGCGGCACGAGATCGAGGACGTCGGCGAACTGGACCTTGAGCTGGTACGGATGATCGCCGAGGTCGGCACCGCCGGGCAGTGGCGCGCCGTACAGGCCGCTGAAGCCCCCGCTTCCGCAGGCGCTGAGTGAGAAACCCAGCACCGCGACCACACAGCCAGTGGCGAGTCGTTTCGTCATCGAGGGCCGCCTCCGGACTGGGTAAGGGAAAGCAGCGGCAGCGGCGGGAGGTTCCCGCTCTGCAGGCCGCCGATGAGGTCGCCTGCCGAAGGCAACGGCACGAGACCGTCGACCACCGGCGCGAGCTTGTCGCAGGTTTCGGCCAACGCCTGGGGGAGCTGCTTCGGCGTACCTCGCCGCACCAGGCCGCAGAGCGTCACAATCGGCGGGGACGACAGCTCGTTCAGATTGGCCCGGATGTCGAGCGTGCCCGAGCTGGCGTTGTAGGCGTTGATCAGGTTTCCCAGCGTCAGCGGAGCCACATCCAACGACTCCGCCAGTGCCGCCCGCTGATCGGTCAGGATCTGGGTGACCGACGCAAGTTTGTCCACATTGGACTTGATCCGGCCGCGGTTGTCCGCGATGAAGGTGCGGACCAGATCCAGAGCCGCCGCGAGTTCGCCCAGTGCCTGCGTCAGGTTCTGTCGTTCCCCGGCGAGGAACGCGCTGACGTCGGTGAGCTGGCCGCTCAGGTCCCGCAGCTGACCGTCGCTGGTCGCCAGCGTCCGGGTGAACTGCCGGAGGTTGTCGACGGTGGCGAACAGGTCACCACTGTTGCCGGACAGGGTCTTGGTGAGTTCCGCGAGTTTGCCGACGGTCTCCCTGATCGCGGTGCCGTTGCCCGCGAGGTTGGCCGCGCCGACGTCGAGCAGCCGGGACAGCGAACCGTCCGCGTTGGCGCCGTCCGGTCCGAGCGCCGAGGTGACCTGGTCGAGGCTCTTGTAGAGCTCGTCGACCTCCACCGGGGTGACCGTGCGAGCCCGCGGGATCACCGCGCCCTCGGCGATCTTCGCGCCCCCGGTGTAGACCGGGGTCAGCTGCACGTACCGGTCGGCGACGAGGCTGGGCGGGACGACGACGGCACCGGCGTCCGCGGGGACGTCGATCCCGGGCTCCACGGTCAGTTCGACCCGGACCTGCTGACCTTCGGGGGTGACGGAGTCGATGGTCCCGGCGGGTACCCCGAGGATCCGGACGTCGCCGCCGGCGAAGACACCGATGCCCTGGGAGAAGAACGCCGTCACCTTGGTTCCTGCCGCACGGGAGCCGATCCACCAGACGCCGCCCGCCGCGATCAGGGTCAGTACCAGCACGACCGCCAGGCGGCGCGTGAGTTTCGTGGTCATCGGCCGCCTCCCGGGGCACCGGGGTCGCAGCCCTCGGGATTGATGTTGAGCAGGTTGAGGTTGACCGTCGGCGGCAGCAACCCGCAGACGTAGACGTCGAACCAGTGGCCGTTGCCGAGGGTGTTGGCGAACAACCGGTAGAACGGCGCGAGCTGGTTGAGACTCGAGTTCAGGTTCTCCTGGTTGCGCTGCAGCAACGCAGTGACCTGGTCGAGTTCCTTCAACGCGGGATCGAGCTGTCCCTGGTTGTCGGTGACGAGCCCGGCGAGCTGCGCCGACAGGGCTTTCGCGCCTTGCAGGAGTGCGCTGATCGCCGACTTGCGGGCCTGGACTTCCTTGAGCAGCAGCGTTCCGTCACCGATCAGCCGCTCGAACTGGCCGCTGCGATCGGCGAGGGTCTTGGTCAGCTGACCGGTGTTGCCGAGAAGCTTGCGCAGCTGCTCGTCACGGCTGGAGATCGTCGTCGACAACGCCGACAGGCTGTCCAGCGCGGGCCGGATCTGTTCCGGTGTACCGGAAAACTCGTTCGCGATGGTCTGGAAACTCTGGGCGAGCTGCCGGGTGTCGATCTGGTCGACCGTGCGGGACAGCCCGGTGAACGCGTCGTTGACGTCGAAGGGCGCCTTAGTCCTGGCCACCGGGATCGGCTGACGGGGATCGAGCGGGCTCTTGCCCGCCGACTCCAGCTCGACGTACTTCTGGCCCAGCAACGTCTTTATCTGGATGGACGCCTTGGTCTGGTCGCCGACGTAGGTGTCCTTCGCGCGAAAACTGACCAGGACATGGCCGTCGCTGAGTTCGATCCCTTTGACCTGACCGATCTTGACCCCGGCCATGCGGACTTCGTCGTCGGCCTTGAGTCCGGCCGCCTCGGTGAACTCGGCTTGGTACACCGCGCCGCCGCCGACGACCGGGAGGTCGTCGTAGAAGTAGGCGGCGACCGTCAGCATCGCGATGATCACCACACCGGCGATGCCGATGGGGACGGGATCGCGTTGTTCGAAGGCTTTCACGACGTACACCTCGACGGGGTCTGGCTGAGCGGCAGCGGAAGGATCGGGACGTCCAGCCCGAGCGAGGACACCCCGACATTCCCCGAGGCCGCGCACAGGTAGAAGTTGAACCAGGAACCGTAGGACGCGGTGGGCGTGATCGTCTCCACGTTCTTCGGCAGGTTGGCCAGGAACTGTTCGACCAGGCCGGAATCCTTGTTCAGGTTCCCCGCCAGCGCGCCGAGCCCCGCGATGTCCTGCTTGAGCGGTTCCCTTGCGTCGGCGAGGAAGCCGGAGGTGGTCGTACTCAGGTCGGTGAGCGCGCCGATCGACTCACCGATCGGTTTCCGGTCCGCCGCGAGCCCGCTGACCAGCTCCTGCAGCGTGGTGACCAATCCGGACAGTTCGCCGCCACGGCCGTTCACCGTGTCCAGCACGACGTTCAGGTTGTCGATCACCTGGCCGATCGCCTGGTCCTTGTCCGCGATCGCGGAGGCCAGCTGCGTGGTGTGCCCCAGCAGCGAGCTGATCGTTCCGCCTTCACCTTGGAGCACCTGGATCAGTTCGTACGACAGCTTGTTGACGTCGTCCGGGGACAGTGCCTGGAACAGCGGCTTGAACCCGTTGAACAACTGGGTCAGGTCGAGTGCGGGTTTGGTCTGGGACAACGGGATCGTGTCGCCCGGCTGGAGCACTTCGGCGGACTGGCCGGGTTGCTGTTCCAGCGCGATGTAGCGCTGGCCGACCAGGTTGCGGTACTTGAGCACGGCCTGGACCGATCGGGGAATCTTGCGGCCGGAGTCGGCAGAGAATTCGACTTGCGCCACGTTTTCGTTGTCGCCGCCGACCGAGATCGTGTCGACCTGGCCGACCCGGACGCCGGACACGCGGACGTCGTCGCCGACGTTGAGCGAGGTCACGTTGGAGAACACCGCGTGGTACTTGTGCGACGGCTGGAAGGTGATGTTGGCGATCGTCGCCGCGAGCAGCAGCGTGGACATCACCGTGAACACGACGAAAACGGCCAGCTTCGACACCGGCCCGACGAGGGACTTCACCGGACGGTCACCTCCTGCCCGCGGTAGAGCGGTCCGACCAGCACACTGCTCCACTGGGGCACGTCGTTCGGGGAAGTCCTCATCGAGGGTGCGACCAGTGCCGCGACCAGCGCCCGTTCCTGCGACGAGTTCGGCATCGACGCGGCCGGTTGCCCGGTCGATGCCGGCGTGGCCAGCGTGCCGCCGAGCAGTGAGTTCATCCCGGACGGCGGTTTGGTCCCGCCCGCGGCGGGTGGGGTCGACCCGTCGGCGAGCGGCCCGGAAGCCGGGTACTGCGGGAAGTTCGAGCCTTGCGCGATCGGGTAGCAGGCGGGACCGCGTTTGTCCTGATAGGCCGGGGTGTCCTTGCCCGGCACGTATTTGCCGCGGCTGGCGGTGATTTCGATGGTCAGGTTCAGCGCGTGATTGTTGTTGCGCCCGCCGCCCCAGATCTCGTCGAGTTTCGGGACGAGGTCGGTGAGCTGGCCGAGCAGGCACGGGTATTCCGGCGCGTACTTGGCCAGCAGCTCCAAAGTGGACCTGCTGCTCCCGGCGAGCCCGATGAGGTTGTTCTTGTTCACTTCCAGGAAGCTCCGCAGGTTCACCGAAGTTTCGGTCAGGCCGCCGAAGAGCGCGTGGAGATTTTGTTGCTGGTCCACCAGGGTTTTACTCGTCACCGTGAGATCGGACAGGGTGCGCAGGAGATCCGGTGCCGCGTCGCTGTAGGCGTCCGCGACCCCGGCGAGCTGCCGGATGTCCTCGGTGAGGTCGGGCAGCGACGGGTTCAATTCCCGGACGTAGTTGTTGAGCGTCACCAGGGTCGTGCCGAGATCCTTGCCGCGGCCGTCGGAGAGCGCGTCGGAGACCGCTGTCAACGTGCTGGACAGCTTCTCCGGCTGGACCGCCTGCAGCACCGGCATGAGCTTGTCGAGCACGGTATTGAGCTCCACCGCGGCCGAAGAACGGTCGAGCCCGATGGTGTCCCCGGCCTCGATACGTTCGCCCGCGGCGGTTTTCGGCAGCACGAGGTTGACGTAACGCTCGCCGAAGAGGGTCTTGGGGAGCAGCCGGGCGGTCACGTTTTTCGGGATCAGGTCGACCTTGTCGGGATTCAGCGCCAGATGCAGCGTCGAGCCCTTGAACGCGGTGTCAATGGCGCGGACCTCGCCGACGATGACGCCGTGCACTTTGACGTCGGCCTGTGGCATCAACTGGTCGCCCAGCTTTTCGACGCGCAGGTCGACCATGACCACCGGGGTGAACCGCTTCTGGTAGAACGCGATGGTGAGGGCGAAGAACAGCACGATCGCCACCAGGTAGACGAATCCGAGCACGCGTCGCGGGACCGCGGGGAGTGTTCCGTGTTCCTGGCTCATCCGGCAACTCTCACCGTCGTCGTGGTGCCCCAGATGGCGAGGCTGAGGAAGAAGTCGACGATGACCACTGTGACGATCGCGGTCTTGACCCCGCGCCCCACCGCGACACCGACACCGGCGGGACCTCCGCTGGCGTTGTAGCCGTAGTAACAGTGGATGAGGATGATCACCACGGCGAACACGAGCACCTTCGCGAAGGACCACAGGACGTCTTCGGGTGGCAGGAACAGGTTGAAGTAATGGTCGTAAGTACCGGCCGACTGCCCGTTGAACGTGACGGTGATGAACCGCGATGAGATGTAGGAAGCCAGCAGCCCCAACGTGTACAGCGGCAGGATGGCCGCGAACCCGGCGATCATCCGGGTGGTCACCAGGTACGGCAAGCTGGGGATGCCCATCGTCTCCAGCGCGTCGATCTCCTCGGCGATCCGCATCGCGCCCAGCTGAGCGGTGAACCCGGAACCGACGGTCGCCGACAGCGCGATCCCGGCCACCAGCGGGGAAATCTCGCGCGTGTTGAAGTACGCGGAGACGAACCCGGTGAACGCGGCCGTGCCGATCTGGTTCAGCGCCGCGTAACCCTGCAGGCCGACGACGGTGCCGACGAACAGGTTGAGCGCGACCATCACGCCGATCGTCCCGCCGATCACCGCCAGCGCGCCGCTGCCGAAGGACACTTCGGACAGCAGCCGGATGATTTCCTTGGAGTAACGGCGAAGCGTGCGGGGGATCCATAGGAACGCACGGATGTAGAACCAGAGCTGGTTCCCGTAGTCGTCCAAAGCGGACACCGGTTTGCCGGCGATCTTGCGCGCGCGTTCGGCGATCGCGGCCCGTCGGGGCAGCAGGTCGACCACGGTTCAGCTTCCCTTCGCGGGGACGATGTGGAGGTACAGGGTCGTCAGCACGAAGTTGACGAAGTACAGCAGCAGGAAGGTGATCACCACGGCCTGGTTGACCGAGTCACCCACGCCTTTGGGGCCACCACGGGGATTCAGGCCGCGATAGGACGCGACGATCCCGGCGACCAGACCGAAGAGCAGTGCCTTGAACTCGCTGATGTAGATGTCCGGCAGCTGGGCCAGCGCGTTGAAGCTGGACAGGTACGCGCCAGGCGTACCGCCCTGGAGGAACACGTTGAACACGTACCCGCCGGCGACGCCGACGATGCTGACGAGACCGTTGAGCAGCACCGCGACGAACGTCATCGCGAGCACCCTGGGCACGATCAGCCGCTGGATCGGGGAGACACCGAGCACCTTCATCGCGTCGATCTCTTCCCGGATCGTCCGTGAACCGATGTCGGCGCATACCGCGGAACCACCGGCCCCGGCGATGATCAGCGCGGTGACGATCGGCGCGGCCTGCTGCACGGTGGCGAGCACGCCGGCGGCCCCGGTGAACGACTGCGCGCCGAGCTGCCGGGTCAGCGAACCCAGCTGTAACGCGATCACCGCGCCGAACGGGATGGATACCAGCGCACTGGGCAGCAGCGAGACGCTGGCCACGAACCAGGACTGCTGCAGGAACTCCCGCCACTGGAACGGGCGTTTGGGGATCAACCTGAGCACGTCGAGGCCCAGCGCGAACAATCGGCCGGTCTCGCGAATGGCGCCGACACCGGGGAAGGAAAGCTGTTTGCTCACAGCAGGTTCCCGCTGTGATTGAGCGTGGAAAGCTCGGCCGTGACCTCGTTGCGATGTCTGCCCCGGACCGGTGCCTCCGGGCGCTGCCGTGGGCGGACGCCGTAGCGCTGCTGTTCTTCGGGCGTCAGGGACTCGATGATCCCTTCCCTCGCGGCGTGGGGGAGCGTGTGCAGGATCTTCATCACCCGGTCCTGGCGGCGCCGCATGCCGGTGCGCTCCGGAAGGCCCGGGCTGGGCTGGATCTGCGGGGGCACGCCGCGAACGTCCTCAGTGGACCCGTCGGAGTGGCCCGCTTCCGCGTCGGCCTGTTCGCGGGCCATCTGCGCGGAGTCCTTCTCCTCCGACATCCCGATCGGCCCGAGACGACGGCCGTTGAGGAACTGCTCCACCACCGGCTCCTCGCTGGTCAGCAGCACCTCGCGGGGGCCGAACATGATGAGTTCCTTGCGGAACAGCATGCCCAGATTGTCCGGCACCGTACGCGCGAGATTGATGTTATGGGTGACGATCAAGATCGTCGCGTCGATCTGCGCATTCAAATCGATCAACAGC
>Ga0193717_1001824_pt1 | contig 12735 bp, 13 predicted proteins | sample U2c2metaG_FD_145900 | JGI IMG/M metagenome (GOLD analysis project Ga0193717, IMG submission 145900) | Soil microbial communities from a riparian zone of the East river system, Colorado, United States - U2c2 | ecosystem: Environmental > Terrestrial > Soil > Riparian zone | place: USA: East River...
TTCACGACATGCAGATTATCCAGCCGGACCGTTTTATTTATAGGGTCCGTCTGACCGAACAAGGCAATGGCCGTGGACTTCGTCAGCACAATCGAGGCCGGCTGCTTCAATACATCCTCTGCGTTTCCTTGCAATAAAGTAAAGCGGAATATTTTCAGAAAATCCTCGCCGGCGAACATGCCTTTGCTGTATAATTTTTTATCCCCCGCCATTAAGCTATGCTGGCCGCCAAAATCCGCCTGCGCCACATATTGTACTTCCGGCACATCCTTCTTTATCGCATCCGCCAGTGGCAGACAGGTGGCATTGCCCGCCTCCACCACTCCGTTCCGGCTGCTTCTGACCATGGTTTGATAGACCTGCCCGAAGTCGGGCAGCCACTTATCGTATGATAACTGGTATTGCACCCAAAGCCCGATGACCAGGGCCACCGCCATGCCGATAGCCAGCCCGAGGATATTAAAGCCGGAGTAACCTTTCTCCCTGATGATATTCCGCCAGGAAGTCTTGAAATAGTTTCTGAACATGCGTTGTGAGTTTTGGGATACGGCAAAATGCAGCCAGAAAAATGCCAGATTGTTTACAGGCTAATAATCAAATAGTTAAGATTGCCGGTTTATTATTAGCTGTCCGATTTCGCACGCTCTTTGTTCGGTATTTATAAACTAATGGTTTTGTTTTAGGAAGCCCCTTGCTGCTTCGAATTCGGGTCTGTTTGAATGAATTGAGTCTGCGATGGCAGTCAATTGTCGATAATACCCCGTTGCTTTTTTAAGACTGTCGGATCTCTGCGCGGATAATGCGGCGCCATATAGGCCATTGAACCGATTGGGGTGTTTTTTCAGATCTTTCTCGTAAGTGTTCAGGGCTTCTTCCGGCTTATTCATTTGAAATAGCAGATCTCCTAATAATTCCCTTGCCGGGATCACTTCGCAAGGTGTGACCGGATGTTTTTGAGTATTTTCTTCCCTGAGCGCGGCAAGTTCCATAAGCTTCAATGCTTCATCATTTTTTCCTTCTTTGAACAGGATCCAGGCTTCAGCAGTCATGATCTGGATCTGCACCTGGTTGGCTTTATACGAATCTTTTTGTTTAGCGAGTGTATCGTGCAGGGCAGTCAGTTTTTTTAATTCGTCCCTGGCTGAATCCATATGACCAACATGTACGGAACCAAGGAGCCTGGTAAAATGAAAAATAGCTTTTTGCCATGGATATTGTTCCCATGGAAAGGTCGTTGGATGTAATTTCAGTTCCGCGGCTTCTTTCCACATTTTGTTTTCAAGTAAATAGCGTGCGGGAATAGCGGCAAAGGCATAGGCAACTTTAAAATTCACGGGATAAACGTCGTGAATAGTTTTGAGCGAATCGCATAGTTCTTTTGCCTTCCTGTTCTCCCCTTTTTGCAGGTAAGCATACATCAGATAGTCCATTCCATGGAGTTCCTCGTCCCAATGGCCCTTAATTCCGGTATTATCCGCATAGCACTTTGCGGAAGCGATAGAAGCAAGGTTTGAATTGATACAGTCGGCCCAAAGTCCCAGCCTTGTGAATATATGGGAGGGCATGTGCAGGGCATGTGCGGAAGATGGGGCAATGGATGCATATTTTCTTGCTGCGGGTAAGGCTAATGCTGCCAGTTCAGGATAGTCGTAGCTATGAATAATATAATGAATGATCCCCGGATGATACGGTTGATCGGGGGATAAAGCGGCTAAAATTGCGCCGGCTTTTCTTTGATTGGTCAAGGATGTGTCGGCCGGGTCGGCTGCTCCGTCGAGGGCCAGAGCGTAGAATATAGCTGCCTCTTTATCGTTTGGATAATCGGCATGGATCTTCTCCATTGCTTTTTCAAATTTGACACAACGGGTGAGGTGGTCTGTCTTATCCCAGTTTTGATAAAATAAAGAGATGGCGTCAATATAGTCCGATTCCTTTTTGTTTTTTTGTGTGATAGACTGGGCAATTGCGATTGCTTTTGCTCCTTTTTGGAGTTCGGAGCGGGTGGGGGGAGTCCAGAGGGGGTGAAAATTTGACATTGCTATTCCCCAGTAGGCCATGGCACATGCCGGCTCTTCGTCGATGATCTGTGCAAAGACTTTTTCTGCTTCATCATATTCAAATGAATGCAGCAAGGACATGGCAAGGTTAAAATCTTTTTTTACTTTTCCTGACCCGGAGATCTCAAAGTCGACGGCGCCGAATTGCTTGTCGGAGGGACCGCACAAAACGAGTTCGCCCCGTTTAAGCTGAATTGCGGCAATTGTTTCACTTGTAGGGGTTTCGTTTTTTCCATGGCATGAGGCGAGAGTCAATAAAAAAAGACTGAAAAAAGCCAAGTGCGCCTCTGGTAATATTTTTTTCATACTCGCTTGCAGTGATTTGGCCAGGGCTAAATTAGGCAACTTCTAATAAATTTTGCTTTTTCGCATATTATTTAGATATTTGTCTAAATATCTAAATGACTGTTTGAATAACCTTTTCAAAGCATTAAACGATCCGACCCGCAGGGCCATCCTGGAGATGCTCAGGGATAAGGACATGACAGCCGGAGACATTGCCGGGCGATTCGACATGTCCTGGCCCAGCGTATCCCATCACCTGGAGATCCTGCGGAAAGCCGGGCTGGTCGTGTCTCAAAAAGAGGGGCAGTTCCTGTATTATTCCATCAACACGACGGTCATGGACGATATGTTGCAATGGATCCTTCAATTTACGCAAAAACAGAAGTAAGATGCCAACAAAATTTACCTGGGTAGATGGCGCTTTCCTTGTGATATGGGCATTGCCCCTGGTCTACCTTATCGGCGTTTATCCATCTTTGGGACCTACTCTTCCCATACATTTTGACATGGCGGGAAAACCGAATGGATATGGTTCCCGAGGGGCGTTTGTGGGCGTGGTGTTGATGATCAGCGGTATCGGTCTGGGAACGGCCCTTCTTGTCCGATTCCTTCCGCGTATCGATCCGAAGAACAAAGCAAGGTATTCCCAGGCAATTTTTATCCGCATCAGCTATGCGTTGGTGCTCTTCTTATCGCTGCTTTCGGCAGTTATTATCTATGCCTCGGTAAACGGCCATTTTACGCTCCCGCAAAAATTCCTATATCCTTTACTGGGACTTTTCTTCGCGTACCTGGGTAACTTGTTCAATAATGTGAAACCAAACTATTTTGTCGGGATCCGGACGCCGTGGACGCTGGAGAATGAGGTGGTCTGGCGTAAAACGCACCAACTGGCTGCCCGGATCTGGCTGCCGGGAGGGATCCTGCTGGCCTTGCTGGGCTGGATATTGCCGCAGGCGGCAGCGCATATCGTCTTTATCGCAGCCATCCTGGTCATGGCCATTGTGCCGGTGGCTTATTCGTATATTCTTTTCCGTCAGTTGCCTAAATGACGTATAATGAAACATTTCTGGTTATGGGAGATTGGATGGATAAAAATGTGAAACGGTAGGAAGGTCGTATGTTTTTATGCTGATCGAATTGGCAATCTTCATGGGCATCTCGATCATCATGTTCTTCCAGGGGGTATAGGGTAGGACCTTCCAGAACTGGCGGCTCAGCCATTGTTTGAACCGGGTCTTTGGAACGAACCAATCCACGCCGTCGGCCAGGCCCTGGCAGCGGGTTACGAAGGGGCGCATTTGTTCTTCGTAGCGGCGGAAGGCCGCCGGGTAGTCTCCGTTTGCGGCGCGGAGCTCACCGGCTAGAATATAGGCACCAATGATCGCCATACTGGTGCCCATACCCGACATAGGGGAGCTGCAATGTGCGGCATCGCCGACAAGTGCGATGCGGTTATTATACCAGGAATTCATCCGGATCTGGCTGATCGAATCAAAATAAAAGTCTGGGGCGAGATCCATGTACTGCAGTAGCCGCGGCACCTGCCAGCCTTCTGCCTTGAACCTCTCGCGGACCAGCTTCTTTTGGGCGAAGGTGTCACGGTAATCATATTTCAGTGCATCGGAAGCGAAATAAAGCGATGCCCTTGCTTCCCTGCCGTGATCGGCGCCAAAGAGGCCGGCACGTTTGCCCAAGGTCCCATAGTAGACTCCGTCCATGCCCAGGTGCATAAAATTGGGGGTGGTGAAGATCGCGATGTAGAGGCCGAGGTGATGGAGATAGTTTTCCTCGGGACCAAAAGCCAGGGAGCGGACTCTCGAGTGCAGGCCGTCGGCGCCAATGACCAGGTCAAATTTTCGCGACTTGCTGTTGCTGAAACTCACGTAGACGCCGTCGTTGGTTTGCTGCAAGCCCCTGATCGTATCATCGAAGATATATTCTGTATTCTCCCGGGTTGCGTCATAGAGGACTCGAGCGAGGTCGCCGCGCATGATCTCCAGTTCGCCGCTGGTGAATCCGTCGGGGAAACTGCCAATCTTTTTATTGTCGCGGTTGACGATGCCGATCTTGCCGGCGCGGGTTTCGAATTTTTTTACCTCATCGAGCAAATCCATGCGCCGGAGTACTTCCATAGCCGTGCCGCGGAAGTCTACCGCGTAGCCGCCTGGCCGGAGGGCCTGGGCCCTTTCGATGATGGTAGTAGTATAGCCATATTTTCCGAGCCAGTAGGCCAGGGCGGGCCCTGCGATGCTGGCCCCGGATATGAGTATTGTTTTGTTTTTCATGGTACAAACCTACTGCGAGAGATGGCGGGAGGCAAGAAGTAACAGGCAAGGGCGGGCGAAGCGTCGGCAAGATTAAGGGTTTTGCCGGTAAAGTTTTAAAATGGCTGGATGAATGAGGTAAAATTTACGATCTCTTCGAGACCCGGCCGGTAATTCTCTGTTGTATCGACCCGGAGTGTAGGGACAGGCATATCCGGCGCATGATAGGAGATCACCAGCGATTCATCGGCCGCCCTGGCGAGCTCGTCCCCGTCTCCGTGATACTTTTCTCTATTGGCATCCTCGTACATTCTATGGATAAATCTTTGCATTGCCAACTCCGGCGGTATCTCACATATCACCATTCGAATGTCGGCGAGATCCATCAACGGTACCAGCCCGGGTTGCCATAGTTTATGCTGGAATGCGGCCTCCACGACAATTGAAATATTCCTTGAAAGCAATAATCCGGCCGTTTGAAAGAATGTTTCATAGACATCCATTGCAGCTTCGGCTGGAAGTTCGGCCTGAGAAAACCGAAAAGTGTTGACATACCCTTCCTTGAATTCGTCACGTGACAGGAGCGGGCATCTCATTTCCTTCGACAGGATGCGCGATAGCGTCGTTTTTCCTGACGCGGGCCTGCCCGTCACAACAATTAACAAGGGTTTGATCGCTGTCATAGAGGTGGCCAAGTTACGATATTCGGTGCCACCGATCAGGGGGATATTGGTGGAGAATTTTTCCGGTCTCCAGCTGCGGGGCGCGCAGGTTAAGTTGCACACGGGCAGATGGTCGCTGGCTTACGGTGCACACACTGAAACTGTCCGTTATTATTGTTCGATCCATCCTGTGATGAAGGGTGTGATAAGGGTTGAGTAATATGGTTGCCTGATCTGGCGCTGCCGGCACAACCTTAAGTGCCCAATGCTATAGATCGGTGGTCAGAATTTTAGCGCCCATATTATAAAGCTGAAGCAATGCAGCACGCTTTGAGTCGTCGGCGGATATTTCACCCAGCAAATCGTTGTGGATAGCGCAGGTGCCGGTAGTCTCCGGATCAAGGTATACGTTGAGACCGGCCATGATTGCCTCCCGCGCAGTTGTTGATACGCAGCCATGCGTATAAAATCCCATAATCAGTATGCTGTCTGCTCCGATCGATTGCAGCCATGAGCCGATGGCTGATCCGGTGAAGGCTCCGTAGACGTTTTTTTCAAATAGCACCTCCTTTTCAGAACCTGCCAGGGGACCCATTTCCCCGGCGAATTCGGATCCCCATTCACCGGGAATGAAGGCCGCAGACTCATGAGGAAGATTATAATGCTTAACCCAGGCTATCGGAATTTCTTTCTGACGTGCTACCGATACCCTGGAGTGGATATTGCCTAAATATTTGGTAAATTGAGGTACGGGCCGTTTTCCCGTTGGAGAAAATTCATTTTGTACATCAATAATAACCAGTGCTTTCATTTCAAATGTATTTAAAGCAAACCTACGGTTGCTGCCTGCGGGAAGCAACCTGAATCTTGCTGAATCCTGCGCTATTGGACAGCGCCGGTTAAACAGCATCTCCGCAAGAATCAGGTTGGAAAGGCGTCTCCTGATCGCTTACTTTTGTATTTCGATTCGACATGAATAAAGAATTTATAATTAACTATTATAGGGTTGAAAAAGCAATTGCGTTTCTGACTGCAAATTTCAGATCGCAGCCCTCGCTTGAACGGATTGCAGAAGAGGTCAACCTGAGTCCTTTTCACTTTCACCGTATTTTCCTGGATTGGGTGGGAATAACTCCGAAAAAATTTCTGCAGTTCCTCTCGGTACAATACCTGCGGGGGAGGATCGGGGAAACCCGCAATGTTATTGAGGCGGCTGATTTGGCAGGCTTTTCCAGCCAATCCCGGGTATATGATCTCTTTGTCAATATCGAAGGAGTTAGCCCTCAGCAATATAAATCCGGTGGCCGGGGTCTTACGATCCATTATGGCTACCATCCTACGCCGTTTGGGATGGCGTTTATTGCCGTGGCTGAAAAAGGAATATGCGATCTGCATTTCGTTAGTGACGACGACAACCGCGACGAGTTCAGCAACTTTTCCAAAAAATGGAATTGTGCGATGCTCGTTCACCAGCCGGAATATACCCGGACCTTTATACAAAGAATATTCCAACCCGGTCGTGCCGAAAAGCTGGACGTTCTGCTGCAAGGCACACCCTTTCAGCTGAAAGTTTGGGAGGCACTGGTGAATATACCTTTTGGTACAGTAAAAAGCTACGGTGAGGTGGGCATGAATCTGGGATGCAGAAACATACGAGCAGTGGCTACAGCTGCCGGGAGAAATCCGATCCTTTATCTGATTCCCTGTCACCGCATCATTTGCAAAGATGGCTCTGTGGGTGAATTCCATCATGGGAAAGTTCGTAAACAAACGATGATCGCGTGGGAGATGGCAAAACTTGCGACCCCGGATCAATAGAAAGAGTGGTCACGTTCCGTTGAAAGCGTGAGCGCAACTTTTTTATCGACGTTTGGATTTTGCGGTTTTCGGTTTTATCACTTCGTTATAGGCAGAAAGAAGTGCTTCCAGGATTATGTGTTGGGGAATGGTGTTAAGTTCAAAGGTGGTCGCTCCTTTTTCGCCCCACTTGTTGGGAACTGGATAAATATCTTTCTCCATTTGGCAAAAGACGGTCTGCTCCTCTGGTGTCAGAAAAATATTGGCTGTGTTGTCTTTCTGAAGGTAGGTGGCAAACATGCGTTTCCCGGTTACCTTAAAGCCAACTCTTTCAAAATGCGGCACTTGTTCGGTACCGGGAAAGGAAAGTGCCATTTGTGTAAATAATTCTTCTGTAATCATTTTTTAACAGGTTAAGATCTCCAACTCGCCCAATTGCCGTCCCGGTGAATGAAGTCTTTTTGGGGATCGATGATGAGGATGCGTTTCATCAACGGAGATATTGTTGATTTACTTCCAGATATTCCTGATCAGACACTGGCTGCAGCCAAACTACATTTTGATCATCTTTATAGTTGGTAATTGCGATGTGGACAAATTTGCTATGGGCAGCTGCGCCGTGCCAGTGTTCTACATTTTCGGATATGTTGACTACGTCGCCTTTTTTCAGGAGCTGTGCTGGTTTACCTTTTTCCTGGTAAAATCCTTCACCTTCGGTGACAATTAAAACCTGCCCTTTGGGATGTGTATGCCAGACGGTCCTGGCACCTGCCTCAAAGGTTACGCTACCGAGCGCGAATTCGTTGTTTTTGTCTTTGGGCAATATAGGGTATAAAAAGGCATGGCCGGTAAAATAGTCGGGAGACAATGGGTCTCCCTTGGGGAAAATAGATGTTTGCTCTATTGTTGGCATTGTTTGTACTTTTACTGGGGAAAAGTTATGCCAAGTTTTGTTGTAGTCGGTGGATTATTTGTGTTTGCAGGTAAGGGCCGGTACCGGGCAGGGACGTTTGTGTGCTCACGTTGCGGAGTCTTTTTTGTCTCCGGGACATATTGTTCCCAATGTGCGACAGGGTGTTTATTCATGTCCACGGGATAGTTCTTTCTGATCCGTTTGTACATATAAAAGCTATTCATGAACAAGGATAGACACATTGCTCCCGGCCGCAAGGTCAGCAGCCCTCTCAGGATGCGCTTCAAAGAATAGATCATCGAAAATGCTTTTTTCCATAAATTCCTGTGAGACTGCAACAGGTCCTCCGGACTCATTCTTTTGGGTTTGAAGGCGACATTGTATCCATTATAGAACTGCCAGCCCTTTTCCAGCATCCGATCGTCCTTTACCAGATCATGGTAGATAGGTGTTCCCCGAAAAGGCGTCATCACACTGAGAAAGGGTACATCGATACCTATTTCCATGATCCTGTCCGCCATTTCCTCAATGCTTTCCCGGGTGTCGTGATCGAACCCCGCGATGAATCCCGCCATTACGGCAATGCCCCTTTTATGGATCGCCGCGACTGCGGTTTTGTAGTTTTCGATCTTATTTTGGCGTTTGTGTGCGTCGGCGAGGCTTTCTTTGTCGAAGGACTCAATGCCCAGGAATACACCGATACAACCCGAATCCCTCATCATATCCAGAAGCCGGTCATCTTTGGCGATATCCAGGCTGGCCTGGGTAAGCCACCATTTTTTCAACGGTTTCAGCTCCGTCAGAAGGGCATGGATATACTTCCGGTCGATCGTGAGATTATCGTCCCAAAACCAGACAACCTTTCGTTGCCACCAGTGGGGGAAGGCGTCATAGGACGCGTCCCTGACGACGTCTTTCACGGGCCTTAGCCGGAAGCCGGGATTCAGCGTCGGCACTGTACAGAACGAACAGGTAAAAGGACATCCCCTTGTCGCCTGGATCACTTTTCGGATAAAGAACTTGTTAGACAGCAGGTCATACCGGGGTGTTGGCAGGTCTTTCATATCGCATGGCCGGCCGGTGTAGATCTTTTTCAGTTGTCCGAGATCCTGATCGCGGAGCAGGTCGATCCAGGCCGTCTCGGCCTCGCCAGTCACGATAGCATCGAAATGAGTAAGGGACTCATCAATGTTGAAGGTTACATGCGGACCTCCCGCCACGACCGTCCTGCCTCTTTTCTTAAACTCCCTCGCCAGGTCGAAGGCAGCCGGTGCAAAGCCGCTGAAAAAGGAAAGTGCGATCAGGTCTGCCTGTGAGTCGAGGTTTATCCGGTCTACTTGTTGGTGAAATACGCGGACGGTGTGTTCGCGGGGCGTTATGGCGGCGAGGTGGATGCCGGTTATGGGAGGGACGAAGTCTTTTTCATGTCCGAACTCATATCTCTTAACGTATGCGATGATGATGTCGATGGTCATGGTTGTTTATTTAAAAAGTGCTTTGAATCACAAAGTTAATGGCTAAAAAAAATGAGTTGGTGAGACTCGTGTTCCTGCAACCTGGAGTGTCTTCATAGAGACATGGGCTCAGATTGTCGGATAATTAAAAAGGGCTTTGAATTACAAAGTACGTGAAATCGTTCGAATTTTTCAAGCTTTTTGAAAAAGAAATTTATTAGTCCGGGGCGGCACCGTTGGGATTATCAATTTATTAATTATGATTTGTTAACGAGCAGTTAACATTACCCGGCGTCCTTTACAGGAAAATCATATATGAATCCAAAACATCTGAATTGTTTGGAGGCAAAACGGTAGAAGAGCTAAAGGATGCGGCGACGCTTGGTGCCAATGGGATCACGCCAGTAAGCAAATCGCTGGTATCGGATCTGATGATAGACATCAACCCGGTGTATCCGCATGATAAGGCCGAGGGACTGACCATCATCAATTCAAAATTAATTGTTGTCAGCAATGACGATGATTTTGGCATTACCGGAAGCAATGGCGTGTATCAACAAAAAATATTGCCGGCTACGAATGCGGTTGATAGAAACAGTATTTATTTTATCAAGCTTGCAAAGCCGTTATATTAATATGAATTTATGCCTCGCTCCAGAAGAGAGCGAGGCATTTTTATTTATAAGGAGATAGAGGAATTACTTTCCAACCAGTTTCTGCATATGTTCGGGATACCTGGCGCCCTGAACTTCTATCGTTGAGAAAGCTGCTTCGATCTCACGAAGATCTTCGGGTGTCAGTATCAGTGATTCAGCTTTCAGGTTTTCTTCCAGACGATGAATTTTTGTGGTACCGGGAATAGGAACGATCCACGGCTTTTGCGCCAATACCCAGGCCAGCGCGATCTGTGCGGGTGTTGCATTTTTCTTCCGGGCAAACTCTATAAGTCGATCCACCACTACCTGGTTTGCTTTTCTGTTCTCCTCGCCAAACCGGGGGGAGGTATTCCGGAAATCTGTTTTGTCGAACTTCGTATTCTCATTTATGGCGCCAGTCAGAAAACCTCTTCCGAGGGGACTGAACGGGACAAATCCGATCCCCAGTTGTTCCAGCGTCGGGAAGATTTCCTTTTCCGGTTCACGCCACCACAAGGAGTATTCGCTTTGAAGTGCCGCAACGGGTTGCACCGCATGGGCACGCCTGATGGTTTGTACGCCTGCTTCCGACATGCCGAAGTATTTGACCTTACCTTCGCTGATCAGATCTTTTACTGTACCTGCGACGTCTTCGATGGGCACGTTTGGATCCACCCGGTGCTGATAGAAGAGGTCAATGCGATCTGTTTTCAAGCGTTTGAGGCAGGCTTCTGCAACCTTGCGGATATTTTGGGGCTGACTGTTCAAGCCCAAATCTCCTTTCGCCTGCTCAAAACCGAATTTGGTGGCTATCACTACCGAGTCACGGATGGTGGCAAGGGCTTCTCCCAGCAATTCTTCGTTTTTAAACGGGCCGTAGACCTCGGCGGTGTCGAAAAATGTGACCCCCAGTTCAAAAGCTTTGCGAATCAGTTTAATGCCGTCCTCTTTATTGGTTTCGGGGCCGTAGGCAAAGCTAAGACCCATGCAGCCCAGACCAAGTGCGGATACTTCGAGTCCGCCAGTGCCTAAATTCCTGTATTTCATGGTTTTATTTTTTTTGATTCAAATGCTGATGCAAAGCTCGGGGTGATTGTCGGGTTGACCGGTATACCAGTTACTGAATTATCTACCAATATCACTGATTTGGCCGGATCTGTGCGTTATGTCATTGCTGAAGCGGTAATTTTGTATCAGAAACATTCGATTATGGACGAAATAATAAAGTTGGAGAGCGTGGCTCAGTATAATACTATCAGAGGAGTGGAAACTTTGCACCCACTGATCACTGTTATAGACTTATCGAAGACCAGGCCATTGCCGGCGGCGAGATTCAACTTTGGGTTGTATGCTGTGTATCTGAAAGAGGTTAAATGTGGAGATTTGAAATATGGACGCAGCCATTACGACTACCAGGAAGGTACATTGGTATTTATTGCGCCGGGCCAGGTGTTAGGTGTTGAGCCTGGTGTGAAAACTTTTGAGCCTAAGGGCTGGGCGTTGCTGTTTCATCCGGATTTCATCCAGGGTACTTCGCTGGGCAAACACATCCAGGATTATTCCTTTTTTTCCTATGAGGTCAATGAGGCGTTGCATCTTTCAGAAAGAGAGCGTCAGATAACACTGGATTGTTTTACAAAGATCGGGTATGAGTTACAGCAGTCAATAGATAAGCACAGCAAGACCTTAATTGCATCAAATATTGAATTATTCCTGAATTATTGCACCCGGTTCTATGACAGACAGTTTATCACCCGCGACAATGTGCACAAGGGTACAGTGGAGAAGTTTGAGAATTTGTTGAACGACTATTTTGAATCCGACAAACCGCAGATCTTAGGACTGCCATCGGTTACCTATTGTGCTGCTGAGCTGCATTTATCCACGAACTATTTTGGGGACCTGGTCAAGAAGGAGACCGGCAAGTCTGCACAGGATTATATCCAATTGAAATTGATCGCGAAAGCGAAGGAAAAGATATTTGAGCCGGATAAATCGGTGAGTCAAATAGCATATGAGCTGGGGTTTAAGTATCCCCAGCATTTTACCCGATTGTTTAAGCAACGTGTGGGGTATACTCCTAATGAATATAGGAGGATGAATTGAGGATCGATGGATTCGAGGCAAGGTTTTTGCCGGGAATTATTAAACTAGCCTATGATAAAGATCACGCCCGACGACACACGCTATTCGGATCTTGCAGGAAAAAGGTTCAACAAGCGCTTTACAGGAAAGCCCGAGTATATTCGCATACCGACCTCCACGAAGGAGGTGGTGGAGGCTGTACAGGAGGCGGTAGACAGTAAACGGCGGCTGGTGGTCCGTAGTGGCGGTCATTGTCTGGAGGGTTTTGTGGCGGATCCTGCCGTGCAGGTGCTGATCGATATCTCTCTTATGACGGACATTTATTATGATACCGAAAGATCGGCTTTTTCAGTGGCGGCCGGTGCTACGGTGGGTGAGATGTATCGCAGACTGTTCCTTAGTTGGGGAGTGGTCCTTCCAGCAGGTGAGCACCCGGGCATCGGTATGGGCGGGCATGTACTGGGTGGCGCTTTTGGCTTCCTTTGCCGGGAATATGGATTGGCGGCAGATCATCTTTATGGAATAGAACTGGTGGCGGTCGATGGGTCCGGGAAGGCCTACAGTATTATAGCCACCCGGG
>Ga0193717_1001825_pt1 | contig 12732 bp, 10 predicted proteins | sample U2c2metaG_FD_145900 | JGI IMG/M metagenome (GOLD analysis project Ga0193717, IMG submission 145900) | Soil microbial communities from a riparian zone of the East river system, Colorado, United States - U2c2 | ecosystem: Environmental > Terrestrial > Soil > Riparian zone | place: USA: East River...
CTGGCTCGCCCTCCCCCGCCAGCACCTTCAGCGACGTCGTCTTGCCGGCGCCGTTACGGCCGACGAGGCCGATACGGTCGCCTTGCTGGATGCGGAGCGTGGTGTCGGCGAGCAGGATGCGCGAGCCGGCGCGCAACTCAAGGCCGGTGGCCGTGATCAAGAGAACTCCCGTGATGGGGTGAAGTGGTCAATGGACAGCGTCAACAAGCCGACGGTGCCGCGATCCGGCACCGCACTCGGCTCGGAGCTACTCCAGAAGGATGTCCACGCCCATCAGTGTACGGGGCGGCGTCCACTTCTTTTGCACCCCGTGTCCGGGCTCACCCGTCCTGCAGGATGATCTCCACCGCTATCGCGCGTTCCGCGGCCTCGTCGAGGACCGTGCGGCGGGGCTCGGGGATGTCCAGGATCCGCGGGTCGGCGATGGCGAACAGCGGGGCGAGCCGGGCGTCCCGGCGGAGCTCGTCGAGCGCCGCCCGGTCGCCACCGACGACGACGGCATCCATTTCGGACACTCGCGGGACGAGTATTTCGTAGGCGTCGTCCGCGGCCGCGCGGAGAGCGTCACGCACCTGGCCCTCACGGCGGCGGGCGAACCTTTTCTGCGACCAGCCCCCGGCCGCGGACCGGCCGTGCACCTGATGACGATCCGTGCGCGAAAGCAGAACCCGGCCGTCGCGCGAGATTCCCACGCTGTGCCCGCCGAGCCGGACCATGAGCAGGCCGATCTGACGCGGCACCTGGGTATGCCGGATGAGCGGATCCACCAGGAGCCCGTTGAAATTCCCGACCGTCCGCAACGGCGGGAACGGGATGATCGCGGTCGCCGTGGTCCCGTTGCCTCCGGTGACGACGGCTTCGTCCGGGCGAAGCAACGTGTTCCGGATGCCGTCGTTTCGCATGGAGAAACGGTCGAACCAGCCTTCCAGGCGATCAGGGGGCACTTCGACGGCGCGACCGCCACCGGCGACCTGGCGTGTCTTGCTCATGAGGCAACGTTACTGGGTGTGGGAATAGGGAATCGGTGAAGTTCCCCAGTTGCGCCGATTGGTCTAGCAAGTGAGTGCTTTTCTCTTAGCACCGTTAGCGAGATGTCGACATATTTCGCAAGGAATGTGCGGTTCGCGTACAAACGTTCGCTGGAAGGGCTTTTTGCGGTGTGACGTAATCCATGGTAACCGCATCGGCCGGGGTGCGGCCTGGGATTACCCCAAAGCGGCGTTGGGGGCGTTGAGTGCCCCCAACGCCGCTTTGGGGGCACTCACGTTAGTTCGTCCCGGGCTGGGAGGGCTGGTTGGCCCGTCCCAGGCTTGGCCGGTGGCATGAATGGACCTTTCATCTCGGTTTTTGAGATGAAAGGTCCATTCATTTCAGTTTTCGGCGGCCCGCGCGCTGACGGGCCTTCGGCCGAAAGAGGGCGCGCGCTTTGAAAAGGGGAAGCCCCGGTACCAATGGCACCGGGGCTTCCCTTGCCACAAAAGGACTACACCGGGCGGACGGGGCCGCTGTGGGTGCTGGGGCGGGTGGTGGCGGGACGGTCGGCGGCCGCGGGCGGTTGCACGAAGCCGTTGATGTGAAGGGAAACCGCGCGGATGGAACCCGTGTCGCTGCCGACGGCGTCGACGGCGGAGAAGGTCCAGGTGCCATCGGCGGAACCCGCTGCCACGCCCGAGAGCGGAGTCGCGGGACGCCAGGAGCCGGTGTAGGGCGCGCCGGCGGTGGTGACCGAGCTGAAGGGCTGCGCCGCCGAGTCCGCGAAGACGACCTGGCAGAGGTTGTTGCCCGAACCACCGTTGCGCTGGAGCAACGTCGCCTTGGCGCCCGACGGGGACGTCAGGGTGCCGACGAGGTCGGCGACGTAGGAGTGCGTGATACCGACCGTGGTGGCGTCCTGGTCGGCGGTGCACACCGTGCCGTCGACCGAGAACGTCACCTTCGACGCCCGCCCGACACCGCTGACGGCGATCGGGACCGACGCGCCGATCGGGTTGTTGTCGGGGATGGCCACGGCCGCGCCGCTGTAGGCGAAGTTCTGGACGACCGCCGACGGCTGGCCGATCGGGATGGGGAACTGGGACGTCGTCGGCGAAAGCGAGCCGGCGAAGGTGACCCTGGCCGAAAGCACGACCGGGACACCCAGTTCCTGGGTGGCGGGAACGGACACGGTGAAGGTGTTCACGCCGGTCTGTCCCGGGCTGATGGTGCCGTAGGACTTGGTGCGCGGCGTGATGGTCACGCCCGGCGTCGGGCTGGTGAGCACGACGCTGGTCGACACCGCGGTGCCGTCACCGGTGTTGGTCACCGGCAGCGAGACGGTGGCCGTGTCGCCCGGGTCCACGAAGGCGCCGCCGTCGGTGGGGGTGACGGTCGGGTTCTGGGCCGTGGCAAGGGGTTGCGGGCTGGCACCGGTGTAGGCGAGGACGCGGTCGGCGAGGATGACGCCCGCGCCGCTGACGTTGTCGACGCCCGGGGCCTCGATGTCGACGGCGGTGTTGATCAGCGCTTCACGGACTTCGGCCGGCGGGAGGCCGGGGTTGCCCGAGAGGACCAGCGCGGCGATCGCGGCGGCGTGCGGTGCGGCCGCGGAGGTGCCGAAAAACGGGTCGAACCCGGTGACGCTGGTCCGCACGCCGTCGGCCGCGGTGATCTCCGGCTTCTGGCGCACCTCCCCACCGGTCGAGGTGACGTTGCCCGGGGTGATCGGGGTGCCGTCGGCTTCGTAGAACACGCGGCGCGGGCCGTCCGAGCTGAACCGCTCGGTCTTGCTGGTCCCGCTGAACGCGCCCGGGAACGGGCCGACCGGGTTCGCCGGGTCGCCCGGCTCGAGCAGCCTGCCGAACGCCTTCGCGGCCGGGGTGGCCGCGACAGCGAAGGCCGCGCGGGCCGCGGAGTGGCCAAAGGTCTCACCCGGGGTGGAGTAGGCCTTCAGACCGTCGGGCGAGTTCGAGAACCGGCCGCGCAGCGCGGAAAGCGACAGGTACCGGTTCTCACCGGAGAACTTGACGATCGCCAGCCGCAGACCGGCCGCACCGAACGCGGGAGTGTCGACGCGCTCATAAGCGTCCTGCGTGCCGTTCTGGATGTCCTGGCTGAAGTCCACCACGCCACCGGCCGCGTTCAGCAGGTAGAGGTCGTAGTCATTGGACGACGCGCCCAGCGGGTCCGACCAGAAGAGGTTCACCGGGACGCCCGCCGAAGAGTTGGCGGAGATGGGCTCGAAGATCTGGGACTCCGTGCCCGGCGCGAAGTTGTGCGCGGTGCCGGCGAACTTGCCGACGCCCTTGCCCGAGTCCTTGAAGTCGCCTTCCCAGTGGCCGGCGGTGCCGTTGGCGACACTGCCTTCGTTACCGGCCGACGAGAAGTACAGCGCGCCGTCGGCGGTCACGTCGTTCACGGCCTGGGCGATGATCCAGTCCTGGAACGGCGATTCCTTGAAGTAGATGATGTCGTCCACGATCACGTCGCAGTGCGACTCGAAGCGCAGCGTGCGGATGTTGTCCGCGAAGCTCGCGTCGGAGTTGAAGGCGGTGGCGAAGCCGAGGGCCGCGCCCGGGGCGACGTCGTGGAGGATCTCCAGCATCGCGGTGCCTTCGTCACCGTCGCCCTCTTGGCCGGCCAGGACGTCGACCGAAGCCGGCAGCTCTCCCTTGGCCTGCGAGGCGAGAAGCGAGTCGACACCGTCGGACAGCGCGCACACCTTCGTGCCGACACCGCTGATGCCGTACTGCTGACGCGCGGTGTCGGCGTTGTGGGCGCGGTCGCCCTCGCTGACGATCGTCGCGGCGGCGCCCACGCGCTGTTCCTTGGCTTGGGTGGCCTTCTTCAGCTCGGCCGCGATGCGGTCGGCCTTCTGCTGCTTGGTCTCGGGCTTGGTGTCGGTCACGCCCTGGTTCGGGCCGCCGGGAGCCGCCGCCCGCTGCCGGGCGGTCATCGCCTGGTCGGCCGATTCGACCTTGCGGACGTCACTCCTTTGGGCGATCTCGCTGAGTGCGCTGAGTGGCACCTCCGCGCGGACACTCCCCACCTTCTCGGACACCGCGCGGATACCCGCGCCGGCCTTTGTCAACGCGCCGAGCAGCTCTTGGGAGACCTTGCTCGCGCGGATGTCGACCAGTACGGTGCCGGTCGGCGAAACCTCGGCTCCGGCTTGCAGATTGGGCAGCGCCGATGCCGCCATGCGCTGGCCGCTCAGCTTCTGCTGCACGACCAATCGGCTGTCTATTTTGGATTCCCCAGTGGTCTGCGACTTCTTGATCGCTTGCAGCGCGGCGATTTGCTGAATGGTGGTCTCGGAAAAGGCGTCAGGCGAGGTGGCCGTGGCAGCGACCGCGGTGGTGGGTGTAACCAGCCCCAGCGCGGCGACGAGAGCCGCCGCCCCGGCTGCCAAGGCCGTCGTTCTTCCCCTGATCGAATGACTTGGACGCACGAGCGACTCCGGTTCTTACGCGCGTGCCCCGACTCACGCTGACCGATGCCGGTGGTTACCGACTGGATCAACCTAGGTACTCAGAGTTCACTGAAGCAGCACCCGATCGGGTGACACTAGGCAGGTAATTTCTGCTAACGCTCCGAGTTCGTCGGCGTTGGTCCAAATGCGACACCGAAACACCTTTCGGCGGCGGACGAAAGGTCTCTTCATCACGGTGTCTCAACGATCTTTCAGCAACACCGTCAGCGCGGTCCTCAGAGGACGAACGAGTCCGACCACGGTTGCGACGCCCGGCCCGAGAGCGCGTCCAGAAGCGTCACGGCCTGCCGATCGGTCAGGGACGCGACGAAGTCCACCACGGCCCGGCCGCGGGCGAGGCCGCGCACGGCGTCGGCGCCCTCCACCCGCTCCCCCGTCGCGCCGATCAGCAACTCGGGCGCGGTACTGGCCAGCTCGGTGTACTCGGTGTGCGCGAGCTCCACCAGGTCGTGCAGCCGGCGCGGCAGCCGGTACACCTCATCGCGATCCAGTAGCCACGCGTCAAGGGCGTCCACCAGGCTGGACACCAGCGAAGCCTGACCGCGTTGGTGCAGCGCGAGATCCGGGCGCAACAGGACAAACCGCCGGTGCACGAACTTGAGCACCTGCACCTCGTGCCACTGCGGCTGGTTCAGCGTCACATGCCCGGACCGGGTCGGCGGTGAGGGCACCAGCCGTACCCCGTCGACGAGCCTCGACGTCCAGCGCGCGGAGAACGCCGCCGTCGCCTGCTCGGCCTCGATCGAACCGTCGAAGACACTGGCCAGCAGGTCGTCGGCCAGTTCGGAGCGCACCCGCGCGACGGCGTTCGCGAACGCCTCGTCGTCAACGATCCAGGCGTCCTTCACGTGCATCCTGCGCCGCACGCGTTCCAGCGAACGCCCGGGGAGCCGCCGTTCCGCGGTGAGCGTGTCCTCGTCCAATCGGGACAGCTCGACCGCGTGCGTCGCCCAGCCGCCGAGCTCGGCCGCCACCGACGCGTGCTGCAGCACGCCGATGCGGTGGAAGTCCTGCAGATCGTGGATGGCGTACGCGATGTCGTCGGCGGTGTCCATGACGGACGCTTCGACGGTCTGCTGCCACGGCTCGATCCGGCCCGCGAACGCCGCCCGCGCCTGCTCGAAATCGTCCAATTCCGTGCTGTAGGCCGAAAACTTGCTCGAACCCGTGCCGGGAGCGTCGTCCGGTTCGGCCGCGCCACGCGGCGGTATGTCCATTGTGGAGGGATGCGGCGCCGGGTAATGCAGCCGCGCCCACGGGTACTTCAGCACCGCGGCGCGCACGGCCGCGGTCAGGTCCAGCCCGATCGCGGACGGACCACGAACATCAGTCGTCGTCAAGATACGGAAGGTCTGCGCGTTGCCCTCGAACCCGTCGGCGAGACCGAAGCGGTGGCGCGCGATCCTGTCCAGCGTCTGCTCGCCGAGATGCCCGAACGGCGGATGCCCGAGGTCGTGTGCGAGCGCGGCGGCCTCGGCGACGTCAGGGTCGCAGCCGCCCAGCTTCTCCGCCAGCGCCGAACTGTCGCTCGACGTCGAGAGGCGCTCCGCGATCGCCCGCGCGACCTGAGCCACCTTCACGCTGTGCGTCAACCGGTTGTGCAGCAGGCCCGAACCACCGGCACTGACCACCTGCGTGACGCCACCGAGCCGCGCGAAAAACGGGGACGCGGCGATGCGGTCGCGGTCCACGCGGAACGGGCTGGCCGCCAGATCGGCGAAACCGCCGGCGGAATCGGCCGCGTCGCGCCGGGCTGTCCTCGGATCGTCGTCGTGCTCGTGCATGCCCGTCACCGTATCCGCTGGCCGCGTGGTGAGATCGACACCGTGCCGGAGGGAATGGACGTACTGATCGCGGGCGCCGGGCCGGCGGGCTGGGCACTGGCCGCCGCGTGCGCGCGGCTCGGGCTGCGCACCGCGCTGGCCGATCCGGCACCGCTGGCGTCTTGGCACGCGACCTACGGGCTCTGGGCGGACGAACTGAGCCTGCCCGAGAGCGCCATCGCGGCGGCCCCGGCGCGGACGCTGGCCATCGGTACCTCCGAGCACCCGCTGCGGCGGCGATACCTTGTCGCCCGCAACGAGGGCCTGCGGGACTGGCTCACCGACGACCGTGTCCACCTGCTCGCCGGGCGCGTCCGGCACGCTGTCCACGGGCCGCACGGCTCGACGGTCTTCTTCGACAACAGCCATCGCGTCGCCGCCGGGATCGTGGTGGACGCGACCGGAGCCCGGCGGATCCTCTCCGGGGGCCCACCACGACGGGCGGCTGAGCAGACCGCGTACGGTCTCGTGCTCGACACCGCCGACGCCGAACGGCTGGTGCCCCGCGACACCGCGCTGTTCATGGACTGGCGCCAGGTTTCCCCGGTGGCCGACCCGAGTTTTCTCTACGCGCTCCCGCTCGGCGACGGACGCGTGCTCGTCGAAGAGACCTCGCTGGCCCGCCGCCCCGGACTGGATCAGGAGCTGCTCGCGGCCCGCCTGCGAGCCAGGCTCGCCGCGATGGGTGTCACACCGACCGGCCGTCAGGAGCGCGTCCGGATCCCGCTGGATCTGGGGCCCGGCAAAGCCGAGCGGGTCGTGCGGTTCGGCGTCGCGGCCGGGCTGGTGCATCCGGCGACAGGGTACAGCCTGGCGACCTCGCTTCAGCTGGCGCCGCTGGTGGCCGAAGCCCTCGCGAACGGCCTCGAACACGGGCCCGCGGTGGCCTCGGCAGCCGCGCATCAGCGGATCTGGTCACGCCCGGCGAAAGCGGTCTATTCCCTACGCCGGCACGGGTTGCGCGCACTCCGTTCGCTGCCGCCCGCCGAACTTCCGCGTTTCTTCGAACTATTCTTTTCACTGCCCGAGGAGCGCCAGCGCGCTTTCACTTCCGCTCGCGAAGATCTGACTGGTAACGCGGCCATGATGGCGGAAATTTTCCGGCTCGCTCCGTGGGCCTTGCGCACGCGTCTGATCAGGTGATTACCCGGTGAACATCAGTCGACATCAGTTTCGTTTCCCGGACACAGCAGGGAACATCGAGGAGTGGGTACGCCCCTGACCGCAGTCCAATTCGCCTTCCAGCCGATGTACAGCCTCCACACCGGCGGCGTCGTCGCGCTCGAAGCGCTGGCCCGTCCCGGCAAAGGCACCGCGCACGAACTGCTCGCCCAAGCCCGCCGCGACGGCAGGCTGGCCGAGACCGACATCGGCCTCGCCGCGGACGCCGCGCGCCAGGAAGCCGTGCACCAGACGCAGCTCCCACTGCATCTGAACCTGCTGGCGCCTTCACTCGCCGCGTCGGCGGGCACCTTCGAACCACTGCTCGAAGCGCTCGCGTCGGTCGGCAAGCGCACCCGGGAGGTGGTGCTCGAGATCGGGCCGCCGTTTTCCCACCTCCGGGCCGATCAGCTCCTGCTCGGCATGCGCCACCTCGGCGACCTCGGCTTCCGGCTCGCGCTGGACGGCCTCGGCCACGGTGACCTGCCACTGGCCCTGCTCACCGCCGCGCCCGTCGACCTGGTGAAACTGGACCGCAGCGTGCTGCACCGGCTGCCGGAGGATCCCGCCGCGATAGCCGTGGTCGAGGCGCTGCTGCATTTCACCTCCCGCACGAACATCCGGCTGGTCGCCACCGGGATCGAAACCGAAGCCCAGCTGCTGGCCACCCGGAAGCTCGGGATCCGGATCGCCCAGGGCAACCTGTTCGCCCCGGCCGGGTTCGAAGCCTCCTGGGCGAACCTGAGCACCCCGGCCGACACCGAGCCCGACAACCGGCTGGCGGGTGGCACGTCGGCCGTGCCGCGGATCCGGGACTTCATCCGCCCGGCGACGACAGTGCCCGCGACAGCCACCTGTGACGACGTCCGCGAAGTGCTCGCCGCGGCCGACGAGCCGTCGGGCATCATCGGCATCGACCACACCAACCGTCCACAATGGTCGATCGACCGGACCCGTTTCCTGGTCGCCGTAACGGGTTTGTACGGTCACGCCCTGCACGCCAAGCGCCCGGCGGACAGGCTCGCGGACACTCCGCACACCATCAACGCCGACGCGAGCGCGCTGGAGTTCCTGGAACTGGTGACCGACGCGGACTGGGCCCGCACCGGCGACGACGTCGTGGTGGTCGACGGCAGTGGCCGCTGCATCGGCGTGGTGCTGGTGAACGAGGTCGTCCGCGGGGTGGCCGAGGCGAAGGTCGAGGCCGCCGCCGCGCTGAGCCCGCTCACCCGGCTGCCGGGCAGTGACACCGTCGCGCGGGACGTCGATCGCCGGATCGGCAGCGGTGAGCCGTTCGTGGCCGCCTGGCTGGACGTCGACTTCTTCAAGACGGTCAACGACACCGTCGGATTCGCCGCCGGGGACGACCTGATCCGGGTGCTCGGCCGCACCCTGACCGAGCTCGCCACGCGCCTGCCCCGGATGACGGTCAGCCATGTCGGCGGCGACGACTTCCTCATCGCCTGCGATCTGGACGAAATCGGCACGATCGCCGCCGCGCTGCTCGACACCGCGTGGTCCGCGGAGGGCATGCCCGTCACGGTGTCGCTCGCGACACTGATGTGCGGCAGCGGCGCGGTTCCGTCCTATCGCGACGTTTCACGACTGTTGGCACCACTGAAGAAGCGAGCGAAAGCCGTGCCGGGGTCGAGCTGGGTGCTCGGCCGCCCCGGCGCCGACCGGGTCGAGGTACTGCGCGGCATCGGCCGTCCGCCCATGCCGACACAACGCGACCCGGTCAGCCGGTCGGCGTGACCCTCTCATCGCCATCTGTCGACAGATGGCGATCTCTTAGCTACTGAGAGATCACGAGATGTCGACATCTCGTGGCTGGGCTCTCCCGCCGGATCGGATCAGGGAGACGAACATGCCGACGATGCCTCCGAGCACCAGGACCAGCGCGGCCACCACCAGGATTTTCTGTAGCAGCATGTCCTCGCCGGGCGTGGCCGCACCTGGGAGCCCCGCGTCGGTGAACGCGGTCGTGGGCGTGAGTGGCTGCGGCGCCAACCGATCGCCGGTGGCCACCGCTACGCCGTACACACTGGACGCCGGAACGGCGCCGAAACCCGGCAGGTCGAAGTACGACCGGGAGTCACGCGAGTTGTCGCGGTTGTCGCCTACGACGAAGAAGCTTCCGGCGGGCACCTTGACGAAGTAGGGCGCGAAGATGTCGCCTCGCTCAGGCTTCGGTCCGTGGAGATAGGTCTCGTTCACGGGCTTGCCGTTCACCTGCATGCGCCCCTGGGGGTCGCAGCAATTGACGGTGTCACCGCCGACGCCGATGACCCGCTTGAGAATGGCGCCGTGCTCACCGGCCGCGTCCGGGAACGCGCCGAAGTCGAGCATGACGAGGTCACCCCGGTGGATTTCCGACGCGTCGACAGCCTTGGCGATCACCGTTTCGGCCCCTTTGAGCACCCCGGCCTCCGTATTGTCCGCCGTCAGGTCGTACGCGCGGTATTGGGCGAAGCCGAAGAAACCGAAACCGGCGACCACGACTCCCGCCAAGGCGATCAAGACCATGGCGATGAGCACACGGGAAACCCGGCGCTTCACGGGACGGGAAGGCGGAGTGAAAGCGTCGAAATCAGTCTCGGTCACGGCCGGATGGTTTCACGATCGGGGCGCGTACATGATGACAGTTACGCCAGCGAGACAAATCAACGCGCCGATGACGTCGAACCGGTCGGGGCGGTAGCCGTCCGCCACCATTCCCCACACCAGCGATCCGGCGACGAACACGCCGCCATACGCGGCGAGGATGCGGCCGAACTGGGCGTCCGGCTGCAGCGTCGCGACGAAGCCGTACAGCCCGAGCGCGACGACACCACCGCCGATCCACGCCCAGCCGCGGTTCTCGCGCACGCCTTGCCAGATCAGCCAAGCGCCGCCGATCTCCAGCAACGCCGCCAACACGAACAACGGCACCGACCGCAACACTGACACCGGTCCCCCTCCTGTCCCACTCGCCCCGCCCACCTCAGCCGCCCTCTGCACCTAGGGTTCCCGCATCCGGGATCTGAGCACGTCGAATTCGCACCCCGGCGCATCCGGATCGAAGCCGTGCTCGATCAGCCAGCGCGACGCCCCCAGGCTGCGCAGTGACCACCAGGCGCGGATCACATCCCGGTCCGCACCGGCGCCGTAGCCGGCAAGCAGGTCGTCCAAGCGTTCCTCGTGCCCGAGCGTCAAGGTGGCGAGGTCGAACATGGCGTCGCCGGGGGCGGCCTCGGACCAGTCGATGACGCCGGTGACCTCGTCGCCGTCGACGAACACGTGGGTGATCTGCAGGTCGCCGTGGATGAAAGCCGGTTTCCACGGCCGGAGCGCGGCCTCGGCGATCTCGCGGTTGCGCCGGATCACCTCGGCGGGCAGAACGGCGTTGGCGAGCAGCCACGCGCACTCGCTGTCGAGCTCCGCCGCCACGTCGTCGAGCCTGGGCCCCGGCCACGGCGGCAACGGCGCATCGTGCAGCCTCCGGATGGCGGCACCCGCCGCGGCCCACGCCGCCGGCGACGCGGCCGACGGTTCGCCGAGGAGGCCGAGCGCCTTGCCGGGCACGGCGGCCATCGCGAGCACGGGCGGCTCGCGCCAGAGGATCTCCGGGGTCGGTATCGGCGCCATGTCCATCGCTCGCACCTCGACGTCGGCGTGCGCCGGGTCGCCGTCGACCTTCAGGAACACGTCGCCGACGCGCAGCGTCGCGCGCTGGCTGTGGGCGACGACGACTTCAACCTCGTCCATACCGGCCATCCTGGCGGGGATGGCCGCCGATGTCGCCGGATTTTGCGGGTGGCGGGATGCCGCCGGTTCTGTTCGCCGTGGGCGCTCTGCTCACGACCGAGACCAAAAAGCGGGAGCGTGGGACCTTTACTACCGCGAAACGGCAGTAAAGGTCCCACGCTCCCGCTTTAAGGCGAGCTACATCGTGAAGCCGAGGGCGCGAAGCTGCTCGCGGCCGTCGTCGGTGATCTTCTCCGGGCCCCATGGCGGAATCCAGACCCAGTTGATCCGGAAATCGTTCACCAAGCCGTCGGCGGTGAGCGCGGACCGGGTCTGGTCCTCGATGACGTCGGTCAGCGGGCAGGCCGCCGAGGTCAGCGTCATGTCGATGGTCGCGGAGTTGTCCTGCTCGACGCGGATGTCGTAGACCAGTCCGAGGTCCACCACATTGATGCCGAGCTCGGGGTCGACCACGTCGCGCATGGCCTCCTCGACGTCTTCGAGCTTGGCGAGCGCCACCGCCGGCTCGACCTGGTCCGGCAGGTCGGCGGCGGTGCGGCCCTCTCGGTGTTCGGGTGTATCAGTGGCTTCAGCCACCTTCGTCGTCGTAGTCTCGTCACTCATGCCGTCTCCACTCCGGTAGCGCTGCGCGCCACCGCATCCTTGAATGCCATCCAGCCGAGCAGCGCGCACTTCACGCGCGCGGGGTACTTCGCCACGCCCGCGAACGCGATTCCATCTTCCAGCACGTCTTCGTCGGGCTCAACTTTGCCGCGTCCCTGCATCAGCTCGACAAACGCGTCGAGCTTCGTGAAAGCGTCCTCCAGAGACTGCCCGACGACGAGGTCCGTCATCACCGACGTGGACGCCTGGCTGATCGAACAGCCCTGCCCCTCGTAGGAGATGTCGGCGACCTTGTCACCGTCGAGCTTCACGCGCAGGGTGACTTCGTCGCCACAGGTCGGGTTGACCTGGAACGACTCCGCGTCAAAGGGATCCCTCAGGCCTCGGCCGTGCGGGTGCTTGTAGTGGTCCAGGATGATCTCCTGGTACATGCTTTCCAGGTTCATTTCGCCACCCCGAAGAAGCGCTGAGCCTCACGGACACCGCTCACCAAAGCGTCCACTTCGGACAGTGTGTTGTACAGGTAGAACGAAGCCCGCACGGTGCCGGGAATCCCGAACTGCCGGTGCAACGGCCACGCGCAGTGGTGTCCGACGCGGACGGCGATGCCGAGGCTGTCGAGCACCTGTCCCGAATCGTGCGGGTGTACCCCGTCGATCACGAACGCGACCGTACCGCCACGGTTCACCATCTCCGTCGGGCCGATGATCCGGACGCCGGGAATTTCGCCCAGGCCCTTCAAAGCGGCTTCGGCGAGCAGGTGCTCGTGCGCGGCGATCCGGTCCATGCCGACCACCGACAGATAGTCGACAGCGGCACCGAGACCGACGGCCTGTGAGGTCATCGGGACACCGGCCTCGAACCGCTGCGGCGGCGGCGCGAAGGTCGAGCCTTCCATCCGGACCAGCTCGATCATCGAGCCACCGGTCA
>Ga0193717_1001826_pt1 | contig 12732 bp, 9 predicted proteins | sample U2c2metaG_FD_145900 | JGI IMG/M metagenome (GOLD analysis project Ga0193717, IMG submission 145900) | Soil microbial communities from a riparian zone of the East river system, Colorado, United States - U2c2 | ecosystem: Environmental > Terrestrial > Soil > Riparian zone | place: USA: East River...
CTATCGGAACGAAGCGGAAGAGGCCAAAAGGAGCGAGGCTGACGCCAAGGCAATGACCAACGAATACGGCGTATTCACGCAATCCATTATCCAGACCGGAAACTTCAAGGGCGGCGACCGGCTTCACCCATCGTCGATGGCGACCACGGTCCGCGTGCGCGACGGCAAGACCCTCACGACCGATGGCCCGTTTGCGGAAACCCACGAGCAGCTCGGCGGGTACTATATCGTCGACGCGAAGGATATCGATGCGGCGCTCGCGATTGCCGCCCGCATCCCGGGAGCTCGAATTGGTTCGATCGAAGTCCGGCCAATCTACATGTACAACTAGCAAAATGCGGCGCGTGCCGGTCGTGCTTGGCGAAAGCGATGACGCCAGTTGATATCGAAAAAATCTTCCGGGACGAGGCGGGTCGCGCGCTTGCGACGCTGATCCGCCTCGTCGGAAGTTTCGATCTCGCGGAAGATGCGTTGCAGGACGCATTTGCGGCGGCACTGGAGCGCTGGCGCGACGGTGCGCCGTCGAATCCGCGGGCGTGGCTGGTCACGACCGGGCGCAACAAGGCGATTGACCGTATCCGCCAACAGGCTGCGTTTCGCGCCAAGCAAGACCAGATTGTTCACGAGACGGAACTGCATGGCGCGGACGCAACGGGCGGCGATGGTTCGGCGGACGCTGTGGACGATGACGCGTTGCGGTTGATCTTCACCTGCTGCCATCCTTCGTTCGCCATCGAGACCCAGGTCGCGCTGACCTTGCGGACAATCTGCGGCCTGACCACGGCGGAAGTTGCGCGCGCCTTTCTGGCCAGCGAGGACGCGATGGCGCAGCGCCTGCTCCGCGCCAAGCAGAAAATTCGCCTTGCCGGGATTCCCTACGAAGTGCCGCAACATGATGCGCTCGGCTCAAGGCTGCGCGGCGTGCTTGCGGTGGTCTATCTCGTTTTCAATGAAGGTTATGCCGCGACCACGGGCGACGCGCTGATGCGTCCCGATCTTGCGCGCGAGGCGATCCGGCTTTGCCGGCTGCTCGATGCGCTGATGCCGCAGCGAAATGAAATTCGCGGCTTGCTCGCGCTGATGCTGCTGCACGATGCGCGGCGTACCAGCCGCGAGACGGTTGAGGGCGACATCGTGCTGCTGGAACATCAGGACCGCACGCTGTGGGATCGTGAGCAGATCGCGGAAGGCATGAAGCTCGTCGAGATTGCGCTGTCGGAGCCGGGGCGCCCCGATCCCTACGCGATACAGGCCGCCATCGCGGCGCTTCATGCACGCGCGCCGAGTTTTGCCGACACCGATTGGCCGCAGATCGCAGGTCTCTACGAGGTGCTGGTGCGCATCGCGCCGTCGCCAGTCATCGCTCTCAATCACGCCGCCGCCATATCGATGGTTGACGGTCCGGGCAAGGCGCTCGCGCTGGTCGACGCGCTCAGCGCGCGCGGCGAACTCGCCGAATACGATATGTTGCCGGCGGTCCGCGCCGATCTGTTGCGAAGACTGAAACGAAATGCGGAAGCGCGCGACGCCTACAGGCAGGCGCTCGATTCGACCCGTCTCGAACCGTTGCGGCGTTTGTATCTACGGCGACTCGCGGAGCTGGATTAACTAACTGGTGCTTCCGTCGGCAGCATGGCGAGCAGATCGTGCAACGTGGTCAACGTCGACTGATCTGCGATCCCGTCCACCCGCTCGGGCCGGAAATGCCGCTGGAAAGCCGCGACCACATCCATGGTCGCGGTGTCGTACTGACCGTTCAGCGGAACGCCATAACCGAAGGCGGCAAGCGAGCGCTGCAAGGCGAGAACATCCTCGCCCGAGGCGCCCAGCAGTTTCTGTTCGCCAAGAATGATGGGCGCGGGCTCGACCCACAGACCGACGCCGGAATCCGCCAGCAGACGCCACGGGAATCTCTCGCCGGGATCTTTCTTGCGGCCGGGAGCGACATCCGAGTGCGCGAGCACGCGATGCTTGCGAATATCGCGGCGGATCATGATGCCCTTGCACAGCGCGATCACCGCCGCGACCTGCCGCAACGGAAAATCGGTGTAGCCCAGATCATGACCGCGATTGACGATTTCGATGCCGATCGAGGACGAATTAATGTCGGTCTCATTGCCCCACGACGATGCGCCGGCATGCCATGCGCGCGCGGATTCCTGCACGCACTGGACGATGTTGCCGTCCTCGAGCACGACATAATGCGCGGAGACTTCGGTGCCCTCGGTGCACAGCCGCACGATCGCGCTCGCAGCATCGGCCATACCGGTGTAGTGCAGCACGATCATGTTCGGCGACAGCAGACCCTTGCGATCACCGTAATTCGGCGATGGCGTTACGGTCGATACAACGGACGAATCCGGCACGAAACTCATCATGTCAGCAGTACCCCTGGATGAAATGGTGGGACGCTGACGCCTCGAATCAAATCCAGCAGACTCAAACGATCCTGAAGACACTTTGGGACTCGAAACGGGGCGAGAGAAGGGCGATGGAATGAGTGGAACCCCAATGCGCGCCCCGGTGCAATCCGCGCGGGTTCCGAAAACATTCCTTACCCCCAGAACATTGCGCATGGCTCGGCTGCCGAAAGCCATCCTTACAAGTCGATCCGGGGCGTCAACCATTCCTTAACGATAACTGCCGCTACTGAAGGGTGGAGAGTCGCGCCGGAATGGTGCGGCTGCGGTCTATGATGCGCAAGAAGCCCCGCGAAAAACCCCATGGCTGGCCAGAAAATCCCATGCGGAACCTCAAATTTGCGGCGAGTCATCGCAAGCGCCTCCGTGTTTCGGTCGATTTGGGCTTCGGAACGGGCCAGTTTGGGCCTATTCGGACGGGATCTGGCGGATCGGCCCGGATATTCGGGCCGGCACGCGGCTGTCTTCAACCGGCAGGCCTTTGAAATGTCGCCCGACGACGCACCGGTGCGCCACGTTCCGGTTCTCGGCCGCGAGGCCGTCGAGGCGCTCGCGCCGCATGACGGTGGCGTCTATGTGGACGCTACGTTCGGCGCCGGCGGCTACAGCCGTGCAATTCTGAAAATTCCCGGCACCCGCGTTATCGGCATCGACCGCGACCGTACCGCCATCGCGGGCGGCTTCGATCTGGTGGAGTCGTCCGGCGGGCGGCTGACGCTGGTCGAGGATCGATTCTCAAATCTCGCGGATGTCTGCGCGGCGCAGGGCGTGACCGCCGTCGATGGCGTCGTCATGGATGTCGGCGTGTCATCGATGCAGCTCGATCAGTCCGAGCGCGGCTTCTCGTTTCGCCTCAATGGCCCGCTCGACATGCGGATGGGCCATGATGGTCCGACCGCAGCCGACGTGATCGCGAAAGCGTCCGAGACCGATCTCGCCAACATCATCTATATTTTCGGCGAAGAGCGCCATTCCCGCGGCGTGGCTCGTGCCATCGTCGGGGCTAGAAAAGAAGCGCCGATCGCGACGACGCGCGCGCTGGCCGACATCGTGTCGCGCGTGGTGCGCTCCAAGCCCAATGAGATTCATCCGGCCACCCGCACGTTCCAGGCGCTGCGCATCTTCGTCAATGAAGAGCTGGACGAACTGCATGCCGCGCTGGTGGCGGCGGAGCAAATGCTCAAGCCCGGCGGGCGTATCGCGGTGGTGTCGTTCCACTCGCTCGAGGACCGCATCGTCAAGAATTTCCTCAACGAGCGCGGCAAGCGCGGCGGCGGTTCGCGGCATCTGCCCGAAGTCGATCAGGCACAGCCGAGCTTCGAGATTCTCACCAAGCGCCCTGTCGTCGCGGATGACGAAGAGGTCGCGGCCAATCCTCGTGCGCGTTCGGCGAAGCTGCGCGCTGCCGCGCGCACCGCAGCGCCTGCGCAATCCGAGACCGCTTCGTTCGACTGGCCGCAACTGGCCGACGTGATGAGGGGAGGCTGACATGCGCATCGTCCATCTCTTCGTCATCTGCGCGTTGGTCTTTGCGGCGTCTTACGTCTACCGCGTCAAGATGGAGTCCACGGTGCGGACCGAGCGCGTGCTGAAGCTGCGCGCGGATATTCGCGAGCAACGTGACGCCATCGCCGGTTTCAAGGCGGAATGGGCCAAGCTGGAATCGCCCAAGCGTCTTCAGGAACTGGCCTCGCGCCATCTGTCGCTGCGGCTGATCGACGCCACGCAATACGACACGCTGAAGAACCTGCCGCCGCGGCCGCCGAGCTTCGTCAAGCCGGGCGATCCCGATCCGATCGGCACCATGATCCAGAGCGTCGATCAGGAAGCGCTTGCCTCAGGTCCGCAGGATCAGGATTCCGTCACCGGTTCGGTGCCCGGGCCGGAGGGCGCGCAATGACCGAACAGGCTCTCAACATCACTCGGCCTCCCGAACCGTGGCGGCAGCGGCTGATCCGCACGCTGCTTTACGGGCGCAATGTCGATCGCTCCGCCAAGGCGCGCGCGCGCGTGGGTCTTGCAATGATCGCGTTCGCCGCGGTGTATGCGATAATCGCGGGCCGTCTTGTGATGTTCGCGGTGGGTGGCGACGGTCACGGGACCCGGCGCACGGCGTCGCAGGACGCCATCGCCACCGCGCGTCCCGACATCGTGGATCGCAACGGCGCTATCCTGGCGACCGACGTGAAGTCGCCGTCGCTGTTCGGCGAGCCGCGCCGCCTGATCGACAAGGACGAGGCTATCGAACTGCTCACCGCGACGATGCCCGACATCGATGCAGGCGAGGTGCGCGACCGTCTGTCGTCGAAGAAAGGTTTCGTCTGGCTGAAGCGTGAAATCACGCCGCAGCAGCAGAAGGAGATCTATCGTCTGGGCATTCCCGGCATCGGCTTCCTGCGCGAGAACAAGCGGGTCTATCCGAGTGGCCCTGTGGTGTCGCATCTGATTGGCCACGTGAACATCGACAACCAGGGTATTGCTGGAATCGAAAAGTGGCTCGACGGCAACGGCCTTGCCGACCTGCATCGCGCCGGTTTCGCCACCGACCGCCTGCAGAAGCCGGTCGAACTCGCTGTCGATCTGCGGGTCGAGCATGCGCTGCGCGACGAACTGATGAAGGCCAAGGACAAGTACAAGGCCAAGGCGGCCGCGGGTCTGGTCTCGAACGTGCAGACCGGCGAGATCGTCGCGATGGTCTCGGTGCCCGATTACGATCCGAACAATCCGCGGGAGGCCAACGATCCGACCCGCATCAATCGCCTGACCACCGGCGTGTACGAAATGGGATCGACCTTCAAGTCGCTGACGCTGGCGATGGCGCTGGATTCCGGCCGAGCCACGGTCAACACGCTTTACGATGCGCGCGCGCCGCTGGTGTATGGCAAGTTCAAGATTCACGACACCCACAATCTCGGCCGCTCCGTTCCTATGTGGGAGGTATTCACCGAATCCTCCAACGTCGGTGCGGCGCGCATCGCGCTGTCGATGGGGGTCGAGGCGCACAAGGCGTTCCTGCGCAAGCTGGGACAGCTCACCCGGCTGCGCACCGAACTGCCGGAAAGCGCCGAGCCGATCGTGCCGAAGCGCTGGGGCGAACTCAACACCATCACCATCGCGTTCGGTCACGGCATGGCGGTCGCGCCGTTGCAGGCGGTGATGGGTATCAATGCGCTGGTCAATGGCGGCTATCTCATTCCGCCGACGTTCCTCAAGCGCTCGCGCGAGGAGGCGATGCAGGTCGCCAAGCAGGTCGTGAAGCCCGAGACCAGTGTCAGCATGCGCTATATGATGCGGCTGAATGCGGAAAAGGGTACGGCACGCAAGGCGGACATCAAGGGTTACTATATCGGCGGCAAGACGGGCACCGCGGAAAAGGTCGTCAACGGCCGCTATTCCAAGAAGCAGGTGTTGAATTCCTTTACGGCGATCATGCCGGCGGATAATCCGCAATATCAGCTTCTGATCATGCTGGACGAGCCGCAGCCGCTGCCGGAAACCCACGGCTTTATCACATCGGGCTGGAATACGGTCCCGACCGGCGGCAAGGTCATCGAGCGGATCGCCCCGCTGCTCGGGATGACGCCGCGGTTCGATTTGCCGCCGTCCGACCGCCTTATTCTTGCGGCATCGAAGGAAAGCCGGTAACCGCTCACGGAGTTTTGCGGGCCGGGGCCGGGATGAAATGAAGCTAGGCGAGCTTTTCAGCGGGGATGCCGTCGTTGACGCGCAACATGCCGATGTTGCGGTCGCGGGCGTCGCCGTGGACAGCCGCGCGGTGAAGCCGGGCGACGTGTTCTTCGCGTTGGCCGGCGTCAAGACCGACGGCGCGCGCTTCATCGATCAGGCCATTGCCTCGGGCGCAGTTGCAATCGTCGGTGACCGGATTCCTGAAGGCGACCATCGCGTCCCGTTCATCGCAGTTTCCAATCCGCGCCGCGCGCTGGCGCTCGCTGCCGCGAAGTTCTATGCGCGCCAGCCCGCGACCATAGCGGCCGTTACCGGCACCAGCGGCAAGACTTCGGTTGCGGTGTTCGCGCGGCAGATATGGCAGCGTCTGGGCTTCGCATCTGCGAGCATCGGCACCATCGGTCTCGTGTCGCCGAAGCGCACCGTCTACGGCTCGCTGACCACGCCCGACCCGATCGCGCTGCATCGTTCGCTTGACGAACTGTCAGGCGAGGGCGTCACGCATCTCGTGCTCGAGGCGTCGTCGCATGGTCTCGACCAATACCGCCTCGATGGCGTGCGTGTCAGCGCGGGCGCGTTCACAAATCTGTCGCGCGATCACATGGATTATCATCCGACCGTCGAACACTATCTCGCGGCCAAGTTGCGGCTGTTCACCGACCTCATCGTCGATGGTGGCGCTGCGGTGATTTCCGCCGACCACGAGCATTCGCAGGCGGTGATCGACGCCGCGCGCACCCGCAAGTTGCGCATTCTCACGGTTGGCCGCAACGGCGAGGGCATCAAACTCGTCGATACTGCGGTCGATGGCTTTGCGCAGAAGCTCACGCTCGCATACGGCGGCAAGACCTATCAGGTGCGGCTGCCGCTGGTTGGCGAATTCCAGATCGAGAACGCGCTCGCGGCGGCAGGACTTGTGCTTGCCACCGGCGGCGATGCGGAGCGGGTCTTCGCGTCACTGGAAAAACTCGAAGGCGCGCCGGGACGGCTCGAACTGATCGGCGAGCGCAATGGCGCGCCGGTGTTCGTGGACTACGCGCACAAGCCCGACGCGCTGGCGAAAGCGCTGGAGGCGCTGCGGCCTTACACCAAGCGCAAGCTCGTTGTGGTGTTCGGCGCGGGCGGCGATCGCGACGCCGGCAAGCGGCCTTTGATGGGCGCCATCGCGGCGGAAAATGCTGATACTGTCATCATTACCGACGATAATCCGCGTTCGGAAAATCCCGCGTCGATCCGCGCGGCGATCATGGCGGCGGCGAGGGGTGCGAGGGAGATTGGCGACCGCGCCGAAGCGATCCGTGTCGCCGTTGCAGGTTTGCAAAAGGGCGACGCATTGCTGATCGCGGGCAAGGGCCACGAGACCGGGCAGATCGTCCGAGATAAAGTGTTGCCGTTCAGCGATCACGACGCCGCAGCGGCGGCACTGGCGGAGCATACCGCATGAGTGTGCTATGGACGAGCGCGGCGATGGCGGAGGCGATGCATGCCGCAAAGCGCGGCGCGCTGCCGAAAGATGTCACCGGCATTTCCATCGACAGCCGCACGCTGACGCCGGGCGAGGCGTATTTCGCCATCAAGGGCGACGTGCATGACGGGCACGATTTCGTCGAGGCGGCGCTGAAAAACGGCGCGGCGCTCGCGGTCATCTCGAAAAAGCATGCGGATAAGTTCTCCGCCGATGCGCGGCTGCTGGTGGTGGATGATGTGCTTGCGGGCCTCATCGATCTCGCCCACGCGTCGCGCGCACGGCTTGGCGCGAAAGTGATCGCGGTCACGGGATCGGTCGGCAAGACGTCGACGAAGGAAGCGTTACGCGTGGTGCTCGGCGCGCAGGGCGAGACCCATGCGTCGGTTGCCTCGTTCAACAATCACTGGGGCGTTCCGCTGTCGCTGGCGCGGTGTCCTGCGTCTGTGAAGTTCGCAGTCTTCGAAATTGGCATGAATCATCCTGGCGAGATTGAGCCGCTGGTCAAGATGGTGCGGCCACACGTGGCGATCATCACCACGGTCGAGCCGGTGCATCTGGAATTCTTCTCCGGCATCGAGGCGATTGCCGACGCCAAGGCGGAAATCTTTTCAGGGCTGGAGCCCGGCGGCGCAGCGGTGCTCAATCGCGATAACCCGCAATTTGCGCGCCTGAGCAAGAGCGCTAAGGCGGCGAAGGTCGCGCGCATCGTGTCGTTCGGCAGTGACGAAAAAGCGGATGCGCGGCTGATCGACGTGTCGCTGCATCCGGCCTTTGCCGCCGTGCATGCGAACATCCTCGGTCAGGATGTCACCTACAAGATGGGCATGCCCGGGCGGCACATGGCGATGAATTCGCTCGCGGTGCTCACGGCGGCGTTGCTCGCCGGCGCGGACTTGGCGCTCTCGGCGCTCGCGTTGGCGCAGCTCAAGCCCGCAGCCGGGCGCGGCGTGCGCGAGGTGCTTACCCTTACGGAAGGCACCGCCACGCTGATCGATGAGAGCTATAACGCCAATCCGGCCTCGATGAAGGCGGCGATCAACGTGCTGGGCCAGGCCAGCATCGGCCCGCGCGGACGGCGCATTGCCGTCCTCGGCGATATGCTGGAACTCGGCGCGGCTGGTCCTGACCTGCATCGCGGGCTCAATGAGGCGATCAAGGCCAATCATATCGACGCGGTGTTTTGTTGTGGCCCGTTGATGCGCAATTTGTGGGAGGCCCTTCCTTCCGCGAAGAAGGGCGGCTATGCCGATAGTTCGGCTGCCCTTGAACAGCAGGTCGTCGCCGCGATCGGCGCCGGCGATGCCATTATGGTCAAGGGTTCGCTTGGTTCGCGTATGAAATTGATTGTGGTCGCGCTGCAAAAGCGCTTTCCAGGACAAGCCGCGCTCGAGACTGTTTAGGCTGGCGGCATAAGGCGGTTGGAATGTTTTATTGGCTCACCGAATTCGCAGGCACGATTCCCGGCATTAACGTGTTCCGCTACATCACCTTCCGCACCGGCGGGGCGATGGTGACCGGCGCACTGTTTGTATTCATGTTCGGACCGTGGATCATCGATCACCTCCGCTTGGCTCAGGGCAAGGGCCAACCGATCCGCGCCGACGGTCCGCCGACCCATCTGGTGACCAAGAAGGGCACGCCGACCATGGGCGGCCTGATGATTTTGTCGGGACTGGTCGTGGCCACGCTGCTGTGGGCCAACCTGCGCAATGCCTATGTCTGGATCGTATTGCTGGTCACGCTCGGGTTCGGCTTCGTCGGCTTCTATGATGATTATCTGAAAGTCTCGAAGCAGACCGACAAGGGATTCTCCGGGCGCTCGCGTCTCGCGGTGGAAGCTTTGATCGCGCTGATCGCCTGCAGTTGCATCGTCTGGTTCGGACGCGACGCAACGGTCACGGCGCTGTCGATTCCGTTCATCAAGGAATTCATGCTCAACATCGGCTGGTTTTACGTGATGTTCGGCATGTTCATCATCGTCGGCGCCGGAAACGCGGTGAACCTGACCGACGGCCTCGACGGCCTCGCCATCGTGCCGGTGATGATCGCGGCCGCGAGCTTCGGCATGATCGCCTATCTGGTCGGCAACGCGGTGTTCGCCGAATATCTGCAGATCCGTTACGTGCCCGGCACCGGCGAACTCGCGGTGCTGTGCGGCGCGGTGCTTGGGGCAGGCCTCGGCTTCCTATGGTTCAATGCGCCGCCCGCCTCGATCTTCATGGGTGACACCGGATCGCTCGCGCTTGGGGGCATGCTCGGCGCGATCGCGGTCGCCACCAAGCATGAGATCGTCCTGGCTGTGATCGGCGGCTTGTTCGTGGTCGAGGCTTTGTCCGTCATCGTGCAGGTGGCGTCGTTCAAGCTCACCGGCAAGCGCTTCTTCCGCATGGCGCCGATCCATCATCATTACGAGCAGAAGGGTTGGACCGAGCCGCAGATCGTGATCCGGTTCTGGATCGTCTCGGTGATGCTGGCGCTCGCCGGTCTCTCGACGCTGAAGTTGAGATAAGGCCGTGACCCCCGTCACCTCGTTTGCAGGACAGACGGTTGCGGTGTTCGGCCTCGGCGGGTCGGGGCTCGCGAGCTGTCACGCGTTGAAGGCGGGCGGCGCGGAGGTCATCGCCAGCGACGACACGCCCGCGAAGCTGGCGGAAGCTGCGAAGGCCGGTTTCACTACCGCCGACTTGCGCAGCGTGTCGTGGGCAAACTTCGCCGCACTGGTGTTGACGCCGGGCGTGCCGCTGACCCATCCGCAGCCGCACTGGACCGTGCTGGCCGCCAGGCAGGCCGGCGTCGAGGTCATCGGCGACGTTGAACTGTTCTGCCGCGAGCGCAAGCGTCACGCGCCGGATGCGCCGTTCGTTGCGATTACCGGCACCAACGGCAAGTCCACCACCACGGCGCTGGTCGCGCATCTGATGCGCGAGGCGGGTTACGATACACAGATGGGTGGCAACATCGGCACCGCAATCCTTTCGCTGGAGCCGCCGCGCATGGGCCGCGTCCATGTGATCGAGATGTCGTCATACCAGATCGACCTCACGCCCTCACTCGATCCCAGCGTCGGCATTCTGCTGAATGTCACCGAGGATCATATCGACCGCCACGGCAGCATCGAACATTACGCGGTGGTGAAGGAGCGGCTGGTGGCCGGCGTACAGCGCGGCGGCGCGGCCATCGTCGGCGTCGACGATCATTTCTGCGCGGCGATCGCGGACCGCGTCGAGCAGGCCGGCAAGAATGTCATTCGTGTTTCGGTGAAACATCCGGTGGCCGACGGCATCTGTCTCGAGGGTGACACCATCGTTCGCGTCGATGGCGGCGCGCGGTCTCGGATTGCCAGCATTGAGGACATCGGCTCGCTGCGCGGGCTGCATAACGCGCAGAACGCGGCCTGTGCATCGGCCGCCGCGATTGCGCTAGGCGTCAGCACCAACATGTTGCAGCAGGGCCTGCGCAGCTTCCCCGGCCTCGCGCATCGTATGGAGCAGATCGGCCGCAATGGCCGCGTGCTGTTTATCAACGACTCCAAGGGCACCAATGCGGACGCTGCGGCGCGGGCGCTGTCGTCGTTCAAGGATATTTTCTGGATCGCGGGCGGTAAGCCGAAGACCGGCGGCATCGAAAGCTTGCGCGAATTCTTCCCGCGTATCCGCAAGGCCTATCTGATCGGCGAGGCGGCGCAGGAATTTGCCGCGACGCTCGGCAGCATCCCGCACGAAATCAGCAAAACGCTGGAGGAAGCTGTGCCGCATGCCGCGCGCGACGCCGAGGCCTCGGGGGTAACTGAACCTGTGGTGCTGTTGTCGCCGGCCTGCGCGTCGTTCGACCAGTTTCCGAATTTCGAGAAGCGCGGCGACCGCTTTCGCGAACTCGCCCAGGCGCTGCCGGGCGGCATGACGCCTCCATAGCGGACGTCCTTCGTCGCTATGTTCCTCGCAATGGCGGCGGCGAAGGCCGGACGGCTTTCCAGACATTTTGACGAGATATTTTCTCGTATTCGTCGATCTTTAACCCTCCGGAAACCATGATGCGGGAGTAATACCCCGTTAACCTCTGGCAGGACGGCCCATGATTTCCCGCGAGCAACGCACGCCTTTCAGTGAATGGTGGTGGACGGTGGATCGGCTGCTGCTGGCCGGGTTCATGACGCTGATGCTTGGCGGCGTGATCCTGTCGCTGGCTGCGAGCCCGCCGGTTGCCGTGCGCATCGGTCTCGATCCGTTTCATTTCTTCAACCGGCACGTGCTGTTCCTCGTTCCCTCGATGATCGTGATGCTCGCGGTGTCGTTCCTGTCGCCGCGGCAGGTGCGGCGCACGGCGCTCCTGGTGTTCGCGGTCAGCATCGTGCTGGTCGTGGCGACGCTGCTGTTCGGACCGGAGGTCAAGGGCGCGAAACGCTGGATCACCATTCTCGGCATCAACATTCAGGCCTCAGAGTCACTCAAGCCCGCTTTCGTGGTGCTGGTGGCGTGGCTGTTCGCGGAATCCGCCAAGCGGCCCGAGATGCCGGCGACGTCGATGGCGCTCGGCCTGCTGCTGATGACGGTGACGCTGCTGGTGCTGGAGCCGGACTTCGGTCAGACCATGCTGATCCTGATGGTGTGGGGCACGCTCTTCTTCATCGCAGGCATGCGGATGATCTGGGTGTTCGGCCTGATGGGCGCGGGCGCCGTCGGGTTGTTCGGCGCCTACATGCTGGTGCCGCATGTCGCAGGCCGCATTAAGCGATTCATGGACCCGGCATCGGGCGATACGTTCCAGGTCGATATGGCGATGGAATCCTTCACCCATGGCGGCTGGTTCGGGCAGGGGCCGGGCGAGGGCACGGTGAAGCGCATTCTGCCCGATAGTCATACCGACTTTGTATTCGCCGTCGCGGCCGAGGAATTCGGAATCATCCTGTGCCTTGCGCTGCTGGCGCTGTTCGCCTTCATCGTGATCCGCGCGCTGTCGCGCGCCTATGCCAGCGAGGATCTGTTCGCACGCTTCGCCGCCGCGGGCCTTGCGATCATGTTCGGCATTCAGGCTTCGATCAACATGGCGGTGAACCTGCATCTGATGCCGGCCAAAGGTATGACGCTGCCGTTTATTTCCTACGGCGGATCGTCGATGATCTCGCTGGCCTACGGCGTCGGCATGCTGCTGGCCTTGACG
>Ga0193717_1001830_pt1 | contig 12724 bp, 12 predicted proteins | sample U2c2metaG_FD_145900 | JGI IMG/M metagenome (GOLD analysis project Ga0193717, IMG submission 145900) | Soil microbial communities from a riparian zone of the East river system, Colorado, United States - U2c2 | ecosystem: Environmental > Terrestrial > Soil > Riparian zone | place: USA: East River...
GTAGGGACTACTCAAAGAAAGCATGCACAGGCGGCGGAAACGCGGTCGGGAATGCGACGATACAAAAAACGAAAAAAGAGGCGAGCTCGACAGGAGAGAGCTGCCTCTTTTTCGTTGGTTTTTTCACAGTGAAGTCTTTTATGATCAGGTGGGAGGAGACGTAGGTGGAAACAAAAGAGCCAGCGATAGACATCGCCGGCCTGTGCTTACCTCTGAAACCACAAAAAGAAAAAATTCGAATATATTTTCATTGCTCTCTATTCTCTCGTTACATTGAATGTCCCATAATAGGGCATGCTAGTCCACTATACCTTTCTGTTAGTATTGGTTCTCTATTCACTGGATAGGGCCCTGTTATACAGGTATGCCAAATATTAATAGTGTTATAAGATTATGGATCCGGATTAGATGTACCGAAGATTGCTTAAAAAGGGTAACAACGGAATAATGAATGTCTGAACAGGGGGTAGGTAAATTAAACAATATGAAGGATTGCGCCTCATATGGTGAACTGAACCCGGATATCTTTGGAATTGGAGTCTTCGGATGGAAATTGGACGATCGGAATTGAGGAAATTGGATTAGGATAGCTTTTGGTGGCGTGTCCGTAATCAAGACGTGTATTCAGAGTGTATAAGCGGGGTAAAAATAAAGACAGTTTTGTTAAAAAGCAATATTTTTTTTCCAATTTTTGCCCTGATCCCCCGGAATGTCTTCTCTCCCTGCAAAGGAGGGGCGCTGTAAGCCTTACTGAGTAAGGGTTTCGAGCTCTCTATCGGCTGCCTTGAATGTTTTTTCTTTTTTTCTATTGAACCACCACTCGGGAGCCGTTTTCTTCATCAGGGTGTCGATGTGACGCATGCCCATAAGATACCAGATGCCCTTTAATTTGCCGCTGAAGGTGGATTGCAGGGCTCTGAGGCTCATAGCAAAACCGCTGTCCAGGTATTCCATATGATGCCAGTAGCCGGCAGGCATGAAGAGGGTATCCCCGTGCTCCAGGATCACCTCGTATCCTTTTGCCAGCCGTACTGCGGGATATTTTTCAAGCTGGAGCTTGTTCTGGTCTTCGTCAAAATACTTTTCGAAGTTGACAAAGCTCAGGACCTCCCAGGGTTTCCGGTAGAGCTTGTGCTGTTCTTCAAAAGGGAAAAGCAACACCCGCTTGCGTCCAACAAATTGCGTATGAACGATATGGGAAAGGTCGATGTCAAAATGCATGTGTGTCACCGATCCCCTTCCCCCAACGAATAACATGGGGTAACGCTTGACAAATCCCTTCATCAGGTGCTCAGGCCATTCGAAGTCGCTGACCAGCTGGGGGGCGTGCTCGAAAATATTGAAAAGAAAGATGCGCCATTCCGCAGGGCCTTTGCGGACCATATCGATATAATCCCCAAATTTCATGTAGTCATCTGCCGTATTGATGGGAGTATATGCATCGCTCTTTACGTTGTTGTAAACGCCCACTTTGACCTCTCCGACAACCGACTTGAAATAATCCCAGCTCCATTTTTCGTAAGCCGGCCATTCCCTTGATATTCCGCTGATCACTAAGGGCTTCATGGGGGTATAGTACTGATCCCTGAAGTCTTCAGGAGTAATACTATCGACCCTGTCTACCGATTGTAATTGCATGCTTAAATAGAAGATTTTGGCAAATTTAAGACTAAATCCATGTTAAGGAAATGTTAGCCATCACTGGCAGTCCTTTTGCGGCAAAATTATTATAACTTTCACTATGCTACTTCACCTCCATCCGGTCGACCCCCAGCCCAGAAACATTAAAACCGTCGTGGAATGTCTGCTCGACGGAGGGGTCATCATATATCCTACAGACACGATCTATGGCCTTGGGTGTGATATTTTTCAGCATAAGGCGGTGGAGCGGATCTGCCGGATCAAACAGGTTGATCCTGCAAAGGCGCAATTGTCCTTTGTCTGTTATGATCTCAGCGACATGAGCAATTATACCAAGAGCATTTCCACGCCATTGTATCGAATGTTAAAGAACTACCTGCCAGGTCCTTATACCTTTATTTTGCCGGCCAGCAAACAGGTTCCAAAGATCCTGAAAAGCAAAAAGGATACCATTGGTCTGCGTATTCCCGACAATACCATCGCCCGCTGTCTGGTCAAGGAGCTGGGGCATCCTATTCTCAGCTCGTCGCTGCCGGGGGATATGGTGGAGGAATATACAGATCCGGAGATGATCCATGAAAAGTTTGAAAAGCTTGTGGACATTGTCATCGATGGCGGCATTGGCGGGATCCTTCCTTCCACGATCGTCGATTGTACGGGTGAGGAGCCCGTTGTTACGAGGAGGGGATTGGGGGTGTGGGAAGGTGCGTTAGAGCATTAGGGGGTCTGGGGCATGCTAATCCATGAGCGTTAGCTGTTCTTCTTCGGGGCCATTGGGCAGAATGTTGAAGCTTTTCCGGTGATATTTGCAAATTCCAAACTTTTCGATCGCGTCGCGATGCTCCTTTGTCCCATACCCTTTATTGCTATCCCAGCAGTAGTGAGGAAACTCCGTATGTAGTCCTCGCATGTATTCATCCCGCCAGGTCTTGGCCAGGATGCTGGCAGCGGCGATGGATGCGAAGATGCTGTCTCCTTTTATGATACACCGATGAGGTACTCTTTTGTATTTTGCAAACCGGTTGCCGTCTATCAGCAGCAGCCTGGGGCGTAGTTGTAGCTGGTCGAGGGCCAGGTGCATGGCCTTAAAGGAGGCTTTTAGAATATTGATGCGGTCGATCTCGTCGTGGTCTACCTGGGCCACACTCCATGCGAGGGCATTGGCTTCGATATAGACGCGCAGCTCGTCGCGGTTGTCCGGACTGACCTGTTTGGAATCATTGAGGAGGGGGTGGAAAAAACCCGGCGGCAGGACCACCGCTGCTGCGAATACGGGTCCGGCATAACATCCCCGGCCTGCTTCGTCGCAGCCGGCTTCGGTGAGTTCCTCCTGGTAATGGCTTCTCAGCGGGATTTCCATGTCTCAAAAATAGTTTTTCTTTTTATTGCCGGATCCGGCGGTGGAAAAATAGTGCCGAAAGGGTTTGGCATGGTCCTGCTGTCTTACCTTTGCGCGGCTATGGTATCTTCCACTACTTCCATGCGCTCCGAAATGGTCTCTTCGCACCGGGCTGGTGTATCCCGCCCGGTAGCCATATGGGTATATACAGGCGTCATCATGCTGCTGATACAGGTCATCCTGGGCGGTATTACCCGTCTAACGGGCTCGGGTCTTTCCATTACGGAATGGAACGTCGTTACGGGTGCGGTGCCTCCCTTGAATACCGCCCAATGGCAGGAGGAGTTTGCTAAATATAAAGCGACTCCGCAATACCAGCTTATCAATTCCGGCTTTACGCTGGCTGATTTTAAGTTCATCTTTTTCTGGGAGTGGTTTCATCGTTTCTGGGCCCGTTTGGTAGGAGTGGTATTCCTGGTAGGTTTTGTAGGGTTGATCCTGAAGGGGAAAATGAGGTCGTGGATGGTCAGGCCGCTGATCATCCTATTCCTGCTGGGGGCTTTGCAGGGTGCGATCGGCTGGATCATGGTGGCCAGCGGTCTGACAGGGGATGCCATTTATGTAAAACCCGCGAAGCTGGCGTTGCATTTTGTGTTTGCGCTGGGATTGATCGTTTATACCTTTTGGTTTGCTCTTCAGCTTTCGGTGCCGGACAGCGCGAGGCCTGGTGCGGGGGGAACCGGGAGCGCGGTTGGATTGGGGGATGGTGGGAAGTTGCGCCGTCTGTCGGTGTTGCGTCGCCTGACCATTGTCATCCTGGTCCTGCTTTTCTTCCAGCTGCTGTACGGGGCCTTGATGGCGGGTAATAAAGCTGCGACGGTAGCCCCTACCTGGCCGACGATAAATGGCAGCTGGATACCGGATGGCTTGTTTAGCGAGAAGCCGCTGATGCAGGACCTTGCGGGCAATAAAATTACCGTGCATTTTATTCATAGGGGTCTGGCATATTTGCTTTTGATACTGGTTGGGATCTGGTCGATACTGGCGGCGCGGGTAACGGGGGGAACGGGCGCCGGCTTGTCTGGTGGCGGGTTGCCCGGTGTCGGCAGGGTCGGCGGCAGCCGCGTTTTTAATCGTTTACGCTGGCTGCCCCTGCTGCTTATCGTGGTGCAGATGATCCTTGGCATCAGCAGCCTGCTGGCGAGTCCTGGCATCATCCCACAGCAATGGGTAGCCTTCGACTGGCTGGCTCAATTTCACCAGGTGACCGGGCTCTTATTCTTACTTACAATGGTCGGGATGTTGTACCTTGTGATTCCTGTCAGACACACTGTAGACTCTGTAACCGTATGATGCGAATCTTAAAAGCAATTTATTATTTCTTCCCCGTACAACTGCTATTGCTGCATGTAAAAAAATTCCAGGTATTACTAATATTCTGGCTGATCCTCTTCGGCACGCTAAATAACGGGATTATGCGCGCATATGGTGCGGCGGCACTTTTTCTTTCTCCGGAATACCTGGGAGATGTGAGCCCCATCAGCACGGCCATTGTAGGGATGGCTACAGGTGTCTTTGTCATGAGCTGGAATATTACCACCTTTATCCTGTTCTGCCAGCACTTCCGTTTTCTTGCCACGACGACCAAGCCTTTCCTGAAATACTGCATCAACAATGCCATCCTGCCCATCATTTTCCTGTTGTTCTATTTTGTAAAAGCTGTCCAGTTCAGCGCCCGGCGGGAACTACTATCGGCCTCCGCCATTATCCTGCTCAGCGCCGGTTTTTTCCTGGGCTTTTGTTTTATAATCGGCGCGTCTCTTTTTTATTTCTTTCGTGCGGACAAGACCATCATCCGCAGGATGGCGCCGGTGATCAGCAATCCCAGGCTCTTCAAGTCCCAGTTTCGAAAGGAAGAGATCCGGCTCAACGAAAGCCGGCTTATGCACGTGAAATGGTATCTCAATTCTTTCCGGACGATCCGTAAGACGCGGGACGTGGCCCACTACAGCGCGGATTTTATCGAAAATATCTTCAACCGACATCATATCTCTGCGGTCCTGTCCATTTTCGTCGCTTTTATATTCCTTATTGTAGTCGGATTTTTTATGGACAGCCGGTTCTTTCAGCTGCCGGCTGCCGCCAGCATCCTCATTTTTTTTACCATCCTGATCTCTTTGTCCGGCGCCTTTTCCTATTTCCTTCAGTCCTGGAGCATTCCATTTTTCGTAGTTCTTTTCTTCATTCTGAACCTGCTCTATCAATATAACGTTATTGACCCAACGAATAAGGCCTATGGTCTGACCTACAATGCGAGAGAGGACCGCCCGTTGTATGACCGGGAGACACTGCTGCAGCTGTGTTCGGGAAAAAATCTAGAAAAGGACAAGGCTAATATGCTGGGCATCCTGGAGAAATGGAAGGCAAGGCAGTCGGAGTCTAAGCCCATTCTTTTCCTGGTGAATACCAGTGGCGGCGGCAGCCGCAGTGCGACCTTCACCATGAGCATCCTGCAGCGTCTCGACAGCCTCAGCAAGGGGAAGCTGATGCGGAAGACCTTTTTGATCACCGGCGCATCCGGCGGGATGCTGGGCGCTGCCTATTTTCGCGAGCTATCCCACCGGCGTGATGAAGGCGACTCTTCCATCCATCTGCAGAATCATCGTTATATAGAAGACATTTCCGGAGACCTGCTCAATACCTTGTTCTCTTCTTTTGTCGCGAGGGACCTGGCCTCTCCTGCTCAGAAGTTTATGGTTGGAAAGAACGAATATGTCAAGGACAGGGGTTTTGCCTTCGAGCAGAAGCTGAACGAAAATACGGGAGGTGTGCTGAATCGCCAGCTGAAAGACATTGCTCCGGAAGAGGCAGCGGCACGTATGCCGCTGATGCTGTTCAATCCTGTCATCACCCGTGACAGCCGGGCCCTGGTCATCAGTACCCAGCCTGTCAGTTTCCTGATGCGACCCCGGTTCGACAACACTAAGATCCCTGAAATGGACCCGGATGCGGTCGATTTCGGCGCCCTTTTTGCAAAACAGGAACCGATGGACCTTCGACTGCTGACGGCTTTGCGTATGAATGCCACCTTTCCTTATGTATTACCGAATGTATGGCTGCCGACAAGACCCGTCGTCGACGTCATGGATGCCGGTTTCCGGGATAATTTCGGAGAGATGAATGCCATCCGGTTCCTCAACGCTTTCAGGGAATGGCTACAGGAGAACACGAGCGAAGTTGTGTTGCTCCAGATCCGCGACCGGAAGGCCGGGGGCTGGGAAAACCCCTATGAGTCGGATGACGTCACGGAGATCATTACAAAGCCGCTGCTGCTGTTGCAGGACAACTGGTATAAGATGCAGGAATATAGCCAGGACGATCTGCTCAGTCTCTCACAGAATGCGATGGGATTTTCTTTCCGGAAGCTGATCTTTCAATATGTGCCTAAAACAGAAGATGCCGGAGCGGCATTGAATTTTCACCTGACGCAACAGGAGAAGCTGAATATCACGGGATCGCTGGATAATAGTGAAAACCAGCGCGCTTTTGGAATGTTTACCAAATTGGCCGGACACTAAGGTTTTATCAACAATATTGCGTTTGGCACCACTTTTACAACTAAATTTTTTGCCGGCGCTGCGGGGTCCCCGTCAATATGCAATGGTGCATATTCCGGGTTGGCTATTTCCAGGGACGGCGTTCTGAAATAAAGAACCGTCCGCCGCCCTTTTTCTATAGGGCTGGCCTGTACGGAATACCCTCCCAATACCTGCCGGATAACGGAGAAGAGGAACGAGATCCGGCCCGCTTTTTTAACGATCACAATATCGAGCAGCCCATCCTGCAAGCTGGCTTTGGGGGCGATAGTAAAATGATTGCCGAACTGATCTCCATTCGCGACATTGATAAAAAAGGCATCCACTGAAAAGCTCAGCGCTCCTCCATTGCCGGCAGCAGGGATGCTGATGCGGAAAGGCCAGGTCCGGGCTGTAAAAAAATTTTTCAGGGTTACTTTGGCATAGGTCTGTAGTCCCCTTGTGAGCTGAAGGGCGAACTCATGGGCCACCTTTCCATCGAAGCCGATGCCGCAAAGCATACAGGAAAAATGTCCGTTGATCAGAAAGCCATCGATAGACGAAGCCTTGCCGGAAAAAATGATATCCAGGGCTTTTTCGGGGTCCTTTGGTATTTTGGCGGCAAAGGCAAGCCCGTTACCCGAACCCATGGGGATGATGCCAACACGGGTATCCGACCCTGTCAGGGCTGCCATGACGGCGCTGACCGTCCCGTCACCGCCGCAGATGACGACATCGGTGACCTTCTCCTGCTGAATAACGGCCCGGAGGAAGTCGTAATTGCCTTCCGGGTTGGTGGGATATACGCTGAATTCAATATTCTCCCGTTGGGTCCTTTGGGTTATCAGCTGCTGCAAAGATGATTTGCCGCGGGTCCCCGATATGGGATTGATGAGATAGATAATTTTTCTTGACATAGCAATTATTGTGGACCGACGGTCCACTCTGCGCCGCAAAGATCATGTAAAAATTCTTATCTGGCGCTATCCGCTGCTGTCATAGGGACCTTTACTATTTCCGACAGGAAGTGAACGACTCCCTTTTTCACGCCTTCCACGTCATGAGACCGGATCGAGGAGCCAATGACATGTGTGCCTGCTTCGGGGATAGCCTGTTTGTATTTCAGGGCCGGGGGCGTGCCCAGCTCATTGAACATGGAAAGCGAAGCCGAAACTTTTACGGTGCTGTCCTGGCGGACCTCGTCCTTATAAAAATAGAACAGGCCGACCGGCTGGGTTACTTTGGAAAAGGTCTTTTCATTCATCGTCGTTTCCAGCAGCTGTTCGAGGGCTACGACGGCTTCCGTGCGATATTTCAGATACCAGTATTGCCGGTAGAGGGGGCCGAACTTATCTTCACTGACGATATAGTCGGACTTTGTCACCAGGTGAGCGATCTGTAAGCCCCAGTGATCATTCAGGATCCAGGCTGTCGGATCATTGATGGCAATATTTGGTGACATCAGGACCAGCGCTGAAACCATCTCCGGGTAGGTCGCCGCCAGCTGAAGGGCGAAAGTGCCGCCGGTGGAGGTTCCCATGAGGATGACTTTGTCTCCGAGCTGCCGGCCGACGGCCAGGGCATCACGGGCGGACTCCCAATAGTTGTCCGCGGTGAGATTGGCCATTGCATCAACGGTGTCGATGCCATGTTCTGCCAGCCTTGACAGATAAAGATTACAGCCGAACTTGTTGGCGATGTAACGGTGCACGGGGTCTCCTTCCCCCTGTGAGGCGGAGAAGCCGTGAAGATAGACGATGGCCCAGGGCGTCTTTTTACGGCTGGAATCAGCCCAGACGATGCGGGCTTCATTATCGGGCTTCAGGTGGTGTCCGGCTTCCCGGCCACTGACATAGGTTTCCAATGCAGCAGGGTCCGAAGGCACGGCGGGCATTGTCTTATTATATACTGGAGCAGCCGGCGAAGGCCCTAAGATGTAAATGACGATCAACAAAACGGGAATAAGCAGCCACCATCTTTTGCGCATGGGATAAAATTTAGGGGAATTTATACAATCGCCTGCAATAATAAGCTCATTTTTTCTACCTTTCCATGTTCAGGCCTGTCGGGCCGGAGCGTAACCATCTATCTAATTGACTGACACAGGAAAAAATAATGGCAAGGAGCTGGGAGAAAATGATCTGCTGGCCCGCGTCGCGGCGGGTGACCAGCTTGCTTTTGCGGAAATGGTGCGCAGGTACTGGAATACCATCTATTCGCATGGCCTGGTCTACCTGAAGTCTGCGCCGCGGGCAGAAGAGATCACCCAGGACGTTTTTATGAAGGTCTGGACGGGCCGGGAGAAGCTGCCGGAAGTCCGCAATCTTGACAACTATCTTTTTATCATTGCCCGGAACCATATTTTCAACGAGGCCCGCAAAAAGATCAATCTCATTTACGGGGATGTTGGGGACCGCGCCGGAACTTCTTTTTTACCCGACTTACAGGCAGAATACAAGGAATCTTACCAGCAGCTGTTGAAGGGTATCGAGCTTTTGCCGGAAAAAAGGAGACAGGTCTTTAAGCTGAGCCGCCTGGAGGGCCTTAGCAATGAGCAGATCGCTACGCAGCTGGGCATTCACAAAGATACGGTGTATCAATATCTTGTAAAATCTCTTCTCTTTCTCCGGACCTATATGCAGGAACATATGGGGGGCACTCTCCTGTTGCTGTTACTGATCAGGGAATGGCGCCAAATTAAATAAACTTTAATTTTTTTTATTTCTCTACTCTATCTGAGGTGAGGGCCTGTGTCTTTAATAAAAATGATAACAGACCCCGGAACCAACTTCCTATCAGCTATGGACAATAACAGATTCACTGAATTACTAAACCTTTATCTCCTGGACAGGATAACGGACCAGGAGGGGGCGGAACTGGCTGTGATGCTAAAGGCGCCTGACTTTCAGGATGAGCTTCAGCGCAGGATCGGCGAGCAGCTTCAGAACGGGGAGTTTGAACTGGAAGGCCCGTCGGCAGCCGTTGCGGCCCGGATCCAGGCTTACCTGGATCGCGAGATCGGGGGTGGGAGCGCGTTGGCGCAGGGGATTGGGATGGCGCGGCAAGGTGATGATAAGCGGGCGCCGGTACATCGTGTACATTTTCTCCGGCGGCCTTTCTGGCGATATGCCGCTGCAATATTGGTGGTGATAGCGAGTGTATATATATATCAGCGGGCAAAGACCCCGGCCCTTCTCTCGCAGGAGAAACGATTTAAAAATGACCTTCAGCCGGGAAGCCATAGGGCTACGCTGATCCTGCCCGATGGAAGCGAGGTAGCCATGACGAATCCTCTGGCTGCGCTTACGACAAAGGAGACTGCCGGCACGGGTGAGGTTAGTGTCACTACGCGCAAAGGCGAGACTTATTCACTGGTGTTATCGGATGGAACAAAAGTATGGCTGAATTCTTCGTCCACACTACGGTGTCCGGCAGTTTTCTCTAACAATCAACGGCGGGTGGAACTCAGGGGAGAAGCATATTTCGAAGTCCGGCATGATGCGAAAATACCCTTTAGCGTAGTGCTGCCGGACGGCTCTTTGGTAAAGGACCTCGGAACAAGGTTTAATATTCATGCCTATGGCGATGAAAAAGCTATCCGGACCACGGTCCTTGAAGGCTCTGTATTGGTGAAGGCAAAGGGACATGAGGTCTCGCTGATACCCGGTGAGCAGGCGGAATATTCGGAACAGGAAGATCTGACAAGGCATGCGAAGGTAGATCTGCCCAATGTGGTAGCCTGGAAAGAAGAGCAATTTGTTCTATCGGCGACTCCTGTGCAGGACATTATGAAACAGGTGGAAAGATGGTATGGTGCCGAGATCGTTTATCAGGACAATATGCAAAACGATACCACGGAGTTTTTCGGAACGCTTACACGGAATGTTCCGGTGAGCCAGCTGCTGAAGACATTGGAGGCGACGGGGCACGTTCATTTTATCGTCGAAGGAAACCGAATTACAGTCATGAAATAAGTATAAAGAAATTACAAACGTATGTCGCGAACTGCGTTTGTAATGTACAAATGGTAGGCTCAAAAAAAACCGGAAAGTGGTGGAACACTTCCCGGAGGAATTTTGAGGAAAACCACAAGTCCACCAAGACTCATTATTGTTTAACCCAAAACTGTTGCAATTTATGCAATTAACTGCTTATGGCGAAATTCCGGGGCGGGCCGAAGGTCTGCGGACCGAACGCCCTGGAATCTCCCACTCATCAATCTGGCTGGGTATGAAGCTGACGGCGATCTTATTATTAGTGGCCTTTTTACAGGTAAGTGCGAAGGGTGTTTCTCAGGGAATTACCCTCAATGTCAAACGTGCTTCCCTCGAAAAAGTGATGGCCGAGATCGAACGTCAGTCCGGATACCGGTTCCTTTACACAAAAGCGGAGCTGGACAAGTCCAAGGCGATCGACGTTTCGGTCTCCAATGTCGACCTGATCACGGCGCTGACCGCCTGCTTCCAGGAGCAACCCTTTGAATACAGTCTCGTAGGGAATAATATCGTGCTACAAATGCCAGCCCCGCCCCCCTCCTCCGGTGTCGTGGCCAGTTTCTTCCACTTTTTATCACCGGGCTCCAATCCTCCCCCCGTTAAGTTCAAGGGCAAGATCGTCAATGACCAGGGCAAACCCCTGGAAGACGCTGCCGTCCAGTTAAAGGGTACCAGGTATCATGTATATGCCGACAGGAATGGTGTCTTCGAACTGGATGGTGTCAAGGTCGGTAGTACCCTGGTCATCTCCTATCCCGGGTTTACGCCGGTGGAATACGAAGTAAAAAGCCTCGAGCGGAATGCAGCGATGGATAAGGTACTTCCACCCGGAATAAGCCTCTATGTCGTCCTTCAGCCCAGCAAGTCCGGTCTGGACGAAATGCAGGTCATCGCTTATGGTAAGGTCAGCAAACGCTTTAATGCCGGTGATGTGACGACCATCAACGCGGAGGATATCGCAAAGAACCCCGTTGTCAATGTCCTGGAAGCCCTGCAAGGGCGCGTGCCGGGGATGCTGGTCCAGCAGGCTACCGGTACACCAGGGGGTAATTTTACCGTCCAGATAAGGGGACAAAGCAGCTTCAACCTGAACTCACCCCTCTTCGTCATCGACGGGGTCGTCTATCCGGCGGGCCAGGCCCTGCCCATGATCAATCCTGCATTATACGGGTACGACCCTACCAGTTTCCAGCTTTCTGCCCTGAATGGCGGCAATGCCCTGAACTATTTCGACCCTGCGCTGATCGAAAGCGTGTCGATATTGAAAGACGCGGATGCGACTGCGATCTATGGCTCGCGCGGCGCCTATGGCGTGATCCTGATTACCACAAAAAAGGGTAAACCCGGTCAGCCGCGACTCAATGTAAATACAGCGGCATCACTCAACGGGGTGTATCGCCAAAGCTGATGAATACACAGCAATACCTTGCTCTGAGAAGACAGGCATTCAAGAATGACGGCGCAACGCCCAGCGCCGTCGATTGGGACGTCAACGGGACCTGGGATACCACCCGCTATGTCAACTGGGATAAATATTTTATCGGCAATGGTTCCACCAATTCGGTAAATGGCAGTTATTCCGGCGGGATTGGAACAACCAGCTATCTGATCGGTGGTAATTTTACCCGGCTGGGTAGCATTACCCGCGGTGGAGGCGCGCAGAATAGCGGCGGGCTCAGCTTCAATATCAACACTGGAAGTTTCAACCAGAAATTCACGGCTTCTTTTTCCGGCAACTTTTCTACGACGGTCAATGATATGCTGCCTGTAGATTATATCGGCATTGGAGCGTCGACGGCACCCAACCGCCCGGACTGGACCCTGCCGAATGGTCTGCCCGACTGGAAATATATAGGGTTCGCGCAATCCAGCGCGGCATCCCGGAGATCTGTGATCTATCATGGCGTCACCAATAACCTAACGGGAACAACCCAGCTAAAGTATACACCCGTCCGTGGTCTGAACATCTTTGCCACGGTTGGGTACAACCTGCTGACGGTGCGGGAGCTGGTTGCTTATCCCAGCACCTATATCAACCCTCTTGTTTATAACCCACCCGGTTCGGTGGCACAGAGCACGCTGGGGAATATCAGCAACTCGACGGTCAACTTCGATCCTTATGCCAACTACAGCACCCAGCTGTTTGGCAAAGGCCGGCTGGATGTGACTGCCGG
>Ga0193717_1001831_pt1 | contig 12712 bp, 13 predicted proteins | sample U2c2metaG_FD_145900 | JGI IMG/M metagenome (GOLD analysis project Ga0193717, IMG submission 145900) | Soil microbial communities from a riparian zone of the East river system, Colorado, United States - U2c2 | ecosystem: Environmental > Terrestrial > Soil > Riparian zone | place: USA: East River...
GTAACCGCGCTGGAACTCCAGCTTGGGCTCGAAATGCCAACATCCCTGCGGCTCGACCGGCTGCTCGCTGGCGAACTCGGCATCTCGCGATCCCGGCTTCAGACGTGGGAGGAAAAGCGGCTGCTGGTCGTTGCCCCGGAGGGTGCCAAGGCCCTGCGCAAGCCGGCCCGTGAGGGGGCAACGATCCGCATCGATCTGGCCGGCGAACCGGATCGGCAGGCCATCATCTCGGCTGCTGGTGGATAAACGAAGAGGGGCGAAGCATGCTTCGCCCCTTTCGGCTTCAGAAAAAAGGATTACGCCGCGCCGACTGCCTTGGCCGACTTCTCGAAGCGCTTGCGTTCGTTCGGGTCGAGATAGAGCTTGCGCAGGCGGATGGTCTTCGGCGTCACTTCGACCAGCTCGTCGTCCTGGATCCAGGCCAGTGCGCGCTCCAGCGTCATGCGGATCGGCGGCGTCAACTTCACCGCCTCGTCCTTACCCGCGGCGCGGATGTTGGTCAGCTTCTTGCCCTTGAGCACGTTCACTTCGAGGTCGTTGTCACGGCTATGGATGCCGATGATCATGCCCTGATAGACCTTGACGCCCGGGTCGATGACCATCGGGCCGCGGTCTTCCAGGTTCCACATGGCGTAGGCCACCGCCTCGCCCTGCTCGTTGGAGATCAGCACGCCGTTGGTGCGACCCGGCAATTCGCCCTTGTAAGGCTCATAGGCATGGAACAGCCGGTTCATCACGGCGGTGCCGCGCGTGTCGGTCAACAGTTCCGACTGGTAGCCGATCAGGCCGCGCGTCGGCGCATGGAAGACGATGCGCTGGCGTTTGCCACCCGACGGGCGCAGCTCGACCATCTCGGCCTTGCGCTCCGACATCTTCTGCACGACGATGCCGGCATGCTCCTCGTCGACGTCGATGACGACTTCCTCGACCGGCTCCAGCAATTCGCCGTTTTCGCCCTTCTGCATGACGACGCGCGGACGCGACACGGCGATTTCAAAGCCTTCGCGGCGCATCGTCTCGATCAGCACGGCCAGCTGCAATTCGCCGCGGCCGGAGACGAAGAACGAATCCTTGTCGGGCGATTCCTCAATCTTCAGCGCGACATTGCCTTCGGCTTCGCGCAGTAGGCGGTCGCGGATGACGCGGCTTGTCACCTTGTCGCCTTCGGTGCCGGCCAGCGGCGAGTCGTTGACCAGGAAGGACATGGTGACGGTCGGCGGATCGATCGGCTGCGCATGCAGCGGCTCGGTCACCGCCGGATCGCAGAACGTGTCGGCCACCGTGCCTTTCGACAGGCCGGCGATAGCGACGATATCCCCCGCCTGGGCTTCTTCGATCGGCTGGCGCTCGAGGCCGCGGAAGGCGAGTATCTTGGAAATACGGCCGGTTTCAACCAGCGTGCCGTCATGGTGAAGCACCTTGACCGGCTGGTTGGACTTCAGCGTGCCGCTCTCGATGCGACCGGTGATGATGCGGCCAAGGAACGGATTGGCTTCCAGGATGGTGCCGATCATGCGGAACGGGCCGGGATGCACGGTCGGCGCCGGCACATGCTTGATGACGAGATCGAACAGCGGCGCCAGGCCCTGGTCCTTGGGGCCTTCCGGATTTTCCGAGACCCAGCCGTCGCGGCCTGAACCGTAGAGGATCGGGAAGTCGAGTTGCTCGTCGGTGGCATCAAGTGCCGCGAACAGGTCGAACACCTCATTGACAACCTCGACATGGCGGGCGTCCGGACGGTCGATCTTGTTGATGACGACGATCGGCTTCAGGCCGACCTTGAGCGCCTTGCCGACGACGAATTTGGTCTGCGGCATCGGTCCTTCGGCGGCGTCGACCAACACGATGGCCGAATCCACCATCGACAGGATGCGCTCGACCTCGCCGCCGAAATCGGCGTGGCCGGGCGTGTCGACGATGTTGATGCGGGTGTCCTTCCAGTCGACCGAGGTCGCCTTGGCCAGGATGGTGATGCCGCGTTCCTTTTCGAGGTCGTTGGAATCCATGGCGCGCTCGGCGACGCGCTGATTGTCGCGGAAGGAGCCGGATTGCCGGAGCAACTGGTCGACGAGGGTGGTTTTTCCATGGTCGACGTGCGCGATGATCGCGATATTACGGATTTTCATGTTCTGGTCTCGGAAGCGTTGCAGGCAGCAGGCCAAAAGGCGCTGCCTCTTTCGGTTGCGCGGCTCATACAGGGTTTTTCGCAGTTGCGAAAGAGGACGCGCGACACCAAATACTCATCAAATCTTAAGCATCTGCGTGTGAGATGATTTTGTTAACCAAGGCGGGAACCTTTCGAGTCCCGGGCAGTTCGAACGTCATGACCGATAAACTCAACCGATTTTGGCCTCTCATCGCGTCCGCTGCCTTCGCCGTCCTGCTGGCGGCCAACGCCGCGCAGTCGGCCGCGACGCTGAAAGAAGCGCGGCCTGCCTTGCCGACCGATGCGTCTTCCGCCGAACAGGTCTTCGCCGACGCGCCCGACGGCGTCGATCCGATGGTCACCGGCCCGGTCAGCGCCGCCTTCAAGCAGAAGCAGGACGCCGCCAACTGCGACACCGCCGTCTGGCCGAACATCCCGATGGTCTGCTATCCCGACTGACGACCGCCGGCAGCGGTCGTCATCCCAGAGATAACGAATGTAGGCTTACGCCGACCGCACCGGATCGAGCGTGACCTTGTAGAGCTCGTTGTCGTCGCGATCCATCAGCCGCACAGTCATCTGCTCGCTGGCGCCATTGATATCGACCAGCCCGAAAAATTGCAGGCCAGCCGACGGCGGCAGGTTTTGGCCTTGTTCGGCGGTCGGCGCCTTGATGAACTTCAGCTCCGGACCGAAGGTCATGTCGAAATCGTTGGGACCGAACGTGCCGGCATGGATCGGACCTGAGACGAATTCCCAGAACGGATTGAAATCCTGGAACTGCGCCTTATCGGGATTGTAGTAGTGCGCGGCGGTGTAGTGCACGTCGGCGGTCAGCCAGACGGTGTTGCTGATGCCGGCAGTCTTGATGAAGCGCAGCAGATCGGCGATCTCCAGCTCGCGCCCCTTGGCCGGGCCGTTGTCGCCGTTGCTGACCGCTTCCGCGCCGACCTTCTTGGTGCCGTCGTCCCAGACGACGAGGCCGAGCGGCATGTCGGCGGCGATGATTTTCCAGGTTGCCTTCGAATTCGCCAGTTCGCGCTTCAGCCATTTCGTCTGCTGTTCACCGAGCATACGCGACTGCGGCGTCATTTCCTCCTGCATGTCCGGACCGTTGGGGCCGCGATAGGACCGCATGTCGAGGAAGAACACGTCGAGCAGCGGCCCGTAGGCAATCTTGCGATAGACGCGGCCGGGCTCGGACGGTTCGTAACGGATCGTCGTCATTTCATGGAAGGCTCGCGCCGCACGTGCCGCCAGCACATGGATGGACTTCTCGGTGTAGCGGTTGTCGGCGCTGAGATCCTTCGAATCCGACCAGTTGTTCAGCACTTCGTGGTCGTCCCATTGATAGAAGGTCGGGCAGATGGCGCTCAGGCCGAGCACATTCTTGTCCATCATGTTGTATTTCCACTGGTCCCGGTATTCCTCCAGCGTCTCGGCGACCTTGCGCTTGCCGTCGTTGATGACGACGTTTTTCCACTTGCCGCCGCCGGGCAGGTCGACCTCGTCCTTCAAAGGGCCGTCGGCATAGATGGTGTCGCCCGAATGCAGGAAGAAATCGGGTGTGTGCTTGCCGATCGTGGCGTAGGTCTTCATGCCGGTTTCGTCGATGCCCCAGCCTTGGCCGGCTGTGTCGCCCGACCAGGCGAACTTGACGTCTCGCCTGGAGGCGGGCGCGGTGCGGAAACGGCCGACGATCGGCTCGGAGACGGCGTTGATGTCGGCCAGATCGGCCGCCGTCATACGGTAGAAGATATCCTGGTCGGAAGCGAGGTCGGTGAGCAGCCGCTTGACCGTATAGTCGCTGGCCGGCGAGGTGTCGAGCGGCGCCAGGCGGACAGCGTCGGCGAAATTCTCCGTCGAGGACACTTCGAACATGACGCGCGACGGACGGTCCGTGCGCGTCCACACCATGCCGCTGGTGGCGTCGACATCGCCCGACTGAACGCCATGGGTAAAGGCCGGACGCTGGTTGGCGCGCGAATAATATGGCAGCGCCAGGCTGGAAACGCCGACCAGGCCAACGGCGCTGGCGGAGGTGACGAAAGCACGGCGGGTCATCGAGAGCTTGTTCATGGCTGTCTCCTGGATGGCTTGAACGGTGCCACCAAAGTCCAGCGTCAATGTTTCAGGCGCATCTCGAAACCATGAAGGTTTGATAACAGCCAACAGGCCAGCAAGCTCTCATCAGCGGCCTCACGATTCAGGCCGACCCTTCGACATTTCAGATTCTGTGGCGACCGCCGAGGTGTGTTGAGATTCAGGTCAGGCCGCGCCGAAAATGGTGGCTTCCGAGAACCGGAGCGGAGCGTACTTTTCGTACGTGAGCACCGGAAGGCGCCATTTGCAGGCCGGCCTCACGTGAATATCGACACGCCTCAAGCCGCCTGCGGTTCCGGATCGAACGCCGGACGGCTGGTGTTGATCAAGAGCGATATACAGGCCGCCGCGATTGCCGTCATGCCGGCGATCAGGAACGCCAGCTCGTAATTGCCCTGCAATTCGCGCATGGTGCCGCCGAAGGCTGCGGCAGTGGCAGCACCGATCTGATGACCGGCGACGATCCAGCCGAACACGATCGGCCCGCTGCGGTCGCCGAACGCCTCGTTGGCAAGCCTCAGCGTCGGCGGAACGGTGGCGATCCAGTCGAGGCCGTAGAGCACGGCGAAGATGATCAGGCTGGTCGCCGAGAAGCCGGAATAGGGCAGATAAATCAGCGACAGGCCGCGGATGCCGTAATAGACACCGAGCAGCTTGCGCGGGTCGTAGCGATCGGTGAGCCAGCCCGACAGCGTCGTGCCGATCAGGTCGAAAATGCCCATCATCGACAGCAGACCAGCCGCCTGCACCTCGCCGATGCCCATGTCGCCGCAGAAGGCGATCAGATGCGTGCCGACCAGGCCGTTGGTGGTGAAGCCGCAGACGAAGAAGGTGGCAAACAGGTACCAGAACACGCGGGTGCCGGCAGCTCGGCGCAGCGTCGAGAACGTATGCGCGAGGAAATTGCCCTGTGAAGCGGGCGGCGCCGGCGGCACGTCGTCGGCCTCGGCGCCATAGCGCACCATGCCGATCGACGCCGGCCGCTCCGGCACCAGCAGCCAGACCAGCGGTATCAGAGCCGCTGTGGCGATCGCGACCGCGATGACGACCGGCTGCCAGCCACCCGACTGCGCCAGCGCGGCGATCAGCGGCAGGAACACCAGCATGCCGGAGGCGCTGGAGGCCGACATCAGTCCCATGACAAGACCGCGATTGGTCTTGAACCAGCGGTTGACGATGGTGGCGCCAAGCACGCTGGCGACCGCGCCTGAGCCGATGCCCGAGAACACGCCCCAGGTGATGAACAGATGCCAGGGCTTGGTCATCAACAGGCTGAGCGCGGTCGAACCCGACATCACCACCAGCGAGGCCAGCAGCGTGCGGCGCAGCCCGATCCGCTCCATCAATGCGGCGGCAAACGGACCGGTCAGGCCATAGAGCAGGATGCCGACACCGGCAGCCAGCGAAATGACGTCGCGCCGCCAGCCGAAACTGTTCTCCAGCGGCAGCATCATGACGGCGGGCGCGGACCGCAGGCCGGCCGCGACCAGCAGGCTGAGAAAGATGACGCCGACCACGACGAAAGCGTAGCGCTGGCCAAATGGACGGGATTGAGCTATCATGTTACTGACCGGTACGTTGCAGTTGTGATGAGGTATACGTACCGATCGGTAACATTGTCAACCGAGTTACACGATGCCAACGGACAAAAATATTGAACTGACCATCAGCGACGGTCATGCATCGGCGCCGCCGAAGGCGGCCAAGAAGATCCTCGATGTGGCCTACGACCTGTTCTACCGGCGCGGCATCCGGGCGATCGGCGTCGACGAGATCGTCAAACGCGCCGGCGTCACCAAGCCCAGCCTCTATCGCAGCTTTCCGTCCAAGGATGAACTGGCCGCCTCCTATCTCAGGCAATACGACCTTGAATACTGGGAGCGTTTCGACGAGGCGGTGGCCGCCCATCCAGGCGACCCGCGCGCGCAGATCAAGGCGTTCCTGACCCGCATCGGCAAGCGCACGCAAGTGGCGGAGTATCGCGGCTGCGGCATGACCAATGCAGCGGTCGAATATCCCGAACACAGCCATCCGGCGCGCGTGGTCAGCGAGGCCAACAAGCAGGAATTGCGCCGTCGCCTGCGCGCCATGGCGGTTGCGATGGGCGCACAAGATGCCGACACATTGGGCGACGGCCTGCTGCTCCTGATCGAAGGCGCCTATATCAGCGGCCAGTTGTTCGGACTCGGCGGCCCGGCGCAATCGGTCGCCCGCAATGCCGACCTGCTGATCGAAGCGAGCTTGAAGAAATAGCGTCAGGCGCTACGCTGCATTGGCTTGCAACGGAGATTGCCGCCATGCGTGCCATTCTGATCCCGCTTGCCCTTGCCGGCCTTTGTCAAGCGGCCCGTGCCGACGGCATTGCGAGCGCCTACACCGACCTCGACTGGAAGAAGGACTGCGCGACCTACGCGCAGGCCGAAGAAGGCGACGGCGACTGGGCCGATCTCGCCTGTTCGGGCTATCGCGGCTATCCCGTGCTGATCGCCTATGACGACGCTCGTGAATCGCTGTTCTATGGTTTTCCACCGGGCGGCGACATGACTTCGGTCTGGGAGAGTTTTTCCGGCTTCAACTCGTCGGGTGCCAAGGTCGAGTGGCGTGTCGAAACCAAGGGCGACAAGGCCGTGCCCTTTGCCGTCATCCACCGCCGCTCGATCAGCAATCCCGATGACCAGAACAAGCCGACCGAGGTGCTGCTCGTCGCCAAGGTCGGCCAGATGGACGCCCGCGACGGCTGCACTGTCGGCCTGGTGCTGGCCACCGGCAATCCCGCCGCCAACGACCAGGCGCGAAAACTGGCTGACGAGAAAGCGCGGACATTTTCTTGCGGCAAGGACAGGCACACCGTCATCGGCAACGTGCCGGCCTTCGGCCGGGTTGATAACTGAGCACTTTTCACGTCGTCATCCTCGGGCTTGACCCGAGGATCCATGCCGCGACCTCAATACGCCGCAACGGTGCAGAATCCTGTTCCGCCGCGCGCCTTCACTTGCGTCACGGCATGGATACCAGGGTCTTCGCGACGCCGCTTCGCGGCTGCTCCGCCTTGGTATGACGAAGCGGTTCGCTACTTGCTCGCCTTGGCCCGCGCGATCGCGTCGACGATCATCTTCTTGGCATATTTGGAATCGTGCCAGCCCTCGATCTTGACCCATTTACCGGGTTCGAGATCCTTGTAATGCTCGAAGAAGTGCTGCACCTGCTGGCGCGTGATGTCGGGCAGCTGGGTGTATTCGGTGACGTTCTCGTAGCGCAGCGTCAGCTTCGGTGACGGCACCGCTATCACCTTCTCGTCCTGGCCGGCATTGTCTTCCATCACCAGCACGCCGATCGGCCGCACATTGATGACGCAGCCCGGCACCAGCGCGCGCGTGTTGCAGACCAGCACGTCGATCGGATCGCCATCGCCCGACAGCGTGTGCGGCACGAAGCCGTAATTGCCGGGGTAGCGCATCGAAGTGTGCAGGAAACGGTCGACGAACAGCGTGCCGGCTTCCTTGTCCATCTCGTACTTGATCGGCTCGCCGCCGATCGGCACTTCGATGATGACGTTGATGTCCTCAGGCGGATTCTTTCCGATGGCTATGGCTTCAATGCGCATGGCTTTGTCCCTCTTTTGATGAGAGATCGATAGCGGGCGCTGCCGCGCGGCGCAATGCGGCGAATGGTGCTGGGTATGGTCGGCAGATGCAGTAGCCGAAAAGCCGGGGCTATCATTCCCAGACGAAAGCGACCTTCTTCAGCGCCTTCTGCTCGAAGATTTCGACACCCTCGGCAACATCGCGGCCGCCAGCGCCGGCATAGAAGGCAAGCGCGTTCTGGTTGTCTTCCAGCGCCCAAACCACCATGCCCTTCAGCCCGTGATCGGCCAGCCGCGCCCTGGCTGCCTGGAACAGGCGGCTGCCAAGCCCGATACCCTGATATTCCGGGCGCAGGTACAATTCGTAGATTTCGCCTTGCTGCTTGAGCTCGCGGGCCCGGTTCTTGCCGATCGTCGCATAGCCGGCGATCTTGCCGCCGATCTCGACGACCAGCACGGTGGCGGCGCGGCGGATGGCATTGGCCCACCAGTCGGCGCCGCGGCGATTGATCATCGATGTCAGCGTGCGGTGCGGAATGATGCCGGAATAGGCGCCGCGCCATGCCTGCAGGTGCACCTCGGCGATGTCGCCGGCGTCGCGTGGTTCGGCCTTTCGGATGTCGATCGTCAGCGTATTCATGATTTGTTAACCATAAACCCGCATCGCCCGATTGCAAGAGTCAGGGCGGCCCGCCAACCGCTTTCTCACAGGCGATCGTCGCCTCGGTGACATCGGCGAGAGCGTGTCTGCAAACGCGCTCAGCCGAGATGGATGGTGCGGTTTTCGAGAACCGAAGCGCAGCGGACTTTAGAGCGCCGCGCGTCCATGGACGCGCAAAGGACGCTCTAACATTTTTGGTTGGCGCATGATCCTTTCCGGAAACCGATGGCGGTTTCCGGGGTCATGCGCTGGGTCCGTGAGCATGGAAGCGCAGAAAGCCGCGTCAGGCGTCCGGCTGAGTAGCGTTTGCAGGTAGGCTCTCAGATCTCGACGAGATGGTCGTCCAGTTCGTTGCTGTCGCCTGATGTGACCGGGAAATGCTCGGCCAGAACCGCCCCCACCGATTCGATCGCCTTGGCGAAGCCGTCGGCAAGGCGGTCGTCGCCGGCATGCGCGGTCAGGTCGCGCACGACGCCATCCCAGACATGCTGGCCGACCTTGGCATCGATGCCCGAGTCGGCGACGACCTCGGCGTAGCGTTCGGCGATCGAGACGAACACCAGCACCCCGGTGCGTGCCGTGGTGCGATGGACGTTGCGGGCGAGGAATTGCTTGACCGCATTGGCATGCGCCGCCTGATAGCGCATCCGCCTCGGCACAAGGTGAATACGCAGGCCGGGCAGTGCCCACAGCAGAACGAGTACCGAGGCCAGCGCCAGCAGCTGCGCGATGACGAAATGCGGCAGCCGGATCGACAGCCACCAGGCCTCCAGCCCGTAACCGACGGCGAGGCTGACGATCAGCATGCCTGCTGTCGCCATGAAGGCGGCCGGGAAGAAATAGCCGTCGCTGGCATGCGCCACGACACAGTAGATTTCGCCATCGGTCCTGGCTTCGGCGGTGCGGATCGCAGCGGCGATGCGCTCGTGGTCTTGCGGGCTGATCGGTCGTGTTGCCATGGTCTTGTCTCACCAGCTTCCTGAAGAACCGCCGCCACCGGATGAGCCACCGCCACCCGAAAATCCACCGCCGCTGCTTGAACCAGACGACCACCCGCCGCCGGAACTCCCCGACGACCAGCCGCTGCCCGACGACGAACCCGTTGTCCAGCTGCTGCCCGAAGACGACCCGCTCGGTCCCCGGCCGTAACGGAACGTCATGCCAAGCCATTTGTACACGCCCGGCGACAGCTTTGTGCCGAACATCGGCGGCAGGAACGCCATCGCCATCCCGCCGAAGAACATCGTCCCCCACAGGATCAGGAACACCGCGACGATGGGATCGATGGGCGCGGTATGGGGAGGATTGCGCTGGCCCCGCGCGACCAGCTCTTCCGGATTGCCTTCCAGCACCATGACCATGTCGTCGACGGCCTTGCTGATGCCGCCGGAGAAATCGCCGGCGCGGAAGGCCGGCACCATGTCGTTTTCGATGATCAGCTTGGTGTGCAGGTCGGTCAGCGTGCCTTCCAGGCCATAGCCGACCTCGATGCGCATCTTGCGGTCGTTCTTGGCGACCAGCAAAAGCACGCCGTTGTTCTCGCCGGCCTGGCCGAGCTTCCAGAAGCGGAACAGCCGGTTGGCGTAAGGCTCGATCTCCTCGCCATCGAGGCTGGGAATCGTCGCGACGACGATCTGGTCGGAGCCCTTTGTCTCGAAATCGGCGAGTTTCTGGATCAGCGCCGCCTTGGTGGCGGGGTCGATGATGCCGGCATTGTCGACGACACGCCCGGTCAGGACCGGCAGTTCGGCGGCGAAAGCCGTGAAACAGCAGAACAGCACGGCGGCCAGTGCGATCAAGGCAGCGCTGATCGCCGCTGCAGGGCGGTCCGATATCGACGGATTGATGGTGCGCCTTGTCATGCCATCACCAGCTTCCCGAGGAGCCGCCGCCGCCGGATGAACCGCCACCGCCGGAAAAGCCGCCACCGCTGCCACCCGAAGACCAGCCGCCGCCGGAACTTCCCGACGACCAGCCGCCACTCGAGGACCGCCGATGCGGCTCGAAGGTCATGCCGAGCCAGCGATAGCGGCCGGGACCGAGCTTCTGGCCGAAGATCGGCGGCAGCACGGAGACCGCTATGCTGCCGAAGAAGATGATCGCCCAGATGCCGATGAACACCGCGAAGAACAGATTGTCGGTGTTGACCGACGGCTGCTGGTTGCGCTCGCCCCGCGCCACCAGCTCCTCCGGATTGCCTTCCAGCACCATCACCATGTCGTCGACGGCCTTGCTGATGCCGCCGGAGAAATCGCCGGCCCGGAACGCCGGCACCATGTCGTTTTCGATGATCAGCTTGGTGTGCAGGTCGGTCAGTGTCCCCTCAAGCCCATAGCCGACCTCGATGCGCATCTTGCGGTCGTTCTTGGCCACCAGCAGCAGGACACCGTTGTTTTCCTTGGCCTGGCCGAGTTTCCAGAAGCGGAACAGCCGGTTGGCGTAAGGTTCGATCTCCTCGCCATCGAGGCTGGGGATGGTGGCGACGACGATCTGGTCGGAGCCCTTTGTCTCGAAGTCGGCAAGTTTTTGCGTCAACGCAGCCTTGGTGGCGGCATCGATGATGCCGGCATTGTCGACGACCCGCCCGGTCAGGGCGGGCAGATCGGCGGCGAGGGCTGTGAGGGGGAGGAAGAGAAAGTTTAGAGCGGTGAGAAGGGCGCAAAAGAATGCCAGGCTGGCGTTTCTTCCCACCCCCCTCTGGCCTGCCGGCCATCTCCCCCCCAAGGGGGAAGATTGGCTGTCATCGCCGACAGCGAACCGTTTGCAACGCAGAAAATTAGCGAAACCGCCAAAGCTGCCGATCTCCCTCCTTGCGGGGGAGATGGCCGGCAGGCCAGAGGGGGGTGGGACGGAGCTCAAGGCTGACAGGGACCAAGATCACCAAGCGCCCCTCACCCGCCCTGCTTGGTCCCGAAATCGACCTTCGGCGTCTGCAGCTTGTCGTCGTCGATGGTGAAGTTGGCGAAGGGCTGGTTGCTGCGGAACCAGAAGGTCGCCCACAGCACCGAGGGGAAGGTCCTCAGCGTCAGATTGTAGTCCCGCACCGCCTGGATGTAATCGCGGCGCGCCACCGCGATGCGGTTTTCGGTGCCTTCGAGCTGCGCCTGCAGCGCCAGGAAATTCTGGTTGGCCTTGAGGTCGGGATAGGCTTCCGACACCGCGATCAGCCGCGACAACGCGCTTGTCAGCCCGGCCTGGGCGTCCTGGAATTTCTTGAAGGCTTCCGGGTCGTTCAGCGTTTCCGGCGTCACCGTGATCTGCGTTGCCTTGGCGCGGGCTTCGACCACCGCGTCGAGCGTGTCCTTTTCGTGCGAGGCGTAGCCCTTGACCGTCTCGACCAGGTTGGGGATGAGATCGGCACGGCGCTGATACTGGTTCAGCACCTCGCTCCACGCCGCCTTGGCGTTTTCCTCCGCCGTCGGGATGGTGTTGTAGCCGCAGCCGGCAAGCAGCGGCAGCACGATCGCCATCATCAGGAAGGCAGGCAGCGTGCGGAACATGGACGGTGGAGCAAGGCGCTGGGCAAACATAATGGGGTCCCTCGGCAGAAGTTGCATACGAAGCATTACCACAATCAGCGCGCAAGAAAACCGCCCGACCGGCAGCCGCTTGCCAGGCACACCTGGTGCTGTTGCAAGGCCCTGTGATTGGCCTTACGAACGCGATAAGGTCCGGTCGAAACGGGACATCATCATGGCGGAACGCCAGGACAGCGAGAAGGAATCGCGCCGTATCCTCGAACGCATTGCGCGCGAGACGGATCCGGCCGGCAATTCGTTTGTGGCGCGGGCCACGAAAGGCATGCGCGACCATGTCAGCGCGGCCGACGCCGACCGGGCCGACCCGATCGAAGTCTGGGGTACCCGCATTGGCCGCACTCTCGGCTTGCTCCTGGTGCTGGGCCTGATGGTCTGGCTCGTGCTTTACGTCATCCGGGGCAACTAGGAATCAAAGAACAATGAGCGCCGAACAAACCGACGCGCCGCGTGCGGTCATCGTCATTTCCAGCCATGTCGCGCGCGGTTCGGTCGGCAACCGCGCCGCCGTCTTCGCGCTGGAGACGCTGGGCTTTCCGGTGTGGGCGGTGCCGACGATTATCCTGCCCTGGCATCCCGGCCATGGACGGGCGACGCGCATCGTGCCGCCGCTCGACCAGTTCAAGGCGCTGATGGTCGATCTCGAGCTCGCACCATGGCAGGGCGAGGTCGGAGCCGTACTG
>Ga0193717_1001832_pt1 | contig 12712 bp, 13 predicted proteins | sample U2c2metaG_FD_145900 | JGI IMG/M metagenome (GOLD analysis project Ga0193717, IMG submission 145900) | Soil microbial communities from a riparian zone of the East river system, Colorado, United States - U2c2 | ecosystem: Environmental > Terrestrial > Soil > Riparian zone | place: USA: East River...
CGCCCGGGAAGACGACGCCGGCGAACTTCGTCGCGAAACCGCCGACTCGTGAGGCGTCGCCGTCGAGGAACGCGTCCGTGACGGCTTTCGCGACGATCCCATAGGTGCACAGGCCGTGCAGGATCGGCAGGTCGAATCCCGCGCCCCTGGCGAACTCCGGATCGATGTGGAGCGGGTTGAGGTCTCCGCACAGGCGGTACAAAGCCGCCTGTTGCGGCAGCGTCGGCGTGTCGATCACGGCGTCCGGTTCCCCTGTGGGTGGCTCGACGCGGTCAGACGGGCCGCGTTCGCCACCGAAACCGCCTTCGCCGCGGGCGAAGATGGTCGAGCGGGACGTCCACAAAGGACTGCCGTCCGAACCGGTGACGACGGTTTCCTGGACGATCACCGCTGCCTTGCCCTTGTCGAACACGTCCGCGATCCTCGACCGCGCGACGGCCTTGCCCGCGACCGGGATCGGCTGGTGCGCCACGATCTCCTGCTTCCCGTGCAGCACCTTCGCCAGGTCGATCTCGACCCCCGGGAACGAGACCGCGGGTGGCTCGAAGGTGCGCAGGTTCGCCGCCACCGTCGCGAACGTCGGCAGCACGCGCAGGTCACGTTCGTAGGTGTAGCGCAGTTCCCGCGCGGACGTCGGGTCCGCGCCGGCGCCCAGCGCCAGGTGGTACAGCAGGACGTCCGACGCCGTCCAGGAGAACGCGACTTCACCGAGTTCGGCGCCGATGGCGACCGCGGGATCAATAGGCATTAACCGACCTTACTCATACGACACCGAGACGTCGTCGGTGAGCGGAAGCGACTGGCACGCCAGTACGATTCCGTCCGCTATGTCGTCGGAATCCAGTATCTCGTTGTTGAGCATTTTCACTTCTCCGGAGACGATCCGGCACGCGCACGCGCTGCACTGGCCCGCGCGGCACGAGTACGGCGCGTTCAAGCCCTTTTCCAGCAACAGGTCCAGCAGTTTCGTCTGCCGGGGCCACGCGAAACTGTGCTGCGTGTCGTCGAGGTCGACGGTCAGACCCGCTGGCGCACTGACGTCTTCGACGATCGGGCCCGCGGCTTCGAACGGGTTTCCGGCCAGTGAAACGAAACGTTCGACGTGGATGCGCTGGCGCGGTACGTCCAGGTCCTTCAACGCCTGCCGCGCGGCGTCCATGAACGGGCCCGGGCCGCAGACGAAGGTCTCGCGGCCGGCGTACGGAGTGGACAGTGCGCGCAGGTGCCGCGGGCTCGGCATGCCCTGCACGGTTTCGAGCCAGTGGATGACGACCATCCTGTCGTCGTGCCGGTGCGCGAGCGCGGCCAGTTCGTCGGCGAAGATCACCGACTGCTCGTCCCGGTTCGCGTAGACGAGCACGATCCGGCCGGTTCCCTTCTCCAGCACGGATTTCAGGATGGACATCACCGGGGTGATCCCGCTTCCGGCGGCCAGGAACAGGAAATCCGCGTCGAGCGACTTCGGCGTGAAGACCCCGGCGGGCGCGAGGACGTCGAGTTCCGCGCCCTCGCGGAGGTTGTCGCAGATCCAGTTCGACCCGTAGCCGTCGACGGTCCGCTTGATGGTCACCTTGAGCGTGCCTTCATGCGGGGCACTGGAAAGGGAATAGCAGCGGGCGACCGAGCCGGTGCGGTCGCTCGGGACGCGCACGGTGAGGAATTGCCCTGGCAGGTAACGGAAGGCGTCCGCGAGTTCGGGTGGCGTCTTGAGCACGACCGAATGCGCGTCGCGGGTTTCGGTGATCACCCGGGACACGGTCAGCGTGTGGAACGCCGGATCATTCATCGGCGACCTTCAAAAGGCCCTCCCGGACCGCACTTTCGATGCTGGCACCGAGTTGTTCGCAGGTGTCGAGCAGGGCCGTGTTCGCTCCGGTGGAGGCCTGCGCGGCGAACACGGGACAGCTGCTCGCGGCGTCGGAGGTCCATTGGATGCTGGTGTGCTGGGTGCTGTTCTTCTTGACCAGCACCCGGGTTCCGCACGCCCGGCAGCCCACCGGCCGCAGGCCGCCGGTGAGGAACTCGGTCAGTTCGGCGGTCACACTCCCGCCTCTCGCCGGGCCAGGTTGTCCGCGACCTCCTTCGTCCACGCCTCGTTGGCGCGCGTGGTGTCCACTTCGAACTCGAAGCGTCGGGTCATGTCCTCGCTGACGTCCTCGGCGTCCACATAGAACTGGTCGTACCACCGCCGCAGCTGGTACACCGGGCCGTCTTCCTCGCACAGCAAGGGATTGTCGATCCGCGACTTGTTCTTCCAGATCTCGACGTCCTGCAGGAAACCGACGCCGATCCCCTTCGCGAACTTCCGCGCGAGCTTGTCCGCTTGGTCGTCGGAGACCCCGGGCAGCTTCTTGATGCTCATGCCCCACTGCAGCATGAACGAGTTCTCGGTGACCGGGTAGTGGCAGTTGATCAGCACGTTTTCGATCTCGAACCCGTTGTAGGAGTTCAACAACTTGTTGATCATGTACGACGGCCCGAAGTACGACGCCTCGGAGCGCAGCAGGTTTTCCTCACCGCCGTAGTTCGACGCCATCCCGGCGTCGGGCCGGCCCTTGGTATTCAAGTACTGCGTCGCGATATGGCCTTCGAAGATGTTCTTGAAATAGGTCGGGAACGCGTAGTGGATGTAGAAGAAATGCGCCATGTCGACCATGTTGTCGATGATCTCGCGGCAGTTCGAGCCGTCGATCCGGACGGTGTCCCATGTCCAGTCGCTCCACTCAGGACCGGACGCGCCGTGTGTCTCGGGGATCACGATGTGCTCCGGCGGCGGGTTGCCCTCCGGGTCGTGCCACACGAAAAGCTGCTTGTTGCGCTCCAGCGTGCGCCACGACCTGGTCCGCGCACGCAGCGGAATCCTTTTGGCGTAAGGGATCTGCACGCACTTCCCGTTGCCGCCCCAGCGCCAGTCGTGGAACGGGCACGCGATCGCGTCGCCCTTGACCGTGCCCTGCGACAGGTCGCCGCCCATGTGCCGGCAGTACGCGTCGAGCACGTTCAGCGTCCCGTCCTCGGTCACGAACACCACGAGCTTCGTGCCGAACGCCTCGATCGCGTGCGGTTTGCCGTCCCGGAACGGCTCCGCGAGACCGAGACAGTGCCAACCGCGCGCGAACCGCGTCCTCGGCGCACCGACATCGATGGTGCGAAATCCCTCTGTCATCGCTCAGCTCCCATGTCGAGCGCCGCCAGGTACCCGAACACCATTGCCGGGCCGAGGGTCGCGCCGGGCCCCGCGTACGTCCGCCCCATCACGGGCGCGCTCGCGTTGCCCGCCGCGTACAGTCCCGCGATCACCGAACCGTCCTCTCTCAACACACGCGCCGCGGTGTCGGTGCACAGCCCGCCCTTCGTGCCGAGGTCGCCCGGCACGATGCGGATCGCGTAGAACGGCGCGCGCGTCAGCGGCGCCAGGTTGGGGTTGGGCCGGTTGCGCGGGTCGCCGTAGTACCGGTCGTACGCACTGTCGCCGCGGTGGAAGTCATCGTCCACACCGGACTCGGCGAACCCGTTGAACCGGGACACCGTGTGCGCCAAGGCATCCGGTGGCACGTCGATTTCGGCGGCAAGAGCCTCGAGCGTCGGCGCGCGGCGTACCGCGCCGAACTTGTACCAGCGGCCGGGAAAGGGTTGCCTCGGGCCGAGGCCGGCGAAGATGTACCGGTTGCGGTAGGTCTGGTCGACGACCAGCCATGCCGGCACGCTGTTGGTCTCGTACATCGCGTGCACGGCGTCCACATAGGGTGCGGCCTCGTTCACGAACCGTTGTCCCGCCTGGTTGACGAGGATGCTGCCCGGCAGACTCCGTTCGGCCAGACAGAAGTACGGCCCGCGCGGCAGCAGGATCGACGGACCCCACCACGCGTCGTCCATGAGTGCGACCGCGGCGCCGAGCCGCATGCCGGCCTCGATGCCGTCGCCGGTGTTCTCGACCGCGCCGACCGTCCATTCGGTGCCGATCGGCGCCCGCTGGTACTCCTTGCGCATCCGCTCGTTGTGCTCGAACCCGCCGGACGCCAGGATGACGCCCCGCGTGGCACGGATCGTCGTGGGCGTGCCGTCGCGCAGTACCTCGACGCCGACCACCCGGCCGCCCTCGGTGACCAGACCGGTGAACGTGGTCGACAGCCACACCGGCACGTCCGCGGTGGACAGTCCGGCCCGCAGCCCGGCCGAGAGCGCCTGCCCCATCGTCAACTGCCGTCTGCCCATGGCGAGTGAGAGGAGGCGGCGGCCGGTCACCCGCGCGGTCCGCGCCAGGCCGCGTGGATGCCGCGTGACCAGGTTCATCCAGCGGTAGTCGGCCTGCGTGACCGCGATTCCGGTAGGCGCCTTGAGGTACGGCGGCGCGAGGTGTGCGAGCTCCTTGCCGAGCACGGCCGCGTTCATCGGGCGCGGTTCCAGCGAGCGGCCGCCCGGCAGGCCGCCGGGCGCCTCCGGGTAGTAGTCGGAGTAGCCGGTCACCCACCGCAGCCGCAGCGGGGTGCTGGCGAGCACGAGCCGCAGCATCGCGGGGCCGTTGTCGAGGAACGCGGCACGCATGGCGTCGTCGACGACATCGCCGGTGATGTGCGCGAGGTAGTCGCGCGCCCGCTCCGGCGTGTCCGGCACACCTTCAGTTAGCAGCACGTCGTTGTTCGGTATCCAGACGCCGCCGCCGGAGCGGGCGGTCGAGCCCCCGAAGTGCGGCGCCTTCTCGATGAGCAGGGCGCGGAGGCCGTGGTGGGCGGCCGTCAGCGCGGCGGTCATCCCGGCCGCGCCGCTCCCGACCACGATCACGTCGTACTCGCTCATGGACTCATACTAGAACAGGTTATAGTTTTTGACATGCCCTCTGAGTGGGACGCCGACGTGGACGTCGTGGTGGTGGGGTTCGGCGGGGCCGGCGCCTGTGCCGCGCTCGAGGCCGCGCGGGCCGGCGCGTTGGTCGTGGCGCTGGACCGGTTCGCGGGCGGCGGCGCCACCGCGGTGTCCGGTGGCGTGGTGTACGCGGGCGGCGGCACGTCGACGCAGCGTGCGGCGGGGGTGGCGGACACACCGGCCGCGATGGCCGACTACCTGCGGCAGGAGGTCGGCGACGTCGTCTCGGACGAGGTGCTGCGCCGGTTCTGCGCGGAGAGCGCGGAGATGATCGACTGGCTGGCCGACGTCGGCGTGCCGTTCGACCCGTCCCCGTGCCCGTACAAGACGTCCTATCCGACCAACGACTACTACCTCTACTACTCGGGCAGCGAGAACGCGTGGCCGTTCCGGGCCGGCGCCACGCCGGCGCAGCGTGGACACCGTGCACACGGTCGGGGGACCTCCGGTCGGGTGTTCTTCGAGGCGTTGTCGGCCGCCGCGCGGGACGCGGGCGTGCGGGTCCTGCCGCAGACGACCGCGCAGCGGCTGATCGTCGAGGACGGCCGGGTGGTGGGGGTCGAGTGCCGGACGCTGCGGTCGAGGTGGCACGGGGTGCTGGCCAGGTACGCGACGAAGCCGGGCCTGTACGTGCCGGGGCTGGCGCGGCTGCTGCACCGGCGGGTCGCGGCGCTCGAGGCCCGGCTCGGGCGGGTGGTCCGGATCCGGGCGCGGCGGGGCGTGGTGCTGGCGGCCGGCGGGTTCGTGAACAACCGGGCCATGCTGCGTGAGCACGCGCCGGCCTTCCGAGGCGGACTGCCGCTGGGCACCCAGGGTGACGACGGCAGCGGGATTCAGCTAGGCGTGTCAGTCGGCGGCGACACCGATCGAATGACGAACGTGTCGGCATGGCGATTTCTCACGCCGCCGAGCGCGTTGCTCCGCGGCGTCCTCGTCGACGAGTCCGGTGATCGATTTGTCGACGAGTCGAGCTACGGCGCCGCGATCGGCGCGAAGCTGGTGACCGAACACGGCGGCCGCGCGTGGCTGCTGGTGGACGACGCGACCCTGCGTGCCGCCCGCCGGCAGGTCCGGACGGAAACCCTGTGGTTCCAACGGTTGTCGGCGCACTACCTGCTGCGCGTCGCGCGAGTTCGGGGCGCGACGGTCGAGGAGGTGGCCCGCCGCGCCGGCATCGACGCGGCCGGCCTCGCGGCCACGGTGGCGAAGTATGGTCGAGGCGAGGATGCCTTCGGCAAGGACCCCGCGCTGGTGGCGCCGCTGACGGGGCCGTACGCGCTGATCGACTGTTCGTACGGGCCGCGCGTCGGGTACCCGTGCCCGATGCTCACACTCGGCGGCCTGGTGGTCGACGAAACCACAGGTCAGGTGCGGGGCGCGCCGGCGGGTCTGTACGCGGCGGGCCGCAACGCGGTCGGGATCTGTTCGAACTCCTACGTGAGCGGCCTGTCCCTGGCGGACTGCGTCTTCTCCGGGCGCAGGGCAGGCCGCCACGCGGCGCAGGCGCGTTAGTCGCCAGTGTCGTCTCTGCCGATAGCGATGTTCAGCTTCGCCGTGATCTCGGCCATGCCAAGGCCGATCTTGGTGAAGCCTTCCCGCATCTCGGTGAAGCCAGCATCCACCTTGGAGTGCACAGCAGCGAACTCGGTCCACACTCTGCCGAACTCGGTGCGCATCTCCTTGTGCATCTCACGCTGGTTCTTGTGGAGCGCTTCGAGAGTGTTGATGTGGGCGCGCAGTGTCGCCTGCACGTCCCCCACGTCCCGGTGCGCCCCGTTCGCCAGCGTGTGCGCGTTGTCCACGTCCCGGCGTACTTCTTCCATGTCACGCTCCAGCTTGGTGACGCGGTCTTCGAGCTTGATCACGAGATCCCTTTCTTCCGTGGAGCCTAGGTCGTACGGCGCCAGAGTGCACCGGCGAAGGCCCAATACCCAAACGGTTGTCCACAGGAACGTCCGAGTTATCCACAGGGCGTTCGCGGGTCGGGATCGACAGAAACGAGAACGTGTTCTAGTCTTGCTCGTGTGAGTGAACAGGTGCTTGACGGTGTGCGGGAGCTCCTTCCGGTGTTCCGTGAGCGCGCTCAGGACACCGAGGACGCGCGCCGGATCTCCGTGGAGTCGATCAAGGCGCTGCAGGAGACCAGGTTCTTCAAACTGTTGCAGCCCACCAGGTACGGCGGGCTGGAGGCGCACCCCAACGACTTCTACCGCGCCGTGCGCATGATCGCGTCCGCGTGCGGGTCGACCGGCTGGGTGGCCGCCGTGCTCGGGTGTCACCCCTGGCAGCTCGGGCTCTTCGACGACCGCGCGCAGCAGGAGGTCTGGGGCGAGGACGACGACACCAGGGTCTCGTCGTCGTACGCGCCCATGGGGCGGGCCACCCCGACCGACGGCGGGTTCGAGTTCGCCGGCCGTTGGTCCTTCTCGTCCGGGTGCGACCACGCCGACTGGGTGTTCGTCGGCGGGTTGGTGCTCGGCGAGGACGGGAACCCGGTCGACTTCCGGACCTTCCTGTTGCCCCGCGCGGACTACCGGATCGACGACGTCTGGGACACGATCGGGCTGCGGGGCACCGGGAGCAACGACATCATCGTCGACAAGGTGTTCGTGCCGGAGTACCGGACGCTGAGCTTCATGCAGACGGGCCGCTGCGAAGGGCCTGGTCAGGCGGTGAACACCGGGCCGCTCTACAAGCTGCCCTTCGCGTCCGTGTTCTCCTGCTCCATCTCGGTGCCGGTGGTCGGGATGGCGACGGGCGCGTACGACGCCTACGTCACCCACACCCGCGAGCGCGTGCGCGCCTCGACCGGGGGCAAGGCCGCGGAGGACTCCTTCAACCAGCTACGTATCGCGGAGGCGGCGAGCAAGATCGACGCCGCGGTGCTGCAGATCGAGCGCAACCTCGAGGAGCAGATGCGGCTCGCGACGGCCGGCGAGAAGATCCCGTTCCCGTTGCGGGTACGGACGCGCCGCGACCAGGTGAATGCCACCAGCGCCGCGATCGCCGCCGTGGACCGGCTGTTCGAGAGCGCGGGCGGGCGGGCACTCAAGGTCGGCACGCCGATCCAACGCTTCTGGCGCGACGCGCACGCCGGCCGCGTCCACGCCATCAACGACCCGGAGAAAGCCCTTGCCATGTACGGACAGGAGCAGCTCGGGCTGAAGGTGCAGGACGCGTGGATCTGACCACAGAGGACAGTCGGGCCGGTCTCCACTACTACGAGGCCGGCACCGGCGAGCCGGTCGTCATGCTGCACGGCGGTGGGCCGGGGGCGTCCGCGTGGAGCAACTTCGGCCTCAACCTGCCGGAGTTCGCCAAGCGGCATCGCACCTTCCTGGTCGACCAGCCCGGGTTCGGGCAGTCCGACAAGCCCGAGATCACCAGCCAGTACTTCAGGTTCGCCGCCGACGCGCTTGTGCGACTCCTCGACGAGCTGGCCGTCGACCGTGTCCATCTCGTCGGGAACTCGCTCGGCGGCGGCACCGCTGTGCGGTTCGCGTTGGACCACCCCGACCGCGCGGGCCGGCTCGTGCTCATGGCGCCCGGCGGCCTCGGGCTCAACGTGTTCGCGTCCGACCCCACCGAGGGGGTCAAGCGGCTTGTCCAGTTCGGTGCGCCGCCCGGTCCGTCGAAGGAGAAGCTCGCGGCCTTCCTCCGTACCTTGGTGTACGACCAGAAACTCGTCACCGACGAGCTGGTCGACGAGCGGTACGCGACCGCGAGCACGCCGGAGTCGTTACGTGCCATGGCATCCATGGGCGCGTCGTTCGCGAGCGACCCCGAGGCCGGCATGCTCTGGCGCGACGCCTACCGGCTGCGGCAACGGGTCCTGCTGATCTGGGGCCGCGAGGATCGGGTGAACCCGATCGACGGTGCTTTGGTTGCCCTCAAACTGATCCCGCGCGCGCAGCTGCACGTGTTCGGCCGATGTGGACACTGGGCGCAGCTCGAGAAGTTCGCGGAGTTCAACCGGCTCGCCATGGATTTCATCGGAGGCGAATAGACATGGGCATCCGGTCGCTCGGCTACCTGCGCATCGAGGCCACCGACGTGCCGGCCTGGCGCGAGTACGGTCTCAAGGTGCTCGGCATGGTCGAGGGCAAGGGCGCCAACGCGGACGCGCTCTACCTGCGCATGGACGACTTCCCGGCGCGGCTGGTGATCGTGCCGGGTGAGCACGACCGGCTTGCCGCCTCCGGCTGGGAGGTCGCGAACGTCGGCGAGCTGGGCGAGATGTGCGGGCGGCTCGAGGCGGCCGGCGTGCCGTACAAGGAAGGCACGGCGGCGGAACGAGCCGACCGGCGCGTCGAGGCGCTGATCACGTTCGAGGACCCGTCCGGCAACACACTCGAGGTGTTCCACGGCGCGGCGCTCGAGCACCGGCGTGTCGTCAGCCCGTACGGGCACCGGTTCGTCACCGGCGAGCAGGGACTCGGCCACGTCGTACTGTCCACAGCGGACGATGCGGCGGCATTGGCGTTCTACCGGGACGTCCTGGGGTTCCGGCTGCGCGACTCGATGCGCCTGCCGCCCCAGCTCGTCGGTCGGCCGGCCGACGGCGAACCCGCGTGGCTGCGGTTCTTCGGCTGCAACCCGCGCCACCACAGCCTCGCGTTCCTGCCGATGCCGACGCCGAGCGGGATCGTGCACCTCATGGTCGAGGTCGAGCACACCGACGACGTCGGCCTGTGTCACGACCGCGCGCTGCGCCGCGAGGTGCCGATGTCCGCGACGCTCGGCCGGCACGTCAACGACCTGATGCTGTCCTTCTACATGAAGACCCCCGGCGGCTTCGACGTCGAGTACGGCTGTGAGGGCCGCCAGGTCGACGACGAGTCGTGGATCTCCCGCGAGAGCACGGCGGTGTCGTTGTGGGGGCACGACTTCTCGATCGGCACACGTTGATCTCTCAAGCCAGGTACCGCAAGGCGCTGGGTAACTTCTGCACCGGCGTCACGGTCGTCACCGCCATGCGGGAGACCGAACCGGTCGGGTTCGCGTGCCAGTCGTTCGCCGCGCTGTCGCTCGACCCGCCGCTCGTCCTGTTCTGCCCTGGGCGAACCTCCCGCACGTGGCCGCTGATCGAGGCGCACGGCCACTTCTGTGTGAACGTCCTGAGCCACGCGCAACGTGACGTGTCCGCCGTGTTCGGCAAGGCGGGCGCGGACAAGTTCGCCGGCGTGCCGTGGGCGCCCGCCCCGTCCGGCGCGCCGATCCTGGCGGGTGTCCTGACCTGGCTCGACTGTGCGATCGAGACGGTGCACGACGCGGGCGACCACCACGTCGTCGTCGGCAGGGTGACCACGCTCGGCGACCAGCGGGACGAGCGGCCGCTGCTGTTCCACCGCGGCGCGTACACGGTCACCGAGCCCGCGGAGCCGACGCCGGGCATCCTCGACAACCTCATCACGTGGTCGCGCGACGACGACTGGATCTAGGGCCGGTCCCTTGGATCTGGGTGTGAAAGTCCGCGCCGACAAACAGATACCTCAGGGGACCGTGACGGCACCCAGCCACTATCCACCTCGACAGCCGAACCGTCGCCGGAACGCAACCCACACTTAAAAATACGGGGAGGCGGACTAGCCACGACGTCGGCGCCGGCATGGTGGCGCGGGTGGCCGCCGCGTGGCCAGAACGGCTGCGCCGCGGCGTGACCATCGCGGTCCCGCCGCCCGCCGCGCTCGCCGCCGGGCTGATGGATCCCGCCCAGCAGCAGCGACTGTTCTACATCTTCCTGTTCACCGTCGAAGGCGTCGCGGAGGCCGTGCTGAACGCGGACCGCAGGTTGGTCGACTACCTGTGGGCCACGTGGTCGCCGCGACTGAAGGACCTCGGCGCGCACCGGGACCGCGTGCACGCGATGTACGGCGACGAGCGGTTCATCGACAACGCGCTGAAGATCTACCGCGCGAACTTCGATCCGGGCCGGTTCGACCCGGCGCTGGTGGACTTCGGCGGCCGCAGCGCGGCGGTGGCGTCGAAACCGCTGCTGGTGCTGGGTGGTGGCGACGACGGCTGCATCAGCCCGCGCATGTACGCCGAGGCCGAGAAAGGGCTCGCCGCCGGTTCCGAGGTGGAGGTCATGGCCAGGGTCGGGCACTTCCTCCACCTCGAACAGCCGGCGGCGGTCGCGAAACGGATACTCGACTGGCTCAGTAGGTGAACGTCGAGGAGGCAGGCTCATGGTGACCGAGGACGATGTCCGGCGGCTAGCGCTCACGCTGCCGGAGACGACCGAGAAGCCCTCGTACGGCACCCCCGGCTTCCGGGTGAAGGACAAGCTGTTCGCCCGGCTCCGCGAGGAGGGCGACGTGCTGGTCGTCTGGGTCGCCGACGAAGGCGAGAAGCGGGGGCTGATCGCCGCCGACCCGGCGAAGTTCTTCACGACCCCGCACTACGACGGCCACCCGACGGTCCTGGTCCGCCTCGGCGCCGTGGCCGCCGACGAGCTGCTCGAGCTGCTCACCGACTCGTGGCGGCTCCGCGCCCCGAAGCGGGTGCTAGCCCAGTTCGACGGCTAGCCGCGCGACGTGCTCGCGGGTGGTGCCGTAGAGCTGCGCGTTGCCGTGCGCGCGCTTGAAGTACAGGTGCGCGTCGTGCTCCCAGGTGATCGCGATCCCGCCGTGCAGTTGGATCATCTCGCCGGCCACGGCCGAGAACGCGTCGGTGCACCACACTTTCGCGGTCGCCGCGACCGACGGCAGGGCCACGCCGGACACCACCGCCTCGGCCGCCGCCAGTGCCGCCGACTCGGCCGTCGCCACGAGCACGTGCATGTCGGCCATCCGGTGCTTCAACGCCTGGAACGACCCGATGGCCCGGCCGAACTGCGTGCGCTGCTTCGTGTACTCGACGGTCAGCTCGAGACACCGCGCGGCCGCGCCGGCGGACTCCGCGCACAGTGCCGCGCACGCCACGTCCCGCACCCGCGCCGGGTCTGGCGTGCCGAGAAACACGCCGGCGCCGGTCGGCGTCACGGTGGCCAGCCGCCGCGTCGGGTCCATGGTCCCCATCGGCGTGACCTCGACCTCGTCGGGGGACAACGCGCGCAGGCTGTCGTCGCCGAGCACCAGGAAGACGTCCGCGACCAGCGCGTTCAGCGCGTAGGGGCCCCACACCAGCGACGGGATCACCGAGCCGTCGGCGATGCGGGGCAGCAGGCCGGCGACGTCCGAGCCGGTGGACAGCACGGCCTCGGCCGCCAGCACCGACCCGAGTAGCGGGCCGGGCGTCAACGCTCGGCCCAGCTCCGCGAGCACCACGCGTGTCTCGAGGAACGACGCGCCGAGCCCGCCGTGCTCCTCGGGGATCGCGAGGCCGGCCACGCCGAGCGCACACAGCCGGGTCCACAGCCGCTGGTCGTGGCCGGTGGCGGACGTCATGGCGGCGCGGGTGTCGGACTCGCGGGCGAGCAGCGCACGGACGCTGTCCCGCAACGCGAGCTGCTCCGGGGTCACCCCTGGATTCAACCAAACGGTTGCTTGGTTGCCTAGAGGTACCACGTTCGAGTGGATTCGATATCCTCAGGTTCCGGGTCGGGGCCTGGTCTGAGAAACAACTCGAGGAGTCCTTGGTCATCGAGAAGGGTGCACTGGTCGCCGGCCGTTATCGGCTGATCGAGCAGGTCGGCAGCGGCGCGATGGGCGTTGTCTGGAAGGCACAGGACGAGCGGCTCGGTCGCATCGTCGCCATCAAGCGACTCATCGTTCGGTACGCGCTGTCCGAACAGCTCACCGAGGAGACCCGCAGGCGCGCGATGCGGGAGGCCCGGATCGCGGCCCGGCTGCAGCACCGCAACGCGATCGCGCTGTTCGACGTCGCCGAGCACGAGGGCGACCCGTGC
>Ga0193717_1001833_pt1 | contig 12707 bp, 14 predicted proteins | sample U2c2metaG_FD_145900 | JGI IMG/M metagenome (GOLD analysis project Ga0193717, IMG submission 145900) | Soil microbial communities from a riparian zone of the East river system, Colorado, United States - U2c2 | ecosystem: Environmental > Terrestrial > Soil > Riparian zone | place: USA: East River...
GGCTCAGTCGGTGGTAGGCGACCGCGTACAACTCGGGATCCTGCTCGTTCGCGTTCACGTAGAACTCGTCACGACACTCGACCCACGAGTCCTCGGTGCCCGTGAACGCCGCCCAGCCCGCACCGTGCGCGGCCACCAGCGTCGCCAACGGGTCGGGTGTCGACGGGTCGGCCGACACCGGCAGGCCGAGGTTCTGCGACGCCGCGATCCGTTGCGGCATCGGCAGTTCGTCCAACGGGCTCAGCCGGTGGTAGGCGACCGCGTACAGCTCCGGGTCCAGCTCGTTCGCGTTCACATAGAACTCGTCACGACACTCGACCCAACTGTCCTCCGTACCCATGAACGCGGCCCAGCCCGCACCGTGCGCCGCGACCAGCGTCGCCCACGGGTCCTCCCCCGGCTCGGTCTCCCCTGGCCTCCGTGCCACGTACGCGGACGCCAGCTCGGCACCGCCGAGGTCGGCCAGCTTCGCGGTCAGGTCGGTGCGGCCGTACTGCTCGGCGTACTCGGTGAACCGCTCGACCTCGCCGGACGGGAAGTCGCCACGCGCCGCGTCGAGCCGCTCGCGCAGCCCGTCCCAGTCGCCGCCCGACTCCGCGTGCGCGGCGACGACCAGCTCGAAGAACCGTTGCGCCGCCATGTCATCGAGTTCGACCGCGTCGAGAGCGCCCGCGACTTCCGCATCCATAAACCCATTCCGGCACCGGGACGGCCGGCCAGCAAGCGTTCTGCCCGGAAATGCACCGAATCCTGCCCATGCCGCGCATGGCGGCGCTCGCGTCACCACCCGCACCTACCGTGGACCCACGCCATCGCCGAGCACGGGGTCAGCCATGACAATCACGTTGCTGGACAAGAAGACCACGTACACGATCAAGAACAGGGCCGAGCTCATCGCGGACCTCTCCCCCGCGGTACTCGGCAGGAGCAGCGACCTGACGATACTCGGCAAACGGCTCGGCACCTGGCTCCACGACGCCGACGACCATCCGTTCGCCGACGTCGGCGCGCTCGCCGACGGGCTGATCGCCACCGTCGGCTTCGGCCAGAAGCGTCAGGAGAAGGGCAACGCGCTCGAGGACTCGGCGGCGAGCTTCATCGGCGGGGGCGTCGCGCGTGGTGGCGGCGGCGTCCCGGACTGGGCGGTGCCGCACGTCACGACGAAGGGCAGCCAGGACCCCGACCTGTACGAGCGGACGACACCGCCGAAGCAGAACACGAACTGTGTCAAGGCGGACGTGTGGTCCGACGGACAGGTCGGCATCGTCGGCGGCGCGGCGAAGGCGCAGAACCTCGGCAAGTTCAAGGGCATCTGCGGGCAGCTCCGGACGATCTGCGCGAGCCACGGCAAGGAGTCGTACGTGTTCGCGCACCACGAGACACCGCAGGAGGTCATCAAGGCCGCCATCGAGGCCAACGTGAGCGCCGTGATGGTCTACGGCGCCGACGACCAGTGGACCAAGGTGAACTGACCGCCCCCGGTCCGGTACACAGTGGACATGGGTTCACCCGTCTCGTGCGCGGCCCGCTGATGCGCGCCTTCGTCATCACCGGGCCCGGCACGGCCGAGGTCCAGGACGTCGCGCCGCCGGAGCCGCGCGCCGGCGAGGTCGTCGTCGACGTGGCCCGCGCCGGGGTGTGCGGCACCGACGTCGAGATCTTCACCGGGGAGATGTCCTACCTGCACACCGGCCACGCGCGGCACCCGATCCGCATCGGGCACGAGTGGGCCGGGACCGTCGCGACCGTGGGCGACGGGGTCGACCCGTCGTGGGTCGGGCGTCGGGTCACCGGCGACACCATGCTCGGCTGCGGGCACTGCGCGCGCTGCCTCGGCGGCCGGCAGCACGTGTGCGCCGACCGGTACGAGATCGGCATCCGCAACGGCTGGCCCGGCGCGCTCGCGGAGCAGCTCGCCGTGCCGGTTCGCGCGCTGCAGGCGCTGCCCGACCACCTCGACCTCGCGCTCGGCGCACTCGTCGAGCCAGGCGGCAACGCGCTGCGCGCGGTCCGCGGCGCCGGTCTGCGCCCCGGCGAGCGGCTGCTCGTCATGGGGCCGGGCACCATCGGCCTGCTCGCCGCGAAGATCGGTGTCGCGCAAGGGTTCGAGGTGCACCTGCTCGGGCGGGACGCCACCACGCTGGAGTTCGCGACGTCGATCGGCTTCGAGCACGTCTGGACGCGGGAGACCCTCCCCGACCTACCCTACGACGCGGTCGTCGACGCGTCCAACGCCGAAACACTGCCGGCGCTCGCGGCCGAGCTGGTCGAGCCGGGGCGTCGGGTCGTGTACATCGGCATCTCGGGCCGGCCCAGCCTCCTGGACACCCGCGAGCTGGCACTGAAGGACGTGACCGCCGTCGGGGTGCTCAGCGCGTCCGGCGGTCTGGCCGGCACCGTCGAGCGGTACGCCACCGGCGCCGTCGACCCCCGGCCGCTCATCGCCGCCACCGTAGGACTGGACGAGGTCGCGGCAGTGCTGGCCGGACAGCGCCGCCCCGAGTGGAGTGCCGCACCGAAGATCCACGTGGACCCGCTGCGGTGACCCGTGCCCGACGCAGCTCCTCGCCAATCGCCCGGCTAATCACCTTGTCCAACAGTTCACCTTGAGCGTCCACCACCTGAAGCGCGCTCACTGTTCTCCGCTTCTCATGTACGTTTGTTGATCTCGTTCAGGTGACGTCTGCATCGGCGGCAGCTCGCCGCTCAGCTGACCGTGCCCCAGCGGCAACCACACCTCAGCGCACGGCCAGTCAATGCCGCAGGTCAGGCACAGCCCCGACCGCTCACCAGGCTGGTGAACACGCAGCGCGACAACGAGCTGTTCGTACTGCTGAACTGCCAACACGACGTTCGTTTCACGTCGCCGGTGCTTGGGCATGTCCGCGCCGATCATCGGCCGGGGCATGGATCATCGGCATGTCGGCCTTCGAGTCATCCGGGATCAGGACAGCCAGCAGCTCGTTCACGAGCTGGACGAAGCGCTCCAATGCCGGGCGCTCGAACAAGACGTTCACCCATCGCCCGGGTCACCGAACATGATCTGGATGTCGTAGTCGCCGGTGAACTCGCCACCCATACGGCAGGTGTTGGGAATGTCCAGCCAGACCGACTTCTCAGGCGCGTCGGGGATCACGCGGGACGCTCCGCGGCCTGCTCCCGTTCGGTCTGCTCACGGGCATCCCGCTCGGCTTCCTTGTCCGCCAGGGCATCCATTTCAGCCAATGCTGTAGTGGCGTGCTCGGTGAACTGCCGCAGCGATTCGACCTCAAGGTAGAACTCGAACGGCTGCCCCTCACCGCTGACCACAAAGTTCGCGCTGTCGCTGCCGTCGACGGTGTACTTGATCTCGCAACCCTCATGGATACCGAACCAAGTAGTGACGATCAGGGTGCCGTATGACACGTCTAATTCCAATCTTTGTAAGACAATGGCGCATAGCTCTTGTTAGTTGAACAGCGAGCGAATCGTCGGCTCGTCGTCGCCTCGCGGGCTCAGTGCTCGCCGTGTGACCGCCGTCGGAGGTCCGACCGTCCGATGACTTCCATGATGGTCATCAGTTCGTTGCCTCGCTCGGCTCGTACAGCATCATCAGCCGATCTCGGATGAGCGCCGCGGCATGCTCCGGAAGTCGAACGCTGCAGTCCACCCGCAACACGTCGAAGCCCGCGTCGGTCAAGGTCTCGGCGGCCTGCCGGTAGTACGCAACTTCGGTGTGGCTGCTTCCGGGAGTGAGCTGGAAGCGGTTATGCGGTCCACGGTCGTGGAGCCGCTCCGAGATCACGTCAGGATCGGCGTCAAGGATGACGGCGAGGTCGGGCCGTTCGGCTTCCTCGTTGAGTTGCCACAGGAATGCCGGGTCGACGCCGTCAAAGCGTTGGACGACCAGCCCGGAAGCGATGTACCGATCTGAGATGACGAGATAGCCGGCCTTGAGGTACGGCGTGACCTCGGCCTCGACGTGGTGGTAGCGATCGGCCGCGTAGAGACAAGCGAGCGCGTGGCCTGTGACGGTCGGAGTGAGCTCCGCTGCCAGCTTGCCGATGGGACCAGCGGATGGTTCCGCGGTTATGTGCACCTGTTCGCCCTGGGCTGCGAGTAGCTGTGCCAGGTGTCGAACGATCGTGGTCTTTCCAGCCCCGCCCGGTCCATCGACGCTGAGGAACAGGCCGCGTTTGCGGCTAGAACAGCGTTGGTCCCTCATCGGGATCACCTCCTGGCTGATCGCGGAGTTCGTCAAGCGAGCGCTGGGCTGCGATGTGGACGAACAGTCGGGCCGTCACAAGCGCGTCGTAGGCAGCGCGGTGCGGCCCGGCTTCGCCGTCAAGGCCACGGGCCAGGTCGAACTCGTCGACGAGCGCGCCAAGCTTGTAGGTCTTGCGGCCCGGTAGCAGGCGCCGGGCGAGCTTGAGGGTGTCGAACACCTCGGGACACTCCCAGTCACCGAGCTTGCGCTGGAGTACGCCGACGTCAACGTGCGCGTTGTGGGCGATCAGAGCCGAGGCGTCGAGGGCCTTACGTACATCGGCCTCGACGTAGGCGAACACGGGTGCATCGGCCACCTGCTCGTTGCTGATGCCGTGAATGCGCCGTGCGAACGAGGTGATCGGCTGGTCGGGCTTCACCAGCCAGCTCGTCGGCTCGCCGACAGCGCCGGCGACGATGGGCACTGCGGCCAGCTCCACCAGGTCGGGTAACTGGTGGCCGTTACCTTCGACATCAACAACGACGTAGTTGAGCGTGGTCCAGTCGGTCACGTCGTGCCGCCCTTCCATCCGATGTCCGCCCGGCCGTGCCGGTGCGTGTGGTGCGGGTGGCGGACATCGTGAATCTGGAAGCCGAGCGCATGCTGCACGTAGTAGCGCGGCTGCTCGGTCACCAGACCAGATACGACGGCCGCCCGTCGTGAGATGTCTACGACCTCAAGCCCGGCAGCTTCAGGCAACACGCGGGCAGCCCGGTGTACGTCTTCCGCGGTTGGCACGCGGTGCGCGCTGGCGCAGCGTCCAAGCTGACTCAGTGGGCAGATGTCGCACAGTTCCCGGATGCCGTAGTGACCGTTGCAATCCGGCAGGTCGTGCACATAGGAGACGGCGCAGGAGGTCTTGCGGAACAGACTGCGCGAGTCGAAGAAAGCGTCGAGTATGCGGTGCTCCAGCGTCTCGGGCACGATCTTGCGGCGGGCGGTGTCCGCGTGCGGCTCCGGCAGCCCACTGGCCTCGTAGTACGCGGCGATCTCGTCGCGGTAGAACAAGCCGGTGAACACCGTCGCATCGGCGTGTCGGCTCAGCTCGAGCGCTTTGGCCAAGTGCTCGGCACTGTCGTTGAGGCCGGGCACGAGCGGGCGCCAGTACAGGATCGTCCGGTACCGGCGCTCGGTCGGCGCGCTCATCAGCTTCAGGGAGTCAGCCGCCACGTGGGAGGGATACGGCTCGATCCGCTTGTCGTCGATGCCGGAGTAGGTGAACAAGAGCGTCACTAGATCGGCGTGAGCTGACGAACCACGTGTTGGTCATCACGCGGCATCACCAATAGCTGCACCGGCGTGACGTGCGGCTGGAAGTAGCGGTGGTTGACCAGTTCTTCGACGGCTTCAGCGTCGGACATGAGCGCGACGGGTTGGTTCTCGTCCCATAGGCCGTAGGTGTGTCGGATGCAGTAGGCGCACCCGAGTGAGCAGCCCTGGATGTGGTTCAAACTCAAGCCGCTCTTGCGATACTCCACGACTTCTTGAGCACGCGCGGGAAAGCGGGCGATCCGTTCCTTGCTGAGCAGCGGTACGGAGACGGTCACGGAATCTCCCAAGGTCAGAGAGGGCTCGACGCTTGTGGAGAGTAAGCAGGCTGTTACACGATCGCCAGAAATTTGCTCAGATTTTCTCGAAAAAGTCTGTAATTCCTGAAACCGCGCAATTAGACGCCAGAATCGTCGACTTCGGCGGCCAGTTCCGCCATGACGCGCCCGATGATGGTCCGGGCCTCCGCGCGGTAACTCGCTACGGCGGCGTGGTGATCGAAGATCGAGCTGTACAACTCGATCTCCTGCGGTTGCCGAAGGTTCAGCTCGGCCGAGTAGGTCTCAATGCGCACTAGGTCGTTGTCCAGCAGCCAGAAGCCGTGGCGGGGGTCGGTGACGTACTGGGTCTTGAAGCCGACGATCCCGAGCTTGACGTTGCGCATGGTCGAGATGTTGAGCAGCCGGTCGAGTTGTCCCAGCATGATGTCCGGGGAGACGAGCCGGTAGCGGAGGGCTGCTTCGGTCAGTACGAAGTGAAAGGCTTTGTCGGAGCGATACAGCATCTCCTGACGCTGCATCCGTGCTTTCACTGCCTCGTTGATGTCGTTGGGCACCTTGTGCACCATGACGACCTGGGCGAAGCGGGCGCGGGCATATTCAGGTGTCTGGAGCAGACCGGGGATCACGGTGTTGTCGAAGCCTCGGTACAGCCTGGTCGCCTGGTCGATCTGCGACAGCGTCGTCTGGTGGGACTTCATGCCCGCCTTGAGTACCCGCTGCCACTCGGCATGTTGCAGTTCAAGGTTGTGAAGCGCCGCGAGGAGGGCGGCGGTCTGGTCTGCGGACTTTGTCGTGGTAGTCCAGGCATGAATGTCCTCATCCGTTGGTGTCTGCTTGCCGTTCTCGATCTTGGAGACCTTGGAGCCGACCCATGACAACGACTCCGCGAGCTGCTTGCCGGTTAGACCGGCTTGTTGGCGTAGCTCGCGGAGCCGTAGTCCAAGCGCATTCCGCGCTTCGTCGACGCTCGATGTACCACTGCTCATAACTCGGCGACGAACTCATCTCTCGGGACGGCGTGATGACGGGCAGCGTCACGCCAATAGGTGTGTTGCACGATCATGGCTGGCTCCTCGATGATCTCTGCGCCGAGGAAGCGGTCATCTTCGGCGAAGTTCATCATGATCAGCTGCCGGGAGTCGAACAGCCAGAAGTCGTGCTTCGGCAGCTCGGCCGCCTCGGCCTGGTCGCGGGTGAGATAGCGGATGTCGTCACCAGCCTCCCGCGTGTAGCCGCCAACCCACATGGCGAAGCGGCTGTAGTCGGTGAGCGGCAGGCTGACCACTCGCACCCGAGAGAACAGGCGCCCCGCGGCGGCGGCTTCCCGGACCATCTGTAGCCAGTTCTCGTGGTAGGTCGCGTCCGGTGTGCCGGCTACGAACTTGCGGAACGACTCGGCTTCGCGAGGCGAGTTGTACTGGTCGCGCGTCTCCAGCCGGAAGGCCGTGTGCTCGAACGTCTGGAACAGCCGGGTGAACTCCGGGCCGGGTTCGATGAACCGAGTCAGGACTGGTCCTCCAGGTACCGGCGGGCGTACATCTTCAGGACGTCTTCGGGGATCTCGATCAGGGTCTCGTGGTCGGGCACCGAGCCGACGTCGGCGAGTACCTGCGGATCGGTGACCTTCCAGCCCTGGGCGATGTAGGTCAGGCGGTCCGTCCGATCCGTGGCGAACAGCGTCGGCGAGTCGCCCTCGGTCGACTCCGGGTCTTTGCCGAGAAAATGAGCACGCATAGCCTCTCCTTGCTCGAACTTCGCGAAATCTGCTCGTCCATGGTGAGGGAGGCCAGCGTAGTCGTCAACCGGAAGGTGAGCCAGGGTGAAGTTCAGCTCAGCTGAGAAGGTCTCGACCATCACGCGTTCATCGTCGAGCAACCAGAATCCGTAAGCCGGCGCTACGACGTAGGCGGTCTCAAACTCGACTATCCCGAGCTTGACGTTGGGGAGCGCGGCCATGGAGATCAGGCGGTCGAGCTGGCCCAGCATGACCTCGGGTGGACAGAGCCGATAGCGCAAAACCGCCTCGGTGAGCACGAAGTGGAAGCGCTTCTCCGGCCGGTACAGCACGTCCTGACGCTGCACACGGGCCTGGACTGCCTGGTTGATGTCGTTCGGCATCTTGAAGACGGTCAAGCTTTGCGCGAAGCGCGAGCGTGCGTACTCCGCCGTCTGCAACAGACCAGGCACGAAGGTCGACTCGAAGACCCGGAACAGTCGCGTTCGGGCGTTGACCTCGGCGATTGCCGATTGGTGCGGCTTCAGCCCGCCGCGAAGCTGGCGCTGCCACTCGGCGTACTGCAACTCCAGCGTGTGCAGTGCGGCCAGCAGGTCAGCGGCTTCGGCCTCGCGGTTGGTAGCGCTCGCCCAGGCGCGGATGTCTTCGTCGCTCGGCGTCTGCTTGCCGTTCTCGATCTTGGACACTTTGGAGGGTTACTCCGCGAGCCCCTTGCCGGACAAGCCGGCGCCCGAGGAAGTGGGCGTGCATGTCACGACGGGTAACAGTCTATTTGGGCTGGCGGAGATGATCACGGTGTGGACACCTCGCGAGCTCCTTGAGCATATTCCGTGCCCACTGGACCATCGGCCGGTAGGTGTTGTTTTCGTCGCTCAGTAGTGCCCGGAGGTCGATCTGCAGGGCGAGGTTCTCCAGATGGATGCGTGCTCGCTGGAGCGCCCGGTGCAGCAGCGTAGGGGCGTCGAGCTTGCCGCTACCGCTCTGAGCGCTTCATCCCCCAGCTCATCTGTCCCTTTGTTCGACTGGACTGAGGGATGCCTACTGCTCGGTGCGTTGCGGGCTACGGCCTCGCATCAAGCACCGACTGCTCCCCTCGCTCGCGGGTCAGTCGACTGGGGTCAGCATTCCGTGTCGCACGAGGTCGCGTACCACCGGTAGCGCGGCCGCGGGGTCGAGGTCGCCGTACGCGAGCTCGAGCAGCGCCAACAGGTCCTCGAGCGGAAGGGCGCCACGGCAGCCGGCGAGCAGCTTCGCGGTCGGCTCGTCGATCTCGTGCTGCCAGCCGGGGCCGTCCATGCGGTGCAGGCGGCGCACCACCGGCGCCCAGCCGTCGTCGGCCGGCCCGGACACCTCCTCCAGCAGCACGGTCGGCGGGACGGTGAACCGGGTATGAAGGAGCCGGTCGTCGTTGTCGCGCAGCCAGTCCACGTTGTCCAGCCACCTGGCCGCCTCCGGCCCGAGCGGGTCGTCGAACGCGTGCCGCAGGTCCTCGCACACGACCTCGACACGCGCCGCGTCGGTGCGGCGCAGGGTGACGTACCCGAACCCGACGCCCTCGACGTCGTTGTCCGCGAACCAGTCCAGCCACACCCCGGCCTTCTCCCGCCCCTCCGCCGAGTGTGGGTCGACGCCCGCGTCGCTCAGCCAGGTGCCCACGTAGAGCGCGGGATCGGCGACGTCGCGCTGCACGATCCAGGCGTCCACCCCGGGCGGCAGCCACGACGTGACGCGGTCGGCCCAGTCCTCGCCCTTGCGGTGCAGCCACGACGCGAGCAGCTGCCCGACGCCGCCCTCGGTGAGGTGCGCCGGCATCCGCCGGACGACCAGCGCGCTCGCGTCGTCCCCGCCGAGCCCGGAGTCGCGGTAGGTGTAGTCGACCCGCGCCGGCCCGACGACGAACGGCGGGTTGCACACCACCTGGTCGAACCGCCGGCCGGCGACCGGCGCGAACCACTCGCCGGACAACAGCTCGACGTCGACGTCGTTGAGCCGGAACGTGCCGGCGGCGAGCGCAAGCGCCCTCGGCGACAGGTCGGTGGCCGTGATCGACCGCGCGTGTGTGCTCGCGTGGAGCGCCTGCACCCCACAACCGGTGCCGACGTCGAGCAACGTCCCGACCGGCCGCCGCGCCGTGGCACGTGCGAGGCTGACGGACGCGTGCCCGACCCCGAGCACGTGGTCCGCCGCCACGGCGCCGCCACGCAGGTCGGAGTCGAGGTCGGCGACCACCCACCAGCGGTCCTCGTGGGGCCGGATGTCCAGCCCGGCCCGCAGGTCCGCCGTGATGACCCCGGCCGCCACCGCGTCCTCGAGCGCCACCGGCCCGAGCGCGGCCCGCACGGCCTTCTCCTGCTCCGCCGTACCGAGCAGGAACAGCCGGATGAGCGTGCCGAGGTCCCCGGCGTCCAGCGAGGCCCGCCGCGCGGCCTCCGGCTCCCCACGCCCGAGCGCGGCGTGCGCAGAACCGCCGAGCGCGCCGACCACCCCGTCCGCGGTGTAGCCGGCCGTCTGGAAAGCGGCACGCAACCGGGCGCACAGGTCGACAGAAAGATCAGGATGCACCGGGCGATGCTGTCACGAGCCGCCCAGCTCGGCCGTCCGCGGGTCCTTGCTTCATGAGTTTTTCCGAAGCCACTCCTGAACCTGGCGGCGGTACTGTGGCGCCCATTTCGGGGTCCATTGCAGGAAATACACGTACATGCCGAGCGAGTGCAGGAGGTGCGCGAGATCGAGGCGCAGCTCCCAGTCCTCAGGCAATGGACATGTGGCGGCATAGGATTCGAGGAAAGCGTCCCGGCCGGCGGCGAACGCGTCGAAGACGTGCTCGTCGAGCTTGCCGAAGTCCCGGAAACGGTCTGCGTACGTCGCGTGCTCGAAGTCCAGTACGCAGCTGATCCGCCCGTCGCGCAGCAGGATGTTCGGCAGCCACAGGTCACCGTGGGTCAGTGCCGGAACGCTCGCCGAGGGGGCAAGCCGGGACACCGCCTTCGCGATGGCAGCGCGCAGCGCCGTGGCGTCGCCGACCAGTTCGGCGACGGTCTGGCTGAGCAGGCCCTCGACCTCCGAGTCGACCGACTCCTCGAGTGAGGTCACCTTCCCCGCGTCCAGCACGTCGCCGAAGTGACGTCCTTCGATGCTGTGCAGCCGCCCGACGAGAACCCCGAGCTCCCGGCTCAGCGCCAAACGCCGCTGGTCGTCGAAGGTCTGCCAGCCGTCCGCGGCCGGTTCGCCCTCCTGGAACTCCTGGATGAGCGCCGGTCCGTCCAGGGCCGAGGAATGTGCCACCAGCGCACGGAACCGCATCACGGGAATACCGTGCTCGGCCGCCACCCTGGTGCTGGCGACGAGCCGGCGCAGGTGCTCCGGGTCCCGATTGCGGCGCGGCACCTTGACGAGCAGCGGTCCCTCGTCCGTTTCGGCGACCCATTGTCTGCTCGTGTATCCCGCGTCGAGCGTGCGCAGCGAGTCGACGCGCAGGCCGGGGCACGCGGTCTCGAGAACATCCCGGATCGTGGTGTCCATCTCGGTCGCCAACGGCGTCTCCGTGTCGGACGAGGCGCTCATTCTTTCTCCTACCTGATGGACGCCGTGCTGATCGAATTAGACTCATAGACCATTGCGTCCGCGCGTCGAAATCGGCCGCATTCCGTTCTATGCTCGACGTGTCACGCCGTGCTCGCTCCGTCGGCGGTTGCGGCGCACAGTGTGCATCACGAACAGTGTCAGCAGCAGCAGGCCGACACCACCGCCGGAGCCGATCACGGCCACTCGCATGGGCGACCAGTCGCGCTCGTACGGGGGCGGCATCCGAAACGGCGCCGCGACGACCTCGTCCGGCGGGATGTCCTTCTCCGCAGGGATGAACGCCGTCAGTGCGGCCACCGGGTCGATCAAACCGTGGCCGACCAGGTTGTCGCGGCCGCCGGTCGCGGCCGGGTGGGCAGCGGTGGTCATGATGCGCCTCATGACCTGCTTCGCGTCCAGGTTGTCGAATCGGTCGCGCACCAGGGCCACGAGGCCAGAGACATAGGGCGCCGCGAAGCTCGTGCCCTGGATCTGACGGGCCTCGCCCTTCTCGTTCAGCGACTGGTTCACCAGGGCCGTCGGGTCGGCCGGGTCGAGCGAGGTGATTTCCGTGCCCGGCGCGGCGACCGACACCCACGGGCCCTGGATGGAGAACTCGGCCGGGTCACCCTGCTGGGTGATCGCGGCGACGGACAGCACGTACTCGGCGAACCACGGCGGCATGACCAGCACCGACGGGTTCTCCGGATCCGGGCCGTTCTGCGCGGGGCACGCCGGCTCCGGTTGGTTGCCCGCCGACGACACCACGACGATGTCTTTCACCTCGACGGCGTACCGCAGCGCCGCCTGCAGTTGCTGCTCCACGTCTTTGATCGGGCCGTCACTCGCCGGGCGGCAGTTGTTCACCGACATGTTGATCACGGTGACACCCGGCGTGCTCGCCGCCCGGATGATGGCCCTCGCCAGTGTGGGCAGGTCGCCGGCCGTGTGCGATTGGTTGTCGGCGTCCTTGTACTCGTAGTTGCCGCTGGACTGGCGGATGCTCACGATCCCCGCCTCCGGCGCGACGCCGCGAAACCCGATGCCGGCGACCTCGGTGCCGTGCCCGTCGCAGTCGTCGAGGCCGGTGCCGCCCTTGACGACGTAGTCACCGCCACCCTCCAGGCGGCCGGCGAGGTAGTCGTGCGCCGCGACCCCCGTGTCGATCACCGCCACCTTCTGACCAGCGCCGGTCGCAAACTGGGGCAGTTCGGTGAACCGCAGCAGGTCCTGCCCCCACGGCTTGTGCACGAGCGGCGCGGACGACGGTCGAGACCGCACACACGGCGTCGCGGGGAGGTAGTCGTGGTCCGGCGCGCCGTCGTCGACCGGCAGCGGGAAGCCGGGCTCGAGCGGCGGCGGCGTCGCCATCCCACTGCCGGCGGGCGGCGCGGACGACGACGGCTGCGCCGCGGCGGCGGCGCCGGGCACGAGCACCGAAGCGGCCGCGACACAGACGACCGCGAACACCCGAGCACTTCGGGCAGTTGGCATGGCGAGTTGCTCCCCAGCGATCGACATCGCCGGAGAGTCTAGCGTCCCGGATGAGCCCTCGCGGGGCGGTCGGTGCCCTCGCGGGCAACACTCGGTGCCCCCGTGGCGTCCCACGGCA
>Ga0193717_1001834_pt1 | contig 12702 bp, 8 predicted proteins | sample U2c2metaG_FD_145900 | JGI IMG/M metagenome (GOLD analysis project Ga0193717, IMG submission 145900) | Soil microbial communities from a riparian zone of the East river system, Colorado, United States - U2c2 | ecosystem: Environmental > Terrestrial > Soil > Riparian zone | place: USA: East River...
TTGAGTTGCCCCGCTACGAACGAGCGCATCAGCGGCGACATCGTGTACTCGGCCTTCGCGTCGTAGAACAAGGGTGACTTGCCGGCCGCGTCCCACAGCGAGACGTGCACGTGCGATGACGAGCCCGCGAGGCCGTAATTCCATTTCGACATGAAGGTGATCGCCCGCCCTTGAGCGTGCGCGATCTCCTTCACGCCGTTCTTCAGGATCGCGTGATTGTCCGCCATGTCGAGCGCGTCGGAATAGCGGACGTTGATCTCCTCCTGCCCCGGCCCCCACTCGCCTTTCGAGTTCTCCACCGGAATGCCGGCGCCCTGCAGGCCGCGGCGGATGGCGCGCATCACGCCCTCCTCCTTGGTGGTCTGCAGGATGTGATAGTCCTCGATGTAGTGGCCGGCGGTTTTCGGCTTAATGTAGTGCTTGTTGTGGATCGCCTCGTAGCTCTCGTCGAACAGATAGAACTCGAGCTCCGAGGCGCAGTAGGCGCGCATCTTCTGCTTCTTCAGCCGCGCAACTTGCGCTTTGAGCATCGCGCGCGGCGAATGCGGCACGTCGTGGTGATGGTGATCGAGCACGTCGGCGAGCACCAGCGCGGTGCCCTCGAGCCACGGCAGGCGGCGCAGGGTCGTCATGTCGGGCTTCATGACGAAGTCGCCATAGCCCTTGTCCCAGCTCGCCGCCGCGTAGCCCGGCACCGGCTCCATGTCGATGTCGTCGGCAAGCAAGTAATTGCAGCCGTGCGTCTCCTCGTGCGCGCCGTCGACGAAGAACTCCGCCTGGAAGCGCTTGCCGACGAGGCGGCCCTGCATGTCGACCATCGCGACGATCACGGTATCGATCGTGCCGGCCGCAACGGCCTTCTTCAGGTCGCTGAACGAGAGATTGCCCGGCATCAGCGCGCCCCTGCGGTTTCGTGAATGCATTCATCGACGATATCGAGCGCCTTCATCATCTCGGCCTCAGTCGTGGTGAGCGGCGGCGTCAAGGTCAGCACATTGCCGAACGTGGTCTTGAACGATAGGCCTTTTTCAAGCGCGCGATACATCACGGCCTCGGCCGCGGCTTTGGCCGGCGCCTTGCTGACGCGCGACGTCACCAGTTCGATACCGAGCAGGAAGCCCAGGCCCCGCACATCGCCGATCAGCGCGTGCTTCGACTTCATGTCGTGCATGCGGGCGAGCGCGGAGGCGCCGACCCTGGCGGCATTCTCGACCAGCTCTTCGTCCTCGATGATCTGGATGGTGGTCAGCGCCGCGCGCGCCGTGACGGGATTTTTCTCGTGCGTGTAATGACCGAACGCATAGTCCGCGCCGACGTCGAGCTCGGGGCGCGCGATCACGGCGGCGATCGGCAGGATGCCGCCGCCGAGCGCCTTGCCGAGTACGAGGAGGTCCGGCACCACGCCGTCGTGCTGGCAGGCGAACATCTTGCCGGTCTTGCCGAGGCCGGTCGGGATTTCGTCGAAGATCAGCAGCGTGCCGTGGCGGTCGCAGGCGTTGCGCACGCGCCGCCAGAAACCGGGCGGCGGAATGTGCGGCACCGCGCGCATCGGCTCGGCGATGAAAGCCGCGACGTCGCCCTCGCGCTCCAGCACATATTCGATCATGCGGGCGCAGGCGTCCGCGCTCGCGCCGATGGTCGAGGTGCCATAGGGGCACCGGTACGCCGCATAAGGCGCGACGTGCTCGGCACCCGGCATCAGCGGCCCGACGCCGCCGGAACGGAACAGCGCTTCGCCGCCCACGGCCGCGGCACCGAAGCCCGCGCCGTGAAAGGCATCCCAGAATGAGAGGGTCTTGTACCGTTTGGTCGCGGCGCGTGCGATCTTGATCGCCACCTCGATCGCGTCGGAGCCGCCGGTGGTGAACAGCACCTTGGAGAGATTGCCGGGCGCGATCTCGGCAAGCTTGGCGGCAAGCGCCACCGCCGGTCCGTTGGTGTAGCGGCGCGGCGCGAATGGCAGCGCGTCCATCTGCTCGGCGATCGCGCGCTTCAAGCGCGGGTGGCCGTAGCCGATGTGATGCACGTTGTTGCCATGGAAATCCATGGCGCGCCGCCCGGCCGTATCCTCGATCCAGATGCCATCCGCCTTCATGATGGCGTTGAGGCACGGCGTCGAGACCGACTGGCGCAGGAAATACTTCTCGTCCTCGGCGAGCAGCGTCTGCGCCTCGGCGTCGAGGTTTTTCTCGGCCCACGCGCGCCGCTGCGGCGACAGGTTGGTGTCGCTTTCGGATTCGGAAGGGAGCGCGTTCATCGCCGCCGCCAAGCCTGCAGGCGCGTGAACAAGACACGGTCGAGCAGGATCTGCAGGAGCTTTGCGCCGAGCGCCGTGAACACGATCATGGTCGCCATGCCGGCGGCGGCGGCCGAGGCGCCCATCTCGTCCATGTGCACGATCGCGATCGCGGCGAGCTTGGTGTCCGGACCGTAGAGGAAAATCACCGCGGAGACCGTCGTCAGCGCGTTGACGAAAATATATACCGCGATGTCGAGGATCGAGGGCCAGCAGATCGGCACGGTGACGCGATAGAACGTGCGCCAGAACGGGACTTTCAGCGACGCCGACACGGACTCGAATTCCGGATCGATCTGCTTCAGCGCGGTGAGCGAGGTGATGTGCGCGACCGTGTAGAAATGCGCGACCGAATTGATCACCAGGACGGCGAGCGTGCCGTAGAGAAACCCAAGCGGATTCCATTTGGCATTGACGAAGAACACGTAACCGAGGCCGAGCACGAGGCCCGGCACCGCCATCGGCAGCATCGCAAGCAGATGCGCGATCATCCTCCCGCCGGGCATCACCTTCGTCTTCTCGACGAAGTACGCGCCCGTGAACACGATCGCGGTGCCGAACACCGCCGCGCAGGCCGCCATGGCGACCGAGGTAAAATAGGGCGACCAGCCGCCCGGATCGAAATTGGCAAAGTCGTAGTTCTTCAGCGTTGGCGTCAGATTGTACGGCCAGTAGGTGATGAACGACGCCCAGACGGCGGTGCCGAGCACGCCGACCAGAATCGCGCCGATCACGAGGCAATAAACCATTAGCCCGACATCGCGCGCGCGATTGTGCTTGGGCTCCAGCGGCACGGCGCGCGCCGAGAGCAACGCGACCTGGCGGCGCTGCACCATGCGGTCGATCACGAAGGCGAGCACGGCCGGCGCCAGCAGCACCATGCCGACGACCGCGCCCATCTCGAAGTTCTGCTGGCCGACGACCTGCTTGTAGGCGTCGGTGGCGAGCACGTTGAACTGGCCGCCGATCACCTTGGCGATGCCGAAGTCGGTCACCACCAGCGTGAACACCACGAACGCCGCATTGATCAGGCCGAACTTCGCGCCCGGCAAGGTCACGGTGCGGAAGATGCGCGACTTTTTCGTGCCCAGCGCGTCGGCGACTTCGTAGAGGCGCGCGTCGGCGAGCGCGAGTGCCGTCACCGCGATGATCAGCGCGTGCGGGAAACAGTAGAACACCTGCGCGATGATGATGCCGTTCGCCCCATAGATCGAGCTCCCGAACATGAAGCCCTTGAGCAGGCCCTGATTGCCGAACAGATAGATCAGCGAGATCGCCGAGAGCAGCGAGGGCGCGAACAACGGCAGCATGGCGGCCGCGTAGAACAGCCCCTTGAAGCGCATGCGGCTGCGCGTGAGCGCATAGGCGTAGACGAAGGCGAGCGGGATCACGAGCACGGTGGTGACGACCGCAACCCAGACGCTGTTGAAGATGGAATTGAACAGGCTCGGCGTCGAGAAATAGCGGATGTAATTGGCGAGCCAGACGAACTCGCCGTTCTGGTTCTGGAAACTTTTCGACAACAGCGCCCACAACGGCAGCGCGATCGAAAGCACCAGCCATGCCACCAGCAGGATGATGCCGGCGCGCATGACCCAGGCTTCGCGCGAAACCTTTTGCGCGATCACCGGGAGCGAGGTCGCGGTGGTGACGCTCACGACCCTACCCCTTCGCGAACACGCGCAGCGATTCCGGCGGCAGTGCGATGGTGAGCTTCTGCCCCTCGGCGACGGCAAGATCGCGCATCAGGTTGGCGGAGAAGTCGGCGAGGATCGCGACATTCGGCATGGCCTCGGGCTTGAGCTGCGCGCGGCAAAAGGATCCGAGAAAATCGAGCGACGTGACATGCGTGGCGAACTGGTTCGGCGTCGCGCCGTCGATGTTGCGCACGCGGATTTCCTCCGGGCGCAGGCCGATGCGCACTGCGGATCCGCTGGTGAACCGCCCGGCGTCCGAGCAGGCAAGCTCGATCGTGCCGAAGCGCAGCGCCGCGGGTCCCGACACTTCCGCATCCAAAAACGTCATGGTGCCGACGAAATCGGCGACGAACGGCGTCGCCGGCCTGCGGTAGATATCCTCCGGCGTCCCCACCTGCTCGATCACGCCCTGGTTCATCACCACGATGCGGTCGGCCATCGCGAGCGCTTCTTCCTGGTCATGCGTCACCATGATGGTGGTGACGCCGAGGCGGCGCTGCAGCTGCTTGATCTCGTCGCGCAGGCGCAGCCGCACGCGCGCATCGAGCGCGGAGAGCGGCTCGTCGAGCAGCAGCAGCCCGGGCGAGGTCGCGAGCGCGCGCGCGAGCGCGACGCGCTGCTGCTGGCCGCCGGACAACTGGACCGGATATTTGAGGCCCTGCTCGGGCAGGCCGACCAGCGCGAGCAATTCGGCGACGCGCGCGTCCATCTCGGCCTTGCCGGCGCGGCGGTTGACGAGGCCGTAGCCGACATTCGCCGCAACGGTGAGATTGGGAAACAGCGCGTAGGACTGGAACACGATGCCGAAGTCGCGCGCGGCGGGCGGCAGGTGCGATACGTCGCGGCCGGCGATCTCGATCATTCCTTCATCTTGCGGGTCGAGGCCGGCGATCGCGCGCAACAGCGTGGTCTTGCCGCAGCCCGAGGGGCCGAGGAAGCAGACGAACTCGCCCTGCATCACGTCGAGGTCGATGTCCTTGAGCGCGGTGAAGAGCCCGAAGCGCTTTTCGAGATCGCGGATGCGCAGGAATGGCGCTGTGGACTGATGACTCATGAACCCCTGCCCGCTGCTTCGTCATCGCCGGGCTTGTCCCGGCGATCCCGATAGAGAAAGCACATTGTATGCCGCTCGGGATCACCGGGTCACGCCGCGCGTTGCGCGGCGGCCCGGTGATGACGCCTGCGGCGTCAGTTCTTCGGCGCGGCCTTCGACTCGTAGCGCCTCGACCACTCAGCGAGGATGCGTTCGCGGTTTTCCGCCATCCAGGCGAAGTCGTTCTTCACCATCGCCTGCTCGGCGGTCGCCGGATAGTTGGTCGGAAGGTTCTTCACCGTCGGGTCGGCGACAAGCGCGTAGTACTTCGAGTAAAGCTCGCTCGCCGGCTTGCTCGCGCCCCAGTCGGCGACTTTCTTCGCCACTTCGAGGTTCTTCGTTCCCTTGACGATGCTGGTCGCCTCCATGTCCCAGCCAGCGCCTTCCTTCGGAAGGATGAGTTCGAGCGGCGCCCCTTGCGACTTCTCACGCGCGCCGCGCATATCGAAGCCGATGCCGACCATCCGCTCCCCCTTCGCCGCCTGCACGCAGGGCGCCGAGCCGGAATGCGTGTAGACGGCGACATTCTCGTGCAGGCCGTCCATGAACTTCCAACCCTCGGCTTCGCCCATGATCTGCAGCCAGGCCGCGACCGCGAGATAGCCGGTGCCGGACGACGCCGGATGCGGCATGACGATCTTGCCCTTGTACTCAGGCCCGGTCAGATCCTTCCACGAGACAGGCGGCTTCACGCTGCCCTTGGCGGCCTCGGCTGTGTTGAAGCACACGACCGAAACGAACGCGTCCATGCCGGTCCAGGTGTAGGGCGGAGCGGAGTCGCGGAACGCGGGTCGGAGCTTGTCCACGCCCTTCGGCTCATATGTCTCCAGCAGGCCCTGCTTTTCGAACAGGATGAGACTGGTGACCGCGAGACCGAGCACCATGTCGGCGCGCGGATTGTCCTTCTCGGCAAGGAAGCGCGCCGTGATGACGCCGGTGGAGTCGCGCACCCACACGACTTCTGCTTCCGGCACCGCTGCCTCGATCACCTGCTTGAACGGGCCGAGCTGGTCGTTTTCCAGCGCAGTATAAATGGTGAGCTTGGTCTTTTGCGCGAACGCCGGCGCCGCCGCGAGCACGGCGGCAAGAGCGGCCGCCCCCAGAATTGCGAGACTGCGTTTGAACATACTGTTCTCCCCTTGCCCAAAAAGGCTTCTTCGAAAACTACCCCGGGACGATTGCTTCAGGCAGATGACACCCGCATGAATTCCGGGGCCAGCTTACCCAGTTTCATGGCGCGTCCGCCAGCACCGGCGGCCGCGATTCGGTGCCCGAAAGGGCGTAATAGGCCGCATAAGCCCTGATCGCGGCGTCGCACAGCCCTTCAAGGTTGTAGCGCCGGCCGGCGAAGCGGCGAAGCGCAAACCCTTCAAGATCCATGCCGGGATCGCCCGTCGCGATCCAGTTCGCCATCGCGAGCCCGGCGCCGCCCGAAGCCGCGATGCCGGACGTGAAGCCGCAGGCGATGAAGAAATTCTCGATCCCCTCCGCGATGCCCATCACAGGCTCGCCGTCGGCCGAGACCGGGATCGGGCCATTGATCACGGTGCGGATGCCGACGTCGTTGAGCACCGGAATGCGCATTGCGGCAGGACCCGCGATCTCGGCGAGGCGGTCGAGGTTCTGGCCGAACAGCTCCTGGCCGAAATCCATCGGCAGCTTGCCGTGGCCGTTCACCGCGAGCGTGCGGCTCTCCCAGCCGCCGACCGCGAGCGCGCCGGGCTCGGGCTTCAAATAGAAATTCAGATCGGGATCGCGCAGCGTCGGCAGTTTGCCGGGAATGAGCGGCGATTTTTCGGTCACCAGATACTGGTGCTCGACCACGGTCACCGGCAGTTCGATGCCAGCCAACTCGCCGACGTGGCGCGCCCACAGGCCGGCGGCATTGACGGCGATCTCGCAGGCGATCTCGCCCTGATCGGTGAGAACATGCGTGATCCGCCCCCTCTCCTGCCGGAGGCCCGTGACCGTCACGCCTTCGACGATTTTCCCGCCGCCGGCGCGCGCGCCTTTCGCGTAGGCCATGGTGAGCGAATACGGATCGACATGGCCGTCCGAGGCGATCCACGTCGCACCGCGCACGCCGTTGAGGTCGACCAGCGGAAACTTGGTCTTGATCTCGCTCGGGCCGATCAGCTCGACGTCGAGATCGCTGGACGCTTTCGCCGCCGCCGCATTGCGCTTCAATTCGTCCCAGCGCGCGTCGCTGCTCGCGAGCCGGATCGAGCCGACCTTGTTGAAGCCGACATCCTGACCGGTTTCCGCGCCGATGCTCGCGCAGAGTCTCGCCGAATATTGCATCAGCCGCGTGAGATTGATCCGCGAGCGCAGTTGCCCGACCAGCCCCGCCGCGTGCCATGTGCTGCCCGCGGTCAGCGCCTTCTTCTCCAGCAGCAGCACGTCGCGCTCGCCGCGCTTCGCCAGATGGTAGGCGATGGAGCAGCCGATGGCGCCGCCGCCAATGATGACGATGCGGGCGGCGCCGGGAATCTTGCTCAACCGCGCACCGCCTTCAGGTGCGCGCGCGGCCCGCCGAGGCTGCCTAGGTACCAGTCGACGAAATGCTGCACGTTGGTTTCGCGCAGGGTCGAATACGGGCCAGGCTCATAGCGCGGCGACAGGATACCGGCCTGGTTGGCCTCGCAAATCTCCCAGTCCTGCTCCGAGGTGCGCTGCCAGAACGGCAGCAGCTTCGCGAGGTCGTAGTCGCGGCCCTCGACCGCGTCCTTGTGCACGAACCAGGTGACATCGGCCTGACAGGTCGTGGCGTCGATCGGCGTGAGGCGTGTCGCGACCGCGTGGTCGTCGCTCGCGTGCTGCCAGAAATTCGGGAAGATCGTCGAGCGCAAGGTGCCGGCGCTCCATTCGTTGCGCGCACGGAACGTGCCCATCAGCGGCGCGACCGGCTTGCCGTCGAGGCTTTGCGTCACCCAGCCTTCCATCAACGGCGTGCGCGCCGCCCGCCAGTAAGCGCCGGTCATTTCGGATGACGCCATCGCGTCGCCGAGCCCCATGCGGGTGAAGCGCTCGCTCGCGAGTCGCTCCGCCTTCTCCACTTCGGGCATGCTTTGCGCAGAGAAGCGCGCGGTGTCGTAGGTGCCCTGCACATACTCGGGATGCGCGGTGTTGCAGTGATAGCACTCGCGATTGTTCTCGAAGATCAGCTTCCAGTTGGCTTTCACGGTGTAGCGGACGCTCTTCGCGAGCTTTGCGTCTTCGAGGCCCTGATGACGCATCTTCTCGCCGACCTCGGCAACCACGTGATCGAAGCCGACCGGATCGTCGCCGAGCGCGACGAACATGAGCCCACCGATATTTTTCAGCGGCACCGGATGCAGCCCGAGCTTTTCCTGATGCACGCCGAACTCGCGTTCGGTCGCGGTCTTGAGCTTGCCGTCGAGACCGTAGGTCCAGGCGTGATACGGGCACACGAACGCGCGCGCGTGCCCGTGCTCCTCGCGGCAGATGCGCGAACCGCGGTGCCGGCAGGTGTTGTGAAACGCACGAAGCTCACCGTCCTTGCCGCGCGCGAGGATGACCGAGTCAAAGCCGATCGCCCAGGTCATCCAGTCGCCGGGCTTGGGGATCAGGCAGGCGTGCCCGGCATAGAGCCAGTGGCGCCGCCAGATGCGGTCCATGTCGGCATTGTGAATTTCGGGGGATGTATAGAAAGGCCGCGGAAGCGGACCGGCGCCGCGGTAGGCGCCGCACAGTGTTTCAATCCGTTCGGCATCGTACTCGTAGATACCGCCGGTCATTGTCGACCCCGTCAGGCAGGCCACGGCAGCGAATAAGTCTTCACATTGGTGAAGCTCTTCATCGCCTCCACCACGCCTTCCTTGTAACCAAGCCCTGAATCCTTGATGCCGCCGAACGGCGACATCTCGATGCGGTAGCCGGGCACTTCCCAGACGTTCACGGTGCCGACGTCGAGCTCGTTGATGAAGCGCGTGATGTAGTCGAGCCGGTTGGTGCACACGCCGGACGAGAGGCCGTAGGCGGTCGAGTTCGAAATGCGGATCACCTGCGCGATGTCGTCCGGGCAGCGGATGATCGGGATCACCGGGCCGAACGTCTCCTCGCGCACCAGTTCGCAATCGTATGGCACATGATCGACCACCGTCGGCGGATAGAGCGCGCCCTGACGGTTGTTGCCGTGCAGGAGCTGCGCGCCCTTCCCCACGGCATCGACGACGCGGCGCTCGAATGATTTCGCCGCGCCCTCGTGGATCACGGTGCCGACGTCGGTCGCCGGGTCCATCGGATCGCCGGCTTTCAGCTTCTTGGCTTTCGCGAGCACCAGCTTGGAAAATTCGTCGGCGACCTTCTCGACCACCAGAATGCGCTTCACGGCCGTGCAGCGCTGGCCGGAATTCTTGGTCGCGCCAGTGACCGCAAGCTCGGCCGCCTTGTCGAGGTCGGCATCCTCCATGACGATCAGCGGATCGTTGCCGCCGAGCTCCAGCACGATGCGCCGGTAGCCGGCCTTGTCGGCGATGTATTTGCCGACCTTTACCGAGCCGGTGAACGTGATCAGATCGCAATCCGGGTCGGTGATCATGGCATCGCCCATCGTGGACGGATTGCCGGTGACCACGGAGAGCATCTCGGGCGGCAGCCCCGCCTCGTACAGCACGTCGGCGAGCGCGAGCGCGGTGAGCGGCGTCAGCTCGGTGGGCTTGAGCACCACGCGGTTGTTGGTCGCGATCGCGGGCGCGATCTTGTGCGACACCATGTTGAGCGGATGATTGAACGGCGTGATCGCCGAGATGACGCCGCCTAGCGGATAGCGCGTGGTGAAGATCTTGCGCTGCTTGCCTTGCGGAGAGATATCGCAGGCGTAAGTTTCTCCGTCGTCCTTGATCGTCAGTTGTCCGGCGAACGAATAGACGTCGTAGGCGCGCCCCGCCTCATAGAGCGAGTCCTTCCAGCACAGCCCTGACTCCGCCGTGATGATTTTCGCGAACTCTTCCTTGCGCGCGGCGAGCAGGTCGGCGGTGCGCAGCAAAATCTGCTGGCGCTCGTAGCGCGTGAGCTTCGGCTTGAAGGCTTTCGCTTTCGCAAACGCCTCGCGCACGTGCTCGGGCCGCGCCGCCGGCACGGTGCCGACCACCGCGCCGTTGTACGGGTTGAGCACATCGATGCGCTGGTCGGTCTCGACGCGCTTGCCGGCGATGCGCATCGCCTCGTGGCGGACGGCCGGAACCGGTTTGGTCTGGATGTTCATGCCGCGACCCTGTTCAGCGCCACGTCGAAGATATCGAAATTGCGCAAGCTGTGTCCCGCCGGTAGCGTCACCGCGCGATTTGCGATCATCGGCACGACCTGCTCGGTGAGCCCGCCATGCGAGCGCAGCGGCTCGGTGAGGCCGGAGAGATCGTGGCGCTCGCGCGAGGTGCCCAGGACTTTGTGAATCGTCGAGATCACCACGATGTCGCCGATCCGATCCGGCGGCAGCTCGAAGCGCGCGCAGGCCTCGGCGCGGCTGAGCGCCACATCGACGCCCTCAACCGGCCGGAGCCGGCCGAGGATCGCGTCAACGTCGGACGGAGCCGGCAAATAGACCGTGGCAAACGATCCGAGCGCGCCGTGATGCGCCACGTACGGATCGGTGATCGGCAGGATGACGCGCGCCGCGCCTGTGCCCAGCCATTCGTCGAACAACGTCTGCAGGTAGAGCACGTCCGGCTCGCCGTTCGGCAAATGCTTGTCGTTCATGCCGTGGTCGGCGGTCATCACCAGCACCGCGCCCGCCGCATCGAGTTCGCCGACATAGCGGTCCATCATGGCGTAGAACGCATTCGCGAACTCCGAGCCGGGCGCGGCCTTGTGCTGCACGTAATCGGTGGTCGAGAGATACATCAGGTCCGGCCGCTCGCGCTTGAGGATCGACACGCCGGCGGCAAAAACGAATTCCGACAGATCGGCCGAATAAACCTCCGGCAGCGGCTTGCCGATGCGCCGGAGTAGATCGCCGATGCCGTTGTCCTGCACGGTCGCTTGGTCGGCCTTCTCGGACGAGAACGCGATGGCGCGTCCGCTCGCCATGTCGAGCCCGTGGCCGAGCAGCGCGCGCAGTTTGTCCTTGGCGGTGACGACCGCGACCTTGGCGCCGGCGTCGTGGAACGCCCGCATGATGGTCGGCGCGCGCAGGAAGCTCGCGTCGTTCATCATCACTTCCTTGCCGCTCGCGGGATCGAAGAAATAGTTGCCCGCGATGCCGTGCACGGCGGGCGGACGGCCGGTGATGATCGAGATGTTGTTCGGGTTGGTGAAGCTCGGCATCGCGGAGAGTGCGGTCAGGTTCGCGGTCTGCATCAGCCGCGCGAAGTTCGGCGCGAGCCCCGCATCGATCGCGCGCTCGATGTAGCCCGGCTCCGAGCCGTCGATGCACACGGCGACGGTCGGCGTTTTCGGGAAGCGATAGTCGCGGCCGTTGACCGAAACCGTGGGGGTGCGCTGGATGTTCATGCCGCAGCCTTCAGTGACTTCACGCCCATCTCGTCGAGAATATCGCGGATCGCCGCGAGCGCGCCACGCATGTGATCGGGGTAAAGCCGCCCGATGCAGCCGATGCGGAACGAATCCGCGACCGTCAGCTTGCCGGGATAGATCACGTAGCCGCGCTCTTTGAGCGCATCGTAGAACGCCTGGAAGCGGAACGCCGGATCGGCCGGCATGCGGAACGTGACGATGATCGGCGCCTGCAGATTGTTGCCGAGCAATGTCTCGAAGCCGAGCGCGCGCATGCCGTCGATCAGCACGCGGCAGTTCTCCGCATAGCGCTTGCCGCGCCCGGGCTGCCCACCCTCGGCGAAGAATTCCATCAGCGCCTGATGGAACGACACGATCACATGGATCGGCGGCGTGAAACGATACTGCCCGGTCTTCTCGAAATTGCGCCACTGGTCGTGCAGGTCGAGCACCAGCGTGGTGGCGTTTCCGGCGGTCTGCTCGAGCGCCGCGCGACGCGCGATCACGAAGCCGAGGCCGGGCACGCCCTCGATGCACTTGTTCGATGACGCCGCGATCGCGTCGACGCCGAGCGCCTGCGCGTCAAGCGGCAGCGCGCCGAATGCGCTCATCGAGTCGAGCAGAAAGTGCTTCCCGTATTTCCGCGCCAGCGCGCCGACGTCCACGATCGGATTGAGAATGCCGGAGGTGGTTTCGCAATGCACCGCGAAGATATGCGTGATCGTGGCATCTGCGTTCAGCAGACGCTCGACAACCGCGAGATCGGGCGGCGTGTCCTCGGGCGTCTCGTGCACCGTCACCTTGCGCCGCGCGATATCGAGGATTTTCTTGGCGCGATGGCCGTAGGCGCCGTTGATCAGCAGCAGCACATGGCCATCCGGCGGCACGAACGTGGTGAGCATCGCTTCGACCGCGAATGTACCCGAGCCCTGCATCGGGACCGTGACATAGCCCGCGCCGTTCACGATCTCGGGCAGCCGCGCCAGCACCTCGGAATTGATCTTGAGGAACGCCGCGTCGCGCGAGCCCCAGTCGTGCACCATGACTTCCTTGACGCGCTTGCCCGTGGTGAGCGGGCCGGGGGTGAGCAGCAGCGGATCGCCGGTGTCGGAGGCGGCGGGGGTCGGCTTTACGGACATGTC
>Ga0193717_1001835_pt1 | contig 12700 bp, 12 predicted proteins | sample U2c2metaG_FD_145900 | JGI IMG/M metagenome (GOLD analysis project Ga0193717, IMG submission 145900) | Soil microbial communities from a riparian zone of the East river system, Colorado, United States - U2c2 | ecosystem: Environmental > Terrestrial > Soil > Riparian zone | place: USA: East River...
CCAGGGACAACAACGGCTCGTCGCACAGCAGGACGCGCGGGTCGCCGATCAACGCCTGCGCGACGCGGAGCCGCTGCTGCTCACCACCGGAAAGCCGGCCGACCGGCGAGTTCGCGTACGAAGCCGCGCCGACGGAAGCGATTGCGTCGGACACCCGACGTCGCCGTTCGCCCAGGCGCCGCAGGCCCGTTCCCCAGCGGTGGCCGTCGAGCCCAAGCCCGACAAGGTCCGTCCCGCGCAGGGTGACGTCGTCGGCCGAGCGCTGCTGCGGGATGTAGCCGACCTGCGGATTGCTGCCGCCCGGCGGCCTGCCGACCAGCCTCGCCGAACCGGCCGACAGCGGTTGCAGGCCGAGCAGCACCTTGAGGAGGCTCGTCTTCCCGGAACCGTTCGGCCCGAGGATCGCGAGGAACTCGCCGGGAGCGACATCGAGGTCGAGACCGGACCAAAGGGTCCGGTTACCGAACGCGAGACTCGCCCCGCTGATCTGGACAGCGGGGCGAGTGTCTGGCAGGACTGGCACCGGCATCAGGAGTTCAGGGCTCCTGCCAGGGCGTCCACTTCCTTGCTCATCCAGTCAATGTAGTCCGTGACCCCGGCGGGCAGCGTTTCGGTCACGTCCACGACGCCGATGCCGGTCGACTTGGCGTCGCCGATGATCTGGTCGGTGATCGAGGTCGTCGTCTGGGCGTTGTTGACCACGGCCTTGACCTGTTTGCCGGCGATCAGCTGCTTGACCTCGTTCACCGCGGTGACCGGGATGTCGGTCTCCTGCTCGACGGCCTCAGAGAACGCTGGGGGTGTGGCGTCGGTGATCTTCGCCGAGTCCAGGAGGTAGTGGGCGACGGGCTCGGTCGCGATGACCTTCGTACCCGGGTGGGTGACACCGAGGTCGATGACCTTCTTCAGCAACGTCTCGATCTTCGTCTTGAACGCCGACGCGTTGTCGAGGAAGGCCTGCTTCGACTCGGGCTGCACCTCACCGAGCTGCCCGGCGACCTGGTCGGCGACCTTTTCGACGCTGGGCAGGCTGTACCAGACGTGCTCGTTCTCGTTGCCCGTCGCGGCGATGTCGTAGGCGACGAGCTTCTTCGCGTCCGGCGCCTGGTCGGCGAGCTTGGTGAAGAAGTCGTCGTAGCCGCCGCCGTTGCCGAGCAGCAGCTTCGAGTTCTGCGCGGAGAGGGCGTCTTCCGCGGTGGTCTCGTAGGAGTGCGGGTCGGCCGACGGGTCGTGGATGATCGAGGTGACCTCGACCTTGTCGCCGCCGACAGCCGACAAGACGCTGCCCCACACGTTCGTGGAGGCGACGACCTTGATCTTGCCCGAAGTCGCGGCGGCGGTGCCGGTGGAGCCGGTGGTGCTGTCGGCGCTGGAACAGGCCGTGACGCCGAGGGCGAGAACGGTCAGGGCGGAAGCGGCGGCGAGCACGCTCCGGGTGCGGCGGGAACTCATGTGGAACTCCTACTTGATATGCGCTCTCGCTGATGACCGAGAGCCGCACTGTCAGTAATGGTAACCGTTGTCAGATTCACTTTACCCCGATGGATGGACGTCCTGGCAAACTTCCGGGGCGCCGATGTACGGAGGGTCACGTGAGATCGAGTGGGGTGTCACTTCTCCTCACGGCTTCTGAACCGTTACGGTTCTCCGATGGGCCGTCCTATTCGCACCAGGAGGCAGGCGACACTGGCGTCGCTCGCCGCCGAACTCGGCGTGTCCAGGACCACCGTGTCCAACGCCTACAACAGACCGGATCAGCTGTCCCCGGAGTTGCGCCGCCGAGTGCTGGAAACAGCGCGCCGGCTCGGCTACCCGGGCCCTGACCCGGTCGCCCGCTCGCTGCGCACCCGCAAGGCGGGCGCGGTCGGACTGCTTCTCACCGAGAACCTCTCCTACGCCTTCCGTGACCCGGCCGCCATCGGCGTGCTGGAGGGACTGGCGCTGGCCTGCGAGGACGCCCGCGTCGGCCTGCACCTCGTGCCCGCCAGCCCCGGTCTGGAAGACGTCGCCGCGGTTCATCGCGCCGGTGTCGACGGGTTCGTGGTCTATTCGGTACCCGACGACGACCCCCACCTGCAGGCGGTCCTGCAGCGGCCGGTGCCGACGGTGATCATCGACCAGCCGCGCATCGAGGGTATCGACCGGGTCGGACCTGACGACGCCGCCGCCATCACCGGACTGGCCCGGCATCTCATCGAACTGGGCCATCGGCAGATCGGTGTCCTGTGCATGCGGCTGGCCCGCGAGCGCAACGACGACTTCGCGCCCATCGCCCGTCAACGCGACGCCCACTTCCACGTCCAGAGCGCCCGGCTGGCCGCGTTGGCCGCCGAGTTCGAGAAGGTCGGCGTCGAGTGGTCGACGGTTCCCGTCGTGGAGCGGTTCGACCACACCGTCGACGACGGCGCGTCCGCGGCGAGGCAGCTTTTGGACGCCCAGCCGCAGATCACGGCTGTGATTTGTACCTCTGACATCCTCGCGCTCGGCGCGCTCGCCGAGGCGAGCCGACGGGGTCTTCGGGTGCCCCAGGACCTCACCGTGACGGGCTTCGACGGCATCACCGAGGCCGAGCGCATCGGCCTCACCACGGTGCACCAACCCGTGCTGGAAAAGGGAAAAGCGGCGGGCAAACTGCTTCTCGGCGCCGCCGAGCGGGTCACCTCGAAGGTCATCATCCTGCCGACGGAGCTCCGCCTCGGGTCGACCTCGGGTCCCCCCAGGACGGTCGAAGAACGCTGGTTCGGGCCCTGACCTGACGGGTGAGGAGCCCCTATAAGGCTTGCTCGACAACGGGCTGAGCGGTTCCAATAGGTGTTCAACAACGCCGAAGGGTGCCCTCATGACCTCCATCGACGTCCTGCTGAAGCGCAACCAAGCTCTGGGCACCGTGGTGCCGGGCGACCGGTCCTCTCCCCAGCCCTCCTTGCATGTGGCGATTTTGACCTGCATGGACGCCCGCGTGCGGGTGTTCGAGATCTTCGGGCTCATCCAGGGCGAGTCGCACGTCCTGCGTAACGCCGGTGGCGTGGTCACCGACGACGTCATCCGCTCGCTCGCGCTCAGCCAGCGCAAACTGGGCACGCGTGAAGTCATGATCGTCCAGCACACCAACTGCGGGCTCCAGCTGGTCACCGAGGACGGCTTCAAGGACGAGCTCGAGGACGCCACCGGCCTGCGCCCGACGTGGTCCATCGAGGCGTTCCGCGAGGTCAACGACAGTGTCCGCCGGTCGGTGCAGCGCGTGCGGCGCAGCGATTTCCTGCCGCACACCGACAACGTCCGCGGCTTCGTCTACGACGTCAAGACCGGAGAGCTCAGCGAGGTCGACTAGACTTTCCGACCGTGTCCGTAGACGTCGAAATCCTGGTCGACTGGTTCGATACCCACGGACGGGAACTGCCATGGCGTGAGCCGGAATGCACCGCTTGGGGCGTTCTGGTCAGCGAAATCATGTTGCAGCAGACGCCGGTGGCCCGCGTGCGGCCGATCTGGGAAGAGTGGCTGACGCGCTGGCCCGTGCCCTCGGCGCTGGCCGCCGAGAGCCAGGGCGAAGTGGTCCGGGCGTGGGGAAAACTGGGCTATCCGCGGCGGGCGCTGCGGCTGCACGCGGCCGCGACGGCGATCGCGGCCGAGCACGGTGACGTCGTTCCGTCCGATGTGGACACTCTGCTCGCGCTGCCGGGAATCGGCGCGTACACCGCCCGCGCGATCGTCGCGTTCGCCTACGGCAAACGCGCTCCGGTGGTGGACACCAACGTCCGGCGGGTCGTGGCTCGCGCGGTGCACGGCGCGGCCGACGCCGGGCCGCCGTCGAACACGCGGGACATGGCCGACGTCGAGGCGATGCTCCCGCTCGAAGACGCCCGCGCGGCAAGGTTTTCCGCCGCGATCATGGAACTCGGCGCACTGATCTGCACCGCACGTTCCCCGAGTTGCGCGGACTGTCCACTTTATCCTGATTGCGCGTGGCAGCGCGCCGGGAAGCCCGCGTATGCCGGACCGGCCAAGCAGGTCCAGCGCTTCGCCGGGACGGACAGGCAGGTCCGTGGGCTGCTGCTGGACGTCCTGCGCGGAACCGAAGGCGCGGTGGAGAAGAAGGCACTCGACGTCGTCTGGAGCGATGCCGGTCAGCGCGACCGCTGCCTGGACTCGCTGCTGGTGGACGGGCTCGTCGAGCAGACCGTGGGCGGCCTCTTCTCCCTGCCCGGCGAACACTAACGACTCACAACGAAAGTTGGTTAGGAGTTGTCTGGATCACGGTCGGCGGGTTAGCTTCTCCCGACACACCCGTGGTCGAGGGAGTCCCAAATGGCCGAATCAGGCTTTGACCGGCGCTTACTGCTCAAAGGCGGACTGACCGTGACCGCGGCCGGGACACTGGGGCTGCTCGGTTCCACGCCGGCGTCCGCGTCCCCCAGTGCGGCCGCGCCGCGGGTCTACACCACCGCCGAATGGAACGCCCGGCCCGCAACCGGCGCGATCGTGGTGGAGAACCACAAGCCGACGTACATCGTCGTGCACCACACTGTTTCGCCGGGCAACGTCGAGGACTACAGCCTCGCGCACGCGCTGCAGATCTCCCGCGACATCCAGGATTTCCACATGGACACGCGCGGCTGGATCGATACCGGGCAGCAGTTCACGAACAGCCGCGGCGGCTTCGTCACCGAAGGCAGGCATCGGAGTCTCGAGATCCTGCGCGGCGGCACCCGGCACGTCCAAGGCGCGAACGTGGGGAACCACAACAGCGAATGCATCGGTATCGAGAACGAAGGCTTGTACAGCACCGTCGACGTGACGCAAGCGCTGTGGGATTCGCTGGTGCGGCTGATCGCGTACATCGCGGACCAGTACGACATCACGCCCGAATTCATCAAGGGGCATCGGGATTTCAACTCCACCGAGTGTCCCGGACAGGTGCTCTACAACCGGCTCCCCGAACTGCGGACCGCGGTGGGCCAGGTGCTCGGCGTCGCGGCGGTGGAGCGCACCGAGTGGCCGCTGCTCAAACCCGGCGACACCGGGCCAAAAGTACTGACCGCACAGCGTTTGCTGCGTGATCAGGGCGCGAAAGTACCGACCGACGGCGTGTTCGGACAGTCCACAAAGGACGCCGTAACCGCGCTCGCCGCGTCTCGCGGTATTACCCCGCACACCTGTTACGCCACCTCGCAGACCGACGAGACCGGGTTCCTCGGCGCCGACATCTGGCCCCTGATCACCACCTCCGCCCGCAGCTCCCTGGACTGGAAAGACCTCCTCGCCCACACCTGACCCGGGGAATATGTCGACACATTCCCCGGGGCGGAGCCGCACTGCGCTAGCGCCCCAGTACCTCGCTTAGGAAGGCCTCGACGGCGCCGCGGTACTCCAGCGGTGCGTCCTCGTGGACGACGTGCCCCGCTCCGGCGACGACGAGGTGCCTGCCCCCGCCAGGAGCCCGCGCCGCCATCTCGGCCTGCTGTCCGGCGGGCATCGCGGTGTGTTCGCCCTCGATCACGAGCATCGGGCATTTCACGTTGTCCACGAAGGACCAGTAGTCCCGGCGCCCCCACTCGGCCGCGATTTCGTACAGGTCTTCGAGGTCGGCCATTAGGTGATAACCGTCTTCGCGTTCTTCGACGCACTCGGTGAAGTAGTTGCCCGTACTGCCGAAGAACTCCCGCACCTGCGCCAGCGACTGGAACGGGACCGGCCACGAATCGAAGTACGACCGCCATTTGTCGACCGTCTTGCCCCGCTGATCGGGCGCCATGTCCTCCACGACCACCGCGCGCACGAGATCGGGATGGGTCGCCGCGAAGGTCCACGCGTGCAGCCCGCCCATCGAATGCCCGATGACGATCGCGGGCCCGGCGTCCAGTTCCGTGACGAGCTCGGCGACATCCTCGGCGAACCGCTCGGTGTGCCAGGGTCCGGTCTTGGGGCCCCGGCCGTGGCCGCGTGCGTCGAGGCCGACGACCCGGCCGTACGGCAGCAGCCAGCGCGAGACCTCCCACCAGGTACGGGCGCGCCCCATCAGCCCGTGCAGCAGGACGATCGGCGGCCCCTCGCCGCCGAACGTGACCAAACCTTCGCGCCCGCTCACCTATGCTCCTTCCATGGCCAGCCGCCGATCAGCGCTCTTCGTGCTCTGTTCGGTCCCGATGCTGATTATGGGCTGCACCACCGACAATGCCGGTCAACCCGCGCCGGCGCCCGCCTTGCCGGACGCGCTGCCGGGTGCTCCCGGCGCCGGTGACGCGTACTACCCGAACGACGGCAACGGCGGTTACGACGCGCTCGATTACCACGTCAACGTCGGCTTCGACCCCGCGACGCGGCATCTCGACGGCGACAGCACAGTCACCGCCAAAGCCACGCGGAACCTCAGCCGGTTCAACCTCGACCTCCGCGGACTCGACGTCAAATCCGTGCAGGTCAACGACAAACCGGCGAAGTTCACTCGAGAAGAGGAATTCGAACTGGTCATCACTCCGGCCGAACCGCTGGCCAAGGACAGTTTGTTCCGCACCCGCGTCCTCTACTCCGGGACGCCGGCCGAAGCGAAGGAGGGCGGTGTCGGGGCGAGCGGCTGGCGGAAGTCGGCGTCCGGCGGCGCGTACGTCCTGGGTGAGCCGCATTCCGCGGCCTACTGGTACCCGGTCAACGAAACGCCCCTCGACAAAGCGGCTTTCAACCTGACAGCGCGCGTGCCGGACGGCTGGTCGGTGCTCTCCAACGGCCGCGAAGAGGGCACCACCTCGGCCGACGGCTGGACGACGTCGGCCTGGAGCGAACCGAACCCCGTCGCGAGCTACCTGACCACGCTGGCCATCGACAAGTTCACCTTCGAGCGCTCGACACTGCCGGGCGGCATCCCGGTCGTCGACGCGTACGCGCCCGGCGCCGAAGCGCGGCGAGCCGTCGGTTCGCAGGTCCCGGCCGTGCTGGCGTTCCTGACGACGAAGTTCGGGCCGTACCCGCAGAGCGCGGCCGGCGGGATCTACCTCGACGAGAACCTCCACTTCTCGCTGGAAACCCAGACCCGGCCGACGTACGCGCGCTGGGCCGACATCTCCACGGTGGTGCACGAGAACGCCCATCAGTGGTTCGGCAACTCGGTCTCGGTGAAGTCGTGGGCCGACATCTGCCTCAACGAGTGTTTCGCTTCGTACGCGCAATGGCTGTGGGCGGAGAAGGACGGCTCCGATCTGAACGATCGATTCCGGCGTGCGGTGGAGAAGTACAAGAACAGCAAGGATTTCTGGGCACCACCGCTCTACGACATGGGCCCGGGGCAAGAGTTCGAAGGCGTCTACGACAAGGGAATCCTGGCCGTCCACGCCCTGCGCGTGAAGATCGGCGACGAGGCTTTCGGCCGGGTGCTGAAAGAATGGCCAGCGAAGTACCGGCACAGCAACGCTTCCTGGTCCGACTTCGAAGAGTTCGTCACCGCGGTCGCCGGTCAGGACATCCGTTCCTTCTTCGACGCCTGGTTCCGCGGCACCACCATCCCCGGTGACGCCGATCTCTTCCCTGGGATCCTCCGCCGCTAGGTCGTGTCTGGTGAATCTGTTCGATGGGCTTCGTGATCCAGGTGGTTCCTGGCGGTGCGGGGGATTTGCCCTCGTACCGGGTCGTACTCGGGTGAATCCCCCGTGCCGTCAGGGGCCGCCTGGGCGCGGAGACCGCGAACTTGATTTACCAGACACGACCTCGGCCCTCAGTCGAGACAGAACTCGTGGCCCTCGATGTCCTGCATCGAGATGCACGACTCGTTGACGCCGTCGGCACGCAGTAGTTGCACGCGCACCGCACCGAGCGCGATCAGTCGTGCGCACTCGGCCTCGAGTGTGGCGAGGCGCTCTTCACCCACGAGCCCGGTACCGACCCGCACATCAAGATGCACCCGATTCTTGACGACCTTGCCTTCGGGAACACGCTGGAAGAACAATCGCGGGCCCACACCTGAGGGATCAATGCAGGCGAACGCTGCCCCCTGACGCTCGGGCGGCAGCGAGCGATCGAAATCGGCCCAGGTAGCAAACCCCTCCGGTGGGGGCGGTACGACGTACCCCAACACCTCGCACCAGAATCGAGCGACGCGCTCAGGTTCTGCGCAGTCGAAGGTGACTTGGAACTGTTTAACCGACGCCATCGGTCCACCATAGTGGCGTACCCGATATGGGAGACATGCCCTAGCCGCTACCGAGAAGCGAGCGCGTGAGCGTGCTGCGCGACTCGTTCATCTCCCGCAACGCCGTGGTGAGCGCGTGATCGTCGACCACCACTGTCGTGCCGCCGGGGTCGCCCGCGATGCTGATCAACGCCGCCCGCCGCAGCAGTTCCTTGATGAACGACGCCGTCACGCCTTCGGTTTCCGCGACGGCCTGGCTCAGCTCCGCTGTCAGCTCGACACCCTGGCCGTACAACCGGAACAGCCGTTCCCGGCCGTCGGCGTCCGGTTTCGGGACCTCCACCGCCAGGTCGACCCGGCCGGGCCGGTCGGTCAGCGCGTGCTCCAGCTCCTGGGCCCGGTTCGTCGTCAGCACGAAGGTGACGTCGGCGTCGTTGCCGATCCCGTCCATCGCGTCGAGCAGCGCGAACAGCAGCGGGTTCCCCATCGGCGTGGTGGAACGGTCCTGCGCGATGAGGTCGACGTCCTCCAGCACGACGAGCGACGGCTGGAGCCGCCTGGCGAGCACGGCGGCGTTGCCGATGAAGCGCATCGCCATGCCGGTCAGGACGATCACCGTCGTCCCCGGCAGCCTGCCCATGAGGTACCGGACGGTATGCGTCTTGCCGGTACCCGGCGGACCGTGCAGCAGCAGGCCACGCTTGAGATGCTGCCCCGAAGCGAGCAACCGGGCGGACTGGTCCGCGACGCTCACGACATGTCGCTCGATCGTGTCCAGCACGCCGTCCGGCAGCACGACGTCGTCGCCGCCGAGCTCGGGCCGGGGCAGGAAGGTGAGCATCTGGTTCCCGCGGTTCTCACTGACGCCGAACGCCAGTACCTGGCCGCGCAGGACGTCGTACTCGCGCATCAGCTGCTCGATGCGGTCCCGCGCCGCGACCGCCGCCGCGCGGGACTCCGAAAGCACCTCGAACCGGCAGATCATCGGCCCGTGCATGCCACCGGGACCCCGGATACCGACGATGACCGGCGTGCCGTCCGGAGCGGTCGTCGGCACCAGGCCGAGCTGCACGGCCTCGGTGACCTCCTCCGGCCCGATCGACGCCGTGGCGAAGTCGACCGCACCCAGCTCGTAGATACCGTGCCGCCGGGCGGCCGCGAACATGCCCATCAGGTCTTCGTGACCACGCTGACCACCGGCGATACCGAACCAGGCGGGATCGGTTCCCTGTTCTTCGAGGTACTTGTCCACCCCGCGCTGCAAGGTGGCGTGTTCCCAGGCCTCCAGCTCCTGCGCCACGACGACCACCTGCGCGAGCGACACTTTCAGATGCGAAGTGACCTTCTCGATCAGCGGAGCCGCGGCGCTGTCCTCGGCGACGGTGTCGGCCGTCGCGCGGATGATCCGCTGGAGTTGCACGGCGAAGGCGCGCAACGATTCTTCGTCGGTGTTTTCCGGTGCGATCCCCATTGGCTTCACCCTGGCACAGAAATGTGACGGCTGCCACGTAGAATCGGCCCGCTATCCTGGGGCCATGGCAGTCGTGAAGATCAACGCAATCGAAGTTCCCGACGGCTCCGGCCCCGAGCTGGAGAAGCGGTTCGCCGCCCGGCTCGGCGCGGTGGACTCCGAGCCCGGTTTCCTCGGGTTCGAGCTGCTGAAGCCGGTATCCGGTGAGACGCGCTACTTCGTCTACACCCGCTGGGAGACCGAGGAGCATTTCCAGGCGTGGATGAAGGGTTCCGCCAAGGAAGCCCACTCCGGCGAGCGCGCGAAGCCGGTCGGCACCGGTTCGGGCCTGCTGGAGTTCGAGGTCGTGCAGAGCAGCGGTCCCAAGGCTGAGTGACTGACGAACTCACCCGCGCCGCCGAGCTGATCTCGGCGGCGCGGGCCCTTTTGGTGTGCGCCGGCGCCGGCATGGGCGTCGACTCCGGGTTACCGGATTTCCGTGGTGACGAAGGCTTTTGGCGGGCGTACCCGCCTTACGCCCGGCTCGGCCTGCAGTTCGCCGAGCTCGCGGATCCGCGGCATTTCGGCAGCGATCCCGAACTGGCCTGGGGTTTCTATGGCCACCGGCTGGCGCTGTACCGCGAAACCGTGCCCCACGACGGGTTCCGGTTGCTGCGCGACTGGGGCTCGGCGATGCCCGGCGGGGTCCGCGTTTTCACCTCCAATGTGGACGGACAGTTCCAACGCGCCGGCTTCGAGCAGGTGGCCGAAGCCCACGGCTCGATCCACTATCTGCAGTGTTTCGAGGGCTGCGGCAAGGACATCTGGTCCGCGGACGGCCTCGAAGTCCCCATCGACGAAGAAACCATGCGTGCGCTGACGCCGTTGCCGTCCTGCCCGCGTTGTGGCGGTTTGGCGCGGCCCAACATCCTGATGTTCGGCGACTACGACTGGGTGCCGCACCGCAGCCAGGCGCAGCTCGACGAGCTGACCACCTGGCGACGCCGGAATCGCGACCTCGTGGTGATCGAACTCGGGGCAGGACAAGCGGTTCCGACCGTGCGCCGGCATTCCGAGCTCGCCAGCGCGGCGAAGGGCGCGCTGATCCGCATCAACCCACGGGAGCCCGAAATCCGCCACGGCCGGGGCATTTCCCTTGCCGCACCGGCACTTTCGACGCTCGCCGCGGTGGACGAGCTGCTCAGCGCAGCCAAAGATCGCGGTTCCCGGCGATGAGCACACGGCCGTCCGCCAGGGTGGTGACGAGCCGTGGCGGCTGCTCGGCACAGCCGAGTTCGCCGCGTTCCCAGGACACCCCGTCCTGGACCCAGACCGCGGCGCAGTAACGCGGTCGCTTGACGGTTTTCGCCCGGTCGAAGTCCCGGCCGAGCAGGATCGCCTTTCCCGCCTTGTCCACGGTCCCGGCGACGATGCCGCCTTCGCCGAACTGAGCCAGGCCTTCGAGCTTCCACCCGCCCGGATTACCCCGCAGCAGGACGGGCGTCCGCCTGCCGGACTCACCGCCGGCGCCACCGAACACCAGCCATTCCGCGCCCGCGCGCACGACACCGGTGATGGTCGTGTCCTCGCCCACCGGAGACGTCGAAGCGGTCCATTTCTCGCCTCGATCGCTCGACGACCACAGCGTCACCGTCGCCGCGTCACCACTCGCGGCGAGCAGGTTGTCCCCGTCGACACCGAGCACGTCCGGCCGGGCCTTGCCGCTCGGCGGCAGGTCGATCCGGCGTGAGCTCACACCACCGTCGTCGGAGAGCCAGGCGGCCGGACCGGTGGTCGTCTTGTTCTTGGCCCCGGTGCCGATGGCGACCAGCCGGTCCCCGGTCTTGACCAGCGCCATCGTGTCCTTGTAGCCGTCGAGCGCGGACAACGTGGCCCGGCCGCCGGGTCCTCGGCGCGCGAATTTCTGGCCCGCCGCGATGATCGAACCGTCCGCCAGAGCCACGGCGGCGGTGACCGGACGAGCGGCTTCGGGCGTCGCCTCGGGTACCGGGCCGAGCACGAGCTTGGCGCAGCCCCGCTCCCCGGACCAGTTCACGGGCACGTCCCCGGTGTCGGTCGAGTAGCTGCCGATGCCACTCACGCAGTCGCCCACCGGCACCAGCGCCAGCAGGCCGGTGGTTTCGTCCACCCAATCGAGGGTCGCGCTGGGGAATTCCACCGCACCGGGATGCGGGGTGAAACCGAGCACGGCGTCGCTCGACTCGGCAGGCGGCGCCGCGCAAGCCGCGAGCAGCAGCGGCAAGACCAGCAGCGAGCGGCGAAAGCGCATTGGAACAGTCTGCCCAACTGGCGGCCCGCTTGCGATCAACTCGGCAAAATCAGTTCGGCGTAGACGGCGTGGTGATCGCTGCCCGGGACGTCGATGACGCGGTACGCCTTGACCGCGACGCGGCGATCGACGAGGACGTGGTCAATCGCGACGGGCGGCACCAAGCCGCTGGACGGCCAGGTCGTCGCGAGACCTTCGCCGAGCCTGTCGGCCGCGTCCGCGTAACCGGAGTCGAGCAGGTCACGCAGGATCGCGTGATCCAGTGTCGCGTTGAAGTCACCGGCCAGGATCCGCGGCGGACCGGCGAAATCGGGCGAGGGCAGGTTGTCGAATTCCGTGCGCCACACCGACGCGCTCCAGGTCGGCGCGGCCGGATGCGCCGCGACGACGTCCACCGACGAACCACCGTCCAAGGTGAGCCGCGCGCTCGGTTGTTTTCCGCTGGACGGCCCGGAAAGCCCGAGCTTCGTCAGTGGGTACCTCGACGCCCGCCCGGAGCCCGCCGCCCCGGTCCGCGCCGGATGCAGGATCGTGTTGGGCAGCAAGGAGAACAGCCCGGCCTGGGTCAACCGGTCCACCGCGGGCTGGGTCAGCTCCAACAGGCTCAGGACGTCGACCTTGTTCTCCCGCACCAAGTTCACCAGCTGCTGGGCATCGGCCCGACCGGCGAGAAGGTTCGACGACATCACGCGCAGTGGCGCACCGGTCACTTCTGGTTGATCGCTCGCGAACATCCGCGGCAGCACCAACGCCGTCAGCGCGACGGCCAGCACCAGCACGACCCCGCCCGTCCACCACCGGCGCAACGCCAAGGTGATCGCGGCGAACACGAGCCCGCAGA
>Ga0193717_1001836_pt1 | contig 12699 bp, 10 predicted proteins | sample U2c2metaG_FD_145900 | JGI IMG/M metagenome (GOLD analysis project Ga0193717, IMG submission 145900) | Soil microbial communities from a riparian zone of the East river system, Colorado, United States - U2c2 | ecosystem: Environmental > Terrestrial > Soil > Riparian zone | place: USA: East River...
CGGTACATGAACTGGTTTCCCGCCGAGTTCGTCGACGCGATGGCGCCGACCACCGGATGGGCCGGAACAGACGACGAATTACTGGCTGTATTGCGGAAATTCGAGGACATCGGCGCCGACGAGGTGCATCTGATCCCGACGAGTGCGAACATCGATCAGTTGCGGCGTGTCGCCGACGTGGCCAAGGAATTCGGTTAGGCGGGTTGCCCGTGCTCGAAGTCATCGACAAGGGCGCGTGTAGTCAGGCGCATCCGGTACCGCTGCTCTTCGTTCACGGTGGTTGGCACGCGGCCTGGTGCTGGGATGACCACTTCCTGGACTTCTTCGCGGACAGGGGTTTTCGCGCCGTAGCCGTCAGCTGGCGCGGCCATGGCGGCAGCGACCTGACCCAGCCGCTTCGTTCGTGCTCGATCGCCGACTATCTCGACGACGTGTGCGCCGCCGCCGACGCACTTGGCGGACCAGCCGTGGTCATCGGACATTCCACGGGCGGCTTCGTCGTTCAGAAGTACCTGGAGACTCGGACGGCCCCAGCGGCGGTGCTCATGGCGTCAGTACCGCCTCAGGGCATCCTCCGAGCGTCTTTCCGCATCTGGCGGAGTCATCCGTGGGCCTCGATCCGGGCCAACGCCGTTGGCAACTCAGTCGATCTGGTGAACACCCCGACGCTTGGACGGGAACACCTCTTCTCCCCGTACACGCCCGAGTCCATCGTCGACGCCTGCATCGTGCGCCTCGAGCCCGAGAGCATGCGCGCCGCCTTCCTCGACCAGCTCACCAGGCTGCCAAAGCCCGCGTCCATCACGACCCCGATGCTCGTGCTCGGCGGCGAGGACGACGGCACCATCACCACCGCCGAAGTGCGCGCGACGGCGCGGGCCTACCGCACCGAGGCGGAGTTGTTCCCGCGAATGGGGCACGACATGATGCTCGAGCCGGACTGGGCCCGGGTTGCCCAGCGGATCGAGGAGTGGCTCGTCGGCCGGGGGTTGTGAGTCCCGACTCTCGCCAGGGCACGGCGGCCGCGGCGCTGGCGTGATCGCGGTGCGCAGAAGAGCGGCGTTGCGCAACGGAACCGGGACCGTTCATCCCGGAGCGGAGCAATGGGCAGTTATTCGCGACGTCGTCAATTAATGCGAATTTGCTGCGCGGCCGGGCAAAGGCTGGTGCGATGACACTGGCAGTCGGGATGACCAAGCAGTCGTTATGAGGAAGTGGACGAATGATGACCAGGGGACTCATTGCTGCGAGCGCAGCGGCGGCCGTGCTGGGTATGACGGCGATCGCCACCGGTGCACCCGTCCACGCCGACGACCAATACTGGGGGGCCATCGCCTATTCGCCGCTCGATGGAGCCTCAGGCATTTCGTCGCAACAGCCCACTGAGCCCGACGCCAGGAGTGCGGCCATCGCCGATTGCGGCAACAACACCGGAACCGGTTGCGAAATCGTGGTCACGGTCGAGCGGCCGCATTGTGCCTCGCTCGTCGCGAATGAATCGCTGTACTCCTGGGGAGTGGCCAAGGGTCGGGCAGAGGCCAAGGCGAGTGCGCTGGAGGACCTGGGTGAGCCGGGCAGCGAGATTACCTTCACCTGCGGGTTCGTTGCTGGTACCGCGCCAGCACCTATCCCCGGCTGAACGACCCCCGGCTGAACGACGTAGGAATTTGGTTAGGGCAGGTGCGCGCGACGGCGCAGGCCTACCGCACGCAGGCTGAGCTCATTCCTCGTATGGGCCACAACATGATGCTTGATCCGGAAAGGGCGCGCGTCGCCGAACGGATCGAAGGAAGGCTCGCAAACCAAGGGTTTCTAGGTCGTTGGACCCGCATCGAGGACCGGCAAGGGGCTGGGCAGGTGGCTCAGGATCGCCGATTTCATAGGGAAACACCCGATATACCGGCGCCGATTGAGACGTAGCTTCGCGGTACGAGCAACTTCACAGCTTCGCTGCCTTATCAGGGGGTTCCACGATGGTCGACATGCGCTCTTTCGCCGCGATCACCGCGGCAACGGCCTTCGTGGCCGCGTTCGTCGCGGCGCCGGCGCACGCTGACGGCCCCGCGATCTCGGCGGCGATCGGCTTCGGGGCCAACGGAGTCATCGGGGTGGCGGAGAACGTGACGACGTCCCAAGAGGACGCCAGGAGCCAGGCGGTCGCCGACTGCACCCAGCGTGGGGGCATCAAGTGCATATCCATCGCCAACGTCACGAACGGTTGCGTCGCCGTTTCGGTTGGCGCGCTGAGTGCGGGCGGCGGCATCGGCACGACGCGCGCGGCAGCCGAGCAGATGTCGCGAGACCACAGCAAGGGTGGCGCGCTCAAGCTGTCGACGTGCTCACTCGGTGGCCTTCCCAAGGACTACGGCGGTGGCGCCGGCAGCTATCAGTTGGACCAGCAGGCCCCGGCGGGTGGTTCAAACTCCAAGGAAGTGACCGGCGACGTCGACGTCTACGACGTTCCAGGCGGCGTGGGCAAGGTGATCGGCATGCTCGAGGGCGGCGAGGGTCAGAAGGTCCAACTCGGGTCCGGCTGCAAAGGCGACAACTGGTGCAACATCGTGTGGTCGGGAGGGCCCGGTGGCAAGGCGTGGGTCTGGGGCGATTTCCTGAAGTAACCGAGCGGGATTGCTTCGCTGCGTCAGGCGCAGTTCATTCGTTCGCTGGTGGTTGAAGCGCTGCTCACCGGTTCTTCAGTCTGGCCAGATGCCTTCGACCATGACCAGGGGTTCAGCGCCGGGCCCGTAGCTATGGCACCGACTGCGGCCGGTTAGCTTCCAGATCCATCGCCCATTGGATGCGTGGAGGGTCACACAAACGCCGTCGAAACTCAATCCGACGTCGGGGTTCTCTCGGCTGCGATCGAGGGCGTGGCGGGCGAACCACATGATCGGCGTCGCGTGGTCGACGTACAGCCGGTCGCCATCACGGCGAAATCGCACTTCCCCGGACGGTTGCGGCGCCTCGACTGTGTGCATCGCCGCGGTCATCACCGATCCTTTCGGCATAGCTCAGAACGTCCGCGACGTCCCTGTCCCGGCGCCGCTTGCTGTGGCCCCTGCATGAGTTTGCCAAATTGACTCCCGGGCAAACGCAGCTTTCGTGCCGATGCCTGGATATTCAGGCAGGTGACGTTGCGGTGTTGAGCCGGTGAAAGGCCCGGCAGGGCTTTGAAAGGTAGCGAAAAGAACATCAACAACACCGTCAAGAGCCTCGCGGCCAGCGACGCTATTGCCGGCACCTTCGGTTCGCTACTCTCGGCCTCGGCGTCACGAACAACGGTTCGGCTACTGGCGACCGCGGTCACCACGATCAGCTCGCCCGATCACGTGTTCAAGCTTGGCGCGCACGGATAGGCCATTTTCGCCAGCAGCGGGCCGGGCTGGGCGCACGACGTAGGTCCCAGCCAGGCGGTCGTGGAAACCCTGACGCGTATGGCTGTTGGAGATCGTGATCCCGATGACGAGGAGCACCAGGAGGGTGATGACGGTGAGCCCCGTGTCGATCGCTTGAATTCCCGTAACCGCGCCGAAGTTGGTCAGGATCTGAGGCGCGTTGCGGGTTGCGGCCGCACCGAAGGTGGGGTTCGCTTCGCCGGTAGCACCCCGGACCCGTAGCTGCACTGCGAACATGCCGGGTGTCGCTCCTGCCCCCGCCTGCCACCCGCCGTACCACGCGAACATCAAGGCACTCGATGCGACGTACACGACTGCGCCTGCCGGCCAGCTGTCCAGGTCGATACTCACGAACCACGGATCCGCACCGGCGGGCAACGGAGCCACCAGATCGAACACGGTCGCAGCGGCAAGGAACGCAAGGAAGAACAGGGCAGCCAGAACTAGACCATCGATGATCAAGGCAACGAAGCGAATCCAAGGGCCCGCGTACCGGTAACCAGGCGGCGCAGACGTCGATGCGGAGGTGGGATCGGATTCCTCGGTCACCTCTCAACGATGGCATCCAGCGGATCCGGTCGATTGAGTAACCTGGTACGTGATCTTGGGAGCCCGGGTCGAGTAGTCGAATACTCGCGCCCGATCTCGGCCGCACGCGAATCATCTTCTGCGTGCCGCCGTTCGCCCTGGATGTCGGCAGATGCTCGGGGGTTCACGATGCCGGTGCGGACGTTCGCTCAAGGAGACCTTTGGGTCAGCTATCCGGCAACGCTGGACGTCCGCGACGGCACGCGAGTGCGCAACCGATCCATCGCCCCGGAGGGTGTCGACACTGGGTTGATCGAAGAGGTCCTCGGTGACGGCGGCTTCGAACTCGTCACGCAATTGATGGTCCGGCCCAATCGGGCGCGCGCGGCGCTGCCAATCGGCGACGGGGACCTCAGCGAGAAGCTCGATCTCGAGGTGAAGTTGCGCGCCGACGAGCAAGCCGTGGTCCTGATGGACCGGGGCGGCCTGCTGTCCTGGCAGGTCCCGCAGAGGCGCGACCGTGCGCTCGGCGACGGGCGGGCATCGGCCACGTTCGAAGTCGAGCCCCGGCCACCCGGGGGTGGACACGCGGACCGTGGCCTCGTCGACGATGTCCGTGCCTTCGTGCTGAGGTTCAGCGCGCCGATCATCACCGGGGCGGCCATCGAGCTGCTCGAAGCCGGAGTCGACGAGGGTCTTGTCCACGTCACGTCCACCGACCCGAAATCGTGGGTACGGGTGGAATCTTTGTCCGAAGTTCGACTGCCAGCTGGCGGAGCGCCGCGGATCCTACTGTTCGTCCACGGCACCTTCTCCTCGACCGTCGGCGGATTCGGTTCCCTCACAACGGATGCCGGCACAGAATTCCTCGAGCGGGCGATTGAGTCCTACGACGCGGTCATCGGCTTCGACCATCGCACCCTCAGCGTCGATCCGCTCGCCAATGCGAGCGCCCTGCTCAAACACCTATCGGTACCTCGGGCCGACGGTGCTGTGGTGGACGTCATCTCTCACAGCAGGGGTGGGCTCGTCGTCCGTAGTCTCGTCGAGCGTCTGCTGCCCACGGCGAACTGGAGTGGTTCGATCAATCGGATCGTCTTCGTCGGTGTCCCCAATGCAGGCACCAACTTCGCCGAACCAGTTCGGTGGTCGAAGCTCGTCGACGTCTACACCAATCTTCTCCTCGCGTCGACGCCACTCGGGAATGACGTTCTGGCCAAGGCGATCGCGAGCTGCGCCATCGGGAACGTCGGGACACTCGTGAAGTACCTCGCGGCCTACGCCACCGAAGGCAACGGCGTCCCCGGCCTCGCAGCCATGCAGCCGGACGGTGAATTCATCGTCGACCTCAACCGCGCTCAGCCGGGCCAGCCGGAGCCCGGTCAACCGTGGTTCGTCATCGGCTCAGATTTCCACGCCGCTGAAGGTCAGTCCAAGCTGCGGGTGATCGAAGGCATCGTCGACGACTTGCTCGACGAGCCCAACGATCTGGTCGTGGACACCAAGTCGATGGCCGCGATCGACACGACGAGCGGCGACCACGTCAGACACGCGCTCGACTTCGGCACCAATTCGTCGGTCTACCACACGAATTACTTTGCGCAACGCGACGTAGCCGAGGCGATCCAGTCGTGGCTCTTCCCAACTGCCGCTCCCGCGCGCGACCGGGAGTTCGGTCTCGACCTCGATGGCGCAGTGGGCATTCGGGTCGACGGTGGCGGTGCCGGTGCTCCCGCGCCTCCGCCGGCGCCGGCACCCGCCCGTCGCACGAAGGCCCACGTGCTCGCCGAGATGCCCGGTGACTTGGTCGTCGACCAGCCCGCGACGGTCCGTGTTTTGTTGGCACGCAAGAGGATCAAGGTCAGCGCAGGTGCGGTATCGGGCGACGCGACCATCGAGGTCGACGATGACGAGGTGCTCACAGTCGAGGTGGTCCCGAAGCGCAACGTCACCGTCCAGGGGAGGCGCACCGCCAGGTTCAGGCTGCCCTTGGACGACGGACTCTCCGAGCTTCCCTTTGTCGTGAAGCCTTCCAGCACCGGGCCCGTCGAGGTTCGGATCATCGTTCGCCGGTCGCCGACCGACATAGTGGCGACGGTCACGCTCAAGGCGGACGCTCACGAACTCGACGGCGCCGCTCGTAACCAAGCGGTCGTGCGAGCGCAGGTCGAGACTGCTGCGGCGACGTCGGTTGACCTGAAAGACGCAGTGTGGCTGGAAATCTCCGAACTCGAGCGCCCCGGGTACGTGCAATTCCGGTACGAGCTCCGTCTTCCAGGCGAAGCCGACAGCCTGAAGTACACGTCTCGTCGCCTCCACGATCGCGTGACGTACGTCGCCAACCTGTTCCGGGGCATCGAAGACGAGTGGACGCAGAATGGCGACAGGCCGAAGCGGTTCACGAGCTACCTGCAGGAGCAGGGCGCAAACCTGTTCGAGCAGCTGTTCCCCCTCAAGCTGCAGGAGAAGCTTTGGGAGAAAAGGGATCAGCTGAAGGGCATTCTGCTGCTGGCAGACGAGCCGTACTTCCCGTGGGAACTGGTCCATCTCAAGCAACCGGGAAAAGTGTTGCAACAGAAGCAGCGCTTCCTCGGCCAGTACGGCCTCATCCGTTGGCAATTCCTGCCGTTCCCGGCCAAACCCGAATTGAGGCGACGGCGCGGAAGGGTCTACTCCCTGTGCCCGAACTACGTCGATCCCGCGCTCGTCCTCGAAGAGAACCAGGCCGAGGCGGCTTACCTCAAACGGAAGCTGGGCGCTACCGCGGTGCCGGCGACTCCGCCGGAGGTACGCGAGCTTCTGCGCAATCGTCAAGTAGACATCCTGCACTTCAGCGGACACGGCCAAGCGAGCCCAGGTGATGTGAGCGACGCGCGGATTCTGTTGGGCGGCCGCATCGCAGGCAATAAGTTCAAGCGGGAATACCTTTCGGCCAACACGGTGGAGCAGAGAGCCCGGCTGACCGGTCAAGACGGCACCGGTCCGCTGGTGGTGCTCAACGCGTGCCAAGTGGGGATCAGCGGCGTCGAGCTCTCGTCGCTCGGCGGGTTCGCACGTGCGTTCCTCGAGGCGGGCGCCCAGGCGTTCGTGTCATGCCTGTGGTCGGTCAAGGAGCAACCGTCTCGAATCTTCGTCGAGACGCTCTACAACCGACTCGTCGAAGGTGACTCGATCAGCGAAGCCGCGGTCCGAGCCCGCACCGCGGCGCACAGTCCGGACGATCCCGCGACGTGGCTTGGATTCGTCATATACGCGCGCCCTGACGCGAAATTCGTTCGGGGATGAATCAACAACTCGAAGGGGGATCGTCATGACAGCAAAGGCGCTGTGTGTGGGCATCAACAAATTCGCTCACCTACCGCAGGCAAGCTGGCTCAACGGCTGCGTCAACGACGCGGAGGACATGGCCGCCATGTTGCGCAAGCGACCAGCGTTCCGTAGCGGCGGCGTCACCGTCCTCAAGGACGGGCAGGCCACCAAGGTCAAGGTGATGGCGGCGCTGAAGAAACTCATCGACGACGCCGACGTCGATCACGTCGTGTTCACCTTCTCGAGCCACGGCACGCAGGTCCCCGACACGAACGGCGACGAAGCGGTCGATCATGTCGACGAGGCCTTCGCGTGCTACGACCTGAAGCAGCGCGGAAGGGACTGGGACCGTAAGACGGTCATCGTCGATGACGAGCTCAAGGTGCTGTTCGAAACGGTCGGCAAGCATGTGCTCGTGGAAGTGGTACTCGACACCTGCAACAGCGGCACTGGGCTGAAATCGTTGGATCTCCTTCCAGGACGACGACCGCGATTCATTCCGCCGCCGACACCCCTTGGCATCCGCCGGTTGGAGCGCAAGTCGGATCCGAAGGGCCTGCAGGACGAGGTGAAGAAGATCCCGGCGGCGACCCGGCCGGTGCTGTTCGCCGCGTGTCGGGCCGACCAGGTCGCTTCCGACGCACCCTTCGGTGTCCGCTACAACGGCGCCTTCACCTATTACCTCCTCAAAGCATTAAGGGGCTCCGCGAAGACGCGAGCCGATGTGCTCAAGGCCGTGGGGAAGTCCCTGGCTGATGAGGGGTTTTCGCAAGTGCCACAGCTCGAGGCGGTCCCGAAGGCGAAGACCGTTCCGTTCGGAACCCGATGGAGTTGACATGACACATGACTTTTGCCCAGGCTATTCGGCCGCCCCGTTCGCCGCACTCGTTGCGGACTACCCGGGAGAAGACATCTACCCCCTGAAGGACTTTCGAGTCGAATGGGGCCCGATCTTTCACCGCGGTCGACTCGACGGATCCGCGAAGGTCCTGGTGCTGGGGCAGGATCCCGCTACGCACGAATCGATCAGCAGGCGCATTCTCGTTGGCGAAGCCGGACAACGGACGCAGGGACTGCTCGCCAAGATCGGGATCGACTCGAGCTACGTGATGGTGAACACGTTCCTGTACAGCGTTTTTGGCCAAGGTGGAGGTAGTCGCCACGCCAAGGACGAGAAGATCGCGAAGTATCGCAACCGATGGCTGGACGTCCTGCTGCTCGGTACGGACGTCACTGCGGTCATCATGCTCGGATCGCTGGCAGCCACGGCCTTTTCGATGTGGGCGAAAACGCAACCGCAGGCCGCGGCCCACCTCCACCAGGCGCCGCTGAAGCATCCCACGTTTCCGGAGAGCGCTTCGGCATCGGGATCGACCACGTTGGCAAAGGCCACCGCGGACCTTCACACGAACTGGAACGGGGCGCTGGACGCCCTGGTGGCGCACGTCATCCCCGACGTCCCCGCCAATCCGACGCCGTACGCCGGCACATGGCAACCCAGCGATCTGGTGCGGATCCCTGAGCGCGACCTGCCCGCGGGGTCACCAGGCTGGTGGTGCGATCTCGAGGCGTGGGCGCAGCGGCCACGCGGAGTCGCCGCACAACTCAAGCGCGCGACGATCACGGTCACGGTGCCGACCGCCGCGCGTACATGGCCGCCACTGCCCTAGGGATTGGACTTCGAATGACCAACGGAGCGTTTGCCCGGGCGTACTCCCGGGGTGTCACGGAACAGCTTGGACCGCCGAAGCATCCGCGCGTGCGGGCACTTCCGATAGGCCCATTCAGTCTTCGCGGGGCCGTCATCACCCCGGACGGGTTGATGTCCGATGGATACGTGACGGTCGACGGGGGCGTCATTCAGGCGGTCAGCCGCAAGAAACCCGACTCGGTTGACGTGGTCGACACCAAGGGGGTGATCGTTCCTGGCCTACTCGACCTGCACAATCACCCGGAGTTCAACGTCTTCGCACCGTGGGAACCGCCGCGGACGTACGCCAATCGCTATGCGTGGCGGGGCAGTGACACCTACCAGGCGCTCGTGCGCGATCCGCAGAACAAGCTCATCAGCGCCCTGCCGCCGCAGACACAATCCCGCTACGCCGAGGTGCGCGCACTCATCGCAGGGGTCACGGGCATCCAGGGCGCATCACGGGCGAGTACCACGACCGTGGAACCGCTCGTGCGCAATCTGGATCTGTGGACTCTGGATCAGCACAAGGCGCGGTCGATGATCGACCTGCCATCCGCGTCCGGCCGCGATCTCGTGCGATTGAAGGCGATACTCGAGGGCATACACGCCGGCGACATCACCGCGTTCTATCTGCACCTGTGCGAAGGGCAGCGTGGTAACGAGCGGAGCGCCAACGAATTTCGTCGGTTCATCGACCTGGACGTGGCGACGTCGGCCACGGTGGTGATCCATGGTTCTGCGCTGAGCGCGCCCGATATTCACGAATTGGCCGACGCGGGTTGCAAACTCGTGTGGTCACCGCAGTCGAACCTGCGGCTCTACCAGGAGACGACGCTTGCCGGCGAAGCCATTGCCGCGGACATGCAGGTTGCGCTGGGGGCCGACTGGATGCCGTCGGGTTCATTGAGTCTGCTGGCCGAGATGAAGGTCGCGCGTAGGGAATTGGCCCGCCAGGGTCACCCCATCACGGCAAGGGAGCTCGTCGCGATGGTGACGTCAGTGGCCGCGTCGATAGCGGGCTTCGGCGACAAGCTCGGTGCGCTGGCGCGGGGGCGGGTAGCGGACCTCGTCGTATTCGAACGCCACCACGAGGATCCCTACGAGAACGTCTGCATCGCCGATCCGTCGTGGGTCGAGCTGGTGTGCATCGGCGGCGACATCACCTACGGGCGGGCGGATTGGTTCCAGAGGCTCTCGGGAAACGCCGCGAGCCCGACGATCGAAGACTTGGTTGCCTGGGGCAAGCCCATGCGCCTCGATACGGGCTTTCAATCGGCGCCGGATCCGATGTCGTTGACCAAGATCAGGCAACTGCTCACCATCGAGTACCCGCCCGTTGGTCCCATCTTCGCCTGAAGTCGCGACCGTGGGGAATAAGAATTAATCATCGAAAACGATTCATTTGCTTGCAGCCAATGCTAGATACTGCGACGCCGAGGTTGGTTCACGACACGCGCCCCATCCAGCTGTGAAAGCGTCCGTCCGGGTCGTACTCGGCGCGGACGCGATCAAACCGAGCCATGTTCTCCTCGGTGGCAAATTTCGCCGGACGGCGGCCGAGGTTCTCGTCGGCGAGACCGACCCCGCTCGAGAGGTGCGCCATCGCCGCCATGTTGGACCGCGGCCAATCGCTGCACCGCTCGTCGTCTGCCGGGTCTTCCCACACCGAGTACAGAGCCAGGTTGATCTCGTCCTCCAGTCCGTAGAACAAGTCTTCCCGGGCCGCAGAAGGACTCCAGTTGAACATCAGGAAGTGCGACGGAGGCGCCGGCATCGTTTCGACTATTTGATGGATGCCGGGAAGAAGTTCCTCGGCGGATGCGGACGTCCACATGTTGTCGGCGGCGTAGCGGTGACCGCTCGGATAATTGCTCATGATGGCGCCGTACCAGCCGGCCAAGTCGGTAGTTGCATACGGAACCTTGATAATCGCTTGGTCGACGACCGGACATGTGCCCAGAATCGCCAGAGCTTCCGCGGCCGCTTCCTCCGATTCCGCGAAGGCCGGCGATGCCACGACCATGCTCGGGTGGTCGAGCCCGAGCGCAGGAAGGTTCCGCGAGGTGATGATCTGAAGTTCGACACTATCGTCGATTTGTGGGCTGATCGAGCGCGCCCAGGTGAATACTTCGTCCGCGAGCTCGATCGGGTAGATGTAGAGGCAGCTGCCGCAGACTGGGGGCCGCGGGTGAAGCTGTAGGTGGAATCCGGTGACGACGGCGAAGAACCCGGGGCCCGAACCGCGTGCAGCCCAATACAAATCGGCGTTGTTTTCGCTATCGCAGTAGAGCTGCTCACCGTCGGCGGTGACAACGTCGATTCCGATCACGCTTTCACATGCCGGTCCCACTACTCGACTGTTCCAGCCGTATCCACCTTGCAGGAGATAACCACCGACGCAGAGACCTTCGCAGTGACCGGCGGGGAAGAACAGACCCTGCTTGTCGAGTTCGGCTGCCAGCACGCTGCCGACCTTCCCTGGGCCCACGACCGCGACCATGCGCTCTGTGTCAACCGCGCAGTGATCGATGCGGCTGACGTCGAGGAGCAGGCCTACGTCGCGCAGATAGCTCGCGGTCCAGCTGTGTCCGCCCGAGCGCACACCAATTCGATACCCATCAGGCTTGGTATCGCGAACCGCGGCGACGACATCCTCAACGGATTCCGCCTGCACAATCAGGTCGGGAAACCGGTTCGGCACCAGGCCGTTCCATACGGCTGCGCGCCGTGCCTCCTCGTAGCCGTCCGACCCGCGCACGAATTGTCGCCCTAACGGAAGTGACACCATAACTCGAACCCCCGATGGTCTAAGCTGTCCCGCCCAATCGGAAATGTAACGTGATTTTGGGTCTGCGTCCCCTCGATCCTGTGAACTCGGTCAGCGAAGAATGCTTTGACTCATTCGTCCGCGATCTGCCCCGCGGTTGCGCTCGAACGGTTCCAAGCGGCAGGTGTGGCAGACCGGGCCGTGATCAAGACCGGACCATTCTTCGAGGAGGTACCCGGCGGGGGCGATCTCTACGTGCTCAAGCACGTTGTGCGTGACTGGGACGATGAAGAGGTCCGCTGAACCGCTGAACCGTTACCCCAGATACGCGGACTCCATCAGAATGTCGGGCATGATGGCCTGGTACTCGGCATGTGTGCGGTGCTCGACGCTGTTCCACTGAACGCCCTGCTGCTCGCGCATGTGGGCCCGGTATTCGGGCGCGCCAGGAATTCTCAGGTTATCCGCCACCACGATTGACCCGGGATGGAGCCAGCCCCGATCAAGGATGCTTCGCAGATCGGGCAGGTACGCGGCCTTGTCATGGTCGATGAATACGAAATCCAGTGAGCCGCGGTCGGTCCGCCGTCGCCGATCGTGCCGACCACGCAGGTGATGCGGTCCGCCACACCGGCGTGGGCCCAGATTCGCCGGGCGATGTCGGCGTTGTCGGCCGCAAGCTCAATTGAGTACACCCGTGCTTGAGGCGCGACGCGCGCGATCCGCAACGCGCCATATCCGCAATAGGTGCCGAGTTCGAGCGCGACCGAGGGGTTTGCGCGTCGGACGGCATCATCAAGGAGCTTGCCCTTCTCGTCGCCGATGTTGATCAGGAACGACTTGGTGTAGGCGAAGCGGTCGATGGCTGCCAGAACGTCGTCGATGTCCCCCTGGCGGGCGTTGGCCACGACATAGTCTGCGGCAGCCCTTTCACGGCCGTCCCCGATCTGACCCGTCACGGGAATGTTGTGTTGGCGCATCATCATGCGCCAGAAAGACCACCGTAA
>Ga0193717_1001837_pt1 | contig 12692 bp, 12 predicted proteins | sample U2c2metaG_FD_145900 | JGI IMG/M metagenome (GOLD analysis project Ga0193717, IMG submission 145900) | Soil microbial communities from a riparian zone of the East river system, Colorado, United States - U2c2 | ecosystem: Environmental > Terrestrial > Soil > Riparian zone | place: USA: East River...
TACTGGCCGGGCAGGTCGATGGCGACGGTTTCGAAACCGCCCGCGGCCAAACCGTCCAGCAGTGGGGCGAAATCTTCCTTCGATCCGGTGTAACCGGGCACCAGCAATGCCACGGCGCGGGCCGCTTCAGTGGTCCGCAGCGCCGCGATCGGGCCGTACGGGCCGCGCAGCTCGACACGCGCCGCCCCGTGCGCTGACAACTGCGAAGGGAGGCTCATGCGTCCGTTCTACCTGAGTGCGGCCAGTGTGTCGCCGCGTTGTTCCAGCAGTACCGGGCCGATGGTGCCAAGTTGTACCGGACCGGCGTAGCCGCGCCTGTCGACGCCGATCGTCCGGATGGTCGAGCCGTCTTCCTCGTTCAGCACGGCCAGGCCGCCCTTGATCGGGATCACCAGCTGGTTCGCGAAGGTGATGCCCGGCCCGGCGGCGCTGTCGAGCGTCCACTTCGGGGTCAGGTCCTCGATCGACAGTGCAAGCGTTTTCGTCCCGGTGAACCAGTACACCGCGGACCCGGTGACGGACGTCGTTTCGACGCCGCCCGGCGGATCCTCGGCGAGATCGGAAGCCGGGAGATCGAGCGGGTACGCGGCCCGCTCGGTGCCGTCGATGCCGTAGACGACCAGCAGTTGCTGTTCGGGCAGCGCCACCGCGGTGGACTCGCCTGCCATCGCCACGAGCTTCGCCGAGCGCCCGGCCAGCACCGCGCTGAACAGCGGCTTCGGCTCGTCGGCCTCGCCGCCGGAGGACTTGAAGACGGTCAGCCTGTCGCCGTCGTCGCCGGGGCAGCGTTCGATCACGCCGACGTTGCCCGAGGCCGCCGCGACAGAGCCGAAAGTGCAGCCCGTCCGCGGCTGCGCGTTCGGCTTCACCAGCGTCCGGACTTCGCCGTATTCCATGCTTTTCACGAGGTCGTCACGCCACGAGTTGAGCAGTTTCTTGCCGGTGGTCGTCACGTGCGAACCGTCGCTGACCAGCCGGGTGCCGAGTTCGGCGTCGCCGTTGCGCTGCGCGGTGCGGCGGCCGGTCGCCGGGTCGAGCTGGGTCACTTCGCTGCAGCCGCTGAGACCGTCGACGCCGTCGTGGGCGTAGACCGCGTTCACCTTCGACCACGCCGCCGCGACCGTGCAGAGCTGCAGGTCACGGCTGTACTTCCAGCGGATCTGGCCGGAGATCGGGTCACGCCCGGCGACTTCGCCGCCGTCCGCTGTCACCACGGTGTTGGCGTCCGCGATCGGGACCGGTGCGGCCGCGCTGGGGGCCTGCCAGATTTCGGTGAGGGACCCCGGCACCACATCGGGTGCCGGGGGCACGTCAGGACCGGCGACGGCTACGTCGCTGGTCGTCGCCCTCGTGTCGCTGGTCGCCCAGACGAGTGAACCCGCGAGCAGGAACGCCACCGTGATGACCCCGGCGAGCACCTTGTCCCGCTTGCGGTTCCACGGCGAAGACCGGGGCTTCGATGTCGCGGCGTGCCTCGTCACCGGCCCTTGCGGGGCGTTGGCGAGCACGTCCTCGACACCGAAGCTCGTCTCCGAGCCCGCTCCCAGGCGATGGCGCCCACCGTCATCGGGCTCGCTCACGTGCGCTACTCCTGCGTATCGGTCGACTGTTGCCGGTCAGTCTGCCGAAGCGGGTGTATCGACACTGTTTGCCTTGGCCGAAGCCGCGCCCGCGGAACCTCCGGAACGGCGGCGCCGGCGGCGGGCCGGACGCTCGGTGGTTTCGCCGGCCTCCTTCTCCGCGGGGCTGGTGCCTTCGGCGTTCGCGGGTCCGGCGTTCGCCGTGCCACGGGTGCGGCGCCTGCTGCGGCTCCGGCCCCCCTCGGCGGGCTGCTCGGCAGGCGCCGAACCGTCCGTGCCGGTGCCGTTTGAAGACGTGGCCTCGATCGCCGCGGCCGCGTCCGCGCCACCACGAGTGCGCTGGCGGGGCTGACGGGACCGCGTACGCGCCGGCTCCGCGGACTCGACGACCTTGTCCTTCGGGCCGCGCCCACGGCGCTTCATGCCGAGGTCTTCTTCGTGCTCGGCGGCGAGACCGGCCCGGGTCCGCTTGGACAGCGGAAGCCTGCCGGTCGCGTCGGCCGGGATGTTCAGGTCGGTGAACAGGTGCTTCGACGACGAGTACGTCTCGACGGGCTCGGGGCATTTCGTCCCAGTCGACCAGCGTGATCGCGACCCCGGTCTTGCCGGCGCGGCCGGTGCGGCCGATCCGGTGGACGTAGGTCTTCTCGTCGTCCGGCGTCTGGTAGTTGATCACGTGCGTGACGTCGTCCACGTCGATGCCGCGGGCCGCGACGTCGGTGGCGACCAGCACGTCGACCTTGCCGGAGCGGAACGCGCGAAGCGCCTGCTCACGGGCACCCTGGCCGAGGTCACCGTGCACCGCGGCGGCGGCGAAACCGCGCTCCGCGAGCTCGTCGGCGACCTTCTGGGCCGTCCGCTTCGTGCGGGTGAAGATCATGGTCAGGCCACGGCCTTCGGCCCGCAGGGCGCGGGCGACGAGTTCGGGCTTGTCCATCGAGTGCGCGCGGTAGACGAACTGCGTGGTGCGCTCGTGGATGGCGCTCGCGTCGTTCTCCTCGGCCCGGATATGGGTGGGCTGGGTGAGGAACGTGCGGGCCAGCGTGATGATCGGGCCCGGCATGGTGGCCGAGAACAGCATCGTCTGCCGCTTCTCCGGGACCATCCGCAGGATGCGTTCGATATCGGGCAGGAAGCCCAGGTCGAGCATCTCGTCGGCCTCGTCGAGGACCAGACCGCGGATCTTGCCGAGCACCAGCGCGCCGCGCTCGGCCAGGTCGAGCAGCCGTCCCGGGGTACCGATGACGACGTCGACGCCCTTGCGGAGCGCTTCGATCTGCGACTCGTACGGCCGGCCGCCGTAGATGGCGAGCGTGCTCACCTTGAGGTGCTTGCTCGCGCCCTTGAGGTCGTTCGCGACCTGGACGCACAGCTCACGCGTCGGGACCACGACGAGCACCTGCGGGGTGCCGTCGCCAGGGATCTCGAGGCGGTGCAGCAGCGGGACACCGAAACCGAGGGTCTTGCCCATACCGGTGCGGGCCTGGCCGATGAGGTCGTCGCCGGCCATGGCCAGCGGCAGCGTCAGCGCCTGGATGGCGAAGGTGCGTTCGATACCGGCCTCGGCGAGCGACCGGACGATTTCCGGGCGCACACCGAATTCGGAGAAAAGGGGGGATTCGGCCTCGACCGGGGCCCCCGCCTGAAGCGGGTGGGCGTCGACGTCCGGAACGCCGGATTCGGCGTGTTCCAGAGCGACCGGGTCGGCCTCGAGCGGGGTGGTTTCGTTTTCAATCGGGCTTGCGGACAGCGTGATCGCCTCTCTCATACCAGCGCGCAAACCCGGTTTTCTTCGACACTCGACCGCGGTGGAAAGCTGATCGCGGGAATGCCGCTCGAGGCGTGCACGCACATTGTCTCCGCGCTCACGACGGCTTCCGGCTTGCGCTCCCAGCTGCGAGTGGGTACTCCGAAATCTCGCAGGGACGCCAGGTCGTGGTGCGGTGAATCCTGTCAATACGTCTCACAGTGTACCTGGTCAGGTGTTTTGCGATAGGTGTAGCCACGCCGGATGAGGTGTGATCGGTCTCCAGAGTGATTTTCGCGTCGGGCCGGATACGCTCTCGCCGTGACCGACGAGAAAGAGATCAGTGACGGCGTAGTCGACCTGCTCGGGGTGCTCGCGTACGGCGAACTCTCCGCGTTCGACCGGCTCGCGGAGGACGCGCGATCCGCGCCGACGATGTCCGGCCGGGCCGCGCTGGCGTCCATGGCCGCCGCCGAAATGGGCCACTACGACCTGCTCAGCCGCCATCTCGCCGCGCACGGCAAGGTGATCGAGGAGGCGATGGACCCGTTCGTGCGCCATGTCAACGCCTTCCACGCCTCGACCGCGCCGAAGTCGTGGCTGGAATCACTCGTGAAGGCCTACGTCGGCGACGGGCTCGCCGCGGACCTCTATCGCGAGATTGCCGCCTGGCTCGACCCGGAAACCAAGGATCTGGTCCTTTCGGTCCTTTCGGACACCGGGCATTCGGCGTTCGCCGAGCGCGAGGTCGCCGCCGGGATCGCCGCGGACCGCAAGTCGCGGGACAAGCTCGCGTTGTGGGGCCGCCGCCTGCTGGGCGAGGCGCTGACCCAGGCCCAGTACGTCGTCGCCGAGCGGGACGGGCTCGCCGAACTCATCGTGGCGGGTTCGGGGGATCTGTCGGGAATCGCGGCGCTGTTCCGGCGGTTGCAGCAGGGGCACACCAAACGGATGCAGAAGCTCGGACTCGGGTAGCGTTTTGCCCCGTAGCTAGCTCAAACGATCAGGCGGAGGTTTCCACGTGGAGGTCAAGATCGGCATCAAGGACACCGCACGCGAACTCGTGGTGTCCAGTAGCCAGTCTGCCGGCGAGGTCGAGAAGCTGGTGGCCGACGCGCTGAACGCGGGCGGCGGGCTGGTTCGGCTCGACGACGAAAAGGGCCGCAAGTACCTGATCCCGACCGACCGGATCGCTTACGTCGAGATCGCGCCGACGGAGCCCCGCAAGGTCGGGTTCGCCGTCGGAAGCTAGGTCGTGTCCTAGTCCGGAGCGATTTCGATCAGCGCTCTACGTCACAGCTCGGTCACCGTTAGCTCTCAGCTCGCTCTCAGATTCGGTCGTCACCCTGGTTGATGGGGATGGCCGGGGGCTAGCCGAGAGACGAGGTGGACGACGTCACTGCTGTTGTGGACCGGCCGGTGCGGCCGGTTGACGGACCTCCGAAACAGAAGACTCGCCTTACCGGCGTCGACGTCGCCCGAGGGCTCGCCGTGCTCGGCATGTACGCGGTACATGTCGGGCCGGATCCGGCCACGGGCGGCGTCGCTGTGCTGTTCAAGCCGTTCGAGGGCCACTCGGCGGCGTTGTTCGCGGTGCTCGCCGGGGTGTCGATAGCGCTGATGTCCGGTGGGCGCACCCCCAAGACCGGGATGGCGCGGACCAAGGTTTCGCTGCGGCTCGGCACGCGCGCGCCGCTGCTCATCGCGCTCGGGCTGTGGCTGACGAACCTCGACACCGGGTACATGATCATCCTCGCCTACTACGGCGTGTGCTTCCTCTTCGCGATCCCCTGGCTCCGCTTCGGCGTGAAAGCCCTGCTGGGCGCGACCCTGTTGGCCGGTGCGGCGTTCCCGCTGGTCTCGTTCCTCATCCGCGGTGAACTGCTCCCGCGCGGACTCCACTTCCTGCCGCCGGACGTCGACTCGGCGGAGTTCACTTCGGCCGCCGGACTCTCGCAGCTGATCATCATCCTGCTGTTCACCGGCACGTTTCCCGCGCTGAACCTGATGACGTACATCTTCGCCGGCATGGCGATCGGCCGAATGGACCTGGGTTCGCGCAAGGTGTGCCGCCGACTGTTCTTCGGCGGGGTCACCCTTGCCGTGCTGGGCTACCTGGTGTCGTGGGTGGCCACCGACCTGCTCGGCGGCAGGCAGGCCGTCTACAACTCACTCGCCGGTGAAGCCGCGCAAGCCGGGTTGAGTCCGGCGACCTTCCTGAACGAGAACGAAGTCTTCATCCACGGCACCCCGCCGACGACCAGTCTCGCCTGGCAGCTGCTGCCGACTGGGAGTTCGTACACCCCGTTCGACTTCGCGATCTCGATCGGTATCGCGGCGGCCGTGATCGGCGGCTGCCAGCTGCTGATTCCCCGGTTCGAGCGCGTCCTGAGCCCGCTGGCCGACCTCGGCGGGCGCGTGCTGAGCGCATACGTCCTGCACTTCGTGGTGATCTCGCTGATCTGGCCCGAGGGCGGGCCGGAGGTGTTCAGCGTGCTGCACTTCGTGGAGTTCTCGGTGGTCGCGCTGGTCGCCGCCGTCGCTTGGCGCCGCTGGATCGGGCGCGGGCCACTGGAATGGGCCATGCACACGCTCTCGAAATGGCCGAACTACGTGCTGCCCCACCGCGTCCCGGCCCGCACTTAGGCGTTGGACGGGAATGTGCCTCCCGGCTTGATCCCGAGGGCATTGCCACTCACGACCCCGGGCACTCTGTAGTGCCGTTCGTTGGACGAGATGTCGACAGAACGTGATACCCCGCGTGTGCAACTACCGCCATCTGTCGACAGATGGCGCCCTAGGCGTCGACCTCTTCCAAAGTCGTGGGGACCTGGAACGGCGGGGTGCTGGTGCCCATGATGCGGTAGCGGCCCCACGGGTCGGGGTCGGAGATCTCGCCCTTGGCGGAGTGCGTCGGCGTGCGGATCTCGACGGGGAGTTTCTTGCCGCCGGACAGCGTCGCGAGCTGCTCGTTCACGGTGATCCGGCCGTACCAGCGGTAGTAGCCGTCGATGGGCTGGAAGTGGCCGCGCAGGTCGACCTCGACCGGGATCTCGGTGGTCTCGACCACCAGGGTCGCGGTGCCGGTGTAGCCGTCTTCGTCGTGCTCGCTCACGTCGATCTCCTTGGGGTCAGGCGGTTTCTGAAGACTCGGCGGCCTTGTTCGCGGCGAGCTGGATGACCTTGTTCTCTTCCAGTGGCAGGCTCGGGTCGATCACGATGCCGTTCTGGCGCATCAGGCCGTCGATGGCCGCCCAGATGATCTGCGTGAGGTATTCGACGACGCTGTCGCGGCCCATCGAGCGGCGGTCCAGCCACCATTCCCCGGTGTTCTGGACCATGCCGACGATCCCGTGGGCCCAGGGTTCGGCCGCGCCGGAGTCCATGTTGAACATGCGCATGTAGTCGCCGAGCAGTGCGGTGAGCGCGGTCGCGATGACCTCTTTGTCCTCGGCGACGACGTCGGAATCCACCGGCTTGTTGTCCTGAAAGGACCCGCGCGCGAGCAGGCGGTACAGGTTGGGGTGTTCCTCGATCACGGTGAAGAACGCGTCGAGGGCCATGCGGATCCTCGGCACCGGCGCGAGTTCGGCGTTGATCGCCGGGATCAGGCGCTGGAAGAGGATCTCCGTGCCGCGCTGCCCGAGTGCCACATACAGGTCGGCTTTGTCGTCGAAATGCCGGTACAGCACGGGTTTCGTGACGCCTGCCTCGGCTGCGACGTCCTCCATGCCGAGGTCTGGACCGTGGGTGTCCAGCGCGCGCAGGGCCGCCTCCACGAACTCCGCGCGGCGCGCGATGCGGTGCTTGCGCCATCTGTCGCGGCGGGCGTCGCCGGTGGCGGGATCGCCCGCGGAGGGGTGCTTGCCGGGCTGCTTGCTTCGCTTGACACGTTCGACCACGGGAGTCATGCTACCAGAGGTAACTGTTACCTCAAGTTACAGACACTCGTGTCCCGGAAGGTGGTTGTCGGCAATGACGCGGACGCTGAAAGATACCGATCGCGAAAAGACCGCGGAACGCCTGTTGAAGTCGTCGGCGAACAAGTTCTACGACCCCGACGTCGACATCGACTGGGCCGCACCGCTCGTCGAGGGCAAGCATTTCATCCCGGAGGAACGGTCTTCGCTGTACCGGACCGAACTGTGGGAGAAGCTGACCCCCGAGCAGCGGATCGAGCTCGGCAAGCACGAGGTCGCCAGTATCGCCACCACCGGGCTCTGGTTCGAGATCCTCCTGATGCAGATGCTGCTCAAAGAGGTCTACGACGAAGACCCGACGAGTTCCCACGCGCAATACGCCTTGACCGAAATCGCCGACGAATGCCGCCACTCGACGATGTTCGCGCGGATGGCCGACCGAATCGGCTGCCCGGCTTACGGGCCCGTTCCGTGGCTGCGCAAACTCGCGAAACTCATGCCGACGATCAGCTACGGACCCGCCCGCTACGGCGCGATCCTGGTCGCCGAAGAGGTGCTGGACCGGTTGCAGCGCGAGCAGATGAACGATCCGAATATCCAGCCGCTCGTGCGGATGGTGAACCGGATCCACGTGCTGGAAGAGGCGCGGCACGTCACTTTCGCGCGGGAAGAAGTCACCCGGGGAATGGCGAAGCTGTCCAAAAAGGAAATCGTCTACCAGCAGTTCATCATCGCGCTGATCTCCTATTTCGTGACGCGGGCGTTCATCAATCCCGGCGTTTACAAAGCCGTCGGAATCCGGCCCAAGGAAGGTGTCGAGGCGGCGCTGAACAATCCGCACTGGCAGCACAGCATCCGGTACGCCGGTGAGCGGATCATGCCGTTCCTCCAGGAGTCCGGGCTGATCGGCAAACCGGGCATGTTCTTCTGGCGCAGGTCCTTCTTGCTCCCGGCGAAGTGACATGACGACGTTTCGGCGCCCGCCCGCGCCCTGGGATCCCTCGGCGGCACACCGGTTCCTGACCGACGACGGCGTCGCGTTGCACGTGAACGCGACCGGTCCGGCCGACGCGCCGGTCACGCTGGTGCTCGTGCACGGCTGGACGCAGGACCACCGGACCTGGGACGGCGTGGTCGAGCACCTCGACCCGTCGCTGCGAGTCCTGCGTTATGACCTGCGCGGACACGGTGGTTCGGCGCCCGCGAAACCCGGCACCGCGACCATCGACACGCTCGCCGACGACCTCGCGGAGCTCATCACCGCCCGCGCTCCGGAAGGCCGGCTCGTGCTCGCCGGGCATTCGATGGGGGGCATGACGATCATGAAGCTCGCCGAACGACACCCATCGCTCGTGCGGGACCGCGTGGCCGGGGTGGCTTTCGTGGCGACGTCGTCGGGTCAGATGGACCGGATCACCTTGGGGCTGCCCGGAATCGCCGGAAACGGCGCCGCCAGGTTCGAACGCCGGTTGGCGAAGATGCTCGCGCGCCAACGTCGTGACGCGCTGCCCCTACGGCCGGCGATGGTGCGTCCGGGTGCGCGTTTCCTGGTGTTCGGCGAACATCCACGGCGTGCGGACGTCGATTCGGTGGCGGAGCAGCTGTTGTGCGCCCATCCGGCGAGTGTCGCGGGGTTCCAGGACGCGATCTCACGGCATGACTGCCGGGTCGCGCTGGCGGCTTTGCGGGGAACACCCGCGGTTGTGCTGGTCGGCGAGCGGGACCGGCTTTGCCCGGTGGCGCACGCCAAGGTGATCGCCGACGAGCTGCCGCACGCCGAGTTCGTCCGGTATCCCGGGGCCGGTCACATGCTTCCGCAGGAACGCGCCGCTGAAGTCGCTGCGCGCTTAAGCGCCTTAACGCGCTCCGCAAGCTTCGCGTGAGCTGAAGGGGGCTCTTCCGGCCTCAAGCGGCATCAAGGGACCTTTACTACCGTTTCGCGGTAGTAAAGGTCCCTTGATGCCGCTCTAGTGCGAGAGCGGGAAGCCGCCGCCGATGCCTCGCCAGGCGAGGTTGGCGGTGAGGGCGACAGCGTCCTCGCGGCTCAGGTTCTGCTGATGTGCCAACCAGAACCGCGCGCTGACCTGGCTGAGCCCGACGAGTCCGACGGCCAGCAGGCGCGCCTTGTCCTCGTCCAGCCCGGCGTCCGCGGTGATCGTCTCGGTGATGGCGTCCACGCTCGCCGACATCGCCCGGTCGACGGCGTCCTGCACCAGCGGTTCACCGCGCAGGTCGGACTCGAACACCATCCGGAACGCGCCGGCGTCGCCGTTCACGAAATCGAAGAACGCCCCGACGGTCGCGGGCACGCGCTGGCGGTTGTCGTTGGTGGACGCCAACGCTTCCTGCACGCGCCGGACGAGCTCGTCGACGTGGCTTTCGAGCAGCGCGATGTAGAGGTCGAGCTTCCCGGGGAAGTGCTGGTAGAGGACCGGTTTGCTGACGCCGGCCTCTTCGGCGATCTCGTCCATCGCGGCGGCGTGGTAGCCGTTTTCGGCGAAGACCCGTTGCGCTGCGGCCAGTAGTTGAGCCCGGCGTTCCGTCCTCGGCAGGCGCACACCTCGTGGCTGCACTCGCGCCATCTCAGTCATCTATCCTCCGATTGCGCGCTGTCTCCGGTCGAACGGCCCTCCGGCCGTGAGTGGCGGTGACCACCACGCGAAGTTGCCTTGACATTACTCGCCGGTACGCCGGATGCGCCAAGGGTCAGGCATCCTGGAGCCGTGGCCACCAAGTTTTCTCGTCCTCAGCCCGGCCGGGCGCCGATCACCCATGTGCCGTTGACACGGACCCCGTTGCCGCAGCTGGACGGCTCGCGACCGCCGTGGGCAGGCTCGTTCGAAAAGGGCCTGCACGTCCGGCGCACACCCGGCGAAAATGGCGCGACGGCGGTCTACGTGCACGGCCTCGGCGGCTCGGCGACCAACTGGACCGACCTCGCCGCGCAGCTCTCGCCGTTCACGGACGGCGTTTCGGTGGATCTGCCCGGCTTCGGCCTGTCCGAGCCGCCGCCGGACTTCGACTTCTCGCTGGATTCGCACGCTCGCGTGATCGGTGACTACATCGCGGGCCTCGACGCCGGTCCGGTGCATCTGCTCGGCAATTCGATGGGCGGCGCGGTCGCGTTGCTGGTGGCGGCGCGACGGCCCGAGCTGGTCCGCACGCTGACGCTGATCTCCCCGGCGATGCCGGACCTCCGGGTCAACATCAACCGCCTGTCCGATCCGCTGATGGCGTTCGCGTACCTCCCGTTCGTCGGACCAGGGGTGCGTCGGCGTCTTGCCGCGCTCGGCCCGCGGGAACGCGCGATGCAGGTCATCAACCTGTGCTTCGCCGAGCCGGCGGCGTTCACGGAGAGCAGGCTCGCGGACCTCACCGCGGAACACAGCGCTCGGGCGGGCTTGGCGTGGGCCGCTCCGGCGTTGGCGCGAAGCACTTTCGGCATCTTCCGCACCTGGGCGGCCCGGGGCGCGGCGTCGCTGTGGGCGGTCGCGCCGGCGGTCACCGCGCCCACGTTGGTGGTGTGGGGCATGCGCGACAAGGTGATCTCCGTCCGGCGCGCCGCGAGGACGGCCCGGCTCATCCCGGACGCTCGGCTACTCGTCCTCCCCCGGACCGGGCATGTGGCGCAGATGGAACGTCCGAATGTCGTAGCGAAGGCTGTTTTGGGTATGTGGGAGACCGTGGAAAAGGGGAGCTGGTAGCCCATCCGAGTGAACGTGATTCTGCGGGTAATCCGCCAGTCGCTTACTGCATCACGGTTTGGATATGGCACTCTGATCGCGTGGACCGGGTGACGCACGGAGCGCGAGGCGAAGAACGGCGGACGCAGTATCCGTCGTCGGCCCGCCGGACCCCGCCTGCGCAAGCCAAGGGTTCCGCTGTCCCGCCGCGCACCGGCCAGTACCGCCCGAGCGGTTCCCCCGCCCCCCGTGTCGCCACGGTGAGGGCGAGCGAAGAGCGCTACCGGCCAGGTGGCAGGCGTACGTCGGGGGAGCCGCTGCGAGCTTCCTGGCAGCCAAAGGCCGGGGACGAAGAACGCCCGACGCGGGGCCGCAAGCAGCCTCCGCCCCGCGGCAAACTCTCCAAGCTGTCCAAGACGTACGGTTGGCGCGCCTACGCGGTGCCGATCCTCGTCGTCCTGACGGTGCTGATCGTGTTCAAGACGGCGAACAGCCCGGCGCAGCCGATCGCGTCGGAGCAGCAGCTGCAGGGTGTCGCCACCACGGGCAGCAGCGGTGGCGAGCCCGCGGCCGAGGACGGCCCGACGGTGGGCGAGAACCCGGCCAAACCGGTCGACCTGAACATTCCGACGGCCGTGCTCCCCGAAGGCAGCGACTTCACCCAGTCCGCCGCCGGGACCTATCACGTGCTGCCGGTGCCCGAAGGCGGCGGCAAGCGGGCCGGTACCGCCGGAAAGCTGTACACCTACGTCATCGAGGTCGAGAACGGTATCGACGCGTCGAGCTACGGTGGTGACGACGCGTTCGCCGGAGTCGTCGAGGCGACGCTGTCGAGCAAGCAGAGCTGGACGGGCAGCGGCAAGATCTCCTTCCAGCGCGTGGACGCGAACGCCCCGTCGCCGAGTTTCCGGGTGAGCTTGACCACGCCCGAGACCGACCACCGGGCCGACGTCTGCGGCTTCTCGATCAAGTACGAGTCGTCCTGCTACCGCAGCAGCTTCGACAAGCGCGTGGTGATCAACCTCGCCCGCTGGGTCCGCGGCGCGCTGGCCTTCGGCGCCGAGCTCGGCACCTATCGGCAGTACGCGATCAACCACGAAGTGGGCCACGCCATCGGGAACAAGCACCAGGGCTGCCCCCAGAACGGCGCGTTCGCCCCGGTCATGATGCAGCAGTCCTTCGGTGTCGCCAACGACTACGTGGCGGACCTGAACAAGGTCGACTCCACCAACTACGGCGCGGTGCCCGCAGACGGCAAAGTTTGCAAGGTCAACCCCTGGCCAAATCCCTAGCCGAGGGTAATCCCAGCATCTGGGCGCGGGAAGTCTCAGCCGCTTGCGTGCGTTAGACATACTGGTTGCGATAACGCGATCGCGCGAGATGGAGGACTCCTGATGTCAGGCACGCTGCCGCCGCTCGTTGAGCCGGCCGCCGAGCTCACCAAGGAAGAGGTGGCTCGCTACAGCCGTCATTTGATCATCCCGGATGTCGGGATGATCGGGCAGAAGCGGCTGAAGAACGCGAAGGTCCTGGTGATCGGCGCCGGAGGCCTCGGCAGCCCCGCGCTGCTCTACCTGGCCGCGGCCGGGGTGGGCACGCTCGGCATCGTGGACTTCGACGAGGTCGACGAGTCGAACCTGCACCGCCAGGTCATCCATGGCCAATCCGACATCGGCAAGCTCAAGGCGATCTCCGCGCAGGAGTCCATCGCCGAGATCAACCCGTTCGTCAAGGTCGTCCTGCACACCGAGCGGCTGGAGAG
>Ga0193717_1001840_pt1 | contig 12678 bp, 15 predicted proteins | sample U2c2metaG_FD_145900 | JGI IMG/M metagenome (GOLD analysis project Ga0193717, IMG submission 145900) | Soil microbial communities from a riparian zone of the East river system, Colorado, United States - U2c2 | ecosystem: Environmental > Terrestrial > Soil > Riparian zone | place: USA: East River...
CTGACGGGGTGAAGCGCGCGCTGCAGCGGGTCCGCCCCGGACAGGTCGTGCACGTGGAAGGCTTCCTGGTGGACATCAACCGCCGCGATGGCCGCTGGTGGCACACCTCGCTCAGCCGCACCGACGCCGGCGCCGGCGCCTGCGAGATCATCTACGTCGAATCGATCGCGGTTCAGTAGGCAAGAAGCCGGTGCAGCGGGGCTTCGCCCAACCAGCGGGACCGCCCGTTGAGCGCGGTCAGCTCGATCACCACGCTGCCACCTATCACCGAGGCACCCAAGTGCTCCACCAGGCGGCGGCCGGCTTCCAGGGTACCGCCGGTGGCCAGCACGTCGTCGACGAGGATCGCACGCTGCCCCGGGCGCAGGGCATCGATACGCGCCTCCAGGCGGTCCATGCCGTACTCGAGCACGTAGTCCACGCCGACGGTAAGTGGCGGCAGTTTGCCCGCCTTGCGCAGGGGCACGAACCCCGCGCCCAGCCGCGCCGCCATCGCCGCGCCGAAGATGAAGCCGCGCGATTCGATGCCGCAAACCACCTCCACGCCGGCGCCGCGCCAAGGCTGGCACAGCAGGTCCAGGCAGCGGGCAAAGCCATCAGGGCTGGCCAGCAGCGGGGTGATGTCCTTGAATCCGACACCGGGGCGGGGAAAGTCCGGCACGTGCCGGACCAGCGCTTCGATCTCATCCATCGCAAAGCTTCATCGTGGTGGGAGGGCCCGCCCACCATAACCGAGGACGGTGACACTCAGGCGGGAAGCAGTCCCGGGAAATCGAGGTCGCCGCTACCGGCTACCGCGCGGGCCTCGGCAAGGTCGGCCTCCACGGCGCGGACGATCAATTCGGCCGCGGCCGCGCAGGACTCGGGCACCATCACGTTCAGCAAGTCGCATACCGGCAACTGCCCGATGCCCCCGGTGAGGAGCTCGCCGGAGACAAAGGCCGGGATCTCCGCGCGTTCGAGCGCATCCTTGACCAGATGCGCGTCGAAGATGTTCGCGGCGCGGTAGACGATGTGCATGGCAGCACGCTAGCGCGCGGCGGCCATGCGGCGCAAGACCGGGTAGAATCGAAGGCTTGTCTTAGCCCCTCCTGGAACACGAACCGATGTCCACCGAGCACCTGCCAACCGGCCCCACCGACGACGCCGCGGGCGAAATCCGTGACTTCATCCGGCAGATCGTTCGCGAGGACCTGGCCACGGGCAAGCACACATCCATCCACACCCGTTTTCCCCCCGAGCCCAACGGCTTCCTGCACATCGGCCACGCCAAGGCGATCTGCCTGAACTTCGGCCTGGCCCAGGAATTCGGCGGCGTCTGCAACCTGCGCCTGGACGACACCAACCCCGCCAAGGAAGACCCGGCCTTCGTCGATGCCATCAAGGGCGACGTGCACTGGCTCGGCTTCGACTGGTCCGAGCTTCGCCACGCCTCCGATTACTTCGGCGTGTTCTACCTGGCGGCCGAGAAATTGATCCAGCAGGGCGACGCCTACGTGGACGACCTGTCGCCGGAGGACATGCGCCAGTACCGCGGCACGCTCACCGAGCCTGGCCGCAACTCGCCCTTCCGCGACCGTGGCGTGGAAGAAAACCTCGCCCTCTTCCGCCGCATGCGCGCGGGCGAATTCGCCGATGGCGCAAAGACGCTGCGGGCGAAGATCGACATGGCCGCAGGCAATATCAACCTGCGCGATCCGGCGCTTTATCGCATTCGCAAGGTGACCCACCAGAATACCGGCGACGCCTGGCCGATCTACCCGATGTACGACTTCGCGCACAGCTTGTCGGACGCGCTGGAAGGCATCACCCATTCGCTGTGCACGCTGGAATTCGAAGACCACCGTCCGCTGTACGACTGGTGCGTGGACAAGGTGGACCTGGTCAACCATCCGGCGCTGTGGCAGCACCTGGTCGAGGCAGGCATCCCTACGGTTCCCAGCAAGCCCAGGCAGATCGAATTTTCGCGGGGCAACATGGTGATGAGAAAGCGCAAGCTGCTGAATCTCGTGCAGGGAAAACTCGTCGACGGCTGGGACGATCCGCGCATGCCCACCATTGCCGGCGTCCGCCGCCGCGGCTTCACTGCCGCGGCGCTCCGCCTGTTCTGGGAACGCATCGGGGTGAGCAAGCAGAACAGCGTGATCGACCTGGGCGTGCTGGAAGGCTGCGTGCGCGAAGACTTGGACTCGCGCGCCGAACGGCGCATGGGCGTGGTCGATCCGCTCAAGGTCACCCTGACCAACCTGGATGCCTCCCACGTCGAAACCCTCACCTTCCCCAATCATCCGAAGGATGAATCCTTCGGCACGCGGCAGGTGCCTTTCGCCGCCACCGTATGGATCGAACGGGAGGATTTCGAAGAAGTGCCGCCGAAGGGTTTCCATCGCCTGAAGCCCGAAGGCGAAGTGCGGCTGCGCGGCGTGGGCATCATCCGTTGCGATGAAATCGCAAAGGATGCCGGCGGCAAGGTGGTGGAGCTTCGTTGTTCGCTCGATCCGGACACCCGCCATGGCATGCCCGGCGCCGACCGCAAGGTCAAGGGCACCATCCATTGGGTCAGCGCCCACCACGGCGTGTCCGCCGAGATCCGTCTGTACGACCGCCTCTTCGACGTGGCCGACCCCGACGACGACAGCGACGGCAAAACCTACGAAGACCACATCAACCCCGACTCGGTGCGCGTGGTGCATGGCTACGTGGAACCGGCCGCCACCACCATCGCCACGGACCAGCGCGTGCAATTCGAGCGCATGGGCTATTTCGTGCCCGACTCGCACGATCATGCCGCGCCCTCACGGATCGTCTTCAACCGCGTGGTTACGCTACGCGACAGTTGGGCAAGGCAGGCCGGAAAGTGACCATGTTGATGGCGCAGATCCACCTGACACTCCCCGTATGGGTCAACGATGCCGTCGACGACGGCCGCGTGTACGCATCCGACGAAGACAAGGTTGGCCTCGCCATCGCGCTCTCGGCAGGTAACCTGGAACACCGTACCGGCGGCCCGTTCGGCGCCGTGGTGTTCGACGGTGAAGGGCGTGTGGTGGCGGCTGGCGTCAACCGCGTGGTGCCGCACAACTGTTCGGTGGCCCACGCGGAGATCATGGCGTACATGAGCGCGCAGCAACGCCTGCAGCGTTTCCGCCTGAACGAAGGCGGCGGCCGCTATATCCTGGCTTCCAGCGCACAACCGTGTTGCCAGTGCTATGGCGCCACCGTTTGGGCGGGCGTGGATGAGCTGCTGATTGGCGCACGCTCTTCGGATGTGGAAGAGCTCACCGAATTCGACGAGGGTCCGCTTCCCGCCGACTGGATGGGCGAGCTGGAACGGCGAGGCATCGCGGTGCGCACGGATATCCTCCGCGACGACGCGCGCAAGATACTGGCTGCATACGGGCAGGATGGCCCGGCGTATTGAGCCGCTGGCGCGCCGCGCTGCCCCTCCTCCTGCTGGTCGCCACCGGCATCGTGCTTTTCAGTTCCGGCGCCTTTGACCGCCTGAGCCCCACGAACCTGGTCGCCGACCAGGACATGCTGCATGCGATGGTGGCGGCGAGCCCGGTATCCACGCGCCTGGCCTTCATCGGCCTGTTGACCATGGCGGTATCCACGGGCATCCCCGGCACCGTGGTGATCATCTTTGCCGGCGGGCTGATGTTCGGCCTGGTCGATGGCGCGATCTGCTCCACCATCGGCCTGGTGCTGGGGTCGCTATTGCTGTTCCTGGCCAGCCGGTACGCCTTCGGCGCCGGCTCCAAACATCCACCGCTGCTGGTGGAACGGCTTCGTCATGGCTTCGGCAGCCATCCGGTGAGCTACACCTTGTTCCTGCGCCTGGTCCCTGTATTGCCCTTCGGCGGCATGACGGTGGCCCTGGCCTGGCTGCGCTGCCCGCTGTGGCTGTTCCTGGGTGCCACGGCCGCGGGCGGAGCCGTCACCACCGTGTTCGAGACATCCATTGGCGCGGGGCTGGACGTGGCCATGGCGCAAGGCCAGCCGCTGGACGCCAGCCTGCTGCTCAACCATCACGTATTGATCCCGATGGGGGCCTTGGCCCTGCTGGCCCTGCTTCCGCTGCTGGTGGGCCGCCTGCGCGGCCGGCCGAGAAGCCCCTAGCGCATCGCGCGGATCAAGCCACTGCGCGCGTGGATCTTGCCGCAGCCGGTGCAACGTCGGGAAATGCCGTGACGGCTCTCGCGTTCGGCCTGGAGCAGGCAGCCGCAGACAAAACAATTCGGCGCCACCCCTGATTTCCAGCGCAGCAGCCGCAAGCTGGCCACCCCCACCAGGGCGGCGGCCAGTATGAGCAGGGCGTAGCCTGCCAACGAGGTGAGGGTGACGGCCGATCCGGCGGCATCGGCAACATCGGCGCCGATCCGGCGGCCCACGCTGGCCAGGGCTGCACCCGACGCGGCCACGCAGGTGGCAGGGGCATACAGGCGAAAGAACATGCGCGAGAGATATGTCACGGTCTAGGGCCCCCTGGGTTGGCGCAGAGCGTGTCCTGACCGCCGTGCAAGACGGGTGAACGCTGCACGCCATCACCACGCGGCAGCGGCGACCATGCCCGCATCAAAAGGCAAGGAACCTGACGTGGCCCACCGACAGCACCCCGAGACCTACACCATCGACCACTTCGAGACGGTGGACGACGGCACCCAGGTCGAGCCGCATCACCTTCCCCAGGCCTGCGCCGTGCTTTCCGGTGCCCCCGACCGCGAATGGCATCAATACTTCCTCGAATCCGCACGCCAGGTAGAGCAGGCACGCCCGGGCATGCGGCTGGAACTGCTGGCCGATCGCCTGCGCTTCTACACACGCGCATCGACCGCCGAGGAAGCCTGCTCCGCCGTGGTGGCGGCGGTCCGCGACACCAACCGCGCTTACATGACGGTGCGGGAAGCTGAGAACCGCCGCATGGCCCAGCGCCGCGAGGAAGTGGAGGAACTGGGCAAAAGGCTCAAGGTGATCAGCAAGAAGCTGGGCAAGGTGGTGGGCTGATCATAAATCGTGTGCGTTTTCGGCATTCCTTCACCGTCAACGAACTATTCCTTCCAGCGTTAGTTACGTTAACGGGCTGGGTGGAGCATTTGACTTAGGATCGAGCGACTTGCGCAAATGGATCTGCATTATCGCCGGCGGCCCCGACCACGGCGCGCTGGTACCGCAATGGTGTGACTTCACTGATTCGATGCCGCCGTCGTTCGATTCCAGCGACGGTCGCCCGCTCGAGCCGATTTCCTGCGTCAGTAACGGCGACGACCATCGCTGCGTGATGATGCACCCACGCGCCACTCCCTACGAAGTGGATGTGGCGGTGGCGATGCTGACAGCTGTAATGGAGACGCCGCTTACTTTACGGTGACGGTGATTTTCTTCGACACGATCGGCGGGTCGAAGGGAATGTGGTTTTCGTCACCCAGTTCCAGTTGCAACGTGTGCTTGCCCGGGGCCAGCTTCAGCGCGGTTTCCGTCTGGCCCTTGCCGAAGTGGATATGGGTGGCGTCGTTGGCAATGGGCACGCCGGCCGCCGGCAGGGTGTCCACATCCACCAGAAGGTGATGGTGGCCGGTCCCTTCCTTCTTGACGCCCGCCGGCGCAATGCCCATGCCCTTCAAGCCGAAGACCACGGTGACCTCGGGACCGACGGTGGCGCCATCCCTGGGCGAGACGATGTAGACCTCGGCACCGGCCGGGGCCTTGGTGACCGGCAATGCCGGGGCATCGGCAGCCATGGCCGTGGCCGTGGCCAGCGAGGCAAGCGCAAGGCTCATGATCAGTCGCTTCATCGGGGTCTCCTTCATGCGGGGGGGGGAGAGGTAAGTATAGCACGCCGCCGCCGATCGACGGGGTCAGAGTATTCACTCTGACCCCGAACTTCCAAGCTTCGGGCCGGGACTGCCGGGATTCGACCTTGGTCGGGTGGCGTCGGGCCGTCGTCCATTTACCATGGGCGGATTCGCGGGCCACATGGGTCCGCGCGCCACCAGGGGGTAGACCATGTCGGACACCACAGCCGATGCCGGAATACTGGCGCGGGAACGCATCATCGCCGGACCGAAATTCAACCGCTGGCTGGTGCCACCCGCGGCGCTGGCCATCCATCTTTCCATTGGCATGGCCTATGGGTTCTCGGTGTTCTGGCTACCGATGACCAAGCTGCTCTCGGGCACCGATGCCGCTGCCTGCGCAAACCTGGGCTTCTTCGCGCAGATGTTCACCAGCACGTGTAACTGGACGGTGCCGGCCGTCAACCACATATTTGAAACCTTCATCGCCGTATTGGGCATTTCCGCCTTCATCTGGGGCGGCTGGCTTGAACATGCCGGGCCGCGCAAGGCGGGTTTCTACGCCGCACTGTGCTGGGGTGGTGGCCTGGTGCTGGGAGGCATCGGCGTGTCCATCCACCAGTTGTGGCTGGTGTACCTGGGCTGCGGTTTGATCGGCGGCATCGGACAGGGATTGGGTTACATCACTCCCGTTTCCACGCTGATCAAGTGGTTCCCCGACAGGCGGGGCCTTGCCACCGGTTTTGCCATCATGGGTTTCGGTGGAGGCGCCATGATCGGCGCTCCTATCGCGGTGAAGCTGATGTCCGTGTTCAGCGTAGGCGGCGTATCGGGCGTCCCCGCAACGCTGATGGTGATGGGCGCGATCTACCTGGTGGCGATGTCGCTGGGCGCCTTCGGCTTCCGCGTGCCACCCAACGGCTGGAAGCCGGCCGGCTGGGTGCCCAAGCCCGAGAAATCCACGGGATTGATTTCAAGCCACCACGTGCATCTGTCGCGTGCCTGGCGCACGCCGCAGTTCTGGATGGTCTGGATCGTGCTGTGCATGAATGTCACCGCCGGCATCGGCGTACTGTCGATGGCAAGCCCGATGTTCCAGGATGTCTTCGGCGGCGAACTGCTGGGCCTTAAAGGTTCAGGCACCGCCGGCCTCTCCGTCGAACAGAAGGCTGCCATCGCGGCCGCGGCCGCGGGCCTGGTGGGATTGATCAGCCTGTTCAATAGCGTCGGCCGCCTGGCCTGGGCCTCGGCCTCGGATTACCTCGGGCGCAAGGCCACGTATTTCGTGTTCTTCGTGCTTGGCATCGTCCTGTATTGCACGCTGCCGACACTCGGCCACATGGGCCTGGCCGCCTTGTTCGTGGTTACGGTGTGCGTGGTGATGTCGATGTACGGCGGCGGCTTTGCCACGGTGCCGGCGTACCTGGCCGACCTCTTCGGCACCCAGATGGTCGGCGCCATCCACGGACGGCTGCTTACGGCGTGGTCGGTGGCAGGCGTGGCAGGTCCCATGCTGATCGCCTCGCTGCGGCAGACGCAGCTCGACGCCGGCGTGGCCAACACGCTGGTGTACGACCGCACGCTGTACATCCTGGCCGGATTGCTGCTGGTAGGCCTGATCGCCAACGCGATGGTCCGGCCGGTGAACGCGAAGTACCACATGACCGAGGCCGAGCTCGCCCATGAACGCTCGCTGCAACACGAGGCGTCTTCTGATGAAGCGCAGCAGGCAGCAGCAGCACGCGGCCCGTTCGGCGTGATCGGCGTGCTGGCATGGCTCGCCGTGGGTATCCCGTTCCTGATCGGCGTGTACATCGCGCTGGCCAAGGCAGCGGCGCTGTTCTAACGGCCCTGGCAGCACACGCGACGACGGCCCGGGCTCATGCCCGGGCTGCTGTTTCCACCGCGGCCATTACATCTGGTCGCGGCACTCGTTCGCCCAGGCGCGAGCCTCGGCGATGAGAAAATGCAGGGCTTCAGCTTGCGTGGACATCGACAAGCCGGCATAGCGACGGTTGAGCACCGTGTCGCCCTGGTCGATAAGTGAAAATCCGTCTTCGAACAGCTCCACTTCGAATCCGCGCACGCGCGCGATCCGCCCCTGGATCGTTTCTGAACGAGTCATGTTTACCCTCTCCCCGGGTGCATCCTGCACCGCTGGGCGGCGCCGCGCAAGTTATGATCGGCCGATGCCCTTGCGCGCCCTTGCCCTCGCCGCCTGCCTGCTTCTGTCCGCCTGCGCCAGCGGCCCGGCGCCGCAACGCAGTCCGCTTGCCCGCTGGACGCCATCGCCCAACGAAAGCGCCCGTCGTCCTGAACTTATCGTGCTGCACCATACGGCGATTCCCGATATGGCGACCTCCCTGCAGGTGCTGCGCCGGCAGGGTGGCGACGACCCGGTAAGCGCCCACTACCTGGTGGGCCCGGACGGTGAAATCCGCCAACTGGTGGACGACGGCCGCCGTGCCTGGCACGCGGGCGCATCGCGCTGGGGCACCATGACCGATGTCAATTCAGCCTCGATCGGCATCGAGATCGTCAACGACGGCCACTCACCCTTTCCGCCCGCGCAGATCCAGGCACTGATCGCGCTGCTCAACGACGTGACGCAACGGCTCGGCATCGCGAAAACAGCCGTGGTCGGCCATGCCGACATCGCGCCGGCGCGCAAGGACGACCCAAGCGTGTATTTCCCATGGGCGGAGCTGGCGCGCTACGGATTTGGGCGCTGGTACACGCTGCCACTGCCACCGGCACCGCCCGGCTTCGATGCGATGAACGCCCTGCGCCTGGTCGGCTACGACACGAGCGATCCGCGCGCGGCAGTCGTCGCCTTTCACCGGCACTTCCGCGCCAGCGAAGGTGATGCCCTGGATGCGATGGACGCGGACATCCTTGTGTCGTTGACGCGCTAAGTTTCGTCTGCGCCATCGCGGGAGATGGATTGACGAAGTTTCAGCGGATTCCTACAGCGGTGGCGAGTTCGCGTGGATAAAATCGAGGAACCTCCCACGCGCCGCCGCGTTGCCCCATGGCAACGCGCGTCCCTTCGAAGGCAGGATGCTTCCCATGGCAATCGACGGCATTCCCCCGCAATGTCACGTTGCGCATTTTCCCGACACTAGTCCGAAATGGCTCCCTGGCCCGACATGCTGCCACCGCCTGGGTCATCTCGAGGCTACGACAGCTCGCATCGATGCGGAGGTTACCCACCTCAGGACTGACGTCAATCACCTTAGGGTCGATGTGAACCAGCTCAAGGTCGACGTCACCGAACTCAAGATCGACATGGCGGCCGTCAAGGAACGCCTCACCCACATGCCCACGAAAGCGCAACTTCTCGTCTGGGGCCTTGGCGCGACGGCGGTAATCATCGCCGCGCAGTGGCGCATCGTCGGCGCCCTGCTCGAAGCGCAGAACGCCGCGCTGGCGGCGCAGCTGGCCCGGGCGATGTCTTCGTGAGGCAAAGTGCCCTCGCGGGCACTGTCAACCTGTTGGCGCGAACGGCGGGCCGCAGGCCGCACCGCGAACCTAATACCAAAGTGCAATCGACTCACCCTGTCGAGTCTGTTTTGATCGGCTAGGAACCATCGGAAATCCATGTTAGCGGCAGGCTGACTGATTTCATCCGTCAAGGATATCTCATGTCACACGACGCCAAGCCGCCGTCACCCGGTCGACGCAAACTATTAGGTGCCGCAGCAGCAACATTCGCGGCGGCCCCGTTCGGCGTGTTCGGGTTTTCCGAAAGGACCATTGCCATGGGCAGTCCCACAAAACAAACAGGCAGCCATGGGGCTGCTATCACCCCGTTTCACATCCACGTTCCGGATGCCGAACTTGCCGATCTACGCAGGCGCGTGGAAGCAACCCGATGGCCCGCCCGCGAAACGGTGCCCGATACCTCCCAAGGCGTTCAGTTGGCGACGATGAAGGCGTTGGCAAGCTATTGGGTGAAAGAATACGACTGGCGCAAGGTCGAAACGAGGCTCAATGCCCTGCCGCAATTCATCACCGAGATCGACGGGCTGGACATCCATTTCATCCATGTCCGCTCGAAGGAAAGGAACGCCCTGCCGCTTATCGTTACGCACGGATGGCCTGGATCGATCATCGAGCAGCTGAAGATCATCGATCCGCTGACCAATCCCACCGCACATGGCGCGAGCGCATCGGATGCATTCGACATCGTGATTCCGTCGTTGCCCGGCTACGGGTTCTCGGGCAAGCCCACTGCCCCCGGCTGGGATCCGGTTCGTATCGCCCGCGCCTGGATCACGCTGATGCATCGCCTTGGATACAAACGCTTCGTGGCGCAAGGGGGTGATTGGGGTGATCCGGTGACCGAGCAGATGGCCGTGCTTGCGCCTTCGGACGTCATGGGCATCCACTTGAACATGCCCTCCACCTTGCCGCCTGAGATTGTCAAAGCACTCAGCGCGGGAGGTCCACCTCCGCCGGGTCTCTCACCCGACGAACGCCATGCTTACGAGCAGCTTGATTTCTTCTACAAGACGGGGCTGGGCTACGCCAACGAGATGAGGCTCAGGCCCCAGAGCCTGTACGCCATCGAGGACTCACCTGTCGGCCTTGCAGCCTGGATACTCGATCACGACGCGCGCAGTTACGAGCTGATCGCACGCGTGTTCGACGGAAAACCGGAAGGCCTTACGCGGGACGACATCCTCGACAACATTACCCTCTATTGGGTGACCAACACAGCGATCTCTTCCGCTCGCCTGTATTGGGAAAACAAGCTTGCGTTCTTCGTCCCGCAGGGCGTCACCGTGCCTGTGGCCGTCAGTGCCTTTCCCGATGAGCTCTACCAGGCGCCGCAGAGTTGGGCCAAGGCGGCCTTTCCCAAGCTCATCCACTACAACCGGTTGCCCAAAGGGGGGCACTTCGCCGCGTGGGAGCAGCCGGCACTATTGTCGGATGAGGTTCGCACCGGATTCAGATCGTTGCGGTAGCAGACTGACATCGCAAGCTACGCATGGTGGGCCGTGATGGATTCGAACCATCGACCAACGGATTAAAAGTCCGCTGCTCTACCAACTGAGCTAACGGCCCGGAGCGATAGCCTGATAGTTTAACCGGTTGGGTTCGCCTGTCACAACACGTAGCGGGTGGGATCGGACAGGCCGGCAGCCTCGAAGCCTTGCCGGCGCAGGCGGCAGGCGTCGCAGTGACCGCAGGCACGGCCTTCCGCATCGGCCTGGTAGCAACTTACCGTCTGGCTGAAGTCGATACCCAGGCGCGCACCCTCACGGGCGATATCAGCCTTGCTCATGGCCATCAGCGGGGCGTGGATGGTCATCCGGTGGCCTTCCACCCCGGCCTTGGTGGCGACGTTGGCCAGGGCCTGGAATGATTCGATGAAGGCAGGGCGGCAGTCGGGGTAGCCGGAATAATCAACCGCATTGACACCGCAGAAGATGTCGATGGAGCCGAGCACTTCGGCCCACCCGAGCGCGATGGAAAGCATGATGGTGTTGCGGGCCGGCACGTAGGTCACCGGGATGCCCTCACCGCCCTCTTCCGGCACGTCGATGTCGGCGGTGAGCGCCGAGCCGCCGATGCTGCGCAGGTCCACCGTTACTGTTTTGTGCGCGACGGCGCCGAGCATGCTGGCAACCCGTGCGGCGGCGGCGAGTTCGGAATTGTGGCGTTGGCCGTAGGCCACGCTCAGCGCGAACACTTCAAAACCTCGCTGCCGAGCCAGCGAAATGGTGACGGCTGAATCCATGCCGCCAGACACCAGCACCACTGCGCGGGGTTGTTTCACTTCGTTCATCACTCGACTCGATCAGTGGCCCGCGGCGTCGTTCCACAACAGCTTGTGCAGCTGCATCTGGAAACGCACCGGCAGGCGTTCGGCCAGGATCCACTCGGCAAGCTCGCGGGGATCCACCTTGCCGTGGACAGGGGAGAAAAGCACCATGCAGATGCGGTCGATCGCGTGCTGGGCTACCGCGTCACGCGACCATTCGAAATCGCCACGGCTGGCGATGACGAACTTGACCTGGTCGTGTGGCAACAGGTGCGCCAGGTTCGACCACAGGTTGCGTGCGCTCTCGCCGGAATCCGGCGGTTTGAGATCCATCACCTTGCGCACGCGTGGGTCGACCGCCGATACATCCAATGCACCGGAGGTCTCCAGCGATACTTCGTAACCGGCGTTGCAGAGCTTCTCCAGCAGCACCAGGCAGCGCTTCTGCGCCAGCGGTTCGCCACCGGTCACGCATACGTGCCGCGCGCCGTGGCTGGCCACCTCGGAGAGGATGGCATCGATGTCGTGCCACTGGCCGCCGTGGAAGGAATATTCGGTGTCGCACCAGACGCACCGCAGGGGGCAACCGGTGAGGCGCACGAATACGGTGGGCCAGCCGATGGCGTCGGCTTCACCCTGGATGGAGTGGAAGATCTCGGTAATGCGAAGGCGTTCGGCCCGGGGGGCCGCCGCGTTCGCCACGGGGGCCTCGGCGTTCATCGCTATGGGCCCGTTAGTTCGCCGGCTGCTGCATGCGGCGCAGGCGCTCGGCGGCAAGGCTGGCGGCCTTTGAGCCGGGATACTTCACCGACACCGATTTGAGTGTGGCCACCGCTTCGTTCTGCTGCTTGAGCAACTGCTGGCAGTAGCCCATCTTCAGGAGGGCATCGGGTGCTTTCTCGCTGGTGGGCCAATGGCCGACCAGGCGCTTGAAGGCTTCCAGCGCCACCGAATAGTTGGTGGCGCCGTAATACGACTCACCCAGCCAGTAATAGGCGTTGGGCGCCAGCGGGCTATCCGGATACTTGGTGAGAAAATCCTTGAAGCCCTTGGCTGAAGATGCGAAATCGCCGCCGCGCAACGCAGTAAAGGCCGCGTTGTACGCCGCCTGCTGGG
>Ga0193717_1001841_pt1 | contig 12676 bp, 8 predicted proteins | sample U2c2metaG_FD_145900 | JGI IMG/M metagenome (GOLD analysis project Ga0193717, IMG submission 145900) | Soil microbial communities from a riparian zone of the East river system, Colorado, United States - U2c2 | ecosystem: Environmental > Terrestrial > Soil > Riparian zone | place: USA: East River...
TCTTCAAGTAGCGGGGAGCAGGATCGAACTGCCGACCTTAGGGTTATGAATCCTACGCTCTAACCATCTGAGCTACCCCGCCGTTTTAATGTATATTACTCTTTTACAATGGTTAATTAAAAGAGCTGCCCTCTTATAAATAGTGGGCTTCCTTAAAAAGGTTTGCAAATATAGCAGAAATTCGTTTTCTTTAGAAAAAATGTTAACATTTACAGCTTTAGAGCTTACAAGTATAAACCCCAATGTCCGAAAAAAAGAAATTTACCATTGAATATGAGATAAAATCATCTCCAAGAATACTCTTTACTTTTTTAAATGAGCCCAATGGATTAACGCAATGGTTTGCCGATGATGTAAGCATAAAAGACCAGGTTTATACTTTTACCTGGGATGATGAACCACAAAAAGCAAAGTTGCTGGCCGTGAAAGAAAATAAACTGGTTAGGTTTAAATGGGTAGATGATGAACCGCAGTGCTATTTTGAAATGGAAATCCTGCAGGACGAACTTACCAATGATGTTGCCCTGAGCGTAACTGATTTTGCAACAGAAGACGCTATTTCTGAACGTAAACTGATATGGGATAACCAGATCGAGTACCTCATAAGCGTATTGGGTGCTTAGGGGAATTTAATTTTAGCTAATTTTGTATTGTGAAACACCATTTGTGCGTTAATGAAAATTACATGCCCAAAGGGTAGTTTTATTCCCTGTTAATACAAATTGCTCTGATGAAAAAGATACATCTTTTACTACTTAAATCGTTTATAAGGCCTTTTGTAGTTACGCTTTTCATCGTAATGTTTGTGTTGTTGATGCTGTTTTTATTTAAATACATTGACGACTTAATTGGTAAAGGTTTTGCCTGGTACACCATTCTTGAACTGATGTTGTATAATTCGGCTACCAATGTGGCCATGGCGCTCCCCTTATCTGTTCTGCTTTCAACCATCATGACTTATGGGGCGCTTGGCGAAAATTATGAGTTGGTTGCTATTAAGGCCGCGGGTATCTCTTTACGCAGGGCTATGTATCCCATGATCGTTATTGTAACAACCCTGAGCATTGCGGCCTTCTTTTTTTCTGACTACATGCTGCCGGTTGCAAACCTTAAATATTTCTCCTTATTATATGATGCCCGCAAGCAAAAATCGGCTGATCTGTTACCGGCTATGGTTTTCAGCAATAGCTTCCCGGGCTATACCATCCGTGTAAAAAGCAAGGACCCTGACGGACAAAGGTTGTACGGCATTATGATATATAAAAAAACTGCCGATGGTAATAATACTACTGTAACTATTGCCCGCGAAGGCACCATGTTCCGTACCATGGGCGATAAATTTCTGGTGCTCAAGTTAAAGGACGGTGTTAGTTATGAAGAATCGCCGGGCGAAAATGCTGCATATAATTACCGGCAGCACTTAACAAGGTTCCGTTTTAAAGAAACTGAACAAAAGTTTGATCTGTCAAGCTTTAAATTGGCACGTACCGACGAAAATGAGTTTAAGTCGGCCTCGCAAATGATGAATTTAAAGCAGTTAAAGTTCTTTATTGATTCGGTACAGCGCGTGGTTGATGTGAGTATTGTAACCAATTACAAACTCATTACGCCATATATTAAATATTTTTCAATCCCTGCAAAATCAACCACAGTAAAAAAATTCATCCCGGCCGATAAAACCGGCGTGTTAAAGAGCATGACACTGGCAGACCAGTCAATGGCCATATCCAGCGCGGCATCAGAAGTACGCAGTATAAAGGATGTGGTAAAAAACCGTACAGACCGATACAAAAGCGACTCGATGACCATCCGCAGATATGCATCTGAAGTGCAAAAAAAGTTTACGCTTTCGGCGGCCTGCATAGCGCTGTTTTTAATTGGCGCCCCGCTTGGTGCTATCATTCGTAAAGGTGGCCTGGGTTTGCCGGTTGTAATTTCAGTGGTTTTTTTCCTGATCTATTACATCATCTCAACCATAGGCGAAAAATCAGTAAAGGCCGGCAATGTTTCTACCTTTTTTGGTATGTGGATTGCCATTATTGTGCTAACGCCTATCGGATTATTCCTGTCCTATAAAGCCGCTACAGATTCTGCAATATTTGATGTGGAGCTATACAAACGCTTCTTTAATAAATTAATTAGGCGCAAAGGCAACTAATAGGTATAAGTTTATCGTAATCATATATATATTGGCATGCTCCCTGCTGTAAGTGATTTTACACAGCACCGACCAGAATCATTTTTATATATCATAAATTTGTTTATAATTATTAAATATCTCATGGCTCATTTATTGGAGCCATACCTAATACTGATATAATGCTAAATACGATACAAGAAGCTATTGAAGATATACAAGCTGGTAAAATGATCATTGTGGTTGATGATGAAGATCGTGAAAACGAAGGCGATTTTTTAACCGCGGCACGCAATGCCACACCCGAAGCCATAAACTTTATGGTACGCTATGGCAGGGGCCTGGTATGTGCACCCATTACACAGCAGCGCGCCCGTGAGCTTGAGCTTGAACCTATGGTGAGCCATAATACCACTTCACACGAAACCAATTTTACGGTTTCTGTTGATTTGCTTGGGCATGGTTGTACTACCGGCATTTCGGCTACCGACAGGTCAAAAACCTCCCTGGCGTTAATTGATCCGGCAACCAGACCCGAAGACCTGGGCAGACCGGGACATATTTTCCCGCTGATTGCCAAGGATGGTGGTGTGCTGCGCAGATCGGGCCATACCGAAGCTGCTATTGACCTGGCTGTTTTAGCCGGCTTTGAACCAGCAGGCGTAATATGCGAAATCATGAAGGAGGATGGTGACATGGCCCGCCTGCCTGATCTGCTTGCGCTGGCAATGGAATTTAATCTTAAAATAGTATCAATAAAAGATCTTATCGCATACCGTTTAAATGCCGAAACTTTAGTGAAAAAAGAAGTATCGGTGCAAATGCCTACCGAATGGGGCGATTTTGAAATGATAGGCTATACGCAGCTGGATACCGGCGAAAATCACCTGGCCCTTATAAAGGGTACCTGGGAACCTGATGAGCCGGTTTTGGTGCGCGTGCATAGTTCATGTGTAACCGGCGATATTTTTGGCTCATGCCGATGCGATTGCGGTCCACAGCTACATAAAGCTATGGAGATGATCAGCAACGAGGGTAAAGGCGTTGTGGTATACATGAACCAGGAGGGCCGGGGTATTGGCCTTATTAATAAACTTAAGGCGTACCATTTACAGGAAAACGGTTTGGATACGGTAGAGGCCAATATTAAATTAGGCTTTAAAATGGATCAGCGCGATTATGGCATAGGCGCGCAGATATTACGCAGCCTGGGGATCTCTAAAATGCGCTTAATGACCAATAATCCTAAAAAACGTGCTGGCCTTATTGGTTACGGCTTGGAAGTGGTAGAAAATGTGCCGATTGAAATAGCATCAAACCCGCATAACGAATCATACTTACGTACTAAAAGAGATAAGATGGATCACGCCATTATGCGTGATCACTAATTAATTTTCATCATCATCGGGTTTGATGGCCGGCGTGCTACCAGTTGTTGCAGGTGTAGGATTTGGGGTTACCGGGGCTCTGTCGCGGCGGCTCCTTCTGAATATGTTCCTGATAAACTCGCCGAAGGTATCAAAATCTCTCGTGTATACTAACCCCAGCCCGTTTACGTACTGAAAATCAATTGAAGAACTGGTGAGGGAATTGAGTGTGGTATTATTTAAAAGCCGGTAAGAGTACTTTGCCGTGAGGTTACCATCTTTCCTGATCTGGTACAGGGCTTCAAAATCTTTTGTGAGCGAATTGAAGTTTTGATTGAACAGGCTGGTATTATTATTGAACAGGTCATTTGAACCTGTATTGGTGAACAAGCTACCGCTAAATGACAGGCGACTGTTAAAAAATCTTAATGAAGCGCTGGCTTCATTAAATGAGCGTATGTTCAAATCAAAGTTTTTAATGTTTGATTGGGATATAAAGCTGTTCAGTTTATTGAACGCAAATTCACTCACCGCCTCGCTTGCTGTACCAACAACCTGATTGGTTAAATTATTATTGTTGTTTGATGAAAAAGTACGGCGTACAATAATGCTAATGGCCTGCTGACTGCGGTTATTATTGTCAGACAGGTAAGTAGCCAGGTCATCCTTAACCGATGGATCAGTAGGGAAGTTAAAGTCAAAATCAATATTAGGCTGTAATAATGATTTGGTGAGGATAAGTTGCGCTTGCACCAGCGTTAGCTGGTTGTTTGTTGGCGGGGTTAAACCTGCGGCCTGGTAAAGCGGCTGTTTGCTGGTACGTACCTCATAAAGCGCCCTGAGGTTTATCTCGGCGTTTGACGGGTTGCCCGTCCACCTGATAGTACCGCCCTGACTTACCGTAAAGTTTTTACTGATAAAATTTTTAGCTGTAAACTCAAATTTACCCGTACTTATCAAAAAGTCGCCATACATTTCAAAATCGCCCAGGCTGTTAATGTTCAGCTTTAAATTGTTGGCAACCCCACTGCCTTCCAGTAAACCATAGTCGGTAGCAATTTTAACAATCGTTTTTTCATCTGCACTAAGATCAAAATTAAGAGTAACACCATGAAAGGCCCGTTCTTTTTCAACGGTTTTCACGGTATCTTTATGGCTTACAAACTTTATAAAATCATATTCGCTTGCTGTAGACGACGTATTAAGCGGTATATTGAACACGGTACCTGCTTCTGTACGTGCTGTAATATCAATCTTCATATTATCAACCGGGCCCTTAAAGCTAAATTTGCCAGTACCAAATGCGGTACCATAATAAATGTGGTTGTCTTTAAATGTAGTGTTTAATGCCATCAGGTTGCGGGCATCAACCACTACCTGTATATCAGGATTATTCAGGTCATTCAAATTAACTGTTCCGTTTGCTGTACCGGTACCGCCTTTAAAATCTTTCAATATCATGTTATTGATATTGATAACGCTGTTATTAACGCTTAGTTTATTGTTAACAGTGTAAGCGGTTTTTAAATAGTTAACCGTAACACCCGTATTTTCTAAAGTAAGACTGCCATTCAACTGCGGATTAGATGGTTTTCCGGAAAGCCTCAGGTCTGTTGAAATATGACCTTTAACGTTTGATACCAGGTCCTTAATAAAAGGTTCAAAGATGATGGCCTCAGTTTGGTTCATCTTTACGTTAAAATCAAGATTGTCGTCTGTATCGTGTCCAAAGGCATAAATACCGGCTATGTTCATGGTTTCCAGTCCGCGGTTCAGGATGTTCAGGTTTATATTAGCCTGTTTACGGTCGTTACCCAGGGTTGATTCCAATTTCACATTACCAATAAGCGTTTTGTTCATGGTTAGGGAGTCGATGGTCATATGCGCATCAATACCCGGCGATTTGACAATGGAAGTAAATTTAACATCGCCATTAAGGCTACCCCTTAAAAATATGCCCGAGGTTTTGGTAAGCTGGTTAAGTGTACGCATATTGAATTTTTCGAACGAGAGCTTCAATTCATCTGTAGGATTATCAGAGATAAACCCGTTTATACGTACTTTTTGTATGCCATTAGATAATTCAAAGCCCGATACCTGGGTTTTGCCATCAAGCAAACGGATACGTACCTGTTCCTGTAACTTCCATTTTTCTTTTTCAAGAACGATGTCTGACGGCAGCAGCTTTAATTTGGCAGTAGTATCTCTTCCAAATTCAACCAAACCGTAAAGGTCAAGCTGGTTTACCGCGTTTTTATCTGATAATTTAACGTTAAAATTTAAGCTATCATTTTTAAGGAAGTTGGTGATGTTAATATCCTTAATAAACAAACTGTCGGTAAGGTCAACCCGGCTTAATGATACGTTGAGGCCCAGCAAACTATCGGTTGTGTTTTCATCTATAATAAAATCATGAAAAATAGTTTTGCCATATTTAAAGGTCTTAATATAGCCGGATAGGGTAGCCGTTTTCTTTTCAGAATCAAACTGCCCTACAAATGTTCCTTGTTCAGGTATTTTTAAATCGGGTAAAAATATGGCGGTAAGCGGGTCCATATTTTTAAGGCTAAGGTTAAGCGTAAACTGTTCGGGCTTGGGTGTAACAATCGTTGTTTTTATTGAAGGGATATATTTTTTAACAATTGTTTTGAAGTACGATGGGAGGGTAGCCAGGTTAAAACTGCCTTTAATACTGGCATCGGCAAAATCAGACCGTAAGGCTATTTCCCGATCATTTCCTTTGCCAGCAGACGATAGATACAGAGAGTCAACCAAATAATTATTGCGCGGATCAACTACCCTTGCCGGCGAAAATAAAATAGTGCCCTGTACATTATCCACATTATTGCCCGAAAAAGCGGTATTTAGCCGGGTGCTTACCGTAATGGTATCCTTTATTAGTTTAAGCTTATTCAGGTGAGCATCCTTAATGGTTGCCGCCAAATCATATACCGGTAATGCAGGGTTTAAATTAACGCTTCCCTTTAAATCAAGCTTTACATTTTTATCATTTATGGTGATATGGCCATTAGCCAGTTTCTTGATGAACGAGCCGTTTACAGTAAGCTTATTATAGGTATAGCCTTTAAAATCAATTGAATTGATATTGGCATCAGCCTTTATGCCCAGATTTTTTAATTCATCGCCGCTGCCTTGTACGTTTGCGTTAAAAGTGGTGCGACCAAGCATATTTTCGTCAAGCAGGGTGCCCAGGTCAAAATTAAATGCATCTAATTTGCCGCTATAGCTGGGTTTACCTTTTTTGTCAATTTTAAGGTTGATGTCTGAATCAAACCTGCCCAGGCCGGTTTTAAATATACCGTAGGCTACAAAATCATTTTGTAAGCCGGTAAACCTGCCGGTAAAGTTAATATTACCAAACTTGCCAATAATAGCAGGTGCCTTCATGTTAGGCGAACCCGAGAAATGACTGATCAAATAATCAACATCCTTTTTGTTTGACGCTACCTGTTCAAATTTCAAATCCAGGAAGGTATTATCCCAATCAGGTAATCCCCGTAAATTAAAATCGCCTTTAATAAAAGTTGCTTGTCCGCCGGTTATAGTAACGTTTTTGGCTTTTAAATTATTTACCAAACCTTTAGCCCGGCCCTCAATACCCAGGTCAAAGCTTACCTTGCCCATTCCGCTGGTAAAGTAGGCAATATCAGTTGATGATATACGCGATGCCTTAAAATTGGCATCCATATTCACTTTGTTTTCAAAATCATCAAAATCATCAAACGATTTAAAACGCATCCTGAAATAATCCTTCAGGTTGGAGTGTTTGGTTTGGATGGCCAGGTGCTGCAGCAATATCTGGTTGGTATCAATGGTGGTATGCGCTGTAAAGTTTTTAACATAAAAACCGCTTTTTTCCTGCAGAGTAAGGTTTTGTACATTGCCTTTAAACAGGTGGTTCTTAATATCCATACCTGTTACCGTCGTGCTGAAATGGCTTACATCAATATCATCAAAATTAACCTTGTTCTCAACGGTATCTATCAGCTGGTTTTTGTAGCGGAAATGAAAGTTAGTGATGGCTATTTTATCGAAATTAATTGTCCAGGGTTTGCTGGCGCTTTTTTTAGTAGTATCGCCTTTAGTAGTATCGCCCGAGTTAAAGTAATCAATAATGAATTTCAGGTTGGTAGTGCTGTCCTTTTGTTTTTTAAGGTAAAAAGAACCGTTATCCAGCTCAATGGATTCCAGATTAATAACCTTTCTTTTGATACTGGTAAAAAGCGAAAAGCCATCAATATCAACAGCCAGTTTGGGGGTGCTGAGCAGGGTATCCTTATTTTTATCAAGCACATACAGATTCTCCAGTACTACAGAAGTAAAAGGCCTGATGTACAGACTTTTAATGTCAACTTTGGTGTGTAGCTCATCAGACAGGTAGGCTGTAGCTTGTTTTGCCGCCCAGGTTTGTACAGATTTAAATTGAAACACCAGTAAAAGTATGCTCAGTGTCAATAAAATGAACAACACTATCCCTAACGCTATATTGAGTACTTTTTTAATAACTTTGTGTTTTTTAATAATTGATTTACTGAATTATTGGGTAACTAAAATCATGCTACAATTTAAAAGGATGATAGTTTGCTAAATTTTAATAAATCGCTAATTCATTAATTCAACAATTCAATAATTAATAACGTGCCTGTAATTTTAGGAATTGAATCTTCATGTGATGAAACCTCTGCATCAGTTTGTGTTGATGGGATGATATTGAGCAATGTGATCGCTAATCAAACCATTCACGAAGCTTACGGAGGCGTTGTCCCTGAGCTTGCCTCAAGGGTTCATCAGCAAAATATTGTTCCTGCTGTTCAACAAGCATTATTGAACGCAAAAGTAAACAAAAATGAGATTGATGCGGTAGCTTTTACACGCGGACCGGGACTTTTAGGTTCGCTTTTAGTTGGGGTGTCATTTGCCAAGGCATTTGCGCTGGCCCGCAACCTGCCGCTTATTGATATAAACCACATGCAGGCCCATATTTTGGCCCATTTTATTGGCGATCACAAGCCATCGTTTCCGTTTTTATGCCTTACCGTATCGGGCGGGCATACCCAAATAGTTTTGGTGAACGATTATTTTGACATGCAGGTGATAGGCCAAACCATTGACGACGCTGCTGGCGAGGCTATGGATAAAACCAGTAAAATTTTAGGTTTACCATATCCTGGCGGTCCGCTCATTGATAAATACGCGCGCCAGGGTAACCCGGATGCCTACAAGTTTCCAGAGCCGCAAATTCAGGGTTATGACTATAGTTTTAGCGGATTAAAAACATCCATACTATATTTTATAAGGGATAACGTTGCTAAGAACCCTGATTTTATCAGTCAGAACTTGCCCGATATTTGCGCATCGGTTGAAAAACGGATAGTAACCATACTGCTTAACAAACTGCAAAAAGCGGCGCGGGCGTATGGCATAAAACAGATAGCGCTGGCAGGTGGCGTATCGGCCAATACCGGCTTGCGCGAGGGCTTGCAAGCACTTTGTATTAAGAACGGTTGGGAAAGCTTTATACCGAAAATGGAATACTGTACCGATAACGCGGCCATGATAGCCATTGCCGGTTACTATAAATATTTGAAAGGCGAATTTGCCGGGCAGCAGATAGCGCCTTTGGCGCGGATGCAGATGTAGCCCCCCGTCCCCCTGAAGGGGGAATGGGCACGGGCTTATAATTAATGATAAACAATTTAAAATTCCCCCTAAAGGGGGTTAGGGGGCTTATGAACATTCCTTCACTTATATTCTGGGCGGTTTTTGTATTGCCGCTGGTTGCATTTTTAATATGGCTTATGCGCCAGGACAAGCGCAAAGGGATTACCGGGCTTATTGTGTTAGCTATAATTGTGGTTGGTGGTATAGTTTATATGTACCTTAAAACAGGCGGTCAGTAAACCGTTGATTGGTGATTTTGTCTGAACCGGGATTCGGATTTAAGGATTGACATGATTTTATCTAATTTTTTGGGGTAAAAACCCCTACCGTTTAGGGTCGGCTTTTCAACCTTGTTCTTCCATATACTTCTGTATGGTATCCGTACTTGTATCACCCGTAGAGCAAACAACATAGCCATCTGAAAAAAAGTGTTCTCTTTCCAGAACTGCGTTTTAAGAAAGGGCTTATGCATTGTTTAGTATAGCCGGAAGGTGCTGATTTGTTTAACCTGGTGGGCTACCTGAAGCGCTGATATTTGCGGTTCAATATCAACGAGCAGGTGCAGGTGATCAATATCGCTTTGCAGGGCATCGATGACATAGTTAGCCAATAATTCTCTATTCATACGAATCCTTAAATCCTAAAAATCACGGTTCAGACAAAAAATCACGGCGCAGACAAATAACCATTGCTTTTAATTTACAGCTGCTACCTCAGTTAATCCTTTGTAAAAAACCTTTGCGTATCCTGCTATTGTTTCAGCGTGATCAAGTCCGTTAATTATTTTACGGGCATTTACCCAATCGGTGTGATCATCGCTCATAAATTCGCCCAAACTCCTGCCGGTAAATAAACCGCCGGTCATTCCTTTGATCATGATGGCTGCGGCTATCGCAGGTTCTAAGGCCAGTTCAGGGATATTAAGTAGGTCGACATGTAGCAGCCTGCCCATGTTTTCATAATTCTCATACCAGGTTAGCTGTACATAACCGCGGCCATAGTATAATTCATCGGGAGTATTGTAGGGGATACGCTTACCCGGACCGCCGCCCATCTTTAATTTTTTACCATAATCGCGTCCGGCTCCTTTGCCAAACTCGGCTATTGGCTGCATAGTTTTGGCGCATTCATGAAAAACAGTAGCCAGTATGTAAGCCGCTTTTCTCTCGTCGGTTATACCGGCGTGTTCTATAGCTATTAATATGGCTTCGATGCCATCAACCTGGCTTTGTGACAAATGGTCACCAAACAACGGGCGAACATCATCATAAAATTCTTTTGTACCCGGCATGATATTAAAATTTAAGCGTTAATAATAAATACCGGCATCACATCTGACAGATAAATGCCTGTTTAAAAAGAAGATAGCAAAGGTTTGGGACTTGTTAAGTAAATATAATATTATGGATGGGGATATCAAAATAAAAGCAGACTAATTTAGTCTGCTTTTATTTAATTTATAAATCAACAATTAACAGTCTTAAAACCGTTCCTTTAAATAATGCCCGGTATGTGATTTTTTCTCTTTGATCAGATTCTCAGGTACACCTTCAAATACTACTTTACCGCCACGGTCGCCACCTTCGGGACCAATGTCAATGATCCAGTCGGCACACTTTATAACATCCATATTGTGTTCAATAACAATAATGGTGTTACCATGTTCCAACAAGGCGTCAAATGATTTGAGCAGCTTTTTAATGTCGGCAAAGTGCAAACCAGTAGTAGGTTCATCAAAAATGAAGAGCGTTTTATGGGTGTTGTTACCTTTTACCAGGAACGATGCCAGTTTAATGCGCTGCGCCTCGCCACCCGAAAGGGTATTTGACGACTGGCCTAATTGTACATAACCCAAACCCACATCAACCAAAGGTTTTATTTTAGCGATGATCTTAGGTTCTTTGGCAAAAAATACCAGGGCTTCGTCAATGGTCATGTGCAATACTTCGGCTACATTCTTTTCATTGTAGGTAACATCCAGTATATGCTGTTTAAAACGGTTGCCGCCACAGGTTTCGCAGGTCAGAAAAATATCTGCCATAAACTGCATTTCTATCTTCACTTCGCCCTCGCCCTGGCAAACATCACAACGGCCGCCCTCTACGTTAAAAGAGAATGCAGATGGCTTTAAACCTGCCGCTTTTGATACCGGCTGTGAGGCGTACAGGTTGCGGATCTCGTCCCAGGCCTTTACATAAGTAACCGGGTTTGACCGCGATGAACGGCCAATAGGGTTTTGATCAACCAGTTCTACCTGTTCAATCTTTGCATAATCGCCATCAATGCTGTCATATGATCCGGTTTGCTCGCCCGAGTAATTGCCAAGCGTTTTTTGAAGGGCAGGGGCCAGTATACGTTTTACCAAACTGGTTTTGCCCGAGCCTGACACACCGGTAACCACGGTAAGTACACCTAAAGGAAATTTGGCATTAACGTGCTGCAGGTTGTTTTCGCGCGCACCTTTTATCTCAATATAATCATTCCATTTACGGCGGCTTGCAGGGATGGCGATCTCTTCTTTACCGCTCAAATAGCGACCGGTTAAGCTGTTATCATCCTTAATAATTTCATCATACGTACCGGTAAATATCAGCTCGCCGCCATGAGTACCAGCCTCAGGGCCAATATCAATAATATGGTCGGCAGCCTTCATGATCTCCTCTTCGTGCTCCACTACTAATACAGTATTGCCCACATCGCGCAGTGATTTGAGCACACTGATCAGCCGTTGCGTATCGCGCGGGTGTAAACCGATACTGGGTTCATCCAATACATAAACAGAGCCTACCAGGCTACTTCCCAGTGAGGTAGCCAGGTTAATACGCTGCGACTCGCCGCCTGATAGGGTGTTTGATAAACGGTTAAGCGTTAAATAGCTTAAGCCTACATCATTTAAAAATACCAGCCGGTTGGTGATCTCCATGAGCAAACGCTTACCTATTTTTACATCGGTTTCGTTAAGCTGCAAACCCTGGAAAAATTCAAGGGCTTTATCCAATGGCATCAATACTACATCGGTAATTGACCGCTCGTTGACCTTTACGTATGATGCATCCTGGCGCAGGCGACTGCCCTTACATTCAGGACAAGTGGTTTTGCCCCTGTAGCGCGACAGCATGACCCGGTATTGGATCTTATAGGTTTGCGCCTCCATCTCCTGAAAAAATTCATCCAGGCCCCGGAAGTATTTATTACCTGTCCATAATAACCTTTGCTGCTTTTCGGTAAGCTGATTGTACTGGCGGTGAATCGGGAAATCAAACTGAAGCGCGTGTTTTACCAGCATGTCGTTCCACTCCCGCATCTTTTCGCCTCGCCAGGGAGCAATTGCTCCTTCATATATGCTTTTACTTTTATCAGGGATAACCAGATCCTCATCAATACCGATCACCTTACCATAGCCTTCGCATTTTTTGCAGGCACCATAAGGGTTATTAAAACTGAAAAAGTTAGGCGTTGGTTCTTCAAACTTTATCCCGTCGAGCTCAAA
>Ga0193717_1001842_pt1 | contig 12676 bp, 10 predicted proteins | sample U2c2metaG_FD_145900 | JGI IMG/M metagenome (GOLD analysis project Ga0193717, IMG submission 145900) | Soil microbial communities from a riparian zone of the East river system, Colorado, United States - U2c2 | ecosystem: Environmental > Terrestrial > Soil > Riparian zone | place: USA: East River...
GATTGGCGAGCTGCGCGCAGCCGATCCCATGCAGCTTCGCGGTGAAGCCACCACGCGCATGCTCATCGAAGGACAACCCACCTGGCGCGCCGATTCGAACTTCGATGGCACGCTCGACAAACTACCGCTCACCCTGAAGCTGTTCGAGCCATTCCGCGCCGACATGCACGGCGAGCTGCTCTCACTGACCAGCGACTTTCACTGGACTGGCAAGGCCGACGTGCACAACTTCGACATGCAGGCGTTCGGCGGTGGCAGCGCACTCGGCATCATCACGGGCAAGCTCGATGTCGGCGGCGAAATGAATGCGTTCCACGCGCGCGGCCCCCTGATGGTGCCAGGCCTCGGCAGCGGTCCATTCGCCATCCTGTTCGAGGGCAACTATTCGGATCAAGTGGTCAATGCGACTCACTACGAAGTGACGCACAAAGCGACCGGCAGCCACGTCGAAGGCGAGGGTACGATCGAGCCTGCCGAAAACGGCCCCAAACTACTGCTGCACGGCGACTGGCGCGGACTTCGCTGGCCGCTCGCGGCGCGCTTCACCGCGGAAACACCGCAGATTTTTTCCAGTCCCGAAGGCAAGTACCACCTCGAGGGGCTCTGGCCGTACGCCATCACCGCCAGCGGCGATCTTTACGTCCCGCAGCTCGATCCCATGACTGTCGCGGTGCGCGGCGCCCTGCACAAAGATCACCTGCAGATGGACGAGCTCGATCTCGGCGCATTCGGTGGCAGAGGTGTGCTGGCTGGCGAGGCGCGCTGGAGCCCGGAGGAGAGCTGGTCGCTGGAAGGCAGCGTGAAAGGGATGAATCCCGCAAGCCTGCGTCCGGGATTCAACGGGTCACTCGACTTCAACATGAAGGCGCGCGGCGCCCCTTTTGGCGGCGACGGCGTGCTTGATTTTGCATTCAGTGACCTCTCCGGAAAGCTCCGTGGCACCGCCGCTACCGGCAGCGGCCGCATTCTGCTGCAGGGCGAGAACTGGACGTTCGACAAACTGCGTTTTCGCGCCGGCAACACGCGCCTCGCCATCGACGGCGAGCTCGGCACAAAGCGCGCGCTGAATCTCGAGTTCAGCCTCGATGCCGACAATCTTGCATTGCTGGCCGAAGGCGCACGCGGCGAGCTGCACGCCAGCGGCCGTGTCGGCGGCACGTCGGACGCTCCCATCATCAAGCTCACGGCTCAGGGCAGCGGAATCGAGAACGGCGCGGTGAGTGTCGACAAACTCGCCGCCAACATCGACCTGGATTGGCGCGGCCAGCGCAATTCCCACGCCGACATCGCCATCACCGAATTGAAAGTCGATGAACGTTCGCTGACGCAGTTCAACGCCACGCTCGATGGCACCACGGCGGAACACACGGTCAGGGTGGATGCGCTGGCCGGCATCACCGCCCTGCACCTGTCGGGCAAAGGCGGATTTGCCGACGGAGTCTGGAATGGCACCATCGGCGACCTGTTCATCGACGACACCGCCAATATCAATATGCAGCTTGATTCTCCGGTGAAGGTGCGCGCCAGTGCCAGGGAATTCAAGCTCGATGCCTTGTGCATGCACGGCAAGGTCGCGCGGCTCTGCGGCGAGGCCGCGTGGAACGAAACGGGGTGGACCGCGCGCGCCGATGCACACAATCTGCCGATCAGCACGGTGACCGCGGGGCTCACGCCCAATGTCGAATACCAGGGAACCGTGAACGCCACCGCCAGCGCGCGTTCGACCGGCGGGGCGCCGCCCGTCGGCGAAGCGCGCGTTGACCTGGTCGACGCCGCCATCAAACACAAGCTCGCGAGCGGCCGCACCGATGTCATCAATTTTGGTTCGGGCTTCGTGACACTGAAAGCGGAAGCGGCGCAGCTCAACGGTGAGTTGCGGCTCGACGCCGCGCAACGCGGCCTGCTATCCGGACGCGTGCACGCCGACCGTGTCACCACCGACCTCATGGATTCGCCCATGCGCGGGCAGGTGCAGATGTCGACCGGCGAACTCAGCTTCCTGACGCTGTATTTTCCCGCCGTGGATCGCGCCAGCGGCCACTTCGACGCCAACATCACCTTAGAAGGCACGCTCGGCACCCCGCGCGCCAGCGGCGTCGTCAAACTATCCGGCGCCGAGCTCGACCTCTATCAGCTCAATCTCGCATTGCGTGCGGTCGAGATGGAGGCGCGCATCGTCTCCAACAAACTCGAGTTCAGCTCCACGGCCAAAGCCGGCGCCGGCTCGCTCGCGAGTTCGGGCCAAGTCGAGTGGCGCAACAAACTTCCTTACGGCGAAATCCGCGTCCAAGGCGAAAACCTGCGCGTCGTCGACGTACCCGAGGCACGCATCGACGCGTCGCCGGATCTGAACTTTCGCATCGCCGGTCGCGAGATCATGGTGAAAGGCGAGGTCAAGGTCCCGCTCGCGCGTATTCAGCCCGCCGATCTCACCAATGCCGTGTTGTCTTCGGCAGATGAAAAGCTGGTGGGCCCCATGGAGCAGGCCGAGGAAGATCCGTTCCTCGTCACCAGTGAAATCACCATGACGCTCGGCGACAAGGTGACCATCGACACCTACGGGCTGGTCGGACACATCACCGGCAGCATCACCGAACGCACGCTGCCGGGTGAGCCCACGCGCGCCACTGGCGAGTTGCAGGTCAAGGACGGCACGTACACCGCGCTGGCGCGCAAACTCGATATCGAGCGCGGACGCCTGATGTTCGGCGGTGGCTTGTTAGCCGATCCGGCCGTCGATATCCGCGCCATCAAGGAATTTCCGGACGTGAAGGCGGGCGTGAACGTGCGCGGCAGCCTGCGCGAGCCGCGGCTCACGTTCTTCTCCGAACCATCGATCCCGCAGGCGCAGATCGTCTCGCTGTTGCTGGCGGGCGGCTCGCTCCAGTCGGTGCAGGACCAGACCCGCCCCGGTGGGCCGGCCGCGCAGCAGGAAGTGGCCGCACAGGCGGGTGCCCTGCTCGCCGCGCAGCTCGGCGCCAAGCTCGGGCTGCCCGATATCAGCGTCGAATCGACGTCAACGCTGTCGAACGATACGTCTCTGGTGCTCGGCAAATACCTGTCGCCGCGCCTGTACGTGAGTTACGGCGTCTCGCTCACCGAGTCCATCAACACCTTCAAGATGCGTTACACGATCAACGATCGCTGGACCATCAAGACCGAGTCCGGCAAGGAAAGCGCCGCCGACCTCGTCTACACCATCGAAAAATGAACACGCTGGAATTGCCATTCGCGGACGTTCCGGGCGGCGAGCAGCTCCGGCTCGGCGACGGCATCACACTGCTGCGCGGCTTCGCCGACACCGCCAGACTCATGCCGCTCATTCACGGTGTGGCGGACGTCGCGCCGTTTCGCCACCTGGTCACGCCCGGTGGACAGACAATGTCCGTGGCCATGACCAACTGCGGGCCGGTAGGTTGGGTCAGCGATCGCAGCGGTTACCGCTACAGTGCACACGATCCCCTGACTAACAAGGAATGGCCGCGGATGCCCGGCGAGTTCGAGCGCCTGGCGCTGGCCGCGGCCGCCGCATGCGGATTTCCGGATTTCGTGCCCGACGCCTGCCTGATCAACCGGTACGCCGCCGGTGCGCGGCTCACCGCCCATCGTGACGCCGACGAACAGAACTTTGTGCAGCCCATTGTTTCGGTCTCGTTGGGATTGCCCGCGAGCTTTGCGTTCTACGGACTCACGCGCGGTGGCAGAGGCCAGACTGTCGCTCTCACCGACGGCGACGTGCTGGTGTGGGGCGGCCCATCGCGACTCGTGTACCACGCCGTGCGACCCATCAAACCTGGCCATCACCCGCTGACCGGTGAAGAGCGTTACAACCTCACGTTCCGGCACGCGCGCTGAGCAGCCCACCTACTTGCGGGCGTGCAGCATCTTGAAGAGCCGGTCGCCCTTGGTGTTTTGTTCGCGCGCATAGGCGAATTCCCACAGCAGCGGCGTTGAGTACAGCACCGTGCCAACTCCCGTGGCGGGGTCCAGCGACAACACCACGCTCGCGGTGCAATCGGTGTGCAGGCCCTTGTTGTGAGCCGGGCACCAGCGGTAGATCCTGAATTTGCGATCAGCCTGATCCGAGGATTCGCCCTCGATCGTTTCGATGACTACGGTTCCGCGCCGCGTGAAGTTGTCGGGCTTGCCGAACTTCGCCAGCAGTTTGTCCAGCATGCGGTCGTAGTTAGTCACGTACTCGGCTGGCTTCCCGCGCATCTGTTCGCGCGTGTCGCTCTGGAACATCAGGCGCACACCGCAGAACTTGTTGATCTCGTCGAACTGGGGCGGCACCTCGCGCTTGGTTTCGTCCCAGTTCGCGCAGAACTGGTAGATCACGGGGTGCAGAACCACGCCGTCCACTTCATCGCCGTAACGAAATCCCTGGTCTTCGATGGTGAATTCGGACAGCACGTAGAAGCCGCCGCCTTCGAAGGACTTGCGAAGCCGCAGCAGAGTTGCCTGGAAATCGCAGCCCCCGACCGCGCCAGTGATCGGCCCGGTCGGATTCGACAGCACGCAGGTGAACGTGGATTCCTTCTCCACTGGGGTCATCCATGCCGCACCCACCCCAATCGGCTCGTTCGGCAGGCGATCGAACGTGGTACGCAGCTCACCCCACTTGCGCCCGGCAAAACCTTCGGGCGGCACGTATTTCACGCGCGCGGGCTTTTCCGCCGAATTTCCCGTCGCCGGAATTCCGGCGAGCACGATGGCAGCGATGACGCCGAGCGATTGACTAAACATCGATTTCCTATTCATAAGTGAGTTTGCGCAATGGTAACCGGGACCTTAGTTTCGCACTCATGGCGTAGTGATCGTCTGCAGCAGCCCGGACTCGAACATGGCCGCCGGAGAAATCACTCGTTCGTCGAGCGGAATGTCCGTGCCATAACGCTCACGCATCTTCGCCTTCACCGCAGGGTCAGTGAGGTCGAACTCCCGAAGTTTCTGCAATGCGCCGATATCGATACCCATCGCATCGCGATACATCTTCCACACCAGCTCGGAGCAGTAGATACGCGCGTCGGACCATTCGAAATACAAATCGTAGGGCTTGCCCTCATAGATCATCGCGGTCTCGCGCAACTTTTTCATTTCCGCAGACTTCGGCGCGCGCTTGAGCCGCCTGACCACGAAGCGCCCGCCATCCCCACGCGCGATCCAGCTCGCGAGCGGCGTATAGCGCACGGTGGCAATGGCCTCGAATACGAACGGCTTGCCGTCTCGATACAAGACGACACCCATGTGACTGTATGGCGAATGCGTCGCGCGCTGGATTGCGGCGCTCTGCGCGGAACGCGAGGTGTGGAAGATGATGTCGCCATCGCGAAGCGGTGCGGCGGAAAACACCCTCGGCGCAACGAGCCAGACAATCAGCAAAGACAGAGCAATGCTTTTTTGCATCGCGGAATGCTACGCGTGCTGCGCGCGCTCCACTATCATTCGCGGCCCGGCAATTCCGCGAGCGGCCCATGCACTTCCTACTCTTATATACATACGTCCCCGACATCCTCGAGCGCCGCCCGCAGTTCCGCGGTGCGCACGTGAAGTACGCGCGCGAATCCGTGGCGCGCGGCGAGCTATTGCTGGGTGGCGCCTTTGCCGACCCGGTCGACGGAGGAGTGCTTTTCTTCTCCGCACCCTCCAGGGACGTGGTCGAGGCGTTTGCGAAAACCGACCCTTATGTGACCGGCGGCCTGGTCACCGAATGGAAGGTCCGGGAGTGGACCACCGTGATCGGGAAGGACGCCGCACACCCTCTTCCGCCCGGCCTGTAATCCCACGGCAACCCACCCGCTGTAGTCACAGTGGCCCGCGTCGCAGGGCACAAAAGAATCGTTGACGGTCCCTGCATTTTTATGCACCATGCGCGTTCTTTATTCATGGGTGGATTCAGTTCCATGCTCACGGACCATCACCGCGAGGCGCGTCGTACCGCCATCGTTCGCCTGCTGCGCCACTCTCCGGTGCGCCGCCAGCAGGAGCTCGTGCGCCTGCTGAAGCGCGAAGGTCACGCGGTCACGCAATCCTCCATCAGCCGCGATCTGCGCGAGCTGGGTGTGCTCAAGGCCAGCGACGGCTACGTGCTGCCGGACAAGGCGGAGCTCTCCTCGCGTACGCAGGACAAGTTCTCCGCGGTGGCATCGTTCGTGCGCGAAGTGCGCACCGCCGGTCCCTCCATCACCGTCGTGAAAACCACCATCGGATCCGCCGGCAGCGTCGCCGCCGCCATCGACAAGGCCGGCTGGGCCGAAGTCGCCGGCACGGTGTCCGGCGACGACACGATATTCATCGCCACCGCAGACGCGCGCGCGCAGTCGCGCGTGCTCGAGCAGTTGCGCGAAGCTTTTGGAGTCTGAATAGAAATGAACGCCCCTTCCATGAAACCAATAGTTCTTGCCTATTCCGGCGGATTAGACACCTCGTTCCTGGTGCCGTGGCTCAAAGACAATTACCACCGCCCCATCATCACCGTCACGGTGGACACGGGTGGCATCGACGCCGCGGGCGCGAAGACGCTGAAAGAGCGCTCGCTGGCGCTCGGCGCCATCGAACACCACCAGATCGACGCGCGCGCCGACTACTTCGAGCAGGTGCTGCGTTTCCTCGTCATGGGCAACGTCCGCCGCGGCCAGCTCTATCCGCTGTGTGTCGGCGCGGAGCGCGTCATGCAGGCGCAGACCATCGCGTTGATGGCGCGCAAGCTCGGCACCAATTCCATCGCGCACGGCTGCACGGCCGCGGGCAACGACCAGGTGCGCTTCGAAGTCGCGCTGCGCACGCTGGCGCCGGAGCTGGAAGTCATCGCGCCCGTGCGCGACAAGGCGTTCAAGCGCCAGGAAGAGCTGGACTATCTACAGGCACGCAACCTCCCGGTGCCACCGTCCGGCGCCGCGTATTCCATCAATCGCGGCCTCTGGGGCGTGACCATTGGTGGCAAGGAAACGCTGACATCCGAGGGCAGCATTCCGGACTCCGCGTGGGTGTTGTCGAAGGACGCGTTCACGAATCCGCGCGCGCCGGCGAAACACACCATCCACTTCGAGAAAGGCCGCCCCGTAGGCATCGACGGCAAAACGATGTCGGCGGTCGAAGTGGTCGAACAGCTGGAAACGCTCGGCGCGCCATATGGCATCGGCCGGGGCATTCACCTCGGCGACACCATCATCGGCACCAAGGGCCGAGTGGCGTTCGAAGCGCCGGCAGCGGAAACGCTGCTGGTCGCGCACCGCGAGCTCGAAAAGCTCGTACTCACGCCGCGTCAGCAGCGCATCAAAGATTCGCTCGCCGGCCCCTATGGCGACTGGGTGCATGAAGGCCAGCTGCTGGATCCGGTTTGCCGCGACATCGAAGCGCTGCTGCTGTCATCGCAGGACCGCGTCACGGGCAAGGTCCACGTGTTATTCCGTCCGGGTAGTTTGTTCGTCGAGGGCGTCGAGTCACCCCACTCGCTCATGGCGGTTTCCAGGGGCGTGTACGGCGAGGCCGCGGGCGAATGGACTCCGCAGGACGCGCTGGGATTTTCGAAGATCGTTTCGCTCACGGGCATGTTCCATGCCCGTGCGGGAGGAAAGTGATGCGTACGGTAGTTGTCGACAAGATTGCCTCGGTCACCCAGGCGTGCGGCCTCGGCAATGAGGTCCGCGTTGCCACCGACAACATCCCCGCCGAAGAAGGCGTGGTCGTGGTCGTGGAGATCCTGAGCAACAAGTCCACGTACAACACCCTCGAGCTGACCAGCGGCCGCATGGCCAAGGTCGGCAAAGGCGACATCGTCGTGGGCGCCCTCGGCCATCGCAAGGCGCTTTTCGGCTACTCGGGCCACGTACCCGAGAGCGTCAAACCCGGCGACATCATCCAGATGCTGAACATCGGCGGTGTGTTAGGCATCGTGGACTCGGTGAATCCCGACAAGGGCAAGCCGTTCGACTGCCGTGTCATCGGCGGCGTGCTGCATTTCCCGTACCTGGGCGAGCGCATCGGCGTGCCCGCGCGCGTCGGTTATCGCCAGCTCGATTACGGTGCGAAGCTCGCGACCAATGGAGTTCCGGTAGTCGCTCTCGCGGGCACCTGCATGGAAGCCGGCAAAACCGCGGCCGCCGCGGCCATCATTTCCCGCATGCGTCATCGTGGCCTCGTGGTCGACGCATTCAAGGCCACGGGCGTTTCCCTGCGTCGCGACATCATGGCGTTCGAAGACGCCGGTGCGCGCAACACCCTCATCTTCACGGACTTCGGCATCGTCTCCACCACGCGCAAGGTGGGCCCGGCGCTCACGCGCACCATGCTGACCGAGCTGGCGGAGAAAAAGCCCGACGTCATCGTGTTCGAGCTGGGCGACGGCTTGTTAGGCACTTACGGCGTGGACTCCATCCTCGAGCAGGAAGACATCCGCAAGGCGCTCACGGGCGTGGTGCTCTCGGCCAACGATCCGGTGGCGGCCTACGGTGGCGTCGACATCCTGCGCAAGCGCTTCCACATCGAGCCCGTGGCGGTTACCGGACCGGCCACCGACAACGCCGTCGGTGTGTCCATCATTACGGATCAGCTCAAGGTCCCGGCGTTCAACGCGCTGGCGGCCGGCGCCGCGCTCGGCGACTCGATCATCCAGTCCGTGGGCCTCACCCAGGCTCGCCCGCTCGATCGCGCGGCGAATGAGTGAGCGTTCTCCACACCATGTCTGACAAAATTCCAGCCATCGTTCTCGGCGGCACCGGCTACGTGTCCGGTGAGCTGCTGCGCCTCATTCTCGGGCACCCAAACTTTTCGCTTGCCGGCGTGATGTCCGACAGCTCGCCGGGTGAACTCGCGGGTAAATCATTTCCGCATCTTGCTGGTGCCCTGGGCGACACCGCCTTCAAATCGCAGGAGGAGATCGCCGCGCTCATTGCGAAAGAGCCGACGTCCGCGGTGTTCTGCGCCGCGCCGCATGGCGCCGCTGCCGCGTTGATCGACTCCTTGCTCAAGGCCGCGGAAGCGGCCGGCACCAAGCCGCGTTTCGTCGACATTTCCGCGGATTTCCGCTTCGCCACGGCCGCGGGTTATGAGTCGGTGTACAAACACCCGCACGGCGCGCCGAATCGCCTGGCGCAGTTCACCTGCGCGGTGCCCGAACACCTGAAGAAGGTGACCACGCCGCACGTCGGACACCCGGGTTGTTTCACCACGGCCATATTGCTGGCCAGTGTTCCGCTGCTCTCGTCCGGGATTGCCGAGCCCACGCTGTTCGTGAGCGGCGTCACCGGCAGCACCGGCTCCGGGCGCAAGCCCGTCGAAGGCACGCATCACCCGACGAGGCACAGTGACCTCTATTCATATGGTGGGCTCGGCCATCGGCATACGCCCGAGATCACCGCGCTCGCGAAAGCCACCACCGGCATCGACGCTGAATATGCCTTCGTGCCGCACTCCGGACCCTTCGCGCGCGGCATTCACGCCACCGTGCAGGCGCGTCTCAAGTCGCCGCGCGACGCGGCCGCCGTGATCGGCATGCTGCGCGAGTTCTACTCGGGCGCGCCTTTCGTTCGCGTGCTCGACAATGCGCCGCGCGTGAAGGACGTCGTGGCCAGCAACTACGCGCACCTGTCCGCGTCGGCGAACGGCCGCACGGTGGCGGTGATGAGCGTGGTCGACAATCTCAACAAGGGCGCCGCGGGCGGCGCCGTTCAATGGATGAACCGGCTGTTCGAACTTCCCGAAACCTCGGGGCTCACCGCTCCGGCAGCCGGTTGGACGTGAATGCGAACATGAACGCAGAGCTCAAGCAGAACACCTCACCGGCCGACGGCCTCGCGCCGGTCTACGCGCAGTACCCGATCGAAGTCGTTGGCGCCGACGGCGTCTGGCTGCATACGCGCGATGGCCGCAAGGTGCTCGATCTGTACGGCGGCCACGCGGTGGCCTCACTCGGCTACGGCCACAAGGGCTGGACGAAAGCGCTGAGCGAACAGGCCGCGCAGATGAATTTCCAGACCAATGCCGTGCCCATGGAAATCCGCGCGCGCGCCGCGCATCGGCTGTTGAAGTTTTCGGGCCTGCCGTTCGACAGCGTGTTCTGGATCAACTCGGGCGCCGAAGCCAACGAAAACGCCTTCAAGCTGGCGTTCAAGGCGCGACCCGGCCGCACCCACGTCGCCGCCGTGGAACAGAGCTTTCATGGCCGCACCGCGGCCTGCGCCTCGACCACGTGGAACGCGCCGCAAAAATGGTTCTTCCTGCCGCGCGCGCCATTCGACGTGAGCTGGATCAAGCGCCGCGACATTGCCGACATCGCAAATCATGTGACCGACAACACGGCCGCCGTAATCGTCGAGCCGGTGCAGGGCGTGGGCGGTGCCTTCGACATGGGCCAGGAGTTCCTGGCCGCATTGCGCAAGCGCTGCGACGAAACCGGCGCGCTGCTTATCTTCGACGAAGTGCAATGCGGCGTAGGCCGCACGGGAGCGCCGTTCGCCGCTAACTACTACGGCGTGATGCCGGACATGATCACCACCGCCAAGGCGCTGGGCAACGGCTTCCCGGTGTCGGCGCTGCTGCTGACGCCACCCATCACCGCATCGCTCAAGCTCGAGAACCTCGGCACGACGTTCGGCGGCGGGCCCATGGCCTGCGCCGTGGCCGAGGCCACCATCGATGCCATCGAGAAAGAAGACCTGCTCGCCAATGTGCGTCGCGTGTCGGCCTATCTCACCAAGACCTGCGCGGTGGGCCCGGTGGTGGGTTTCCAGGGCGCGGGATTCCTTGCGGGACTCAAGATGAACAAACCCGCGAAGGACATTCAGAAGGCGCTGCTGGCCAAGGACATCCTGGCGGGCACGGCCGGCGATCCTTCGATCCTGCGCCTGCTCCCCGCCTTCATTCTCAAAGAGGAACACGTCGACCGGCTGCGGGCCGCGTTGATCGATCTCGCATGAACAATTTTCTCGACCTGGCGGACCTGCAGCGCGAGCAGATCGTCGAGCTGCTCACGCTCGCCGAGCGACTCGCGCAGAAGCCGGAGCCGAGCGCGCTTACTGGAAAAATCCTCGGCCTCCTGTTCTTCAATCCGTCGCTGCGCACGCTGGCGTCGTTCCAGGCCGCGATGGCGCGGCTGGGTGGCACCTCTTTCGTGATCTCCGCCGGCCAGGGAACGTGGCAGCTCGAGACGCGCCGTGGCGCGGTCATGAATGGCGCTCCTGCGGAACATGTACGTGAGGGGGTGCCAGTATTGGCCCACTATTGTGACGCTCTGGGCATTCGAGCGTTCGCGGGCGGCGCGGACCTCGAGGCGGATCTGAACGAAACATCGTTCAAGGAAATGGTCAGTCTCGTCAGCAAACCCGTCATCAATATGGAGTCGGCGGTCAATCATCCCTGCCAGGCACTGGCGGACTGGAAGACGCTCGACGATCTCGCCGTGCCTCGAAAGGCGCGTTTCGTACTGTCGTGGGTCAATCATCCACGCGCGCTGCCGCTCGCGGTACCCGCCGCCACGGTGCACATGGCGGCGATGCGCGGCATGGAAGTGGTGGTACTGCGCCCCGACGGATTCGCGTTACCCGCACCCATCATGCAGAAGGCCGCCGAAGCAGCGGCCGCCAACGGCGGCTCGGTGCGCGAGACCAACGACCGGGACGATGCTCTCCAGGGTGCGCACGTGGTGTACGCCAAGGAGTGGGGCTCGACGTCCCACTATGGCAATGCCGAAATCGATGCGCGCCAGCGCACCTCGCTCGCCGACTGGTGCGTGCGCGACACCTGGTTCTCGCGCGCCGCGATCGACTGCAAGCTCATGCATTGCCTGCCGGTGCGGCGTAATGTCGCCGTCGCCGACGAGGTGCTGGACGGCCGCCGCAGCGTCGTGCAGCGCGAGGCCTACAACCGCCTGGTCGTGCAGATCGCGGTTCTGCACCGACTGCTTTCGACGCCACAACACTAACTATCCTGCTTTACCCGAACGGAATTCACGCATGATCATGCATCGCCCCGACCCCTCCGCCGCCATCCGCAGCCTGCGCAGCGCGGCGCCCTACATCCGCATGTACAAGGGCAAGACCTTTGTCGTGAAGGCCGGCGGCGGCGTGTTTGCCGATCCGGCGGCCGTGCGCGGCCTCATCGAGCAGATCGCCATCCTTCACTACTTCGGCGTGCGGGTGGTGTTCGTGCACGGCGGCGGCCCGCAGCTCACGGAAATCACCGAGGCGCTCGGCGTGCCCACGCGCATGGTGCAGGGTCGCCGCGTCACCGATCAAAAGGCCATCGACGCCACGTCCATGGTGCTCAACGGCCTCATCAATACCCGTCTGCTGGCGTACTGCCGCGAGATGGACATCGACGCCGTGGGCATCAGCGGCGTCGACGCGGGACTCATCCGCGCGCACAAGCGCCCGCCGGTCAAGCTGCCCGACAGCGGCGAGGTGGTGGACTACGGCTTCGTCGGCGACATCGACTCGATCGACACCACGGTCATCAAGAAGTTGCTCGACAACGGACTGATGCCGGTCATCAGCCCGCTGTCCGCCGACGACCAGGGCACGCTACTCAACATCAACGCCGACACCGTAGCTGCGGCCATCGGCGCGGCGCTGGCGGCCGAGAAACTCATGTTGTGCACCGGCGCGCCGGGCATCCTCGAACGCGTCGACGACCCGTCGTCGATCATTTCGTACACCGATCTCAACGGCCTCAAGCGCCT
>Ga0193717_1001843_pt1 | contig 12675 bp, 10 predicted proteins | sample U2c2metaG_FD_145900 | JGI IMG/M metagenome (GOLD analysis project Ga0193717, IMG submission 145900) | Soil microbial communities from a riparian zone of the East river system, Colorado, United States - U2c2 | ecosystem: Environmental > Terrestrial > Soil > Riparian zone | place: USA: East River...
GTCTCACCAGGCAATATGCGGCGGCTGCCGGGAACGCCGAACGGATCTCGATCCTGGCATCCGGCGAGGACAGCGTTCTGAAACTGGCCTTCAGCATCGGTGATCCCTTCGCCGACCTTCTCCACGACGACCATACGCCGTTTCAGGCTGCATTGGGCACACACGGGCCACCCGCACCGCCGCCGGACCGCGTTCTTTATCCCTGGCAGATTCCGGACGCCGCCGACTATGGCCACCACGACTATCTTCCGCCCAGTCCTGCGGTTGCATTGCCGCCGGCACCGGCCGCCAAATGGCCCAATGCCGCCGATTTCGTGAAGAGGGCCTTCCTGGGACAGCCGCAAGTCTGGCCCACCGGCTAGTCTTTAACGCGTCGTCGTGATCAGCTTGTCGGGCAGCCAGACGGCGATGTCCGGCAGGAAGCACAGCACCACCACGGCGAAAGCCATCAGCGCCACGAAGGGCAGCACGCCCCAGATCACGTCGGACAGAGGAATGTCGGGCGCGATGTTCTTGATGACGAAGAGATTGAGCCCGACCGGCGGATGGATCAGGCCCATCTCCATGACGATCGTCATGACGACGCCGAACCATACCAGGTCGAAGCCGGCGGCCTTGAGCGGCGGCAGGATGATCGGCGCGGTCATCAGGATGACCGACACGGGCGGCAGGAAGAAGCCCAGGATCACGACCAGCAGCAGGATCGCCGCCAGCAGGACCCAGCGCGAGAAATGCATGGCGACGATCCACTCGGCCGCCGATTGGCTGATGTGCAGGTAGCTCATCACGTAGGAGTAGAGCAGCGACATGCCGATGATCATCATCAGCATGGTCGATTCGCGGATCGTGTTGACCAGGATCGGCTCAAGCTGCTTGGGCCGCCAGGTATTGTAGATGACGGCAATCAGCAGCAGCGCCAGGATCGCGCCCAGCCCCGCGGTTTCCGACGGTGTGGCGAAGCCGCCATAGAGCGCTACCATGACGCCGGTCAGCAGGATGACGAAGGGCAGGACGCGCGGCAGGGCGGAGAGGCGCTGGCGCAGCGTATAGGTCTCGGTCGACAGGAGTGCGGAGTAGACGCCGCCGCCGTCATGCGTGGTGCGCGCGCGCCGTGTCTCGAAGCGGTAGCGCCAGGCGGCGTAGGCGGCGAAGAACGCCACCAACAGCAGCGCCGGCCCGATGCCGGCCAGGAACAGGCGGCCCAGCGACTGTTCGGAGGCCACGGCATAGAGGATCATGGTGATCGAGGGCGGCAGCAGGATGCCGAGCGTTCCGCCGGCGGCGATCAGGCCGGCGGCGAAGCCGCCGGAATAGCCGCGCTGGCGCATTTCCGGGATGCCGGCGGAGCCGATCGCCGAGCAGGTGGCGGGGCTGGAGCCGGCCATGGCGGCGAACAGCGCGCAGGCGAAGACATTGGCGATACCGAGGCCGCCCGGAACGCGGCTCATCCAGACATGCAGCGCCGAGTAGAGGTCCTGGCCGGCGCGGCTGCGGCCGATCGCGGCGCCTTTGAGGATGAAGAGCGGGATCGACAGCAGGGTGATCGACGACAGCTCCTCGTAGACATTCTGCGTCACCGTATCGAGCGAGGCGCCCGGCATGAAGATGACCATGAAGATCGTCGCCACCAGCCCGAGAGCGAATGCGATCGGCATGCCGGAGAACATGGCGACCAGCGTGGCCCCGCCATAGAGCAGGCCGATTCCTAGGACGCTCATGTGCGGCGACAGACTTGCAGCAGGATCTGCAGCGTGAGCAGCGACATGCCGAGCGCCATCATCAGATAGGGAATCCACAACGGCGGCGCCCACGATGACGAGCTGACATAGCCTTCGTCCCAGGCCTCATACAGCAGCGTCCAGGATTTCCACGCGAAGAAAGCGCAGAACAGGGCGCTCGCCGCATCGACCAGCCGCAAGCGTATCCGATCGAGCTTCGGCGGCAGCAGATGGGCGACGGCCTCGATGCCGATATGGCCGCGCTGCGACTGCACCCAGGCGGCCGACATGAAGGTGACGCCGATCAGGAGGAAGACCGAGAACTCGTCCTGCCAATCGGTGGGCTCCGGCGTGAAATAGCGCAGCACGACGCTGTAGGTCAGCACCACGGAGGCCAAAAGAAGGGCGATCGCCGATAGGAGGACGATCGCCCGGTTGACGGCGGCAAGCAGATTCACGCGACTTGCTGCGACAGCTTCAGGAATTCCGCGTTGCCCGCAGATTTGTCGGCGAAGTCCTTCCAGCACGTGTCGCGCGCGACGGCCTTCCACTTGTCGGCCTGCGCCTGGTCGATATCGTACGCCTTGATACCGGCCTTTTCGTAGACCTTGGCCACGGCGTCGTCGTCCGCCTTGGCGCTGTCCATGCCGAATTTTTCCATTTCGAGGCCGGTTTCCATGATCGCGGTCTGCTGGTCCTTGGGCAGCGAATCGAAGACCTGCTTGGACATCAGCAGAGGTTCGAAGACGAAGAAGAAGCCCTTGTTGCGGCCGGTGGTGAGGGCCTTGGCGATCTCTTCCAGGCGGAAGGAGATGAGGCTGGTCGATGTGGTCATGGCGACGTCCATCGTGCCGGTCTGCATCGCGGCATAGAGTTCGTTGGACGGCATGCTGACGACCGAGGCGCCGGCGCCCTTCAGCATGAGGTCCATCTCGCGACTGCCGCCGCGCACCTTGAGGCCCTTCACGTCCTCGGGCACCAGGATGGGCTTGCCGCGGCTGGCGGAGCCGCCGGCCTGCCATAGCCAGGTGACGAGGATCGCGCCTTTCTCGGCCATCAGGGCCGTCATCTTCTTGCCGATCTCGGCCTTCTTCCAGGCATAGCCCTGGTCATAGGAGCTGACGACGCCCGGCATGAAGCCGATATTGTATTCGCCGACCTCACCGCCGGCGTAGTTCAGCGGATAGAGCGTCATGTCGAGCGCGCCGCGACGGATCGCCGAATACTGCGCCACGGTCTTGACCAGCGACGAGTTGGGATAGACCTCGGCGGTAAGCGCGCCATCGGTTTTCTTGGCGATACCGGCGGCGAAGCGGCGGCAGAGCTGGTCGCGGAAATCGCCGCTGTCGATCGTGCCGCCGGGAAACTGGTGCGAGATCTTGAGCTGCTTGCCGGCGGCGCGGGCGGTGCCGGCGATCCAGGGGGCGGCGAGCGGCGCGGCGGCGGCGGTTGAAAGAATACGTCGGCGGGTGATGTTCATTGGCGGTTCCTCCGATAGGGCTGTTTCTTGTTGGCGCGATAGGCTTTCATCTCATTGTCAAAGTCAACAATCGATGGCATCAGGCCGAACGTCGCAGCCGGGCCATGAAGAAGCCGTCGATGCCGCCGCGCTCCGGCCACATCGTGGGCAGGGTGCGGACATCGCCGGTGGACGTAATGGCGTCGGCGAGGCCGGGCAGTTCGCCTGCCTTTACCGGCAGGCGCTGCAGCCGGGGTTCGCGCGCCAGCAGGGCCGCGATCCGGCGCGGGCCCTCCTCGTCCTGCAGCGAGCAGGCGGCATAAACCATCACACCGCCCGGCTTCAATAGATCGACGGCATGGACCAGCAGGCGGTCCTGGGTCAGCGACAGCCGCTCGACATCCTCCGGATCTTTCAGCCAGGCGATGTCGGGATGGCGGCGCAGGGTGCCGGTGCCGGAGCAGGGCGCATCGAGCAACAGCGCATCGAACGGCTCGGCGGGATGCCATTTGGCGGCGTCCGAGGCCACTGTCTCGGCGTGGAAGCCGGCGCGGATGAGGTTCTCGCCAAGGCGGGTCATGCGCCGCGCTGATACGTCGACGGCGGTCACCTGGGCGCCGGCGGCGCAGAGCTGCATCGTCTTGCCACCCGGCGCCGCACAAAGATCGGCGACACGCTTGCCGGCGATATCGCCCAGCAGTTTGACGGGCAGGGTAGCGGCGGCGTCCTGCACCCACCAGGCGCCTTCCGCGAAGCCCGGCAGCTCGACGATCGATCCGCCGATGGTGCGGCGGATGCTGCCGTTGGGCAGCAGCTCGGCTTCCAGTCGCTCCGCCCAGAGCGCGGCATCGGCCTTGGGCGTGAGGTCGAGCGGTGCCTCGATCAGATGGGCGGCGGCGATGGCGTGCGCCTCTTCCAAACCATAGGTCGCGACCCAGCTGTCCCACAGCCAGGTCGGGGTATTGAGCCGCGCCGGGTCGCGGTTGCCCAGTAGGGTCGCGCCCTCGCGCGCGATGCGCCGCAGCACGGCGTTGACCAGGCCCTTGAGATGCGGCGAGGCGAGCTTTTCGACCAGCCTCACGGAGGTGTCGACGGCAGCGTGCGGCGGCGTCCCCAGGAACACGAGCTGCGCGGCGCCCAGGCGCAGGATGTGCCGCACCACGCCATCCTGTGGATCGATCGGGCGTTCGACCAGGCCGGCCAGCATGCCGTCGATCTCGCCCAGCCGGCGCATGGTCGTGGCCAGCAGCAGGCGCACGAAGGCACGGTCGCGCGGTGCCAGGGCGGCGAAGCCTTTATGGCCTCCCAAGGCATCGTCGAGGGGTTGGCCTTTGTCGAGGCAGGCCGCGAGCACGTCGGCGGCGGCGCGGCGGGCCGCGAGGTCAGTTTCATTCATGGCGCGGCCCTATAGCCTCCGCAGACGGCTTTGTCATGGGCCTGGGGATGCAGGGCGCACAGGGCTCGGCTATGGTTCGGGCAATCGATAAACGGAGGAAACCAAGAATGAAAAAGCTCGGACTGGCGCTTGCGCTCAGCCTGCTCGGTTTCGGCGCCCTGGCGCAGGACAAGCCGGTCGATCTGAAGATCTCGATCTGGCTGCCGCCGGCGCACCCGCTGGTGCCCATCACCAAGGTCTGGGCCGACGACATCGAGAAGGCGTCGGGTGGCACGATCAAAACGGCGATCTTCCCCTCCGAGCAGCTCGGCAAGGCCTTCGACCACTACGACATGGCGCGCGACGGCATTGCCGACGTGACCTATGTCAATCCCGGCTACCAGCCCGGTCGCTTCCCGGTGATCGCCGTGGGCCAGATCCCCTTCACCTTCGCCGATGGCGCGAAGGGCACCGCGGCGCTCGACGCCTGGTACCGCCTGCATGCAGCGACCGAGATGAAGGACACGCATTTCTGCTTTGCCTTCATCCACGATCCGGGCAGCTACCACGGCCGCAAGAAGGTGGTGCTGCCCGAGGATATCAAGGGCATGAAGATCCGGCCGGCGCAGAGCACGATCGGCCAGATGGTGACCCTGCTGGGCGGCACCAACGTGCAGGCCTCGGCGCCCGAGTCGCGCGATGTGCTGGAGCGCGGCGTGGCCGACGGGATCTTCTTCCCGTGGGGCTCGATGTTCCTGTTCGGACTCGACAAGGTCACCAAGTACCATATCGACGCGCCGCTCTATTCGACGGTGTTCACCTACTCGATGAACAAGGCCAAGTACGATGGCATGTCGGCAGCGCAGAAGAAGGTGATCGACGATCACTGCACGACGGAATGGGCGGTGAAAGTCGCCGCGCCCTGGGCGGATTTCGAGGCCGCCGGCCGGGACAAGATGAAGGCTGCACCGGGTCATGAGGTCTATGCGCTCACGCCCGACCAGCTCAAGGCCTGGAAGGCGGGCGTGGCGCCGCTGCAGAAGAACTGGGCGGATGCGGTCAAGAAGGGCGGCGGCGACCCCGATGCGCTCTACAAGGAATTCGAAGCGAGCATCGCCAAATATGGTGCGGGCTTCTGAGCGGCCGCCATGCAGCGTCGCTTCACGGACCGCATCATCGACACGATCGAGGCGATCGCCGCGGCCTTTGTCGGTCTCGTCGCGGCCGACATCTTCATTTCGGTGATGCTGCGGCGCTTCTTCAGCGTGCAGATTCCCGACAGCTATGATTTCGGCCGGCTGCTGCTCGGGATCCTGATCTTCTGGGGGATCGCCGCCACCTCCTATCGCGGCACACACATCACCGTCGATCTGGTGTGGGCCCAGGCCAATCCGCGCTGGAAGCGGGCGATCGACATCTTCGCCACTTTGGTGCTGCTGTTCGTCGTGAGCGTCCAGACCTACACGCTGTTCGACAAGGTGCGGGCGACCTATGCCGACAATGTCCTGACCTACGATCTCGGCCTGCCTACCTGGCCGTTCTTCGCGGTGGCTTGGGTGGGAGACGTCTCGGCGGTTGTGCTGATCGCGATCCGCACCTGGCGCCTGATCTTCCGGCCCGACGAGATTCAAGAGATGCGCCCGCAGACCGTCGAATGAGTCCCGATACCACAGCCATCCTGGGGTTCGTGGCCCTGTTCGCGCTGATGCTGCTGCGGGTGCCGGTCGGCATGGCGATGGGCCTGGTCGGCGTCAGCGGCTACGCTTACCTGATGGGCGGCGCGCCGGCGTTGAAGCTGATCGGCCAGACCTCGATGCGCACGGTGACGGACTATACCTTCGGCGTCATCCCGATGTTCCTGCTGATGGGCGCCTTCGTGTCGACCTCGGGGGTGAGCCGCGAGCTGTTCCGCGCCGCCAACACGCTGGTCGGCCATTGGCGCGGCGGCCTTGGTCTTGCCACTGTCTTCGCCTGCGGCGGCTTTGCCGCCATCTCGGGCTCGTCGGTCGCAACGGCGGCCACCTTCTCGAGTGTCGCCTACCCGGAGATGCGGCGGTACGGCTACCCGAAGAGCTTCTCTGCTGGCGTGATCGCGGCCGGCGGCACGCTGGGGGCGATGCTGCCGCCCTCGACGGTGCTTGCGGTCTACGGTCTCATCACCCAGCAGGATATCGGCAAATTGTTCATGGCAGGCATCCTGCCCGGCCTGCTCGCCATGGCGATGTACATGGCGACCATCTCCATCATGTGCCGCCTGCGGCCGGATTTCCTGCCGACCGTGCCTGCGGCGTCGTGGCATGAGCGGCTGAAGGGCCTCGGCGATGTCTGGGCGCCGGCTTTGCTTTTCGTCTTCGTCATCGGCGGCCTCTATGGCGGTCTGTTCACGCCGACTGAAGCCGGCGGCGTCGGTGCGGGCGGCGCCTTCATCCTGGGCGTGCTGCGCGGCCGGTTGGGGAAAGCAGAGATCCGCTCGTCGTTGTTGCAGGCCACGCGCACCGCGGCGGCGGTGTTCACCGTGCTGATCGGCGCACTGTTGTTCGGCTACTTCCTCACCATCACCCAGGTGCCCCAATCGGTAACCGGCTTTCTGACGGGGCTCGGCATCGGCCGCTACGGCGTGCTTGCCCTCATCATGGTCATGTACCTCGTCCTGGGCTGCCTGATGGATGCCATGGCCATGATCATCCTCACCGTGCCGATCATCTTTCCAGTGGTGTCGCAGCTCGGCTTCGACCCGATCTGGTTCGGCGTCATCATCGTCATGACGGTCGAGCTGGGCCTGATTCATCCGCCGGTCGGCATGAATGTCTTCGTCATCAAGAGCGTGGTGCAGGACGTCACATTTTCGTCGATTTTCAAGGGTGTCCTGCCCTTCATCGCCACCGATATCGTGCGGCTAATCATCCTCATCTCCTTTCCGATGATTGCGCTCTGGCTGCCGAGTCGAATGTAGGGCTAGTGTGCGGGCCGAAAGGATTCCCGCATGAAAAAGGTCGGCTCGTTCCTCGGCGACTGGTGGCGCCTGGTCATCCCTTACTTCCGCTCGCATGAGTGGTACATCGCCATCACGCTGCTGGTCCTGGCTGTCGTGCTGACCTTGGCCAGCGTCGGTGTCGACGTGGTATTCAACGACTGGAACCGCCGCTTCTACGATGCCATCCAGAACAAGGACGAGGCAGCCTTCTGGCGGGAGATGCTGAATTTCTCCTGGATCGCGGCGCTCACCATCGGCTTTGCCGTGGCGCGCGGATTGGTGAGTCCCTATCTGCGGCTGCGCTGGCGGCGCTGGATGACGGCGCAATATCTGACGCATTGGATGCATGGTCGCGGCTATTACCGCATCGAGCTCGAGCACAAGATCGACAATGCCGATCAGCGCATCGCCGAGGACCTGAACCAGCTCGGCCTCCTGACGATGACGCTCTTTCTCGGCGTCATCAGTGCCACCGCGACGCTGATCTCGTTCCTGTTCATCCTGTGGGAGCTGTCGGGCCCGCTGTCGCTCGCCTTCGTCGGAATCGACGCCACCGTGCCGGGCTACATGGCCTGGGTGGCACTGATCTACGCCTTCGCAGGCACCTTCCTCGCCAATATCGTCGGCCGCCGCCTCATCCCGCTCAACTTCGCCAGGCAGCGCCTCGAGGCCGATTTCCGCTTTTCCCTGATGCGGGTGCGCGAGAATGCCGAGGGCATTGCGCTCTATCGTGGCGAGCCGCGCGAGAACGAAGCGTTGCTGGAAAAATACCAGCGCGTCTTCAGGAACGGCTGGCAGGTGCTGGCGACCAATCTGCAGCTCGGCCTTTACCAGACCGGGTACGCCCAGATCGCGATCATCTTCCCCTATCTCGTAACCGGCCCGCGCTTCTTCGCCGGCGCGATCACGCTCGGCGTCATGACGCAGACGGCTTCGGCTTTCGGTCAGGTGCAGTCGGCACTGTCGTTCTTCATCGACAACTACACGACCCTGGCCGAGCTGCGCGCGGTCATGGATCGCCTGATCGGCTTGCAGGTGGCCATCGAGGAACGTCAGGGCGAAGGTCAGATCGCGATCACGACGGCCGGGCAGGCGGCCACGGTCGACGTGCGCGATCTGACGATCGGTCTGCCTGCCGGCCAGAAAATCCTCCAGGACGCGAAGCTCCTGCTCGAACCGGGCCAATCGGTCCTGGTGTCGGGCAAGAGCGGCTCGGGCAAGAGCACGCTGTTCCGCGCGCTTGCCGGCATCTGGCCGTTCGGCAAAGGCGAGGTGCGGGTACCGGCGGGAGCGCGCGTGCTGTTTCTGCCGCAGAAGCCGTATATCCCGATCGGCACCTTGCGCGACGCGGTGAAATATCCGGACGAGCAGTCGACGGCGTCGGACCAGGAGATCGCGAGCGCGCTCGTGGCGGCCAACCTCGAGGCGTTCGCCGGGAAGCTCGACGAAGAGGCTCATTGGACAAATATCCTGTCGGGCGGTGAGCAGCAGCGGCTGGCGATCGCCCGCGCCCTGGTCTTCAAGCCGGACTGGCTGTTCCTCGACGAGGCCACGGCCGCGCTCGACGATGCCAACGAAGCATTGGTCTACAAGGCGCTGAAGGAGGGGCTGCCCAAGACCACCATGGTCTCGATCGGCCACCGGCCGACCCTGCGCCAGTGGCATGAACGAAAAATCGAGCTGCAGCGCGCGCCGGGCGACGTCGGACATTTGATCGAGCTGCCCGCGTGAGCGGCATCTACTGGACGCTTGGGCGCGATCCGGCCCCCTCCCGTTAAATAAATGGAAAAAAAACGGGAGAACCTCTCCAAGTCGTTGATCCGGCAGGAAACCCAAATTTGGAAAACGGGAGGAAACGGCGAGCCGAGCCGGGCGGCGCCCTGAGCGGTAGCAGGTCATATCGCCATCATAAGCCCGCTCGGTCCAAACCGACGATTCCGGTCGTTGCTCTGTGAGCCCTTCCCAATGGGAATACCCTAAAGCGCGTTCCCACCGGGTGTAATCACATCGGAACTCTTTGCTGGGAGCGCGCCACTGCGGCGCATTCACATGCGCCTGAAGTGGCGCTCATGATCATGATGCGCCACTGGAGTGGCGCGCTCCCAGCTATGATTCCGCGCGCTCGGAATATGCCCTAGGCGTACTCCCAGATGTAGGCGCCGATGGCTGCCAGAAGGCCGGTGGCACCGACGACCCAGGCCATGACCTTGCCCAGCGGCGCGGTCGATCGCATAACCAGCCATATCCCGAGCCCGAATCCGATGATGGCACCCAGCGGCATGCCGATGGTGAAGCCGCCCATGGCGGCGGAGCCTTCGAAGGTGCCGTAGATCGACGTGAAGATGGCAGCGAGCAACATTCCCAGGCCGCCCGCGCCGGCAATCGCACCAATGATGCCTGCCAGCAGGGCGACAAGGAAGCGCATCTCAGCGCAGGCTGGCGTTGATCCGGTCGAGCGCCGTCGGGCCGGGGCAGAGCTGCGGCGTGTTCAGCGTGTTGAGCGGCGCGTCGACCGTGTTGAGGTTGGCGTGCAGGTCCTTCGGCGACGGATCGACATAAAGCAGGCCGGTCACGACCTCGCCATCCTGCATGCCCTCCTGGACGCGCTTCATGGCCGCGACCTTGTCGGACGGATCGTAGCTCTCGCCGAGCTTGCGCAGGCGCAACAGCGAGCCGTCGTGCTGCTGCACCGTCGTCAAGGTGCCGGGATCGTAGGTGGCCGTTATTTCTTCACGGCCCTCGATGAAATCGATGCGGTTCAGCGCCTCGTTGTGCTCGCGCACATAGTCATAGCTCTTGGTCGATCCGGGGTGGTTGTTGAAGGCCACGCACGGGCTGATGACGTCGAGGAAGGCGGCGCCCTTGTGGGCGACGGCGGCCTTGATCAGCGGCACGAGCTGTTGCTTGTCGCCGGAGAAGGAGCGGCCGACGAAGGTGGCGCCCATCAGGATTGCGAGCGAGACCAGGTCGATCGATTCTTCGGAGTTGGCGACGCCCTTCTTGCTCACCGAGCCCTTGTCGGCGGTGGCCGAGAACTGGCCCTTGGTCAGGCCATAGACGCCGTTGTTCATGACGACATAGAGCATGTTGACGCCGCGTCGCATGATGTGCGCGAACTGGCCAAGGCCGATCGAGGCGGAATCGCCGTCGCCCGACACGCCCATGTAGATCAGGTCCCGGTTGGCGAGGTTGGCGCCGGTCATCACCGAGGGCATGCGGCCATGCACGGTGTTGAAGCCGTGGCTTGCACCCAGGAAGTAAGTCGGCGACTTGGACGAGCAGCCGATGCCGGAGAGCTTGGCCACCTGGTGCGGCAGGATGTCGAGCTCGTAGCAGGCCTGGATGATGGCGGCGCTGATCGAATCGTGGCCGCAGCCCGCGCACAGGGTCGAGATCGCGCCCTCATAGTCGCGCCGCGTGAAGCCCGCCTGGTTCTTGACCAGCGACGGATGATGCAGCCGGGGCTTGGTGATGTAGGTCATGACGCGGCCTTTTCGAAGGAGACGACTTTGAGCTGGCCGATCTTCTTGTCGAGGTCGGCGGCGATGAAGCGCGCCGTGATCGGCGTGCCGTCATAGTGCAGGACAGGGACCAGCTTGCGGCCGTCGAGCACGAATTCGCTCATCAGCATGGTGCGGAGCTGGCCGTCGCGGTTCTGCTCGACGATGAACACCCGGTCGTGCTCGTGGATGAAATCCTCGACCGACTGGGCGAAGGGGAAGGAGCGCACGCGCAGCGCATTGACGTGGTTGCCCTCGGCCTCCAGCCGGTCGAGCGCTTCGGTCATGGCCGGGCTGGTCGAGCCGAAATAGATCACGCCGTAGCGCGTCGGCTTGGGCGACGAATAGCGGATCGGCTGCGGCGCGATCTTCCGCGCGGTGTCGAACTTCTTCTGCAGCCGCTCCATGTTGCGGACATAGACCGGACCTTCCTCGCTGTAGCGCGCATACTCGTCCTTGGTCGTTCCACGGGTGAAGTACGAGCCCTTCGAGGGGTGCGTGCCGGGATAGGTGCGGAACGGGATGCCGTCGCCGTCGACATCGAGATAGCGGCCGAAATTCTTGCCGGCGTCGAGGTCTTCGGCGGTCATGATCTTGCCGCGGTCATAGACGCGCTTGTCGTCCCACTGGAAGGGCGCGCACAGCCGGTGGTTCATGCCGATATCGAGGTCGGTCATGACGAAGATCGGCGTCTGCAGGCGATCGGCAAGGTCGAGCGCGTCGGCGGCGAAATCGAAACACTCCTTGGGGTCCTCGGGGAACAGCAGCACATGCTTGGTGTCGCCGTTCGAGGCATAGGCGCAGCTCAGCAGGTCGGATTGCTGCGTGCGCGTCGGCATGCCGGTCGAGGGGCCGCCGCGCTGCACGTTGATGATGACGGCCGGGATCTCGGCGAAGTAGGCGAGGCCGATGAACTCGGTCATCAGCGAGATGCCGGGTCCCGACGTGGTGGTGAAGGCGCGCGAGCCGTTCCAGCCGGCGCCGATGACGACGCCGATCGAGGCGAGCTCGTCCTCCGCCTGGACGATGGCGTACTTGGCCTTGCCGCTCTCCTTGTCGTGACGCAGGCGCTTGCAGTGGCTCTGGAAGGCCTCGGCGAGCGACGAGGAGGGCGTGATCGGATACCAGGCGCAGACGGTGGCGCCGCCATAGACGGCGCCAAGCGCGGCGGCATTGTTGCCTTCGACGAAGATACGGTCGCCGACCTCGTCGGCACGGCGCACCTTCAGCTTCACCGAGTCGGGGTCGATATGCTGCTTGACCCAGTCGCGGCCGAGATGGAGCGCCTTGACGTTGGAATCGAGCAGCTTCTCCTTGCCCTTGAACTGCTCGCCGAACAGCCGCTCGATCTCCTTGGGGTCGATGTCGAGCAGCACCGAGAGCGCGCCGACGTAGATGATGTTCTTGAAGAGCTGGCGCTGGCGGGCATCGGTGTAGGTGGCATTGGTGATGGCGGTGAGCGGCACGCCCACGACATTGATGTCCTCGCGGAACATCGAGGACGGCATCGGCTTGGTGCTGTCGTAGAACAGGTAGCCGCCGGGCTCGATCTCGCGCACATCCTGGGCCCAGGTCTGCGGGTTCATCGCCACCATCATGTCAACGCCGCCGCGCCGGCCGAGGTAGCTCTTCTCGGTGACGCGCACCTC
>Ga0193717_1001844_pt1 | contig 12672 bp, 7 predicted proteins | sample U2c2metaG_FD_145900 | JGI IMG/M metagenome (GOLD analysis project Ga0193717, IMG submission 145900) | Soil microbial communities from a riparian zone of the East river system, Colorado, United States - U2c2 | ecosystem: Environmental > Terrestrial > Soil > Riparian zone | place: USA: East River...
GACGATGCGAACTATGCCTTCCTTACCTTCGAGCTGAAAGGCTCGCAGAGAAGCGCCTTCGCGGCGACCAGGCAGGAGACGACACTTGAAAGTGCCGTCCACGTTTTCGATCGGCTGTTCGAGGTGTCAGGCGTGCCGAACTTGCCGAGCAGAATTCGATATGCCCGATTGGCGCTCCAGGCCTACAACGCCAGCTGACCGCCGCTCGCAGGGGATCAATCGAGTTCCTGCACATAGAGCGTGAGCGCATGCGCGCCCACGCCCTGCTCCAGCACCCGCCAGCTGCGGCTTGCATAGAAATCCCGCAGGGCTGGCCGAGAGCCGAGATAGAGGCGCTCGATTTGCAGCGCGGCGCAACGCCGGGCCGCCTCCTTCAACAGCGCCGCCGCAATGCCCTGCCTGCGCTCGGATTCGTCGACCCATAAGGCGGCAAGCCAGGGCGTTAGCTCGGGACGCGCCTCCTCGTCGTTCGCGATCACCGATGCCGTACCGCAGAGCTTGCCGTCGATCTCCGCGATCGGGCAGAACGGCACGCCATCGCTGCGATGAAGGTTGGCTTCAACGCCGCGGCGAAGCTGCTCGAGCGGCGTCCCCTTGTGTCGCCAGAAGGCCGCCCAAACCCGTCCGGCGACGGCGTCAACCTGATGTGGACGTTCGCGAAGGTCGAAAATGCCGGGCATCAATGCATTCCCATCGATTCGACTCCGGCGCTCTCTCCGAAAGTTTGCGATTTTGCATTTCGCTTCATAGCCGAATAGCTGGCTGCTTCGCCTCATTAGCCTGACGCCCTCGACGGCCGCCGGCGCGGCGGGGTTGTGCGAGACGCAAACAGTCGCCCGTGCATAATTTGCAAAGGCGAAATCATTGACGCATCATGCACGACAGCTCGTTACAAAATTCCAAATTTCACACGCGGTGCCTCCCGCGGTCGGCACCTCGGCAGTCGCTAAATCTTTTGTTGCCGAAGCGGCTCCTTGGCCTCGGAGACGCGGTAGAGATGACATAGAGTCTCGGGAGCGACGCATGGCATTGAACCCAGGCGCACTGTATCGCGTGTTCCGCTACTGCTGCGGGATGGTATTTTTTGCCATCGCGACGATTTGGCTCGGAATGGAAGGGCAAGTTCTCGCCCAGACACAATACAACGATACGAGAACGCCTGAAGGCTGGGCCTGGGCGCAGATCAGGCAAGGAAAGGAAGCGGATTTCAACGATCGTTGCGGGACGCCTGCGCTTGATCCGCGCGCAAAGGACGAAACCCGCTGGACAGACGGCTGTCGCCGGCTCCCTGCTTCTTTCCTGCTCGATGTGCTGACCCGCCTCCCGTGGCGCGAGCAGGTGCCGATCGCAGGCGTCGCCATTGTCGGCGCTCAGGTTGAGGGCGATATCAATTTCCGATACGCGAGGCTGAACCGAGCGCTTATCGTCAAACGATGCCGGATCGAAAATGACGTCATCCTTTATGCAGCGCGAACCGATAGCGTCATCGACTTCGTCGAATCGCGGATCGCAGGTACGTTTAACGCGACAAGTTTACATAGCGAGCTGCCGTTGAATTTGAGCGACTCCGAGTTCAAGCAGCCGATGTGGCTAAGTTTCGCGAAGATCGACGGGTATCTCACCATGGACGGCGCCACGTTCGATGGCGACTTGACTGCCGATGGGCTGCAGGTCGGAGCCTTCCTGTTCATGCGATCGACGGACCAGAACAAGGCCGCCTTCAAGGGAGTGAGCCTGGTAAGCGCAAGAGTCGCCGGCAATGTGGAGATGGACGGCGCCACGTTCGACGGCGACATCAACGCCGATGGGATGCAGGTTGGAGCCTTCCTGTTCATGCGATCGACTGACCAGAACAAGGCCACCCTTAGGGGCGTGATCCTGAGGGGCGCAAAAGTCACCGGCAATGTCGAGATGGACGGCGCCACGTTCGACGGCGACCTGAATGCCAATGCGCTGCAGGTTGGAGGCAACCTCTTCATGCGATCGACTGACCGGCGCAAGAGCGTCTTTAAGAATTTGGACCTGGGGGGTGCAAGAGTCACCGGCACTGTCGACATGGACGGGGCCACGTTCGACGGCGACCTGAACGCCGATTCACTGCAGATTGGAGCCTCCCTGTTCATGCGATCGACTGACCAGAACAGGGCCGCCTTTAAGGGAGTGATCCTGAGAAGCGCGAAAGTCATCGGCACTGCCGAGATGGACGGCGCCACGTTCGACGGCGACCTGAATGCCAATAGACTGCAGGTCGGAGCCGACCTGTTCATGCGATCGACTGACCAGAACAAGGCCGTGTTTAAAGGAGTGACCCTGAGAAGTGCAAAAGTCACCGGCACTGCCGAGATGGACGGCGCCACGTTCGACGGCAACTTCGACGCCGATGGGCTGCAGGTCGGAGCCGACCTGTTCATGCGCGACATCATCGGCACCAACCCAATAAACATGGTCTTCGTTCATACGGGTGGCAGCCTTGATATACACGGCTCAACTTTGGCCGGACTCGATCTGTCGGGAGCGTCGGTTGCCGGGGATCTAATACTTGGCGGTGACGAAAACTGGAGACCTGCGGTCTGGCGTACCAAAGACGGCAAACCAGGTAACCTGACACTCCGCAACACTCGCATTTCCAACCTGATGGATGCGAAGGATGCCTGGCCGATCAAGGGGTATCTGCATATCGATGGCTTCACGTTCGCCCATCTTGGCGGCTTCGCAGGCGATTCGGGCCCCGCGATGCGCGGCCGTGGGATGGTGTGGTGGGATGAATGGGTCAGGCGCGATCCGGCATACACTCCGGCGCCTTATGAGCAGCTGGCCGTCGCATTCGTCGCTGCGGGCGACCGTGCCGCGGCCGACGAAATCCGCTTTCTTGGCCGCGTGCGGGAACGTGAGACAGAAACAGCATGGTGGCCGCGGAATCTCACCGGATTTCTTCAATATGTCGCCGGTTTCGGGATTGGCGACTACACCTTCCGTGTACTCTACTGGGTGATCGGCATTTCCATCGCTGGCGCTCTGTATCTTTGGGCATGCGTGCCACGGGCCAGCGCGCATGGCCCGATATGGTGTTTCGGCGCCAGCCTCAGCCGACTTTTGCCAGTGATCGAAATCAACAAGGAATTCTCCGATTTCTTCAACGATCCAGACCGCAAGCGACTCACCGGTAGACAGAGTTTCGTCTTCTCGGTGATCGGCATGGCGGGTTGGGTGCTCGGCGCGATCCTGGTCGCGGCGGTCTCTGGCTTGACGCAAAAACCATGACGACCCGGCCTGCCAGGGGGTGTCCGTATTGAAAACTTCATCCGCTTCGTCGTGCCACTACCGCGGGACCGACCGATCGCCTGCGCCGAAGCCCCCTTCTCTATTCCGGCTTCGCGCCTGATCTCTTGATGATCGGGTCCCAGAACGCCATCTGGTCGTCGTAGAATTTCTTGGCCGATGCCGGCGTCGAATCGTCGATCAGCTCGATGGCGAGTTCGTTTGCCTTCTGGTTGAGATCGGGATTCTTCAGCGCCTTGTTGAAGGCGGCATTCAGCCTGTCGATGATCGGCTTCGGGGTCTTGGCGGGGGCGTAGGCGGCATACCAGGTGTTGATCGCGAACGGAAAACCCGTGCTCTCCTCGATCGTCGGCACGTCGGGCAATTGCGGCAGGCGCTTGTCGGACGCGACGCCCAGCACGCGGACCTTGCCGCCGTCGATGAAGCCCTTGCTGGTTCCCAGCGTGTCGATCTGGAAGGCGTGGCGGCCGGCGATCATGTCGACCATGCCGGGCGCCGAGCCGCGATAGGGCACGTGCAGTGCCTCGGTCTTCGCGCTCGAGACGAACAGATAGCTCGCAAGATGGATCATCCCGCCGTTGCCGGACGAGGCATAGGAGTATTTGTCCGGCTCGCGGCGCAGCATGTCGATCAGCTCCGCAATTGTCTTGGCGCCATCGGCCGGGACCACCAGGATCAGCGGTACGCTGGCCACGTAGGCGATGGCCGCCAGGCCGTTCACCGGATCGTAGCCCAGCTGCTTGCCGTAGAGCGCCGGCGCCATCGCCATGGTCGAGGCGCTGAACAGGATCGTGTAGCCGTCGGGCTTGGCGTCGGCCACCATCGCCGTGCCGATGTTACCGGTAGCCCCCGGCTTGTTGTCGATGATGACCTGTTGCCCCAGTATCTCCGTCAGGCGCGGCGCGAGAAAGCGTCCGACGATGTCGGTCGGTCCGCCGGGTGCAAAGGCGATGATCATGCGGATCGGCCGGTCCGGATAGCCGGACTGCGCAACGGCAGGTGACGCAGCGAGCGCGGCGGCGCCGGCCAAAGCGGCGCGGCGGCCCAGATTGATGGCCATTTGTTTCCTCCCAATTTCTCACACTGTATGCGTTGGAGAGTGCCGAGGAAACGGGATCAGGGCCAAAGAGCCGCTACGTGAGACATCTACCTCATGTAAAGATGTCGATGCCGGGATCTTGGCAATGGAAATCACAGGTGATCGCCGTGACAAAACCGACCAAAGGCACACGAACGCCGCGTAGCGGAGGCGGCCTCAAGCGTCGCGACCTAGCCATGATATCGGTCGTGCTTGGCGCGGTCGGTTCGGGAACGGCCTCGGCGCAATCCAGCGTCGCGGTCGACAATGCCTCCTTGTCTGACCTGCAGCAGGCCGTCGCACAGGGGCGCACCACGTCGAGCGCGCTGACCAAGGCGTATCTCGACCGCATCGAGGCCTACGATCGTACGGGCCCTGCCCTCAATTCCGTGCGTGTGGTCAATCCGGACGCCCTGTCAATCGCCGCCCGCCTCGACGGGGTGAAACCCTCCGCCAAGCAGCCGCTCGCCGGCATGCCGATCCTGGTCAAGGACAACATCGCCACCGGCGACAAGCAGCCGACGACCGCAGGCTCACTTGCGCTCGAGGGCGCGCGCGCCAGGGACGACGCGACCGTCGTGAAGCGCCTGCGGGCCGCCGGCGCGGTGATCCTGGGCAAGGCGAACCTGACTGAGTTCGCCAACATCCTCGCCGTGGGCATGCCGTCGGGTTACAGCTCGCTAGCCGGCTATGTGAAGAACCCCTACTCGCCGACTCTGATGGTCGATCAGGTCGTCCCGGTCGTGCAGCCGGGCGGCTCGAGTGCGGGATCCGCCGTCGCCGTCGCCGCCGGCCTGTGCGCCGCGGCGATCGGCACCGAGACATCGGGCTCGCTGCTCAGCCCCGCCACCCAGAACGGCCTCGTGACCGTGAAGCCGACGGTCGGGTTGATCAGCCGCAGCGGCATCATCCCGATCTCACACAGCCAGGACACCGCCGGGCCCCTCACCCGCACGGTGCGCGACGCCGCGATCCTGCTGAACGTGCTGGCCGCGCGCGATCCCCAGGACCCGGCGACGCAGCACCTGCAGAGGCCGCAGGACTACACAGCCGGGCTCGACAAGGATGGCCTGAAGGGCGCGCGCAGGATCTCGGCGCCACGATTGTGCGCGCCGCCATCCCGGCGATCGGCTGGGTCGGCGGGCCAGGCACGACAATGGCCGTGCTCAATCGCAATCCGCTCGGTATGAACAAGGGCACGCCGGGCTCGGCGTCGCTCGTTTTCATCTACGAGCTGAAGCGCGACCTCAATCTCTATCTGCGCGACTGGGCGACCGGCACGAAGATCAAGACGCTGGCCGACGTCATCGCCTTCAACAAGGCCAACGCCGACAAGGCCCTGCGCTACGGCCAGGACCTGTTCCTCGCCGCCCAGGCGACCAAAGGCGATCTCTCCGAGCTGGAATACAAGTCCGCGCGCGCGATGGACCTGATGGCCGCCAAGGAGCGCGGGATGGACGCCTACATGACCGAGCACAAGCTCGATGCCGTGGTGTTTCCCGGCGCGAGCGGCGCGGCGATCGCGGCCAAGCCGGGGTATCCCAGCGTGCAGGTGCCGGGCGGTTTCATCTCCGGTGTCGGGAAAAAGGAAACGCCGGACTATCCGCTGGGCATCACCTTTGCCGGCCGTGCCTGGAGCGAAGCCAAGCTGCTGCGCTTCGCTTACGCCTACGAACAGGCCTCGAACGCCCGCCGTCCGCCCCCGGGCCTGCCCGCGCTGTAGCCGATGGTCGCGACCGAGGGTTTTGCGGAGTTCCTGCGCGAGCAACTGGCGCCGCGAGCGAGGCCGCGCCGTCCCAATCCTGTAACCATCGTTTCCTCCCCTTTGCCCCAGTCTAGAGGCTATGCTCGTCGCAAGGAAACCGAGGAGACGCCGCCATGACCAGCCGCATCAACCGCGCCATCGAACTCTTGGCCGCGGATCAGGCGATCTATTACGACGGGCCGCATACCGGCCACGTGCTGACCTACGAGCAGGGCCGCAAAGACGCCAGGACCTGGGCCGACTACATCAACGTCGGGATGGAGCATGGCGCCTTCGACATGACCGGGCTCGAGAACTATATGCGCGGACTGGTTGATGGTGGGCCAACCAACTCCGGGCACCGCACGCCTACGGTGATCGTCGAGGCGCCGGTCAATGGCACAGACGGCCCAAACGTTGCGTTCAACGCCTGGCAGTTCCGCCAGATCCTTGCCCGTGGCGCGCACGGTATTCTTCTCTGCCAGGCCGAATCGGCCGAGGCGGTGCGAGAATTCGTGCGCGCTTGCCGATTTCCGCATCACAAGGAAGGCGTCGACAAGCTCGGCATCGGCAGCCGCGGTCGAGGCTCGGAGCCGACCGCGGCCCCGGTATGGGGCATCGACCAGCAGGAATATTTCGAGCGTTGCGAGCCGTGGCCGCTCAATCCAAAGGGCGAGCTGTTGCTCGGCGTCAAGATCGAGAGCCCACCCGGTGTCGCCAACTGCGAGGAGATCCTGGCCATTCCCGGCCTCGGCTTCGCCGAACTGGGACCGGGCGATCTCGGCCTGTCGCTTGGTTACACAACGTTGCAACGCCGTCCTTACCCGCCCGAGATGGAGACAGCGCGCAAACGGGTTTTCGCCGCCTGCAAGAACAACAAGCTCGCCTTCCTCGAAGGCGCGACGCCGGACAAGATCGCCGCCAGCCTCGACGAGGGTGTACGCGTGATTTCAGGGCACAATCCCGAATCGGCGCGCGTTGGCCGCGCCCATCAAAAGCGCACGATGCCGGTTTAAGAGATCCCTTCATGCTCCTCTCCGCCCGCTTGCGGGGGGAGAGGTCGTGCGGAGTAACCTCCGCACTGGGGTGAGGTGGGTCATTTCGTCTGTCCGCACATCGCCTGTTGAACGACGACCACCTCTCCCTCCCATCGCTAACGCGATGGGCCCCACCCTCTCCCCCGCACGCGGCGGAGAGGGATTTATGAGCGATGAGCCAAGGCCACGAGCGAAGTGCGCTAAACCGCGATCACCACCCCGTCGTGTCCGGGATCCGCGCCGCCGTCCAACCCGTCCTCATGCACGCGGATCGCATGCACGGCGGCGAAGCCGAAGCCGTAGGGGCTGCGCACCACGTCGTAGCCTTGCGCCTGCAGCGCGCATTCGGTCCGCCAGGGAATGCGGTTGGAGATGTCGATGGCATCCGACGTGGCGGAGAAGCGTGGCGCGCTCACCGCCTCGACCATGGTCATGTCGAAGTCGAGCGCGTTCAGCGTGGCGTGCAGCACGCCCATGGCGATCTGCGTCGCGCCGGGCGCGCCGATGATGAGCTCGGGCTTGCCGTCCTTGAACACGATCGAAGGCACGACCGAGCTGAAGCGCGCCCTGCCCGGCGCGATCGAGCCGGCCCGGCCGGGCCGCGGGTCGAACACGCCCATGCAGCCGTTGTACATGAAGCCCAGGCCCGGTGTGACCACGCCCGAGGGCATGCCGAGCGAATGGGTCATGGTGAAACAGTTGCCGTCCTTGTCGAGCACCGAGATGTGCGTGGTGTCCTTGGTCGGCGCGCCGCCGTTGAAGCGCGGCACCGAGGCTTTGACGCCGCGCCTGATCTCGTCGGCCATTTCCCTGGCATAGGCTTTCGAGGTCAGCCGCTCGAGCGGGACCTCGACGAACTTGGGGTCGCCGACATGGGCGTCCTTGTCGATGGTGGCGCGCTTCATGGCTTCGCTGACGATGCGCAGATACTCCGTCGAGTTATGCTCCATGGCTGAAAGATCGAAATTCTCGAGAATGTTCAGCATCTCGATCAGCATCACGCCACCGCCGGGCGGGCGGTTCGAGGAGATGCGCCAGCCGCGATAGTCGCCCCACAGCGGCTCGTTGCGCACAGTGCGCCAAGCCTTGAGATCCTCGATCGAGAGCAGCGCCTCGTTCTTCTTCATGTCCTCGGCGATCGCCTGGGCAATTTCGCCCGAATAGAAGGCGTCGGCGCCACCTTTGGCGATCGCCCGCAAGGTCTGGGCATAGTCTCGGTTGACGACGCGGTCGCCGACTTGCTTGGGCGTGCCGTCGGCCCGGCAATAGAGCGCGCGCGCCGCCGGCGTGAATCCTGTGCGTTCATGATTGGGCGCGCGGCCGAAATCGCCGCCGGCCGACCACCAGAAAGCCACGTGCGGCCGCACGGTCCAGCCGCTCTCGGCCCACTGGACCGCCGGTTCGACGATGCGCTCCCAGGGCAACTTGCCGTGCTCCTGGTGCGCCTCGTAGTACATTTTCAGGTTTGCCGGGGCGCAGATCGACCTGTAGCCGATGTCGTTGACGCGGCCCTTGAGGATGAAGCCGTAGCCGTCGCGCGCCTCGCCCTCGATCAGGTTCGCCCACATGTCGGGCCGCGCGGCGAGCGGCGCCGGCGCATGCGCGTCGATGTATCCGTGGAATTTCTTGGCCCTCATGTAGATGCCGCAACTGCCGAAGCCGGCGATGCCGCACATCAGCGGATCGACCACGCCTTGCACCAGAGCGCAGGCGATGCCTGCATCCACCGCGTTGCCACCGTCGCGCAGCGCATCGGCGCCCGCCTCCGTCGATTCCGGCTGCGGCGCCACGATCATGGCCTGCTTGGCGTAACGCACTTGCTTCCTCCTGATGTCTTTGTTCTTGGCGCAACTCAATCCCAACCGTGGCGCTTGCGCAACACGGCCGTGATCGGCGCCAGCGACATGCCCTTGGCGGAGACGCCGGGCAGCCATTCCGCCAGCGCCTGCAGGGTCGCTTCGTGCGGATGGCCGATGGCGACGGCGAAGCCTTGCCGCCGCGCCACGCCCTCCGTCTCGGCCAGCTTGCGCCGCACCTGGTCGATCGAGGCGTCGTCGTCGAGGAAGACGTTCCGCGTCAGGCTGGCCACGCCCAGCTCTTCGGCGAGTTGATAACCGACCGACTGCGCCGAGGTGCGCGAGTCGAGGAACAACAGGCCGCGCTGGCGGAACAGGCGCAGCACCGTCTCCATGCCTGGCTTGAAGGCGGTGAAGCGGCTGCCCATGTGATTGTTGACTCCGACATAGCCGTCGAAACTGTCGAGCGCCGCTGTCACGCGCGCGCGCAGTTCGCCATCGCCCAGCGTCACCGACAGCGCGTTGGGGCCAGGATCGGCGCGGCCCATCGGCTCCATCGGCAAATGCAGCATCAACTCCTGTCCGTGCGCGCGTGCGGCGCGCGCCTGCTCGCGCAGATCCTTGGCATAGGGCAGGAACGACATTGTGAGCGGGCCCGGCAGCTCCCAGGCGCGCTTGGAGTGCGGCCGGTCCAAGCCGACATCGTCGATGACGATGGCGATCAGCGGCCGGCTGTTGAGATCGCGGAACGGCACGGCGAAGCGCCGCCATGCCTGCTCGGGCTCCGCTGCAGCCGCCGCGACCTGCGGCGACGGAGCGCGCGGCTTGTCCTCGATCGTGGCGCTCGGCGCGCCCGGTTCGGCCTCGCTGTAGCGCGGCAAGCCCGGCAGATCCTCGATCCGCGCGTAGCGTGGCGGCGGCGTGGGATCCGATTCGTGTTTCATGTCTTCCAGCGCGTCGCGCACGACCTGCTCGCTCGCGCGCGAGTCCATGCGCTGCGCCAACCAATGGCCGCCCAGCAAACCGAAGAGGAAGAGCGCCGCAAGACCGCTGGCGATGGCGCGGCCGCGATGCGCCTTTGCCCAGTCGACGAGGACGGTCCACCGCGCCTCGACTTGCGTGACGATGCGCCAAAAAGCCGTATCCGGCCTCTTCGGACTCCTTCTGTTCGCCTTCCTACGTCTGTTCCGCTTAACGGCCATCTCAGATATCGACCCTAAGTCTTTGCATTGATTGCTTTATCTTACATCTCATTCAGCGATTTGATGACCCGCAAATCGGCCACCGGCGGACCGGACGCATCGCGCACGAAACCCACACGCTTGGCGAGACCAAGCATGCCCTGATTCTCGCGCAGCACATGGCCGATGACTTTCTTCACGCCGCGCGATTTCGCGTAGGCGAGCGCGTGCCGCAGCAGCAGCTCGCCATAGCCGCGACGCTGTCGATCCGACGCCACGACGAGGGCGAACTCGGCCTGCTCGAATCCCGGATCGGCGGCCAGCCTGCCGACGCCGATCAACTCCTCGCCGTCGAACAGCAGGAAGGCCATCTCGCGGTCATAGTCGATCTGCGTGAGGCGCGCCGCCATCTCGTGGCTGATCTCGCGCAACGGCCCGAAGAAGCGCAGCCGCATGTCATCCGCCGACAGGCGATGGCCGAACGCCGTGATCAGCGGCTCGTCCTGCGGACGGATCGGCCTGATCTTCAGCCGCTCGCCGCGATGGACGATCTCGACTTCGAGGTCGCTGGGATAGGGCCTGATGGCAAAACGCGACGCCCGCCCGGCCGCGCCGGCCGCCAGCGCGCGCACGACGATGCGCGCATCGAGCGCGACCGCGCCTTCGGCATCGACCAGCAGCGGGTTGATGTCGAGCTCGGCGATCTCGTCGATGTCGGCGATCAACCGCGATACCCGGACCATCGCCTCGGCCACCGCCCGGCGCGCCGCCGGCGGCCGGTCGCGATAGCCACGCAGTAACCGGTCGACACGGGTGCGGCTGAGCGCATCGTCGGCCAGCACCAGATCGAGCGGCGGCAGCGCCAGGGCTTTGTCGTCGATCACTTCGGCCGCCACTCCGCCATGCCCGACCATCAGGATCGGCCCGAACACCGGATCCTCGGTGGCGCTGAGGATCAACTCGACCGCGTGCCGGCGTCGCACCATGGGCTGGACGACGAAGCCATCGATCGATGCGTTCGGCGCCAGCGTCCGCGCCTTGTCGCTCATCGCCCTCACGGCATCGAGCACCGCCTGCTCGGATTCGAGGTCGAGCGCCACGCCGCCGATGTCGGACTTATGCGCGATCGCGCGTGACAGGATCTTGACCACGACGGGAAAACCGATGCGCACGGCGGCCGAGCCCGCCTCCGCGGCATCGAGCACGACTTCGGTCGGCACGACCGGAATGCCGTATGCCGCCAGCACCCGCTTGGACTCCGGCTCGGTGAGCAAGGCGCGGCCATCGACCAGCGCGCCGTGCACGATCGAACGCACCAGGTCGATATCGGACCGCACCGTGGGATTGGACGGCGGCGTGCGCTGCAGCGCCCGTTGGCCGCGGCGATACTGGACAAGGTGCATGAAGCCGCGCACGGCGCGCAGCGGCGTATCGTAGGCCGCGATCCCCGCTTCATGCAGCACGCGCCGCCCCGCTTCCGCTTCCGGCCCGCCGATCCAGCAGCCGATCACCGGCACCCGCTTGGCGCCACTCGCTCCGGCCACCGCCTGCGCCGCCTCGATGCTCGAAGTGAGGCCCGTCGGAACGTTCATCGCCAGCACGGCACCGACGCCGCGATCGGCAGCCAGGGCATTGAGCGCGGTGGCGTAGCGCGGTCCGTCGGCATCGCCCACGATGTCCACCGGATTGGCGCGCGACCAGAGGCGCGGCAGCACGGCATCGAGGCCGGCCATCGTCTTGTCCGTGAGCGGCGCCAGCTCGCCGCCTTCGTCGATCAGAAGATCGGTGGCGATGATGCCGACGCCGCCGCCATTGGTCAGGATGGCCAGCCGCTCGGTCCGCGGCACGATCGTGCGGCCGAGCGTTTCGGCGGCATCGAAAAGCTCGCCCAGGCCGAGCACGCTCACCAGGCCGGCGCGGGCGAAGGCCGCGTCGTAGACCGCAGCCGAACCCGCCATCGAACCGGTATGCGAGGCGGCCGCCCGCGCCGCCGCTTCGTGGCGGCCGGCCTTGAGCACGATCACCGGCTTCATGCGCGCGAGGCCGCGCGCCGCCGACATGAACTTGCGGGCGTGGGTGATGCCTTCGACATACATCAGGATGGCGCGAGTCTCGTGATCGCGCGCCAGCGCATCGAGCACGTCGCCGAAATCGACATCCGCCATGTCGCCCATCGAGATCAGATACGAAAACCCGATGCCTTGCGCCGCCCCCCAGTCGGCGAGCCCCGCCAATACGGCGCCCGACTGCGCGACGGCGGCTATGCGTCCCGGCTTGAGGCCGGGCGGCCCGAAGCTCGCATTCAATCCGAGACGCGGCGCGGCATAGCCGATGCAATTGGGCCCGAGCACCCGCAACAAATGCGGCTGCGCGGCCGCGAGGATCTGCTGGCGCCAACTGGCGTTGCGCCGTCCCGCCTCGGCGCCGCTTCCGGGCCCCGCCGTGATGATCACCGCGGCCATCGTGCCGATGCGGCCGAGCTCGCCCACCAGCCCAGGCACGGTCTCGGGTGGCGTCATGACGACAGCGAGATCGGGCGGTGCCGACAACTCTTTCA
>Ga0193717_1001845_pt1 | contig 12664 bp, 13 predicted proteins | sample U2c2metaG_FD_145900 | JGI IMG/M metagenome (GOLD analysis project Ga0193717, IMG submission 145900) | Soil microbial communities from a riparian zone of the East river system, Colorado, United States - U2c2 | ecosystem: Environmental > Terrestrial > Soil > Riparian zone | place: USA: East River...
TCGACAGATCGAGCTGGCTGATCCGCCGCCGATCCCGCCATTCCCGGAGAAGCTGCCCCACCGGCCGCTGTTGCTCGCGCGTTGTCACACCCCCAACGCTACTTCGCGCCCGCACCCCTCACCATTACCTCCCACGTAATCGACACCCCCACCCCGCGTCGCCATTGTTGATGGCACACCACGACAAACCCACAACACGAACGAGGTCACCTCATGTCCGACACCCAGCACGTCGCCGAGGCCTACATCGCCATCTGGAACGACCAAAACCCGACCACGCGCCGCACCCAGATCGAAGCCCTCTTCACCGAGGACGCGACCTTCGTCGACCCGCTCGCCGACATCAACGGCTGGGACGCGATCGACCAGCTCATCGCCGGCGCCCAGTCCCAGTTCGCGGGCCTGACCTTCTCCGTCGCCGGGAACGCCGACGGCCACCACAACATCGCCCGCTTCACCTGGCACCTCAGCGCACCGAATACCGAAGAGCCGATCGTCATCGGCTTCGACGTCATCGCCCTCGACGACACGAACCGCATCACCCAACTCCACGGCTTCCTGGACAAAGTCCCCGCGTAACCCTGGAACGCGCTGAGGCCACCATGAGGCGTTAGAGTCTCATGGTGGCCTCAGGGACCAGCTATTCGGCGAAGGCCTCGATGGGCGGGCAGGAGCAGACGAGGTTCCGGTCACCGGCGGCGCCGTCGATTCGCCGTACGGGAGGCCAGATCTTGTTCGCGGTGAAACCGGCCGGGAACACGGCAACTTCCCGGCTATAAGGTCGTTTCCACTCTCCGGCAACGCAGCGAGCTGTGTGTGGCGCATTCCGCAAAGGACTGTCCACAACAGACCAATCCCCGGCCGAAACCTGATCGATCTCCCCGCGAATGGCGATCATCGCGTCACAGAACCGATCCAGCTCAGCCAAATCCTCACTCTCGGTCGGCTCGACCATCAACGTCCCCGCGACCGGGAACGACATCGTCGGCGCGTGCAACCCGTAGTCCGCAAGCCGCTTCGCGACATCATCCACTGTCACACCGGTCTGCTTCGTAATCCCGCGCAGATCCAAAATGCACTCGTGCGCGACCAGCCCGTCATGCCCCGAGTAGAGCACCGGGAAATGGGATTCCAGCCGCTTGGCGACGTAGTTCGCCGCGGCCACCGCGGTCAACGTGGCCCGCCGCAAGCCTTCCGCGCCCATCATCCGCACATAAGCCCACGAGATCGGCAGGATCGACGCGCTCCCCCAAGGCGCCGCGCTGATCGGCCCGACCCCGGTCGCGGGACCGGCCAGCGGCTGCAACGGATGGTTCGGCAAGAACGGCGCCAGATGTGAACGCACCCCGATCGGCCCCACCCCGGGCCCACCGCCGCCATGCGGGATGCAGAAAGTCTTGTGCAGGTTCAGATGCGAGACATCGGCACCGAACTTGCCGTACTGCGCCAGCCCGATCAGCGCGTTGAGGTTCGCCCCGTCCACGTAAACCTGGCCACCGGCGTCGTGAACCAGTCCGCACACCTCCCGCACGGTGTCCTCGTACACCCCGTGATCGCCGCGAGATCGTCCCGGTACTGCTCGACCGAGGCACGAAGATGCTCGACATCGACGTTCCCCTGCTCATCGCACCGCACGACCGCGACGCGCATCCCCGCCATGACAGCGCTGGCCGCGTTCGTCCCGTGCGCGCTGGCCGGGATCAGGCACACGTTCCGGGTGCCCTCGCCCCGATCGCGGTGATACGCCCGGATGGCCAGCAGTCCGGCGAACTCGCCCTGGCTGCCGGCATTCGGTTGCAGGGAAACGGCGTCGTAGCCGGTGATCCCCGCCAGCCACTGCTCCAGATCCGAGATGATCCGCAGCAGCCCCGCGGCGTCCTCGGCCGGCGCGAACGGGTGCAGGTCAGCGAATTCGGGCCAGGTGATCGGCTCCATCTCCGCGGTCGCGTTGAGCTTCATGGTGCAGGAGCCCAGCGGGATCATGCTGCGGTCGAGCGCTACGTCCTTGTCCGACAGCGCCCGCAGATAGCGCAGTAACGCGGTCTCGGATCGATGTGCGTGGAAAACAGGATGCGTGAGGTACTCGGTCGTGCGAGCCAGCTCGGGCGGGACACCGTCCGCGGTGTCCGCGTCCAGTGAGTCGACATCGGACACTGCGACGCCGAAGGCTTTCCACACAAGGGAAAGGTGCTCACGGGTGGTCCTCTCGTCGCACGAGATACCGACATGGTCGTCGTCGACCCGGCGCAGGTTGACGCCCAGGTCGCGGGCGGTGTCCACAATGGAGGTCGCGAGGCCGGGCACGACGGCTGTCACGGTGTCGAAGAACTCGCCGTGCCGGACGTCGACACCGCCCTCCATGAGCCCGGAGGCCAGTACCGTGGCCATCCGGTGGGCGCGGGTCGCGATGGCGCGCAACCCTTCCGGGCCGTGGTAGACAGCGTACATCGACGCGATGACGGCCAGCAGGACCTGCGCGGTGCAGATGTTGCTGGTCGCCTTCTCCCGCCGGATGTGCTGTTCGCGGGTCTGCAACGCCAGCCGGTACGCCTTCGCGCCGTCGGCGTCGACCGACACACCGACCAGCCTGCCCGGCAGCTGACGCTCGAAACCCTTACGCACAGCCAGGTAGGCCGCGTGCGGACCGCCGAAGCCCATCGGGACGCCGAAGCGCTGCGTCGAACCGATCACGACGTCGGCGCCGATCTCGCCCGGAGGACGCAGCAGCGTCAGCGCCAGCGGGTCGGCCGCGACCACGACGGACGCGCCGCGCGCGTGGGCCTCTTCGATGACCCGCTCATGGTCCCGCACCGCGCCGGAAGCGCCCGGATAGGACAGCAGGATGCCGAAGAAGTCCCCGCCCAGTCCCAAACCCTCGATGCCCTGGGAAAGATCGGCCAGCACCAGCTCGATGCCGAGCGGCTCGGCGCGGGTGCGCACGACCTCGATCGTCTGCGGCAGGGTGTCGTCGTCGACGACGAACTTCGCCGACTTCGACTTCCCGGCGCGCCGCACCAGCGTCATCGCCTCGGCCGCGGCCGTCGCCTCGTCCAGCATGGAGGCGTTGGCGATCGGCAGGCCGGTGAGGTCGGCGATCATGGTCTGGAAGTTGAGCAGCGCTTCGAGCCGCCCTTGCGAGATCTCCGGCTGATACGGCGTGTAGGCCGTGTACCAGGCCGGGCTCTCCAGCACGTTGCGGCGGATCACGGGCGGGGTGACCGTGCCGTGGTAGCCGAGGCCGATCATCTGCACCATCGGCCGGTTCGTCGCGGCCAGCGCGCGGAGCTCGTCGAGGGCCTGCGCTTCGCTGGCCGGCAGCGGAAGGCCCATCGACAGTTCCGCGTCGCGGATCGAAGCCGGGATCGCCCTGTCCGCCAGTTCGTCGAGGGAGCCGACGCCGATGACGTCGAGCATCCGGGCGAGCTCGCCCGGCCGAGGGCCTATGTGCCGGTCAGCGAAAGCCGTGCCCTGCTCCAGTGCGGCAAGCGGGATGCGGGTCGCGCCCGGTGAATACGTGCCCATCGAATGGCCTCCGGGGGTGGGGGTCGGGCCGGGGACAAGTGTCCTGGCCCTCCCCACTCTGTCCGTGCCCGGTTAAGGACGCCTGAGAGTTTCACCCGTGTGTTGAGCCGGGCTTGCACCGTCGGCGGGGGCGGCGGGATGTAACCTGCCGACCCACTTTCCAGAGGCGTCTCGTCCACGCGGTCCCTTGTGCCTGAGAGGTTCCGGGGAGGACTTGCTCCTTCGGCGCCGGGCTCATGGTGACGGCCCGGACTCTCCCGCGTGGATTTGGCGACTACACGAATAGCCTACCCCGTGCGCCGGGCGTTGCGACGCTGGGTCAGTTCGTCTGGCGTGTGCGCTTCGATCTCGCCGCCGTCGGCCCGCTCGGCCGGAAAGTCGTGGATGGTGCCGCTGATTTCCTGCATCGCCCCGCTGACCGCGATCCCGAAGACGCCCTGGCCGCCTTGCAGCAGATCGACGATCTCCTCGGGCGAGGTGCATTCGAAGACGGTGGTGCCGTCGGAGAACAAGGTGACCTTGGCCAGGTCGCGCACACCGCGCACGCGCAGGTGGTCGACGGCGACCCTGATGTTCTGCAACGAGACGCCGGTGTCCAGCAATCGCTTGACGACCTTGAGGACGAGGATGTCCTTGAACGAGTAGAGGCGCTGCGAGCCGGAGCCGTGCGCGGTGCGGATACTCGGCGCGACCAGCTTCGTCCTGGCCCAGTAGTCCAGCTGGCGGTAAGTGATGCCCGCGATCTGACAAGCGGCGGGACCGCGGTAGCCGACCAGTTCGTCCGGCAACGAGGCATCGGGGAACAGCTCGCCCTGTTCACCGTCGGCGACCTGGATCGGCTCCTGTTGGGAGTGACTTCCAGCCTCGACCACCGCATGCCTCCCCTCGTCCGGCCTGGTGACCGGCGAACCAACCCCGGCGTTCCCATGAACGGCAGCACCGGTTGAGGCAATCGCGCGGGGTCACACCCCAGGATGTGGCCACACCGTGCGATTTACCGCCTTTGACGGTAAGCGCGCCGGGGCACCCGGTCAACGCGACGCGCGGCGGCCTGTCACCCGGTGTTGAGACTTTGTCCACTATCTGACGGAAGGGTGCAACGGTCACCAACGAGTGTACGGCGAATCCACGTGCAGTTTTTACTCGGCCGTGTTATTTTTTACTCGTGCAAGTAAACGTGGACCATCAGCCCGAGTTCGGCCTCAGCGTCACCGAAGCCGCGCGCCGGGCACAGATCATCGGCGCGACCATCGCCACCATCGGCGAGCTCGGCTACGCCAAGACCTCGTTCGCCCGGATCAAGGAGAAGGCGGGCCTCAGCAGCACGCGGATCATCTCCTACCACTTCACCAACAAGGCCGGCCTGATGCAGGCGGTGCTGAGCACGGTCTCGGACATCAAGGAAAGGTTCCTTACCGAACGCGCGGCGGGACGCACAGACCCGGCCGACCGGCGGGGCATGCTGCGGGAGTACATCGCTTCCGAGGTCGCGTTCCTGGGCGCGTACCCCGAGTGCGTGCGGGTGTTCCTGGAGATGGGCGCCGCGGGAGAAGACAAGGACGGCTGGCCGATGGCCAAGCCGGTGGTGGAACAGCTCCGGGTCGGGCAGCTCACGCGTCAGCTGACCCAAGGTCAGCGGGAGGGAGCCTTCGGCGAGTTCTCGCCGGCGATCATGGCGATGGCCATCCGGCAAGCCGTCGACGGGGTAGCGGCCCAGCTCGCGGCGGACCCCGAGCTGGACCTCGAACGGTACGGAACCGAACTGGCCGATCTGTTCGAGCGGACTACCAGAGCCTCGGCTTAGGTGTCCGCTCCCCTAAAATCCTCCGGCGAGACGGAGTCGAGGAACTCGCGGAACTTCTCGACTTCGTCTTCCTGCTCGTCCGGGATGATGAGCCCGGCCTCTTCCAGCACCGAATCCTCGGCGTGGATGGGGACGCCGATCCGCAGCGCGAGCGCGACGGAGTCGCTCGGGCGAGCGGAAACCCGGATGTCGCCGTCGAACACCAGCTCGGCGAAGAAGGTGCCTTCGCGAAGATCGGTGATGACGACCTGCTCGAGCTCGCGGCCGAGTGCCCCGATGACCTCTTTGAGAAGGTCATGGGTCAACGGGCGAGCGGGACGGACTCCCTGTTGCTCCAACGCGATAGCGGTGGCTTCGACCGAACCGATCCAGATCGGCAGGTACCGTTCGCCCTCCGTTTCCCGCAGCAGCAAGATCGGCTGATTCGCGGGCAACTCGACCCGCACTCCGACGACGCGCATCTCGCTCATCGGGCTTCGCCTCCCTCTCGTGCACACGGGCTGCAACGCTGTTTCCAGGTCGCGCCTCGACATGCTCGACGCTACCCGGGTTCTCAGCGCTGTGCTCGCTGTCCGGACCATCTCCGGTTCGCGCTCGGCAAACCTACGTCTAACCGTACGGCATTGCCGGGCGAACAATCACTCATTGACATGTGGCGTATATACCGAAACTTCGCCGGAATTGTCCGGCGCGGCGGCTTCTTCAGCCGCCGGTGACGCCGCGGATTCCGGCCTTGACAAGCAAGGTATGGAGAGCCACGGACAGGGCCGCCAGCTGCCTGACCATCTCGTCCGCCCGAGCCTTCGCGTCCGCGTCACGGTGGCGATACACCGGGGTCACAATTTGCTCCAAGAGCCCCACCTCGCGATCCGCGGAAGCGCGGAAAGCACGGAGATGCCTCGGTTCAATGCCGAATTCGGTCATTGCCTTCACGGTTTTCGCGACCTGCACCGCGTCGGGATCGTAGAACCCGGCGGCACCGGGACGGATCAACCCGTACTGCTGGAGCTCGTCAAGCAGCGACGCGTCGATGCCTGCCTCGGCCAGCAACTCTTCCTGCGTGAGCCGGATTTCGCGCTCGGTGGTGAAATCGTCCGGTCCGGGCATACCGGACCGCGAACCGTCCGCTTTGCCCGAATCGAACGAGCCCAAGGCGACGAGCTTGCGCGGGAACCGGAGTGTGGTGCCCGCGGACTCGCCGCCGTCGGCCGCGTCCAGCTGCTCCTTGATGACCTTCAAGGGGAGGTAGTGATCGCGTTGGGCGGACAGCACGAATCGCAGGCGCTCCACGTCCGCCGCGGCGAACTGCCGGTACCCCGAGGGCGTCCGTCCCGGCTGAACCAGGCCTTCGGACTCAAGGAACCGGATTTTGGAGATGGTGACATCGGGGAAGTCGCCGCGCAGCTGCGCGAGCACTGCCCCGATGCTCAATCCACCTTCGCGATGTTGTGGCCGCCCGGCCGCCGTCACTGGGCCCCCTGACCCCCGTGCCCGGGGCCGGTCAGGAAGACCAGGCGGAACTTGCCGATCTGGACCTCGTCGCCACCGGCGAGGACGGCCTGGTCGACCGGCTCGCGGTTGACGTAGGTGCCGTTGAGGCTGCCCACGTCGATGACCACGAACTCGCCACCCTCACGCCGGAATTCGGCGTGACGGCGGGAAACCGTGACATCGTCGAGGAAGATGTCGCTGTCCGGATGACGGCCGGCACTGGTGGTGTCGACGTCGAGAAGGAACCGGGAGCCCGCGTTCGGCCCACGCTTGACGACCAGCAACGCTTCGCCGGAGCGAAGCGCGTCCACCCCGGTCGGCTGAGGCTCGGGAGCCACCGGGGCGCTTTGACCCTCAACGTCGGCGAGGAAGTCCGCCCGGAAGACAGATGTCCGCTCCGGACCTTGCTCCGGAGGAACGCCGGGCCCGTCGTTCGTGCTCACCTGGGCTCTCCTAACGCACTGATGCGTGTTCCCAGAGCGCACACCCGACACACTGTGCCGCCCCGAAAACACCGCTACTCAAGAATGTGTAGATGCCAACGTACCGTGCCGGGCCCACCAGGGACGCCGGGGCTCCCCCAACCGGACGCGCACGCGCCCGGCCAGCGAAGATCGTCCGGCCCGGCCGCGGACCGGAGGAAACGCCGAGCGCTACTGCTCTTTGATCAAGGCCTGGTACGCCTCGGCTTCGAGGAGACTGTCGATGCTCGACGGGTCGTCGAGCTGGATGTCGATGAGCCAGCCCTCGCCGTACGGATCGCTGTTGATCAGCTCGGGCGAGTCCGCCACCGAGTTGTTGACGGCCACGATCTCGCCGTCGAGCGGGGCGAAGAGCTCCGAGACGCTCTTGGTCGACTCCACCTCACCGAAGACGTCACCGGAGCCGACGTGACCGCCGACCTCGGGCAGGTCGACGAAGACGACGTCACCGAGCTGGTCCTGCGCGTACTCGGTGATCCCGACCCGCACCAGGCCGCCGTCCTTGACGGCGATCCACTCGTGCTCTTCGGTGTAGCGCAGTTCTTCTGGAGTGGACAACGCCGCTCCCCTTTCGTGCTGACCTCATTTGTGTGCAAGCCGTGGCGCGCAGTCTTTCACCTACGCTGTCGCGGCCGCATTCCGATCCGGGCTCACCCCGCGGATCGCACGGACGCTCTGGATGACGTACAGCGCGCCGGACCAGACGTAGAGCACCGCACCCCAGGTGATGAAGGCGTAACCCACCGGCCGGGCGAACGCCGCGACAGCCGAGTCACCCTGCATGACCAGCAGGAACGGGAACGCGTACATCAGGACGAAGGTGGCGCCCTTGCCGATGTAGGTGACTTCGGGCGGCGCGAAACCGTTACGCCGCAGGAACAGGATCGAAACGCCGACGACCGCCTCGCGCACCACCAGCGGTGCCACCACCCACCACGGGATGATGTCGCGCAGGAGGAAGGCGATCAGCGTCGCGAGGATGTAGAGCCGGTCGGCCGCCGGGTCGAGGAGCCGGCCGAGGCGGCTCATCTGGTTGAGCCAGCGGGCGAGCTTGCCGTCGAGCCAGTCGGTGAAGGCACTGAAGATGAGGATGGCCAGCGCCCAGCCGTCCTCCTCCGGGCCCAGAAGCAACCAGAGGAACACGGGGACGCCGGCCAGCCTCAGTATCGAGATCAGGTTCGGCACGTTCAGCGCCTGGCGCAGCAGCGTCGGCTCCTCGGGCTTACTCACCCGCCCAGCCTAATAGGCGCTGGCAGGCCGCCTCTGCCCGACGCGCGTCCAGGCGCGGAGATCAACTGGCGCGCCGGTGGCTCCAGCCCCTGCGCTGCAGGTCGGCGCGGGTGAGGAGCAGGGGACGGCCCCTTCTGTCGGTGCCTACCCAGCGAGGGCGGCCGGAGGGGCTTTCGAGGACGTACGGGCGCCCATCACTCCACACGACGCTGCACGGCACCGTCGGGGGGACTGCGGTCTCGGGTTCTGCTTCGGGTTGCTCTGCTTCGCTGTTCATGGCTCTCACGGGTCGGGGATGGGAAGTCGTTCCCCTGTTACTTCGGCATCCGACGGCGCGGTGTTAACGGATCCGGCGAACCTTCTGCCACATTTCACCCTATGGAATAACGGGTGTTCACCGCCGGAGTGTCCACAGTGGACAATTTTCCGACATCATCGGTGGTCACCGCCGTCAGCCCGGCCGGGCGGGCGCGGTAGTCTCCTCCACTCCCCGGACGCTCGAAGAAGGGAACGCGCTTTGAGGACCTCCGACCTCGCGGGCCGATGGCGGCCTTTGCTCGCCGCCACGTTCGCGACCCTGGCGTTGTCGCTGGCCGGAGCCTGCTCCACCACCGCGCCACCCGCCGCCGAGCCGCCCGCGACGAGCCCCACCGCCGACACCGCGACCCCGGCCCCTTCCGCGCCACCGCCGAGCGCCGACCCGCAGGTACCGAGCACCGCCCCGCCCGCGAACAAGCCGCCCCAGCAGCCACCGCCGTCGGTGGCGGGCACCTGCGGCACTGTGACCGCGGCCAGCGGCCTCACGCTGCAGTTACTGGGCGGCGAGGGCGGCGGTGTGGACTGCGCGACGGGCAGGCGCATCGTCGAGGAGTTCCACAAGAAGATCGCCGGCAAGCAGCCAGCCGACTCCAACGAGCCGGTCAGCGACAGCGTCGAAGGCTGGCAGTGCGTGTCCGGGGCGCCCACCGCACAGGGCGGCACCGCGTGCAGCAAGGAAGACAAGAGCGTCTTCGCCGGGGTCGTCCCGAGCGAATAAGCAGTTCCCGCGAGTTCTCCATCAGGTCGTGTCCGCCCCGGGAAGGGTCCATGAAGACAGTCACCGTGTTCCGGCCGTGCTACGGCGTCATCGCCGCGTCAGTCCTGCTGCTCACCGGGTGCGGTGGGGGCTCGCCCGCCACGCAGAGCGCGCCGACGCCGTCCCACGAAGCCGAAGCCCTGGCCACCAGCCCGGCGATCCCCTGCGGCAAGGTCCCGGCGACCAAGGGCGTGCAGGCCGACGTCCTCGTCCGCGCCGGCACGGTCGACTGCGCCCAGGCGACCCAGGTGATCACGCAGTACTTCCAGAAGCTGTCACCCAGTGAAGCGGCTTCGCCCGACGGCGCGGGCCCCGTCGCGCTCGGCGAGTGGACCTGTGGCAGCGGTGCGGGCACCCCGGTGACCACGTGCTCGACCGAGGACAGCCGCCAGGTGGAAGGCGTCGTCGCGCGATAGCCACGCCCGCTGATCTATGTTCACGTACTTGAACATCGTCCAACCTCTTGAATTTCAACTGGTCTAGACCTACTGTCCTCCGTACCGCCGCCACGGCACCGGGCAACGTCGCCCGACGGACGGAAGGACACGTATGCCAAAGCTGTCTTCTCGCCTGCGCAAGGTGGTCATCTCGCTGACCGCCGTCGCCGGTCTCACCGCCGCGTTCGCCCCGAACATCGCCGCCGCCGCGCCCGCGCCCTGGAACGGCACGTTCTCCGGGTTCCCCGCGACGTCCTGGAAGAACAGCTGGGGCATCGACGGGAGCGGCCAGTTCGGCTTCGGTGACATGAAGGCCAGCGGAAGCACGCTGGACGTCACCTACGGCAAGGGCTCCTCCGCGCCGTCGTGCACCAACTGCCCGACCACCGGCGGCGGGCAGTTCTACCAGGACCTCGGCAAGATCGGCCGCGGCGACCTGGAAAGCGCAACCACGCTCTACCTGCGCTACCAGATCCGGTTCCCGACTGGGTTCGACTTCGGCAAGGGCGGCAAGCTGCCGGGCCTCTACGGCGGCGACCCCGGCAGCGCGAGCGGCGGTAACCACGGCAACGCGTGGTCGACGCGGTTCATGTTCCGCAACGGCACCAAGGGCGAGGTCTACGTCTACACGCCGTCCGGTGACGGCTACGGCAAGGACATCGGGCTCGGCTCGTGGAACTTCGCCGCGGACAACCAGACCCACACGATCCAGCAGTCGGTGAACCGCTCCAGCGGGCGCATCACCGTCTGGTACGACAACAAGCAGGTGCTGGCGACCGACGCCGCGCCCGGTATCTCCGGCATCCCGTTCAACGGGGTGTTCTTCTCGACCTTCTTCGGTGGCCACGAAACCAGCTGGGGCCCCGACCACACCGAGCACGCCTACTTCTCCAACTTCACCGTGAGCACGGCGAAGATCTAGGCGTACTCCCGAATACCTGAAGGGGATGAGGCTTCGGCGGAAGCCTCATCCCCTTCGGCTCGCCCAGGGTCGTGAGTGGCTACGAGTGTTATTGATGGGTAAGGCAAACATGGCGTGCCCGGCGGGATGCCCTGAACGACGCGTTGTGGGCGTTGAGTGACACGAACGCGTCGTTCATGGCATCGCTCTGGTCCGGCGGTGCGGTGGGGGTCGTGAGTGGCTACGAGTGTTATTGAGGGGAAGGGCAAATGTGGCGTGGTTCGGTGCCGTTCCGGCTGACGCACTTTGGCGAGAAAGTGCCACTGCCCATCACCAGCCGACAATGACCGGTACCCAGATCGCCAACACGCGTGCAGGAACGGGGGACACGCGTGCACAGGCGGGAAACACCACGACCGCCGTGTCCCCCGCCCCTGCACGTGTGTCCCCCAGCTGTGCACGCGTGTTTCCCCTCCGCGTACGTGTGTTTCCCCTCCGCGTATGAGCGCCGAGCCCGGCCTGTTAACCACGAGATGTCGACATCTCGTGATACCCCGCGTCCGCAACTACCGCCATCTGTCGACAGATGGCGAAGGCCGCTACCCCAACAGCACGCCACGTTTGCCTTACCCATCAATAACACTTGTTGCCACTCACGACCCTGGCCAGCGGAAACGCCCGGCAGGGTCGCCCCCGCAACGCCGTGAAGGACTCCTTCGCAGCGTCAGATGCCGTGAAGGAGTCCTTCACTGCCTCCCCAACCAGCCGAGGGGCCTTTCCCGCCACAGTGCGACACGTCGCTCCCGAGCGACACCACCGTTGACCTTCCCATCAATAGAACACTTGTTGCCACTCACGAGCCACCCACCCGGCCGCGCTTGCCTACCTGTCGCTATCCCTTGAGGTGGGGGAAATCCTCTTCGCGGAACTCCGCAGCGGATGGTGCTTCGTTCTCGCGGCCCCGGAGCTCGACGCGCCGGATCTTGCCGGAGATCGTCTTCGGCAGCTCGGCGAACTCCAGCCGCCGGATCCGCTTGTAGGGAGCCAAGTTCTCGCGGCAGAACGCCAGGATGCTGACCGCGGTGTCCGCTGTCGGCTCGTACCCGGCGGCGAGCACCACGTACGCCTTGGGCACGGCCAGCCGGACCGGGTCCGGCGCCGGAACGACAGCCGCCTCGGCGACGGCTTCGTGTTCCAGCAGCACACTTTCCAGCTCGAACGGGGAAATCCGGTAGTCCGACGCCTTGAAGACGTCATCCGTCCGGCCGACATACGTGATGTAGCCGTCTTCGTCGATCGAGCCGACATCGCCGGTGTGGTAGTAACCGCCCGCGAAAGCGACGGTCGTGCGCTCGTCGTCATCGGCGTACCCGACCATCAGGCCCACCGGCCGGCTCGTCAGGTCGAGGCAGATTTCGCCCTCCTGCGCGGGTTTCCCGCTGACCGGGTCGACCAGTACGACCGAGAAGCCCGGCAGCGCGCGGCCCATCGAACCGGGTTTCACCGGCTGCCCGGGGGTGTTCGCGATCTGGACACTGCTTTCGGTCTGCCCGAAACCGTCGCGAATCGTGACGCCCCAAGCCTTCCGCACCTGGTCGATCACCTCGGGGTTGAGCGGCTCCCCCGCGCCGACGACCTTCGTCGGCGGTGTCGTGAGCGCGGTGAGATCCGACTGGATCAGCATCCGCCACACCGTCGGCGGCGCGCAGAAACTCGTGATGC
>Ga0193717_1001846_pt1 | contig 12661 bp, 9 predicted proteins | sample U2c2metaG_FD_145900 | JGI IMG/M metagenome (GOLD analysis project Ga0193717, IMG submission 145900) | Soil microbial communities from a riparian zone of the East river system, Colorado, United States - U2c2 | ecosystem: Environmental > Terrestrial > Soil > Riparian zone | place: USA: East River...
GGGCCGTCGTTCCCAATAAGTCTAACCGCAAGCAACCATTCAGCTTCGACAAGAAATCCTACAGACAACGGCACCGCATCGAGAATGCCTTCAGTCGGCTCAAGGACTTTCGACGAATCGCCACTCGGTACGACAAGCTGGCGCGAAACTTCCTCGCCTCCGTCTGCCTTGTTGCTGCTATCGTATGGTGGATTTAATGAGTCTCGACCCTAGATCCTCACGAAGCGCATCTGTCGCGACAACTCGTTGCAGCCACAGGAACCGAACGCTCTCCCTCAGTTAAATTTTCCGTTTTGCGTCCTCGGGGTAGTCGTCAGGATGCCTTCGTGGTGTCCCTCCCGTGCCCCGGCCTTTGGGTGGGGTCCGGGGATGGCGCTCGTCCTTGGTATCCTTCGTCCCCTCACGGGCGCCTGGCACCTCATCCGAGCGGTCGCCGCGATGATCTCCGCCGCCGCCGCTGGCGCGGCCTCGTTCTCTGAACGCATTGTCGCCGACCTGATCGGATGCAGAGTAACGGCCATAGGCATCTCGCAGGCCTCGCTTGCCCGTGTCATTGCGGATCTGTTTTGCCATGCCGGTCTCCTGGCTTCAGAGCGCTCGATTTGAGATCGTCGATGAGATAATGATCTGCGATGCCGCATGGTTGCATGTCGCGCGGCTGGCCTCGCGCGCGTGATACCGTCATATTTCGGCGTGGCATGGAGACAATGATCGGTGACAGCGACGACGCCCGCATGGCAGCTTGTCCGGACGACGACGCTGACGGCTATTGCCGGCATGGCCGATGCCGTGGGTTACATCACCATGGGCGGCGTGTTCGCAGCCAACATGACAGGCAACACAGTTCTCGCCGGTATCGCCGTCGCAGCACGCCAGCACACGGACGCCTCGCATCATTTCCTGCCTTTGATCGCATTCTTCCTCGGCAGCATGCTGTCGCGCGTCCTGTCGCGCCTCCTGGCCACCCCGATCGCGGCGCTGCTGCTGGAGGCGGCTTTGCTCGTCGGTGTCGGCTTCTTGCCAATCGCGGCCGAGTCGGCGGTCCTCATCGTGGCTGTCGCCATGGGGTTGCAATCGTCCGCCAGCGGTCCCTTCTGCGGCAACGCCGTGAGCACGGTGGTAGTGACAAGCACGCTCACGCGGACGGCCGACGCCATTGTGGACAGGATATGGCCAGCCCGAAAATCCGAGCCGCCGGTGATCGCCGGCCTGCGGACACTCTATCTTCGCCTGGGCGGGATACGGATTGGGCGCGATCGTGGGCGCACTGATCATTCCATTCACCCCTTATCCGCTGCTGCTGCCGGCGGGACTTCTGCTCCTCGTGATACTCGTTCGCCCCAGGCATCCAAAGGACATCGATGACAAATCTGACTCGCCGGAAAGCCCCGCAAGGACATGACGTCGCCGTGCTGTTCAGCAGCCGCAGCCGCGACGCCTATGCCGCCGAGGCCGCCGCACGCGGCGAAACCTACACATTCACCGATGCCTGGGGCATGCCGCGCACCTGGGCGAAGGGCGAGTACGCCTACCTGGCGCCGAACGCCGCCGGAGTCCTGCTGTCCCGCTGCAACATCCGGCACGACCTCTGCGACGAAGCGGATTTGAGCGAGGAGCGGCTGAACGGTTACCGCGCCCTGCTCATTCCCAACGCCGCCCATCTGGCGGACGACACCGTCGCGCGCATCGAACGCTGGCTGAGCGGCCCTGGCCGCCGCCTGATCGTCTCCGGCAAGACCAATCTCCCGCCCCGCCTGCTCGGGTTGACGTCGTGCACGCTTGAGCCGGTCAAGGGCTACACCGGCTGGCGCTGGCTGCCGGGCTCCGCCTTCGCGAACGACGCCTGGGAAAGCTTGTACGTCAGCGGTTATCGAGGCCATCCGGTGCAGCGCGTCGCGCCGGCGCCCAGCAGTCGCGTTCTTGCCAACCTGGTCGAGCTCACCGGCGATCTCAGCGACGCCGGCACGGCCACAGTGGCCGAGCTCGGTCCGGGCATCGTGCTCACCGACAAGACCGTCTACATCGCCAACCAGGTGTTCGAGCTGATCGGCGGTATGCTGCAGGCGCACCTCAACGTCGAGGCCGTGCGCCACTGGGCGAACGCCACCCATTGGGGCGACACGCTGCTGTTCTTCCTGCGCCGCCTGCTGCTCGAGGTCGGGCTGGGTGCCTTATGGCAGACCCGCCTGCGGTCCTTCGGCACCTACGACGGCGTGCTGTCGTTCCGCCACGACGTGCACGGTATGCGCGACTACACTTTCCTCGATTACCAGATCCAGAACCTGATCCCGGCGAGCTACGACATCGAAGACCCGGCCTTCTCGACCAACATCGACGAGCAGATGGCCACGGACTGGGTGAAACGCACCACCCAGCACAGTTTCATCGAGCCGGCTCTGCACAACGATAGCTCGATCGGCGATCCGCCGACCGCCATCTTCGGCAAGGGCTTGTTCGAGCATGTGTCGAATGCCGGCAGGAATCTCGGCATCCGCATCTGCACCTGCGGCCGCCACGCCGGCGGGCATATGCATCCCGAGACCATCGATGCGATGGACTACCTTTATGCCAACGATGCACAGATCCTCGGCCTCTGCACCTTCTGCTATTATCACATGATCGAATACGGGGTGCGCAATCCCGATGTCATGGTGGGCGGTACGATCGGCGGCAAGCCGCTCACCTACGTCACCGACGTGCGACGCACGATCGCCAGCTCAGGGATCTGGTTCCCCTTCCGACCCGTCGTCACCACCGACAAGGAGTGGCGCAAGCTGCGCGGCTGGGATCGCACTCACGAATACGATGCGGCCTACGAATTGGTCGAAACGATCTTCGGCGGACACAACGCCCGCCACCGCGGCCTAGAAGATCGCCTGGAGAACGGCGTCTACAGCTTCCAGTATCATCCTGAGCTGGCGCGCGACCCCTCGGTGAACAACGGCAAGGGCTCGCTGGATTATGTGCGCTACTGCATCAACCTGGCCGAACGCAGCAACTACTGGATCGCCACGCAGGCCGAGCTTTACCAGCGCATGGCGGACTACGAGGGCCTTTCGTTCCATATACGCGCTGAAGGCCGGGAAGTGACGGTGTCCAACACGACGGATCGGCGCATCACGTCGATGGTCATCGAGCAGCGCCTGCCGTTCGGCAGCGTGTGGGACGGCGACGCGGAGCTGGTCCATGTCGCCGGCAATGCCTTCGTCACCATTCCACCGCTGGCGCCGGGCGCCTCGGTGACGCTGCGCTTCAAGCCCGATGTGGTGGAAGCGTTACTGGTGCGCCAGCCCAGCAACAAGGGCCTGGTGATCCTCGATGCGCGCTACGATCCCAAAAGCGGCGAAGTCCGCCTCCTGGTCAGCGTCTGCCGCAAGCAGCCCCTGAGCATCGAGGGCGTCGATCCGCAGGGTGCCTACCGCGTGCAGATCGACGACGAGCCGCCGCAGAATGTCGGCGTCCGCACCGTGCGCACCATCCAGGCACTGCTCAGCAAGAAGTCCGACAGCGCCAAGGGCGCCAGCCGCCGCGCCCAGACGCCCGGCACGACGCGCTTTCTCGACCTGGAGATCGAGGGCGACGAGAACAACTTCATCGAGCGCACGATCCGCATCACGCAGATTCCGGTCGAGGAGGCGAAGAAGGTCCGGGCTGAAATCATCGCGGCGATTCCGGAGAAGCGCGGCCGGGTGACGTGATCTGAGCGTGAAATAAACCACAACCTCACCCTGAGGAGCGGCCAGAGGCCGCGTCTCGAAGGGTTGGCACCAGATACCGCGTTTGTAGCCTATGCTTCGAGACGGTCGCTGCGCGACCTCCTCAGCATGAGGTTTTCTTTGAATGGCTCAGTCTGCACCGCCCAGATAGGCGACCTTGACACGCGGATCGGCGGTCACTTCGGCCGCCGGTCCGACCATGAACAGCCGGCCGAGTTCCATCACGATACCGGTGTCGGAGATCTGCAGGGCGCCGTGCGCGTTCTGCTCGACCACCAGAACGGTGAGGCCATGGCTGCGCAGGTCGGAAATGGTGGCAAAGATCTGATCCTGGTTGCCGGGTGACAGGCCGAGCGACGGCTCGTCGAGCAGCAGCAGTTCCGGCCCCGCTTCCAGCACCATGGCGGTTTCAAGTATCTGCTGCTCGCCGCCGCTGAGATTGCCGGCCAGCACCGACAGCTTCGCCGCCAGCAGCGGGAATTGCGCCAGGACCCGCTCGATGGCCCGGGTCGAGTCCGGACCGCTCAAGGTGAAGGCGCCGAGCTCGAGATTCTCGCGCACGGTCATCAGCGGAAAATTGCAGCGCCCCTGGGGCACGAAGCCGATGCCGCGCTTCAACCGTTCCTTGGGCAGCAACCGCTCGATCGCCTGGCCGCGGAACCGGATGCTGCCGCTAAAATAGCGGTTCATTCCATAGATGCCGCGCAGCAGGGTGGACTTGCCGGCGCCGTTCGGGCCGATGATGGTGCTGATGCTGCGGCGCGGTATGGCAATGGTAAAATCCGCCACCACCGGCTCGTCGGTGTAGCCCACGGACAGGCCGTCGAGTTCCAGGATGATGCCGTCGTCAGCCACGCGCAGTGTCCAGTTCGGCCGCGCGCGTCTGTCCGAGATAAGCCGCCAGCACCCGTGGATCGTTGCGAATCAGGCTGGGTGGTCCGTCGGCGATCTTGGTGCCGGCCTCCAGGACAATGACGCGGCTGCAGAGTGACATGATGAAATCGACATTATGCTCGACGATGAGAAAAGTGACGCCCTCGGTGTTCAGCTTGCGGATCACGGTCTCGATTCGCTTGACCATGGTCGGATTGACACCGGCCACCGGCTCATCGAGCACGACCAGACGCGGCCGCAACATCATGGTGGCAGCGATGGCCAGCAGCTTGCGCTGGCCGTAGGAGAGGATCGCCGCCGGCGCCTCGGCATAGTCGACGAGCCCGACCACGGCGAGCAGGTCGCGTGCCCGCTCCTCAGCCGCCGCATCAGCCCTGCGCAGTGCCTTGCCGTGCAGCAACGCCTTCAGCCAGCCGATGCCGTCATTCTCCTGGGCCGCAACGCAGAGATTTTCGAGCAGTGTCAGCTCGTCGTAGGCGCGCACCGTCTGGAAGCTTCGCGTGAGACCGGCCAGCGCGATGCGGTGCGGCTGCAGGCCGGTGAGACCGCGGCCGTCGAGAGACCAGTTTCCGGCATCCACGCGCTGGAAACCGCTGATGCAGTCGATGCTGGTGCTCTTGCCCGAGCCATTCGGACCGATCAGCCCGACAATCGTTCCAGCCTCGACCTCGTACGACACATCGTCGACAGCGGTCAGGCCGAAATAATGCTTGGTCAGGCCATGGACCTTCAGCAACACGGTCATGGTGCCACAGGGGGCAGAGGTGCACGCGGCCGGCGCCAGCGCGCGATGCGGCGGCGCTGCAGCCAGCCCCCGAACCCGCCGGGAAACACGATCATCGCCACGATCAGGACGACGCCATACAGCACCATGCGCAGATCGGTGGTGAAGCGCAGCATGTCCGGCACCACGGTGAGCACCGCACTGCTCGCCAGCACACCCCAGAAGCTGCCCGGGCCGCCGAGGATCACCATGATCAGCGTGGTTTCGGTGTAGTAGAAATCGAAGATCGAAGGATCGACGATGGTGAGATAGAAGACGAACAAGCCACCGACGATGCCTGCGAGCAACGCCGAGAGCGCGATGGCCAGCAGCTTGTAAGATAGCGGATTGATCCCCTGCGATTGGGCCAGCGACTCGTTGAGCTTGATGGCCCGCATGGCGCGGCCCAGCCGCGAGGTGACGACCAGATAGATCAGCGCATGGGCGATGACGGCAAAGCCCATCAGCAGGTAATAGAAATCGGCCGGCTGAACGACACGCCAACGCCAGCCGCCGGGAAAGTTCATGGTCGGCGTTGGCAAGCCGGGAATACCCATCGATCCCCGGGTGAGCTCGACCCAGTCGCGCGCGACGATCATGCAGAGCAGCGCGAAGCTCAGGCTCACGATCGCAAAGGCATGGCGCGACAAACGCAGCGACGAATAGCCGATGAGCAGCCCGACCAGGGCGGCCAATCCTCCCGCCGCAGCGATGGCCGCCCAAAACGGCCAATCCTGCTCGGTGACCAGCAAGGCCGCCGCATAGCCGCCGATGCCGAAGAAGCCGACCTGGGCGAAGGACAGCAGCCCGGTGTAACCGTAGACGAGGTTCAACCCCCCGGACAGAACCGACATGGCGGCAAAGCTCGCCCCCAGCGCCAGCACATATTCATTGCCGGTGACCTGGGGCAGCGCGAAGAGCACCACCAGGCCCAAGGCAATCGCCGCCGCAGCGAGCCGGCGGTTTCCTGCGGCAGCTCTCATACGCGGACGCCACGTCCGAACAGGCCCTGCGGCCGCAGCAGCAGAACCGCGATCATGGACACGAAGGCCAGCGCATCGACCATGGCGAGCGGCAGGAAGCCGCCGGCCAGGCTTTCGAGGACGCCCAGCATCACCGCGGCGATGGCGGCGCCGGAGATATTGCCCAACCCACCGATGATGATGATGGCGAAGGCCTTGAACACGAAGCTGAAACCCATCAACGGATGCACGGCGTAGACCGGCGCCAGGGCAGCACCGGCCAAACCCGACAATCCGATGCCGATGGCCACGGCCAGGCGCGACACGGCGCGCGGATCGATACCGACCATCAGGGCGGCATCCCGGTTCTGGGCCACGCCGCGCATCGCCTTGCCGACCCGCGTGCGATAGAGGATGAGATACAGCGCGCCGAAGGCGGCAAGTCCCAGACCGAGCGCGAATAGACGAGCCAGGGGCACCCGCAGATCGCCCAGCACGACGTTGCTGTAGCTGAAGGGGGTCTCCATCATCTTCGGCGTCGTGGTGAAGAGGAACACCGCGCCGTTCTGCAGGATCATCGACAGGCCGAGCGTCAGCAAGATGCTGCGCTCGAAACTCTCGCCGCGCAGCGACGCCAGCAAGCCCTCATAAAGCACGTAGCCCACCGTCAGCGCGACGACGGTGACGATCACGATCGTCGCCCAGTAGCCGAACCCCCAGTTCACGGTGAGGAAATAGGCCAGCATCGCACCCAGCATGTAGAACTCGCCGTGCGCGAAATTGACGATCTCCAGCACGCCGAAGATCAGCGACAGGCCCATGGCGATCAGCGCGTAGATCACACCGATCACGATGCCGTTCAGCAAAAGCTGAACGAAGAAACTCAGGTCCACTTAGGTCTTGCTCATGCCCACGATCACGACCTTGCCGCCCTTGATCTCGAAGATGATCGCATTGTTGTGGATGAGGTTGCTGGCGTCGAATTCGAGCGTTGTGTCCAGCATCGACTTGTACTTGGTCGAGGTCAGCGCATCGCGGATGGCCGCCGGGCTGGCATCGCCAGAACGCCGGATGGCGTCGATCAGGATGTTGATCGTCTCGTAGGACTCGAAGCTGATCAGCGTGGGCGCTTCGTTGTATTTCTTCGTGAAAACCTCGACGAAGGCCTTGTTGGCGGCAGTGTCGACGGAGGGATCGTAAGGCTGGACGGAGGTTGTGCCGTCGAGGAAGCCGCTCGCCATGATTTCCTTCGGCACCTGATCCACCAGGACGCGGCCGGTCAGCGGTATGCCACCGCCGAGGCTGTACCATTGCCGGATCGTGTTCACGAAATCCGCATCGATGGCATAGAGCGCCAGAAGACCTGGCTTCTTCGCCTTGATCTTCGTAAGCACTGAAGTGAAATCGGCGGCACCCTTCTGATAATAATCGACCATGACGAGCTTCTGGTTGCGCTTCTTCAAGGCAGCCTCGAGCCCGGCAGATCCAGCACGGCCGTAGTCCGTGTCCTCGCCCAGGAAAGCGATGTTGCCTGCGTTGCCGGCCTTGTCGAGCCAACCGATCAGCGCATCGAGCATGCTGGCGTCGGTCGGATTGACCTTGAATGTCCACTTGTTGCCGCCGACCCCCGATTTCTCGGCAATCGACGTCGCCGAGGCGTTGGCGACGATGAAGGGCACGCCTGCCCGCTCGACCAGCGGCATGATCGCCAGAGCCGCCGAGCTACAAAGCCCGTCGAAAATAGCCGCGTATTTCTTCGTGGCCAACATCTGCGTGACGCTTTTCACCGCCTCCGCCGGATTGCAGCGATTGTCCTGGAAATCGATCTCGATCTTGCGACCGAGCACGCCGCCCTTGGCGTTGGCTTCGGCAATCGCCAGCTCGGCACCCCAGCGCGCATGCTGGCCGAAGTGCGACACGCTGCCCGTGAGCGGTGTCGACGCGCCGATCACGATGGGTTCCGTCGTGGACTGGGCGAAGGCCGAGGGAGCCAGGAGAGCCAAAACCGTGGCCGCAATAATCACCCGCCTGTTGAGCATATCGATCCCGTCGTTGGCGATTGAGGAAGATAATCCTGCGAAGGTCTCATGCATCTGCCGACGGCGACAGCTTGGCGCCGCCATGTCGCCGAGCATTGCACTATTAGTATGTTGCACTTGCACACGACCGATTGCAACGCCGCAGCGTCGAGGGCGAAAAACCCGCTCTACGATCTGGCCGGCCGGCCTCCAGACCTCATAGAACCCCAAGCAGGCGTTCGATCAACATGCCCATGAGCGAATCCGACCGCTACCAGACGATCCTGAAGCCGGCGAGGCCCGAGTATGTCTCGCTGCGATCCGAGATTTGAGCGCCCAGATTGGCGAAGAGCGACGTCTGCGAACCGACGGCATACTTGGCGCCAAGATCGACGCGCAACGCGTTGCTGGCGTCCGAGGCGCCGTTCACCGTGAAGATACTGGCCGGCAGCGTCGTGAACCCCGCCGTCACCGACCGGACCGGGTTGAATTCATGTACCCAGGCCAGACGCAGGAAGGACGAGAACGGCCTGGAGCCGACATCGCCTTTGGCGTCGAACTGGGTGCCGAACGAGATCGGCAGCGACGTGACGCTTTGCGATTGATAGGCGAGCGCGAACACGCCCGGCGCGCCGGCAGTGGTGGTGCTCGTCTCTGTATAGGCCGGCTGCCAGAGCTGGCGCGGCGCAAAGGCGCCAAAGGGTGTCACGCCAAAGGCGCCGAGTGCAAAGGGACGACCGACCTCGACCCGGGCACCGAGCTGATCGCTATTGAAGGAGCCTTTGGCGATTTCCGTAGTACCGATTCCGGCGATTACCCGGGTTGTGCTGTTGCCGGCGTGGCCGTAGCTCAGCGCGCCGTTGACGTAGAAATCGCCCAGGGTCTGAAGCGCATAGAGGCCGAGATGGCCACCGGTCGCCCAGCCGCTGACGCTGCGATCGGGGACCGAGAAATTCGAGTCGCTGATGCCGATCGCAAAACCGATCAAGGTATCGGGCGCGACGCGATAGTCGCCGCCAACCGCGCCGCCGCCGATAGTCTGCTGCGTGCTCGCGTTGCCGGTCGCGGTATTCGGCTTCAGCCACTGGGTGGCACCGAAGCCAGACGCCCAGGCGCTCCAGTCAGGCGGCGGCGCGCAGGCATCCGCCGCGAAGGCATTGCCCATGCAGGCGAGTTCGTCGGTACGCCGCGTCGCGGCGCGCTCGGTTAGCAACGAAGCGAACAGGCCACCGGTGGTGAGTGCCGCCGTCTGGGTCACGCTCGTGCTATCGCCGGAAAGCACCGACAACGCTTGCGGCAGCTGCGCGGTGGAAAGTCCCAGGATGGCCGGCATCGCCGCCAGGCCCGCGCCCGAGTTGAAGTTGGCATCCAACACCCGCGACACCGCGGTCTGGTTGCCGTTGAGGCCGGGCGTAGACGACATAGTCGATTGCAGGCTCAACAGGACGTCGGTGGCGCTGTAGGTGAGGCTGGCGGTGAGGAAGGAGGGCTTGTTCTGCGTCGCCAGGCTGTCGAACGTGCCGGTAAGGCTGTCCGTCGCCCGCAGCAGTGTGTAGCTGGTCGACAGCAGACCGGGCTGAAACACGGCGAGCGCCGTTCCCGCCAGCCGGGCGACACCGGTGACCAGCAGTGAATCGGCGCTGCCGTTCGGCCCGATGCGCAGCGCCAGCGTACCGGCCGAGGTCTGGACGAAGGTGCCGCTGATTGCATGGGTCGTGCCGCTGCCGGCGGCGCTGATGCCGAGCCAGCCGCTGTTCTCGAACCGGCCATCGACCCCCGCCACCACCATGACCTGCCCGTCGAGGACGCCGGCGTTGACCACGATGCTTCCCGAGGCCGTGGGCCCCGTACTGATCGCGTAGCCGCCCGGTGCGGCGGTGATCGTCCCGTAATTCAGCAGCGTGCCGAAGGTGCCGTTCATCAGCACGCCGGCGCTGCCGGCGCCGGTCACCGAGATCGTGCCGCTGTTGGTGACGACGCCGTAGGTGTCGCTGCTGACGCCGGCGCTGTTGGCGCCGCTGGTCTTGATGGTGCCGCTATTAACCACATCGTCGCCCTGGGCGCCCGTGATCGCGGGCGTGTTGGGCGTCGTGGTGGTCAGCGTGGTCGAATTGCTGATCGGATCGTAGAGGCCGGGCACGGTGACGTAGTAGCTTTTGGTCTTCCCGTCGGAGGGATCGACATAGACGCCGATCACTGTGTCCCCATAAACCGAATTGGCCGAGGTCAGGGTGCCGCCGGGCACGGCGATCTCCGTCCAGGTCGCCGTGCCATCGGCGGCGACATGGACCGCCCAGGCGTGGATGCCGTTCGAATCGACCGAATCGGCGACCAGATTGTATTCGCCAGCGCGACCGCCGCCGGTGATGCCCTCGAAATGCGTGCCGAGCGATACCGCACCCGGAGCGAGGGGGGCGTCGTAGGCCATCCAGACATTGGTGGTCCGGTTATAGATGTAGCCTTGCTCGAAGGTGCCTCCGCCGGGAACCGGCGTCGCGAAGCCGCCGGCGATCACATCGCCCCAGACACCGTAGGCCGTCGTGCTGATGGCGCCCGGCTTGTTGTTGGTCGTGTAGCTGTTGGTCGGGATGTCGTAAATGAAGGCGTTGCCCGTCGCCAGCGAGGTGTCGTAGTTGCCGACCACCGTATTGCCGAAGTTGCTGTGCGCGATGGTGAACAGGGTCGGCGCGCCACCGGGCGCGGTGGGGTAGACGAGCGTCCCCGGCTGGGCTCCGGGCGCCGCGGCGCCGTCGTAGAGGAAGCTGAGATCGTTGGGCGCCGAGGCCGCCGTCTGATAGCTACCGACCACGCGCAGGATGCCGTTCACGGAGCCGACGCTGGGGCCGTAAGGCGTGGCGCTGGTGACCCCTGGAATGTTCAGGTTGAACGGCGTGAAGGCGCCGGTGGAGAAGCGGTATAGCAAGCCTGCCGTGTCGGCACCGGTGCCGGTGGAATAGTCCCCGGTCATGTTGTCGCCGCGAATGCCGGTGACGGTGCTGATCTGGCTGTTCGGGTCGTAAGGCGGCAGGAGCGTGTAGTTCGCTGGCGGCGGTGGCGACTGTGCCAATGCCGGCGCCGCAATCGACCAGACGGCGAGCGCCATCAAGGGTGCAGCAACGCCCGTGCCTGGATGTTTTCGCCGAACAAAATGGTCGATGACTCGAAACGCAGGCCCGACGGCCCGAAACGTCAATACGCCAGCATGCACACGGAACTGCACTCCCCCACTCCAAAAAAGAGCGCTGAGCCTGCATTGTCAATGCATTATCCGTTTCGTTGGAATTTAGTGTTCGACGGGTGTCCCGACCGCCACATCGCGAAACTTTCTGCGCTTTTCCGCGGCGGCATCCCACATCAGGCGGGGATCGAAGGCCTCGGCCGCGAAAATCGTCAGAAACACCACGCCGCAGAAGGCGACGGCACCGATCCCCGGCGCGATGCTAACGACGGTGCCGAACTGGACCAGCGCGCCCAGCAGCGATTCCATGAAAATATCGACCATCGACCAGCGACCGACCCAGGCGATGATGCCATAGACCGCCGTCCGTTCACGCAGCCAGGCCGACGCCCCCTCCTCGGTGCTGATCAGCGTCGTGACCATCAGCATGATCATCAGGCCTGCGAGCTTGAGCACAGGCACCAGGATGCTGGCGAAAAACACCAGGATCGCCAGCGGGTACATCCGCGAAGTGATGAGTTCCTCGACGCCGCCGAGAATTGTGCTGGGCGCGCCGGCGCCGAGTTGGATGACGGTGAGCACGGGATAGTAATTGGCCGGGATGTAGAGAATTGCCGCGGCGATGATGAAGGCCCAGGTCCGGCCGAGGCTGTCGGGCTTGCGGGCGTGCAGCTTCGATCCACAGCGCGGACAATGACCGTCATGATCCGACGGCACGCTCACCAGGCCGCATTCCTCGCACCCCACGGCGCCGGGCCGCGGCTCGAGAGCGATATCCGCGGGACCGATCGGGCGATGCGTTTGTCCGGTGCGCTGGATCTCCGACCATACGAGATCTTCGTCGAGCACGTTGTCGGCCCAGACCGTGACGATGGTGAGCAGGCCCAGCGCATAGACCGCGGGTCCGACATCGATGGTGACCAGATCACCGAGCTTGGTGAAGGCCACGAACACGCCGAGCAGCAGAACGTCCAGCATCGCCCAGACACCCATCTTCCGCACGAAGCGGAAGACACCGCGCAGATAGGGCCATGGCCGACGGGCACGTAGGCCCAACAGCACATAGGCCGTGCCGGCGAATTTGGCGAGCGGGGCGAACGCCGTGGTGAAGCCGACGGCGATCGCCAGCG
>Ga0193717_1001848_pt1 | contig 12649 bp, 13 predicted proteins | sample U2c2metaG_FD_145900 | JGI IMG/M metagenome (GOLD analysis project Ga0193717, IMG submission 145900) | Soil microbial communities from a riparian zone of the East river system, Colorado, United States - U2c2 | ecosystem: Environmental > Terrestrial > Soil > Riparian zone | place: USA: East River...
TGTGCCAACTGAGCGTTCCCATCCCGGCGGGGGTGCCGACGGGGAAGCCGTCGGCCGGGTCCATGACGAACAGGCCCGCCGCGATCATGCCGACGCCGTTGACCAGCACCAGCCGCGGCGCCCACGTGCCGCCCGGCGTGCCGTGCAGCGCTCGGCGCAGGCCGATCGCCCCGGCGACGGTCAGCAGACCGGCGACCAGGAAGTTGGTGATCTGCAGCCAGCCGAGGGAGCCGTTGCTCAGCACGCTCAGCGGATGACGGGTCAGGTCGTAACCCTCACGGGTGGCTGCCTGGGCCAGTGAGACGACCGCCCACAGCGGTGCCGCGACGACGGCGGCGGTGAGCAGGGAACGGGTGGAGACGGTGTGGGAGGTGACGGTGGTGCGGAGCTGGATGGCGGTCATGGCCGGTCCTTTCGTGGCTGGTTCTCGCTCCCACGTCGATCCGGCGATGTGACAGGGAACGCGGCCATTCCCTGTCACCTTGACTCGTTCGACGTGGTCGCGTAAGCAGAGCAACCAAGAGAAGGAGAACCCCATGCGCTACCTGATGATGTCCAAGGCCTCCGACACCGACACCGCCCCCGACGAGAAGCTGTACGTCGAGATGGGCAAGTTCATCGAGGAGCTGACCGCGACGGGCGCGCTGCTGGCCACCGGCGGCCTCGAGCCGAGCGGTGTCGTCATGACGTCCCGCGGTGACGAGATCACCGTGACCGACGGCCCGTTCGCCGAAGCCAAGGAAGCCGTGGCCGGGTTCGCGCTGGTCGAGGTCCGCTCCAAGGAAGAGGCGATCGAACTGGGACGTCGTTTCCGCAAGATCGTCGGCGACGGCGAGAGCGTGATCCAGCAGGTCTTCGGCCCGTGAGCCGGTGACCGGCACCCACCGCACGATCGACGCGGTCTGGAAGCTCGAGTCGGCCAAGATCATCGCCGGGCTCACCCGGATGGTGCACGACGTCGGCCTCGCCGAGGAACTGGCGCAGGACGCGCTCGTCGCCGCGCTCGAACAGTGGCCCGAGTCAGGCGTCCCGGACAACCCGGGCGCCTGGCTCACGGCCATCGCCAAACGCCGCGCGATCGACCGTATCCGGCGGTCGCAGCGGCTCGAACGCAAGCAGGAGCAGCTCGCCCACGAGCTGGAGTCGTCGGCTTTGCCCGTCGAACAGGACGACGTCCTGCGGCTGATGTTCATCTCCTGCCACCCCGTGCTACCCACCGAGGCACGGGCCGCGCTGACGCTGCGCCTGGTCGGTGGCCTGACGGCGGCGGAGATCGCGCGGGCGTTCCTCGTCACCGAGTCGCGGATCGCCCAGCGCATCACCGACGCGAAACGGACGCTGGCCGAGGAGCGTGTGCCGTTCGAACTGCCGCAGGGGCCGGAGCTGGCCTCGCGTTTGTCTTCGGTGCTCGAAGTGATTTACCTGATCTTCAACGAGGGCTATTCGGCGACCTCCGGGGACGACCTGATGCGGCCCGGGCTCTGTCTCGAGGCGTTGCGCCTGGGCAGGCTGCTGGCCGAGTTGGCGCCGCACGAGGCCGAAGTACACGGACTGGTCGCGCTGATGGAGGTCCAGGCGTCGCGCGCGGCCGCGCGGACCGGGCCGTCGGGTGAGCCTGTCCAGCTGCACGAACAGAACCGGGGACGCTGGGATCAGTTGCTCATCCGCCGCGGGTTCACCGCGATGCTGCGGGCGCGCGAGGTCGGTGGCCCGCCAGGCCCGTACGTGCTGCAGGCGGCGATCGCGGTGTGCCACGCGCAGGCGCGGACCGCCGAGGACACCGACTGGGCACAGATCGCCACGCTGTACCAGGCCTTGGCAGGTCTGCTGCCGACGCCGATCGTGCAGCTCAACCGCGCGGTGGCGCTCGGGATGGCGCACGGGCCGGAGGCCGGGCTCGCCCTGGTCGACTCCCTTGTGGACGATCCAGCCCTGCGCGACTACCACCTGCTTCCGGGGGTGCGCGGCGATCTTCTGGTCCGGTTAGGACGGTACGAAGAGGCGCGGCTGGAATTCGACCGCGCCGCGTCTCTCACTCGCAATGTCGCCGAGCGCGCATTTTTATCGCGCCGCGCGGACGAGCTCGCCGTTGCCGGGGCTTCGGGCGTCACCCTCGGCAAGGCCGCACGGGATTTCCTCGCGCGTGAGGATTTGGACGCCGCGACGATCCGCTCGTACGGGCAGACACTGCGGCGCCTGTGCCTCGCCTTGGGCGAACGGTTGCCGCTGGCTTCGCTCACCGCGGACCAGGTGGCGCGCGTGTTCGCGACGGCCTGGGGCGGGGGTGCCGCGAAGACGTGGAACCGTCATCGCTCGGCGGTCCGTTCGTTCGGCGCCTGGGCGTCCTTGGCCGACCTGACCGTGAGCGTCGACCGGCGTGCGGAGACCCGGGCCCTGGCGGAGACACTCGGCCCGGCACAGCTCGACACGCTGTGGAGCGGCCCCGAGTTTTCCTTGCGGGAGCGCACTTTGTGGCGACTCTTGCACGAATCGGGGGCCGGGCCGGGCGTGGTGCTGTCGTTGAATGTCGAGAACCTGGATCTGGACGACCGCCGCGCCCGCGTTGGCGCGACCTGGGTGAACTGGCGTGCCGAAACCGCTCGGCTCCTGCCTTGGTTGCTCGCGGGCCGCACTCGGGGCCCGGTGTTCCTCGCGGATCGGCGGCCCGGTCCGGGCCGCATGCCGGCGCCGGCCGATCTGTGCCCGGAAACGGGCCGACGCCGTCTCTCCTACGAGCGGGCCGAGTACCTTTTCAAACAGGCCACCAAATCGCTGGACCCGATGGGCGACGGCTATACCCTCCGTCAGCTCAAGTCCCGCGACTGAGTACTCGCGTATCAATGCCAGGTGAAGCGGTGCGTTTTCTGTTCCGTGTCGAGCGTGTGCGCGACATGACGCAGAGCGCGCCGCAGCTCGCGGGGGATCGGACGCTTGCCGAGGAACCCGACCCGGTTGCGCCTGCCGATCCAGCCCGTCGTCTCGCCGCCGTGGACGTCGGTGAGCGTGACGAACCAGCCGTGCTCGGCGATGGGGGAGCGGTGGAGCTCGCAGTGCAGTTGTCTTCGCATGAGCCGCACTCTGCGCGCGCCGGATGGCCGCGAGGTTGCGTCACGGCAAAGCGTTTATGAGCGTCCGATCTCATAAGGCGCCATCAGGACGAATGGCTCGCCCGCTGACCTCGACCTTTGTGGTCCAGGCGGTCAAGAATGAGTATGCTGGCGGGATGGGCAGGACACGAGGGTTCGACGAGGCGACGGTGCTGGAAACCATCCGGGGACGGTTTTGGGCACAGGGCTACGAAGGCACGTCGACCTATGACCTGATGGACGCCACGGGCCTGGGCAAAGGCAGTATCTACAAGGCTTTCGGCAACAAACACGAGCTGTACCTGCGCACGTTTTCCGACTACTGCGACGAACTCGTCGCCGGGGCCGAGCTCGCGCTCGGTGGTACGGAAGGTGATTCGCCGCGGGCGCGGATCTCGGAGTTCCTGGTCGGGCTGGCCCATGAGTTCGGTGCCGAGTCGCCTCGGCGGGGCTGTTTCCTCACCAAGGCGACGGTCGACCTCGCGGGTTTCGACAGCTCGGTCGCGGAGGTGGCCAAACGGGCGTTCGAGCGGATCGCCGGTGCCTTCGCCTCGGCGGTGCGGGACGCGCAAGCCGCGGGCGAAGTCGACCCGGACGCCGACGCGGAAACCCTGGGATACCTGATGCTGACCGTGATCCGCGGGATCGACACCATCGCCAGGTCGGGACTCGACGAGTCCACTTTGGTCGGTGTCGCCGAAACCGCCGTCGCGATGCTGCCCGCCTGACCGCCGCCATCTGTCGACAGATGGCGGGTACGTCGGGTACGTCGTGGGATTACCCCAAAGCGGCGTTGGGGGCATTGAGTGCCCCCAACGCCGCTTTGGGGTAATCAGTGGTGCCGGGAGAGGTCCGCCAGCAGGAGGTTCGGGTCCTGCCGCAGGAGGAACGACGCGCTGCCTACGTAGAGGGTGTTTCCCCGGATGCCCAGGGAAGTGGGGCCGCTCAGGCCGTCTTCGGCGGTGAGGACGGGGGAGCGTGTACCGTCCGGCTTGATCAGGACGACCTCGTTGGGGCCGTTGAGTGCGGCGATGACCGTGTCACCTCTACCCAGGAAGTCGAAGTCGTCGATCCCCGGCATGCCGGTGGCCTTGGTTTCGACCGGTCCCGCGGTTCCCCTTGGGGTGAACGGGATTCGCAGTAGCTTGCCGCTGTCGGTGTTGGTGGCCCAGACCGCTCCCTTGTGGAGCTTGAGGCCGTTGGCCCCGAGCAGGCCGTCACGGTTGAGCGCGGGATCGCTAAGCCAGACACTCGGCGTGCCGCCACGGGTCGGGACCCGCCAGATGCGGCCGAGCGCGGAGTCGGAGACGAAGAGATCGCCGGTGAACTGGTTCAGGGCCATGCCGTTGGGAAAGCTGGTCGCCGGAAGCACGCCGACGCGGTGCGGGACCCCGCCCGGGCGTACCTTCCAGATTCCGGTCAGTTCGTCGGAGCCCGCGGCGAAGCCGACGTACAGGGTGCCGTCCCAGGCGCGCGCCAAGCCGGTGGTGAGGGCGAAACCGAGGGCGGGGGTGTTGACGCCGCCGTCGGCGGGAGTGGGAAGTGTTGCCAGGACCCGGGTTTCGCCGCGCCGGTTGACGTTGGCGAGCTGGTAACTGCCCGCCAGCACGAGATCGACGCTGCCGTCCGGTTCGAAGGCGATGTTCTCCGGCTGCTGCCCGGCGGCGAGATCGAAGTGGACCTGGATCCGCGGGTTCGACACCGGCGCGGTCGCGGCTGTCGCCGAGGCGGCGGACACGGTGGTGAGGACGGCGACGAGTATCCCCGTCAGGGACTGCTTGAGCATGGTATTCCTTCGGTGGAAACGGGTTTAGGGCTCGTCGAGGAAAGTGTCGCCGAACATGGGCAGGTCGCTGGCCGAGGTTTCGCGGGTGACTTCGTCCTCGACGACGTCCCAATGTTCTTTGAGGAGACCGTTTTCGAGGCGCACGGTGTCCACCACGATCCAGGGCGCGGGCTGGCCGTGGAGCACCTTGTCACCGTCGGCATGATGAGCTCGAGTTCGTGCCTGAACTCCGAGGGAAGGCTCTTGATCAGGCCGAAGAGCCCGTCCCTTCCCGGTGGGATGTGCGCGCTGTGCTGAAGGTAGTCGGCGGCCCAGAACCGTTCTGCCGCCGCGTAATCCCGCTTGTTGAACAACGTGTCGAACGCTTCGCGGACGATTGTTTTGTTCTCTTCGGCTGTCGATGTCATCCTGTCCTCTCAGCTTTTGTTGACCACTTGGACCACAATAGCGATAGTGGTCCAAGTGGTCAACAAAAGTTCGCCAGGTCACCCGATGTCCCTGCGCTGCAACAGCCAGCCACCCACGCCACCGAACACCAGCAGGTATCCGGCGACGACCAGCGCCGCCTGTCCCGATCCCACCAGCTGTGACACCCCGGGCGTGTTGGTCGAGGCGCCGAGCCCGGCGACCAGCGCTCCGGCGTTCGGCCCGGGCAGCCCTTTCTGCGCCTCGGCGACCCAGGCAAGCAGCGGTGCCGCGATGGACGTCAGCAGGTTCTGCACGGCGAGCAGCCAGACCAGCCCGAGCCCGATCGGCAGCGCCACCGAGCGGAACACCACGGCGAGCGCGATGCCCAGTGTCCCCCACATCATCGTGATCAGCCAGCCCCCGCCGAGTCCTTTGAGGACTTCGGTGACCGCGGGCCAGTGCGGCGGCTGGTCCTGTACCACGGCGACCAAAGCGCTCGCTCCGGCCGCCGCGGCGAACAGCGCGAGCACCAGGACCAGCACGCCCACCGCCATGGTGAGGAGTTTCGCGCCGTACACGGCGAACCGTGAAGTTCCTTGCGCCAGCACGGTTTTCCAGGTTTCCCAGCCGTATTCGCTCCCGGCGACGAGCACGCCGAAGATGAGTGCGAGCGCGCCGACGAACACCGGGAGCCCGCCGAGCGCGCTGCCGACGAAGGCGTCGGGCAACATCGATGCGAGGCCGCGGTCGGAGCCCGGCGGGCCCGACGTGGCGCCAGAAAGGCCCGCGTAGGGGATCAGATAGCCGAAAGTCAGGCTGAGTACGACGGCGACGGCCAGCAGCAGCCAGCTCGACGGCCGCCGGAGCTGCTTGCTCAGTTCGGCGCGGAGGTCACCCAGCATGATCATCGTCTCCGATCAGTTCGAGGAAGTTCTGTTCCAGATCCGGCTCACGCCAGCGGAGTTCGTGGACCGACACCCCGGCGGTCACGAGTGCGGTGTTGATCCGGCCCGCTTCGCCCGGCGCGACCCGGACGTCGAACGCGGCACCGTCGGCGTGCACCGCGGCCGCGCCGACAAGCGAGACGAGGTGCGCCTTCGCGCGGTCGACGGGCTCGGCGCGGACGCGGAGGGTGCCACCGGCGCGGAGTTCGGCGATGGTGGTTTCGGCGACCAGTTGGCCGTTCGTGATCACGCCGAAGCGGTCGCAGATCTGCTCCACTTCGGCGAGCAGATGACTCGACAGCAGCACGGTGACGCCTTCGGCCGCGAGCTTGCGCAGCAGCGTCCGCATATCCGCCATGCCGACCGGGTCGAGTCCGTTGGTCGGCTCGTCCAGGATGAGCAGCCGCGGATCCTTGAGCAGCGCCGCCGCGAGTCCGAGCCGTTGTTTCATGCCCAGGGAATAGGTGCGGTACTTGTCTTTCGCGCGCTCGGCCAAGTCGACGGTCTCCAGCACGGCGTCGACCCGGGTGCGGCGCACGCCCGCGTGCCCGGCGAGCACACGCAGGTTCTCGAGCCCCGACAGGTACGGGTAGAACGCCGGGCCTTCGATCAGGGCGCCGACCTGAGACAGGTAGCCGGCGCTGGGCGTCTTGCCGAATACGCGCAGGCTGCCCGAAGTCGGGCGGGTCAGCCCGAGCAGCATCCGCAACGTGGTTGTCTTGCCGGCGCCGTTCGGGCCGAGGAACCCGTAAACCTCGCCGGAGGGCACAGTCAGGTTCAGGTTCTCGACCGCGACGGACCGCCCGTAGCGTTTCGTCAGTTCGCTGGTTTCGACCGGATTACTCATGACGGCAAGGATTCGCCAGTCCGGGCTTCGGCGCGTCCGCCCGTGAGCGGCTTCGCGGCTACGCCTCTCGACGTAGTCGTGACCCGGTGCACCTCCGTGCGGGCCGTGTCGCCACAATGGGACATACCGCCCAACGAAGGGAGAGCTCCGTGCTCACCAGCCCCGCCGGACGTTTCCGCCTGCTCGCACTGGCCGAAGCGGTGTCCTGGACCGGACTCCTGCTCGGCATGCTGTTCAAGTACGTGGTGGTGGGCAACGAGATCGGGGTCAAGATCTTCGGCCCGATCCACGGCGTCATCTTCGTCGGTTACCTGCTCGTCACGGTATTGGCGCGAGGACCGTTGCGCTGGGACTTCCGCACCACGATCCTCGCGCTCGTGGCGAGCATCCCGCCGTTCGGCACCGTGGTTTTCGAGCGCTGGGCGGCGCGCACCGGCCGCCTGGACACCGCGGAGCCCGTGCGCACCTGAGCTCAGGCGTCGCGCAGCCGGAGCACCACGCTCCCGGCGAGCAACCCGCCCGCGGCCCAAGCGGTCAGGACGCCGAGGCCCGCCCACGGGCTGAGCGGCAGACTGCCCAGGTCGACCGTGGCCTGGATCGACAGTCCGGCGTTCATCGGCGCGATCTGCTGGAGCCGCCGGTACCAGTCCGGATCCCCGACCACGGCGATGACGATCGGGAACAGGTACAGCAGCCCGAGCACCACCCCGATGGCCGCCGCGGCGTCCCGTACCGCGGCGGCGACCCCGATGCTGAGCAGGCCGATCAGCACCAGGTAGAGCACCGAACCGGCGGCCGCGCGCAGCACTGGCCCGTCGGCGAGTGACAGTGCGCGGTAGCCGTGCGCCGCGGTGAAACCGTTGTCCGACAGTAGAAAACGACCGGCCAACACGGACGTCAGCACCGCGACGGTCCCGGCCACGAGTACCACTCCGCTGACGACGAGTGCCTTCGCGGCGAGCACGGTGGCCCGGCGCGGCATCGCCGCGAACGTCACGTGGACCATGCCGGTGCCGTACTCGCCGCTGACGGCCAGCACCGCCAGGATCACGACGACGGCCTGGCCGACGATGACCCCGGTGAGGCTGATCTTGGCCGCGTCCAGGCCGCAGCCCGTGCCGCGGCATTCGGTCGCGGCGGCCGCCGCCACACTGAGTCCCGTGGTCAGGACGACGATGGCGGCGAGCAGCCAGCCCGTGCCCACCAGTGTGCGCAGCTTGGTCCACTCCGCGTGCAGGACGTCTCGCAGGATCACGCGTCCCTCCGCCGCAGCAGGAAGGTGGCCACGCCGACAGCGAGCATCGCGTACCCGCACAGCACGGCGAAACCGGCCCACGGCGTCAGCGGGAGGTAGCCGTCCGCGGGTGTGTAGTCCGCGAGGACCTGCGAGTACTCCGGCATGCTCTGCATGATCGCGAAGCCCGCGGCCGGGGTGACCCGCAGCAGCCACTGTGCCGCGGCCGTGGGCAGGACCGAGGCCACCGCGAGGACGTACGGCAGGACGACCACCACGATTACGAGCGTCACCGCTCCCGCGCTGCGTCGCAAGATCGTTCCGACGGCCAGGGCGAGGATCGCGCTCACGGCGAGCAAAGCCGCGGTTCCGGCGATGACACGCAGTTCGGTCAGTGTCGACACGGGGAACGCACCGAGACCTTTGGCGCGGTTCAGCGCCTCGACGAGCGGGATCGCCGCAGCGGCGGCGATCAACCCCGTCACGAAGGTGACCGAGCCGAGCACGACGGCTTTCGCGGCGAGCACCCGGCCGCGCCGCGGACTGGCCGCGAGCGTGGTGCGGATCAGCCCCCGCCGGTATTCGGCGGTGACGAACAGCGCCGCCACGACGATCACCGCGATCAGCCCGGCGAACGCGCCCACCAGACCGCTTTCGATCGACTTGCTGGTGCTTCCCCGTCCGACGACGGCGGGCACGATGTCGCCCGACCCGCTTACGGTGAACCTGCCGCCGGTCTGCTGGAACCCGCCGTCCGGCCTGGGTTCGCCGGGTTGACCGCCGACCTCGTCACCGGTCCACGCGTCGCGCGGCCACGAGCCTTGCAGCCCGACGTTGTCGAACGTCGCGGTGGCTCTGGTCGAGCCGCCTTCGCTGCTGGCCCCGCCGAACGACTGCGTGGTCACCACGTGTTCGGGGGAGGCGGTGAGCAGTCCACCCTCCACAGTGGAGGGAAGTCCGGCCGAAGTGACTGTGCCGACGACGTTCCACTTCGTGCCATCGGTGGATTCGGAGCCGGTGACGGTGTCGCCGGAGCGCGTCAGCCGGAGCCAACGCGGCGACGCCTGGGAGACCGCGCCCGGGAGGCCGGCGATATCCCCGGTGAAGTTGTGCTGCATCCGCACGCCGTGCTCACCGGTGACCATCATCGCCACGTACGCCGAGCCCGGTTTGGTGCTCGCCTTGAGGATGATCCCGCCCTTGGTCCACGGCTCGACACCCGGTGAGCCGTCGCCGGTCAACGACGTCACCTCGGCGGTGATGCCGCCGTCGCCGGACAACGGCTGGTGCACGAAGGAGAACCGGTCGAGCACGGCTTCCCCGCCCGGGCCCACCGGCAGGGTGCGATCACCACAGGGCTGCCCGTTCGGGCGGGCGCACTCGAAGCTGCTGCCCGCCGGCCCGAGCAAGCCGACCGCGACGGTGACCACCGCCGCGGTGACCATGCCGAACACCCAGCCGCGGACCGTCCGGAACTTCGTCCACTCCGCGCGCAGCAGCTGCGCGAATCCGTCGCGCCCTGGGCGTAGTTCGGAGCGATAAGGCGTGACGCTCATCGGAAGCTCTCCTCGGCGGTGGCGGCGCGGAACTCGACCGCGTCCCTGGTCAGTTCCATGTAGGCCTCCTCCAGCGACGCGCGGTGCGCGGACACCTCGGAGAACGGCACGCCGTTCTCGCCGAGCACCGCCACGACACGTTCCGCGGCGAGCCCCGTGACGGTGAGCGTCTCGGGTCCGGTCGCGGCGACCGTGGCGCCTGCCCGGGCGAGCACCGTCATGGCCTGCGTCCGGCCGGAGGTGCGCAGCGTGACCCGGTCGCCGGACGCCTCCGCGATCAGGTCGGCGACCGCGGTGTCGGCGATGACCTTGCCGCGGCCGACCACGATCACCTGGTCCGCGGTGTCCTCGAGCTCGCTCATCAGATGGCTGGAGACCAGCACGGCCCGCCCCTGCGTGGCCAGCGACCGGAGGAACCCGCGCATCCACACGATGCCCTCGGGATCCATCCCGTTGAACGGCTCGTCCAGCATGAGCACCGACGGGTCGCCGAGCAGCGCCGCGGCGATCCCGAGCCGCTGCCGCATGCCGAGCGAGTAGCCGCCCGCCTTCCGCCGGATCACCGAACCGAGCCCGGCTTGTTCGACGACCTCGTCGACCCGGCGCGCGCCGAGACCCTGGGAGTGCGCGAGCCACAGCAGGTGGTTGCGGGCGGTGCGGCTCGGCTGCAGCGCGGCGGCGTCGAGCAGCGACCCGACCTGGCGCAGCGGGTGCCGCAGGCTCCGGTACGGCTTGCCGCCGATCAGCGCCTGGCCCTCGTCGGCCGCGTCCAGACCAAGGACGACCCGCATCGTGGTGGACTTCCCGGCGCCGTTGGGGCCGACGAAGCCGGTGACCTTGCCGGGCCGCAGCGTGAACGTCATCCCGTCCAGCGCCAGGGTCGGCCCGAACCGCTTGCGCAGTCCGGAAACTTCGATGGTTGCTTCCATGGTGAGAACCCTAGGAAACACCGGGGTTCCGGTCGTCACGCCGAGGAGCCGTCCTGGCCGTCGCTGGCCTGAGGGAGGGAGGACGCCGTATGTCACTCCTGTGGGGGATGGGCGTGTCGCTGGCCGTGGGGACGCCGGTGCGCGGTCCTGCGACGACAATGGTCACCGTGACGACTGGGTGGCGGAACGCGATGGCCGGCGCGCTGGTGTTCGCCGCGCTGGCGGAGTCGATCGTGCGCGGCGTGGTCGTCGATGCGAGCGTGCAGTCCGGCCTGGCGCTGTGCCTGCTCGCGCTGGCCACGACGTTGCCGCTGGTACTGCTGCGCCCGGTCCCGGCCGCCGTGGCCGTGACTGTCGCAAGCGTCTTGTCGCTCGCGCTGTTCGACGGGTTGTCGGTGGCCGGCTTGGTGGTGCAGCTGTTCGTGTTGTACCGGCTCGGCCGGACCGGTGCGCAGGTCCTGCCGACGGCGCTGGCCGTGCCGTTTCTGGTGCTCGCGTTGATCCGCCCGTCGGTGCTGGAGGTGCTGCTGGCTTCGCTGGGTCCGGCGGTGGCCTGGGCCGGGATCGCGCGGCGGGCGCAGGGGGAGGCCCAGGTGCATCACGCCGCGCGGCAAGCCGTCGCGGGCAGCCTGGTGGAGCACACCGCGCGCGGGGAACGGGCGCGGATCGCCCGCGAGCTGCACGACGTCGTCGCGCATCACATCTCGATGATCTCCGTGCAGGCGGAGACGGCCCGGCTGACCACTCCCGGCATGCCCGCTGTTGGGGCACAACGGCTTTCGGAGATCGGGGACACCGCGCGGGCCGGGCTTGTCGAGATGCGGCGGCTGCTCGGCGTGCTGCGCGAAGACGCCCAGACCGAAGTCGCCGAGCGACAGCCTCAGCCGGGTTTGGGGCAGCTCAACGAACTTCTCGACGAGGCAAGGGAAACCTCCGGCGCCGGCACGCGGCTCATCGTCTCGGGCGCGCCGGTCACGCTCGATCCCGGCGTCGAGCTCGCGGCGTACCGCATCATCCAGGAAGCGCTGACCAACGCCCGGCGGCACGCACCGGGAGTCGCCGTCGACGTCGAACTGCGGTACAGCCGCGAAGCCCTGCGGCTGAGGATTCGGGACAACGGGCCCGGGCCGTCTCCGTCGACGGGCGGCCACGGGCTGACCGGGATGCGCGAACGCGCCGCCGCTGTCGGTGGCACGCTGCGCGCCGGCCCGGCAGCCGTCGGCGGGTTCCTGGTCGAAGCCACTTTGCCGAGCACAACCGAGGAAACCGCATGAGCGCCGTCCGGATCGTCGTCGCCGACGACCACCAAGTCGTCCGCACCGGATTCGCCGCGCTGCTGGACACGCAGCCGGATTTCACCGTGGTCGGCACCGCCTGCGACGGCTTGGAGGCGGTGCGGATCTGCGGAGAACTGCGGCCTGACGTCGTGCTGATGGATATCCGGATGCCGGGCATGGACGGGATCGAAGCCACCCGGCAACTCGCCGCGTCCGGGACGCCGCGGATCCTGATCCTCACGACGTTCGACCTCGACGAGTACGTCTACGACGCGTTGCGGGCGGGGGCCAGCGGTTTCCTGCTCAAGGACGTCACCGCGGAGCGGCTTTTCGACGCCGTGCGGGTCATCGCCGACGGTGAAGCGCTGCTCGCGCCGACCGTCACCCGGCGGCTCATCAGTGAGTTCTCCCGCCTGCGTCCCCAGCGGGAAACTCCGCCCGCCGCGGCACTTGCCGCGCTCACCCCGCGGGAGACGCAGGTGCTGCGGCTCGTCGCCGAGGGACTGTCCAACCCGGAGGTGGCGGCGCGGCTAGTCGTCACCGAGGAGACGGTGAAGACCCACGTGAGCCGGGTGCTGAACA
>Ga0193717_1001850_pt1 | contig 12636 bp, 12 predicted proteins | sample U2c2metaG_FD_145900 | JGI IMG/M metagenome (GOLD analysis project Ga0193717, IMG submission 145900) | Soil microbial communities from a riparian zone of the East river system, Colorado, United States - U2c2 | ecosystem: Environmental > Terrestrial > Soil > Riparian zone | place: USA: East River...
TCCCCGGATGCAGCTACGCGGATCCGCGCTGACGTGTGAGCTGCATCCGGGGATTCCGTCCGCCCGGGTGGTTCCGGCGGATTCCGTCGGTCCGGGGGCGAGCCGCATCCCCGGGATTGCGTCGGCCCGGCTGGTTTCGCGTGCGGTGGAAGGGGGTTGACCACTGAGATTGTGGGTTGGCCCCTGAGAATCTCAGGGGCCAACCCACAATCTCAGTGGTCAACCCCCTTGAGGACGGGGCGGGTGGTGCGCGGCGGGCTGGCGGTCCCGTTGATCGGCCCGTCATTTGAGGGGATAACCCCCGAGATGACGGGTTGGCTACCGGTATACCGGATGACCACCCACACTTTGAGGGGATAACCCCCCTCCTGATCTGGCGGAAAGCGCAACTGGCCGGTGTGTGGGTGCGCCAGTCGCCGGGCCACGGAAATCACCGCCAGCCCACTCCCGGCGAACACCCGGGCAGACCCTACGAGCCACCCGGGCAACCTGCCCCACGGAACCACCCGGACCGTGGCCGTACTTCCCAGCGGCTCCGGGACAGCTGCGATCCTTCCCTGGTCGTGGTGAGGTGTGTCAAGGGTCGAACTTGTTCGATCGCCGAAGGCGACGCCAAAGGCGCCCTTGATACTCCTCACCACGACTAGCAGACTCACGCAGCCCGGCGACGCGAACCACATCTACCTACCAATCGACGAACCACATGCACCCCTGCCCTGTCGGCCGGCCGACAGAGTGGGGCGGTGGGTGGGGATTAACGAGGGCGGTTGTGGGGTGGGGGGAGGACGCCGGAGCGGCCTAGCCAGTGGAGGGCGCGTTCGCGGTCGATCTCGGCGGGGCTCGGGGGTGTGGTGAGGCGGCCGGTGCGGTAGCCGAGGTTTCTGAGGTCCGCCGCGACCGACGGTTCCGCCAGTGCCTTCAGGGCGAACGACAGTGCCGCCGGCGTCACGTCGTACCGGTGTTCCAGTTCGAGGGCGAGCTTGACCGCGGCGAGGTCGCGGTCGTCGTACTGGCGTTGGGCGGTCCGGCCGGTCCGCGAGCGCGGCAGCAGGCCGAGCGCCTCCCGATACCGCAGCATGCGGGGGGTGGTGCCCAGGAGTCTGGCGGCCTCGGTGATGCGCATGACACCAATCCTGACATTTCAGTGTCAGAAATGCCCATGAAGTGTCCATGCTCCGGTGGCGGCACCTCTAGGCTCATCCCCGGAAGCCTCATTATCGACACCCTCAGGGAGCGGCACCGCATGACGTTCGACTACAAGGTGGCAGACCTCGGACTCGCCGAGTTCGGTCGTAAGGAGATCCGGCTCGCCGAGCACGAGATGCCGGGTCTGATGGCGATGCGCGCGCAGTACGGCGAGAGCAAGCCGCTGGCCGGGGCCAAGATCATGGGCTCGCTGCACATGACCATCCAGACCGCAGTGCTGATCGAGACGCTGACCGCGCTCGGTGCCGAGGTGCGCTGGGTCTCCTGCAACATCTTCTCCACCCAGGACCACGCGGCCGCCGCGGTCGTCGTCGGCCCGAACGGTACTGCGGACGCTCCGCAGGGTGTCCCGGTGTTCGCCTGGAAGGGCGAGACGCTGGAGGAGTACTGGTGGTGCACCGAGCAGGCGCTGAACTGGCCGGGTGCTGAGGGTCCGAACATGATCCTCGACGACGGTGGCGACGCGACCATGCTGGTCCACAAGGGCACCGAGTTCGAGAAGGCCGGCGCCGTGCCGGACCCGTCGACGGCCGAGTCCGAGGAGTACGGCGTCGTCCTGTCGGTGCTGACCCGGACCCTGCAGGAGAACCCGCAGCGCTGGACCACCATCGGCCAGCGGATCAAGGGTGTCACCGAGGAGACCACCACCGGCGTGCATCGGCTGTACGAGATGCACAAGGCCGGCGCGCTGCTTTTCCCGGCGATCAACGTCAACGACTCGGTCACCAAGTCGAAGTTCGACAACAAGTACGGCTGCCGGCACTCGCTGATCGACGGCATCAACCGCGCCACTGACGTCCTGATCGGCGGCAAGGTCGCGGTCGTGGCCGGCTACGGTGACGTCGGCAAGGGCTGCGCCGAGTCGCTGCGCGGCCAGGGCGCCCGGGTGATCGTCACCGAGATCGACCCGATCTGCGCCCTGCAGGCGGCGATGGACGGCTACCAGGTCACCACCCTGGACGAGGTCGTCGGCACCGCTGACATCTTCATCACGACGACCGGCAACAAGGACGTCATCACCGCGGACCAGATGTCCCGGATGAAGCACCAGGCGATCGTCGGCAACATCGGCCACTTCGACAACGAGATCGACATGGCCGGGCTGTACAAGACGGCCGGCATCGAGCGCGTCACGATCAAGCCGCAGGTCGACGAGTTCCGCTTCGCCGACGGCCACACCGTGATCATCCTGTCCGAGGGCCGCCTGCTGAACCTCGGCAACGCGACCGGTCACCCGTCCTTCGTGATGTCGAACTCGTTCACCAACCAGGTGCTGGCGCAGATCGAGCTCTTCGTGAAGACCACGGAGTACCCGACCGACGTCTACGTGCTCCCCAAGCACCTGGACGAGATGGTCGCCCGCCTCCACCTCGGCGCGCTCGGCGTGAAGCTGACCGAGCTGTCCAAGGAGCAGGCCGAGTACCTCGGAATTCCGGTCGAGGGCCCGTACAAGTCGGACGCCTACCGCTACTGAGTCGACCCAGTACTCCGGAACGCAAACGAAGGCGCCCCACCAGCTCGGTGGGGCGCCTTCGCGTTGTTCAGAACCACTGGTTGGGTTCGTTGCTGCCCGGGGCGTGCCAGCCGCCCGGGTTGACCTGGGGGGCGCGGGGTGGGGCGGGTTGTGCGGGCGCGGGGAACGGGCCGGGCTGAGGAGCACTGGGCTGCGGGGTGCCGTAGGGGTTGGGTGCGGAGTACGGGGTGCTCGGGGTGAAGAGGCCGCCGTACGTGGGGCGATGGGCGGCGAGCCGGGCCAGTTCCCGGCGGCGGCGTTCGGCTAGTACTGCGGACAGGAACGCGGGCGACGAGATCGGTACGGGCGGGGCAGGTGCCGTGACTCCGCCGACGCGGAAGGCCAGTGCGTCACCGAGGGCGACTCGTGCTCCTGGTTCCAGCTCCTTGTAGCGCGCGAGGTACTCGCGGGACGTGTTCGCCAATTCGTCGGAGAGCCGCGACAACTCCAGCGACTGCGCCCACTGCACCAGGTGACCTGGCACGAACAGCGGTGGTGACGCCATCGGCTGGTGCCGTTCGCGGATCACCACGGTCCCCGCCACCATGTCGCCGATCCGCTTGCCCTGCTTGTTCATCAGGCTCGCCACGATGCCGGGGCTGGCCGCGAACCAGGGCGCGAAGTCCACGAAGACCCAGAGCAGCGTCCGCACCAGCGCGTGCCGGAACCGGATCGAGCTGCCGTCGTCGCGGACCACCTTCAACCCCAGCATCATTTTGCCGAGGGTCCGCCCGCGCGTCAGCGTCTCCATCACCACGCGGTAGCCGACCAGCACCAGCAGCACCACGATGAGCACGATCGCGGTCCCGAGCGCCTCGCTGGCCGTCGTGATCAGGAACCCGAAGAGCAGGGTCAGCAGCACGCCGAGCACGATCATCTGCAGCACGAAGTCGATCGCGCACGCCAGCGCCCGCGTCGGCATCCGCGCGATCCGCACCTGGAGGACGACCGCTTCCCCGGTGACCAGCTGAGACACCCGCGCCCCTCCTCCAAAGACACTACGTCCGGCCAAGTGTCTCGCATCGAAGGGGCGGCACGTATCTCCGGCGCCCAGGCGGGCACCTCGCGGCGTTGGAGTGGAAGGCACGATGAACACCGCATCGAGCCTCCCACTCCGCCTTGCGATGCACCCACCTGGACACCGGAGCTACGCACCGACCCTCCGATGCGAGACACTCTCTGCCAGCGCAGGGGATCCGGCGAGGCAGAGGAGGCTGTGATGGACGTCGAGGCGTTCGTTTCGGTTCATCAGCCTCAGTGGGATCGGTTGGCTCAGTTGACCCGGCGGCAGCGGCGGTTGACCGGTGCCGAGGCCGACGAACTCGTGCTGCTCTACCAGCGTGTCGGGACGCACCTCTCGGCCTTGCGCGCGGCTGGTGCCGACCCGGTGACGGTCGGCAGGTTGTCGGGCGTGATAGCCGACGCCCGCGGCGCTGTAACCGGCGTACAGGCTCCTGTCTGGCGCGACATCTCTCGGTACTTCCTGGTCAGCTTCCCGGCCGCCCTGTACGCCGCGCGCCGCTGGTGGCTCACCATCGGCCTGCTGTTCTACCTGGTCGCGGCCTGGGTCGCCTGGCGGATCATCGCGCACCCGGAGGTGCTCGACTCGGTCGCGACGCCCGCGCAGATCCAGCAGTTGGTCGACAAGGATTTCGCCAACTACTACTCGGAGAACCCGGCCCAGGACTTCGCCCTCCAGGTCTGGCTCAACAACGCGACCATCTCCGCCGCGGTCCTGGCGATCGGCGTCGTGCTGGTCCCCACGTTCTTCGTGCTCTGGAGCAACGCGGTCAACCTCGGCGTCAGCGCCGGCGTGATGATCGGCCACGACAAGGGCGATGTCTTCTTCGGCCTGATCACCCCGCATGGCCTGCTCGAGCTGACCGCCGTTTTCGTGGCCTCCGCGGCCGGTCTCCGGCTCGGCTGGGCCTGGATCGCACCAGGACCGAGGACCCGGATGCAGGCGCTCGCCCAGACCGGCCGGGCAACAGTGGGCATGGCGATCGGCATCGCGGTGATCCTGCTGATCACCGGTCTCATCGAGGGCTTCGTCACCCCGTCGCCGCTGCCGACCGCAGTACGGGTCGGTATCGGCGTGATCGTCGAAGTGGCGTTCTTCGTCTATGTGTGGACGCTCGGTCGTCGGGCCGTCGCCGCGGGCGAGTATGGCGACGTCGAGCTGGCCGACCGTGAGGCGAGCGCACCCGTCTCCGCCTGACTGTTTTACGCCTGGGTACGGGATGACCCATGAGGACCGCCCAGAAAGCCCAGCAGAGCCGCCTGTACGACGTGTCGATCACCGTCGGCCTGATCGCGTACGGCGTGGTCCACCTGCTCATCGCGTGGATCGCGCTGCAACTCGCCTGGGGCAAGTCCTCCGAGGAGGCATCGCAGACGGGCGCACTGCAGGAACTCGCCGACAAGCCGTTCGGCAAGGTGCTGCTCTGGGTGGTCGCGATCGGCCTGTTCGCGCTGGTGATCTGGAAGGGCCTCGAGCTGGCCTACGGGCGGCTCGAGAAGACCGAGAAGAAGGTGTCCGCTGCTGGTCGCGGAGTCGTCTACCTGTTCCTCGGAATCACCGCGATCCGGGTCGCGACGGGCTCGGCTGGTTCGAGCACCGGAAACCAGCGGTCGATGAGCGCCCGGCTGATGGAGAACGGCGCGGGCCGCGTACTGATCGTGATCGTCGGCCTCGTCATCATCGGCATCGGGGTCCGGCAGATCTACAAGTCCGTGACGAAGAAGTTCACCGAGGACCTGGCCGGCGGGGTGTCCGACACCACGATCTTGCTCGGCCGGATCGGCTACGCGGCCAAGGGAATCGCGTTCATCGTCGTCGGCGTGCTCTTCGCCTGGGCATCGATCAGCTACGACCCCAAGAAGGCCGGCGGCCTCGACGCCGCCCTGCACACGGTGAAGGACCAGCCGTTCGGATCGGTCCTGCTCACTATGATGGCGCTCGGCCTTGCCTGCTACGGCGTCTACTGCTTCGTCTGGTCCCGCAACGCCAAGCACTGACCTCGTCAGGGAGTGCCGGTGCCCGTCGTCTGATGCGCGAGGTTCGACGCCTGACCGCGGTAGAACGCACGGACCCGGTACGTCGCGTTCCGCTCCTCCGGCACTGTGCTCAGTTCGGTGAAGGTGGAATCCGGGTCGATGAAACCAGCCACCCGGTACTCCGCTTTGTCGTGCGGCTTGATCTCCAGCAGATAACCCTCTTCGTCGGTCGCATTGTCGGTCCAGGTGACCCGGATCCCGTTGTCCGGAAGGGACTTTGCGGTCACGTTCGTCGGCGTACCGGCTGCTGCCTTGACGGATCCACGGGACGCGGCGTCCGTAGTACCAGCTCGGAAGGTTGTTGCTGCGGGCAAGCGAACGTCGACGGTGGCTGAAGCCGGTCCGAGGACCGGGGTGACGCGGTAGTAGAACGGCGTCTTCGGCATCAGGTCGGGATGCTTGTAGGTGTGCTCGCCGGCCGGGAGGAAGTCGAGGATCGTGTAGCGGCCCTCGGGTTCGGTGGCGAACTCCACGATCGTGCTGGTCACGTCGGCCGGCGTACCGGACCAGTCCAGGGTGATGTCGATCGGCGAGATCAGTGACGCGGTGAGCTCGAACTTCACGGCCTTCTGAGCGGAGCCGCCCGGCTGACCGGTCGACGAGCAACCGGTCAGTGCGGCCAGCAGCAGGATCGCTGTGGCGGTGCGGATCATCTTTACTTCCGCCAGAACCTGACGTCGCTCCACACCGTGGTGATCGGGCCGGCGCCACTGTCGGTCCGGTACGAGCCGAACTTGTCGTAGAAGTTGCCACCTGGGCTCGACATGCTGTGCCGCTGCGAGCCGTTGATGTAGGTCCGGTGCGCGCTGCCGACCACGTGCACGGTGTTCACCCGGACCGTGGTGCCGACGGTCGCGCCGGTCGCGATGGTGTCGCCACCGACCCGGTACAGGCGGCCGCCGCGTTCCACCGCGAGCATGAAGAACGGGCCGGCCGCGCTCTCGTTGAAGGTCTGCTTGAGGCTGATCCGGGTGCCGGCCATCGAACTGATCCGGAAGTACCCCTCGAACTGCCGGGTGCCGCTGGAGTAGGTTGCGTACCGTCGTTCGGCCCGCTGGTCGCCGCTGCCGGTCGAGCAGGTCAGCTGGAAGGTCAGGTTGTTCACCACGCCGCAGCCGCGTTGCTGCACAGTGAAAGTGGGCGAGTACGACGTCCAGCCGCCGGGCTCGACCTCCGCGAAGGCAGTCGGGGCCGACAGCATCAAACCGGCCACCGACGCCAGGGCGCAGAGCGCGCGAGAGCGTTTCTTCATGGGGCACCTCATCGGATAGTCGTGGGGGCGTTAACTGTCCGCGTACGCTCGCTCACCGTAGGGGAAACGCTTACCGCAGAGAAGAGCTCCGGGTGGGATTTTGTGGAACTTGGTTCCACGGATCAAGGTCGTCAGCTGGTCGGGAGGTCTCTTCGGCGGAGGCCGGCCAGGCCGGCGAGACCCACGGCGGCGGCGATCACGACCAGAATGATCAGCGGTGTCGCCGTGGTCGAGCCGCCCGGGAGATGCGGAAGGTGGCTGAACGGCGAGACGTCCTGGACCCACCCGGCCAGGTTTGCGCCGGCGCCGACCAGTCCGATCAGCAAGCAGACCGCAGGCCCCGCCCAGGCCACCGCGGACGCGCGGGGGAGCAGCCCGAACAAGGCGATCGCGATCGCCGCCAGCACCCAGACCGCGGGCAGTTGGACCAGTGAGGCAGCCAACAGTCGTGGCACTTGCCGACCCACCTCACCCACCGCGACCCCGTAGGTCAGCCCGGCAGCGAACCCGGCGACCAGCAGCGTGACAGCAGGTCCCAGCAGCGCGAAGACAAGGTGACTGCCGGCCCACTGCCATCGCCCGGTCGCGGTGGCGAGCACCGGCTCGGCCCGTCCACTGGTCTCCTCCGCGCGAAGCCGGAGGGCGGCCTGGACCGCGTACGCCGACGCGATCAGCCCGACGATCGTCATCACGCCCGCGAAGTAGGAATCGATCAGCCCGCTGGAACCCCCGAGCCGGGCGAAGATCTCCTGCACGTCCTGGTCGTCCTGGATCATCTCGCCGACCCCCTCGGCGACCCCGCCGAACAAGACGCCCAGCAAGGCGAATCCGGCGATCCACCCGGCCAGCAGTCCGCGATGCAACCGCCACGCGAGCGCCAGCGGCGTCCGAAGGCTCGGGGCTCCTTCGGCCGGACCCAGGCGGGCCGGCAACAAGCCCGAGCCGACGTCACGCCGTACGGACAGGAACGCCGCCGCCGCGATCAGAGCGGCCGTGAGGGCGAACGCCAACAAAACAAGCCACCAGCGGTTGCCGCCGTAGGGCTGGATCCGTTGCGCCCAGCCGATCGGGGACAACCAGGAAAGCCAGGCAAGTCCACCGTCGCTGTGGGCGCTCGTGTCACCAGCCGCTCGGAACAGGTAGGAGACGCCGAGGGCGCCGATGGCGATTCCCCGTGCCGTGCCGGCGCTCGCGGTGAGCTGTGCCGCGACGGCTCCGACCGCGGCGAAAACCCAACCACAGCAGACGAATTCGAGGCCGAGGGCAACTGAACCCGCCAGTGGCAGATCCTGGCTTTGCATGCCCAGGGCAAGCAGTACTGCGAGCAGCAGGTTCGCGCCGAAGGTGGTCACCAGGGCGGCGGCCAGTCCCGCGTGCCGTCCGACGACGCTCGATCCGAGCAGCTCGCTCCGCCCGGTCTCCTCCTCCACCCGGGTGTGCCGGATCACCGTGAGCAGGCTGATCAGTCCGACGATCACCGGGACGAATCCCACTCGCCAGGTGATGAACTCGCCGAGGCTGGTCCCGGATAGCTGTCCGTAGAGCGTGATGAAGCCCGCGTTGTCGGCGTACTGCTGCCGGGATTCCGCCGTCGGGTACAGGTCCGCGAAGGTGTTGACGTAGCTGATCGGGATCAAGCAGAGCAGCACGATCCAGATCGGCAGGATCACCCGGTCCCGCCGCAGGATCAGCCGGATCAGTCCACCGGTACCGGCCAGCGTCTTCATCGCGATCCCTCCGGCTCGTAGAGACGCAAGAACAGCTCTTCCAGCGTGGGCGGCTGACAAACCAGACTCTGTACGCCGACCTCGGCCAGGCGCCGTAGTACCGGATTGAGGGCGTCGGCGTCGACCGCGAAGTGCACCTGGCCGTCCTGGAGGTGGAAGTCGTGCACGCCTTTCAGGTCGGCGAGGCCGTCAGGTGATCCCAGCAGTTCGGCCTGGACGGAGGTCCGGGTCAGGTGCCGCAGTTCGCTCAGCGTGCCGGTCTCCGCGGCGCGTCCGGCCCGGATGATCGTGACCCGGTCGCACAGCGCCTCCACCTCCGAAAGGATGTGGCTCGACAGCAGGACCGTGCGTCCCTCCCGGTCGCTCTCCTCCTGGACGACCTGTCGGAAGACGTCCTCCATCAGGGGATCCAGGCCGGAGGTGGGCTCGTCGAGCAGCAGAAGCTCGACGTCGGACGCCAGGGCGGCGATCAGGGCCACCTTCTGCCGGTTGCCCTTGGAGTAGGTGCGGGCCTTCTTCCGCGGATCCAGGTCGAACCGCTCCAACAGTGCCGCCTTGCGGGCCTTGTCCAGGCCGCCGCGCATCCGGCCGAGCAGGTCGATCGCCTCGCCGCCGGTCAGGTTCGGCCACAACGTCACGTCGCCGGGGACATAGGCCAGCCGGCGATGCAGGTCCGTCGCGTCGGACCAGGGATCGCCGCCCAGCAACTGCGCCTTGCCCTCGTCGGCCCGGGTCATCCCCAACAGGATCCGGATGGTCGTCGTCTTGCCGGCGCCGTTGGGCCCCAGGAAGCCGTGCACCTCGCCGGTGTGGACGGTCAGGTCCAGTCCGTCCAGCGCTCGCGTCTGCCCGAACGCCTTGACCAGGCCTTCAGTACTGATCGCCTCTGACATTTCCGCTCCTACTCGGGTGGTCTCTTCAGGGCCGAGCGGGCCTGTTCGGCCTGCTCGGGGGTCAGCAAGGGGTTCGCGAAGACGTCGAGGAAGGCCTGGTTCATCCGGGCCCACCCGGCCGGGTCGGTGATGTCCTCGCCGAGGGATCCCGACACCCGGTCCCGCAGTACGAAGACACCCAGCTGCATCGCGACCAGGATCGTCGCGTAGGCGCGGAGGTCGTCCGTCTTCACCTGGTAGCGCATCGCCCACTGCTCGGCGAGCTCGACCATCTCGTCGAAGAGCGCCACGGAGGTGGCCGAGCCGTCCATCATCGACCGGACCAGATAGCTCTGCAGGGGGATGGCCACCGGAGGCGTCGCTGCGACGGCGGCCTCGTCGGCCATACCTCCTTCGGTGACCAGGCGCTTGCGGAGCTCGGCCATCCGGTCGATCGCGTACCGGTCGCAGGCCTCGCGGAGGGCTTCCTTGGAGCCGAAGTGATGCCGGATCAGGCCGGATGACACCCCGGCAGCCGCAGCGATGTCGCGGATCGACGCACCCTCGATGCCTCGCTCGGTGAAGAGCCGCAGGGCGGCATCACGGATCCGCGCCCGTGCGGTCAGATCGTCGGCCGGCCGATCCATCGGAGCCTCCTCTCGCAGTGGTTGTGCTACACAGACGATGAAACTACTACACGTCTGTGTAGTCAAGTAGAAAATAGTCCACCAACTTGGGGAACAGTTCAGAAACAAATTTCCGCGTTGCGTTGACACGGCACCCGGATCTGGTGTGGTTTTCTCCCTAAACCACCAAGGCGGAAAGGTGTGTGTGGGGGATGAGGCTGGGCAACAGGAGGCAGTGGGTCGCGGTACTGGCCGCAACAGGACTGCTGGCACTCGGAGCGCTACCTGGGACGGCTGCGCAGGCTGCGGACGAGCCCGTCAAGAAGGTGATCCGGGTCGGAGCGACCCAGTCGATGGACTCGATGAACCCGTTCCTGGCGGTCCGGCTGGTGTCCTCGTCGATCCACCGCTGGATGTACGGCTTCCTGACCGTCACCGATTCCAAGACCCTGCAGCCGAGCCCGGATCTGGCCGAGTCCTGGACCACCTCGCCCGACGGGCTGACCTGGACCTTCAAGATCCGCCAGACCAAGTGGTCGGACGGCCAGCCGCTGACCGCCGAGGACGCCGCCTGGACCTTCAACAAGATGATCACGGACGACGGCGCCAAGACCGCGAACGGCCCGGCGGTGGAGAACTTCGCCAGTGTCACCGCGAGCGGCCAGGACCTCACCATCAAGCTGAAGGCCCCGCAGGCCTCGATGCTGGAGAACCCGGTACCGATCCTGCCCAAGCACGTCTGGGAGAAGGTCGGCGACATCGCGAAGTACGAGGCCGACGACTATCCGGCCGTGACGAGTGGTCCCTACATCGCGGTGGAGCACAAGAAGGACCAGTACGTGAAGCTCGTCGCGAACCCGGACTACTGGCGCGGCAAGGCCAAGATCGACGAACTGCAGATGATCTTCTACGACAACCCGGCGGCCGCGGTGGTCGGACTGAAGAAGGGCGACATCGACCTGATCGGCCGGCTCGCACCGCCGGACTTCCAGGCCCTGCAGGGTGACGGCAACATCGTGCAGTGGAACACCGAGGGCCGGCGGGCGTCGTACCTGCAGATCAACCATGGTGCCACCACCAGCGACAACAAGCCGATCGGTGACGGGCATCCGGCGCTGAAGGACCCGAAGGTCAGGCAGGCGATCCACACCGCGATCGACAAGCAGAAGCTGGTCGACGAGGTGCAGAACGGGCTGGCCCGGCCGGCCGACGGATCGATCGTGCCGCCGATGTACAAGGACTTCTTCTGGGAGGCGACCGGGGACGAGAAGGTCACCTTCGATGTTGCCAAGGCCAACAAGATCCTCGACGACGCCGGTTACAAGAAGGGTGCCGACGGCATCCGGACGATGCCGGACGGATCCCGCAAGCTGCAGTTCCGGTTCAGCATCCACACCGACACTCCGATCGAGGACAAGCTTGCGGAGTACCTGACGGGCTGGCTCAAGGACATCGGCATCACGCTGACCACCAAGCGGCTCGACTCCAGCAAGTTCACCGAGGAGACCGGTACCACTGCGCTCTTCGACATCGCGATCAGCGGCTGGTCGGTGAACCCGGATCCGGAAGAGGTCCTCGCGACCCACCTCTGCAGCAGGCGCCCGACCGCGTCCGGTGAGGGCGGCGGCACCGAGTCGTTCTACTGCGACCCGCAGTTCGAGCAGCTCTACCAGCAGCAGCAGAAGGAACTCGACCGCACGAAGCGGGCCGGGATCATCAAGCAGATGGAAGAGCGGCTCTACACGGACGCGCCGGTGATCGCGCTCTACTACCCGAACGACCTCGAGGGCTACCGCAAGGACCGCATCGCCAGCATCACCTCCATCCCGGAGGACAAGGGCATGCTGTACGGCGGCAGCAGCTACTGGCCGTTCTACACGCTGGAGGCGGTCAGCACCGACGGCGAGACCGACAGCGGCTCCAACACCGGCCTGATCGTCGGGGTCGCCGCCGGTGTCGTGGTGCTCGCGCTCGCCGGGTTCTTCCTGACCCGCCGGCGTAGGGGCGTCGCGGACGAGCGCGAATGACGGTCGTCCAACCGGCGACCGAGGCGATCGAGGAGGGCCCGGCCCGCCACGGCCTACTGCGGTACGCCGCGGCCAAGGCGGGCGGGGCTCTGCTCAGCATCGCGATGGTGATCATCGCGACGTTCTTCCTCTTCCGGATGCTCCCGGGCGATCCGGTCCGGGCGCTGGCCCAGGGCCGGAACATGACGCCGGAGCAACTGGATCTGGAACGGCACCGGCTCGGGCTGGATAAGTCGCTGCCCGAGCAGTTCCTCCATTTCGTCAACCAGACACTGCATTTCGACCTGGGCACCTCCTACGAGTACAAGCGCCCGGTGCTCGACCTGATCGGCGAGCGGCTCGGTGCCACCTTGCTG